>Ga0163144_10000137_pt1 | contig 165095 bp, 136 predicted proteins | sample OliLak19BULKMAT1_FD_123175 | JGI IMG/M metagenome (GOLD analysis project Ga0163144, IMG submission 123175) | Freshwater microbial mat bacterial communities from Lake Vanda, McMurdo Dry Valleys, Antarctica - Oligotrophic Lake LV.19.BULKMAT1 | ecosystem: Environmental > Aquatic > Freshwater >...
CAACCACGCCCGTGGCCGCACCTATCACTCCCAGTGCCGCGACCTCCGCTTGATGGCCCTGACACACAACGTCATGATTCTCATACGTGTCGAGGTTTTCTACTGAGCCCTCCCGACCCCTTTCTATCTCTGAGGTGGTATGAAGTTCCAATTTTCCACCTCGACGATGATGCTCCTGACCACGTTCATCGCGATCAGCCTGGGCGGCGCGATGCCTTTAGCTCGGGTCATGACGCCGGTCGATTGGGACCTCGCGGGCCTGGTCGTCGCGGTCCTCACGCCGCTGTGGGTGCCGCTGATGTTTGGGTCCTATGCGATCGGCCGCCGCGCCGTGACGCCAAAGCTCGTCGCTATCTTTGCCGCAATTGAAGGGACAATCGTCGCGGCGTTTTACGTGTGGAAGTCGTAGAGATCAGACCAAGGACGGTTCACGAAACTCGCACTTCGCCGAAAGGCTTGGCATGATATTCTTTTCCTCACCATTCATCATCTTCGCGCTTTCGATCGTGCTGGGGTTGGTCATGAGCCCCGCGGGCGACCCTTATTCGTTCGTGATGTTCGAGGTCATTCTGTTCCTGTACGGAATCGGTTGCCTCGCGCTCGGGCGGTACGGTCGGCGCGCAGGTCGACCCTAGCTGGCTTGGCTGCCTTTTAAACCGCGTCTCTTAGCCCTCTTCCGCCGCTAGCGACACCCGCCCCGTCGGCGCTATAATTGATCGTTTCACGCGATCCTTCTGACTGTCCTGGGCCCGTGCCTTGATCTCCCCTGTCCTTACCAGCGTCGCCGATCAGCTGCGCGCGGTTGTCGGCGACGACAATGTGCTGGCCGCTCACTCGGACTTAGTGGTCTATGAGTGCGATGGGTTCGTGATCGAAAAAAACTGCCCTGACGTCGTCGTGTTTCCTCGCCATACCGCGGACGTCGCCGCGATTGTGCGGGTCTGCAATGCGGCTGGCGTGTCGTTTTTGCCGCGCGGGGCCGGCACCAGCCTGGCCGGCGGCTGCCTGCCCGTGGGCGGCGGCGTGATGATCGTGCTGACCCGGATGAAGCGAATCGTGGAGATTAACCTCCGCGACCGTTACGCCGTGGTCGAGCCCGGCGTGGTCAACATCTGGCTGACCAACGCGCTGAAGGGCACCGGCTATCACTACGCGCCCGACCCATCGAGCCAAGGCGCCTGCACGATCGGCGGCAACGTGGCCACGAACTCCGGCGGACCGCACACGCTCAAGTACGGCGTCACGGTCAACCACACGCTGGGGGTCGAGGCCGTGATGGCCGACGGCACGATCGCGCGGCTGGGCGGACCGACCGAAGACAGCGCCGGCCTGGACCTGGTCGGCACCCTGGTGGGCAGCGAAGGCACCTTGGCCATCGTCACCAAGATCTGGGTCCGCCTGACCAAGAACCCCGCCGGCGTCCGCACCATGCTGGGCGTGTTCGACTCGGCCGAGGACGCCACCAACTCCATCAGCGCCATCATCGGCGCGGGCATCATTCCGGCGGCCTTGGAAATGATGGACCAGGGCATTCTGGAGGCGGTCGAGGCCGCGTTTCACTTCGGCTTTCCGCTCGACGCCCAGGCCATCCTGCTCATCGAAGTCGACGGGCTCGAAGCGGGGCTCGACCGGCAGCGCGACGAGATCATGCGGCTCTGTCTGGAAAACGGCGCCCGAGAAATCCGCCAGGCCCGCGACTCGCAAGAGCGGCTGCTGCTCTGGAAGAGTCGCAAGCAGGCGTTTGGCGCGGTCGGCCGCTTGAGCCCCAGCTACTGCACGCAAGACGGCGTGGTGCCGCGGACCAAGCTGCCGTATATCCTCAAGCGCATTGCCGAAATCGGCGCCAAGCACCAGATACGCATCGTCAACGTGTTTCACGCGGGCGACGGCAACCTGCACCCGATTTTGCTCTTCGACGAGCGCAACAAGGCCCAGGTCGCCCAAGTGCTGGCGGCCAGCGGAGAAATCCTGGACGAGTGCATCGCCTGCGGCGGCAGCGTCACCGGCGAGCACGGCATCGGCGTCGAAAAGATCAGTTTCATGCGCAAGCTGTTCAATGAAAACGATCTGGCCGCAATGGCCCGGCTGCGCGACGCGTTCAATCCCGAGGGTCGCCTGAGCCCGGCCAAGATGCTGCCGGTCGCTGGCGCGTGCGGCCTCGAACAAATCCATCCCGGCCGCCACGCGGCGATGTGACAAGAAACCGCAACGCGATACCTTCTCCCAATATTATGACTGCCGTCGTAGATTCACTGCCGCTCACCGACTCTGTCGCGCCCGCCGACCAGGCGGCGCTGGCCGCTGCGGTGGCCGGCGCGCATGCCAGCGGCACGCCGGTTTATCCGATCGGCGGTGGCACGAGCCTCGACTTTGGCTTGCCCGCGGTGCGGCCAGGCATCGGCATCGCGACGACCTCGCTAAATCGCATCATCGACTATCCCGCGCGCGACATGACGATCACGGTCGAGTCCGGCATCACGCTGGCCGAGTTAGCCTCGACCCTGGCGGCCGAACATCAATGGCTGCCGATCGATGTTCCGCAGCCGGCCATCGCGACCCTGGGCGGACTGGTTGCCACGGCCTGGAGCGGTCCGCGCCGCTACGGCTATGGCACCCCGCGCGACTACGTCATCGGCATCAGCGCCGTCGACGGTCGCGGCATGCCCTTCAAAGCCGGCGGTCGCGTAGTAAAAAACGTCGCGGGCTACGACTTCTGCAAGCTGCTGACCGGTTCGTTCGGCACGCTCGGGATCATCTCGCAGTTGACCCTCAAGATCCGGCCCCTGCCGCAGGCCTCGGCGTTTCTGCTGGCCGACCTGCCCGACGCGGCGACCGCCGAGCGGCTGCTGGCCGCGATCGTCAGCTCCGGCACGACGCCGGTGGCGGTGGAACTGCTCGCTGGTCCCATCTGGCGCGAGAATGCAAGGCTCGGTCTGCTGACCGCCGGTGAAACTTTGCGGCTGGCCATCGGCCTGGAAGGCGCGGCCGACGAAGTGCCCTGGATGGTCAACCAATTGGAAGACGAATGGCGATCGCTGGGCGTCACCGCCGCGCGGGCGATCCACGACGAGGCAGCGCGCACGCTGTGGCGCGACCTGACCGAGTTCTCTCACGCGCCCGACGCCGCGCTGGTCGTCAAAGCCAGCGTCCTGCCCAGCCGGGTCACGGAGTTTGTCGAGCTGGTGCGCGGCATTGACGTGACCGCATCGGTCCAGGCGCACGCCGGCAACGGCATCGTGATCGCAAGGTTTGGCAAGTTCGAGCCCGGCGACGTCAGCCGCGCGCTGATTGGCCGGCTGCAGCCCGCCGCGGCCCTGGCCGGCGGTCACGCCGTGGTTCTTTCCAGCACGCTGGGCGGCCTCACGCGGCAAGCCGTCTGGGGCGGGGTCGAGGACAGCGCGAAGTGGATGGGCAAGATCAAGACCCAGTTCGATCCGGCCGGCATCCTCAACCCCGGCCGGTTTGTCTACTAGAATCAATGGTCATGAAGCAATCCGCCGACGAAACACAACGGAGCCAGCCGCCGACCGCGGGCGAAAGTCCTGCGCCCAATCCCGGCGCGGCGATCGACTATGGCCTGTTCCTGGATTGCGTTCATTGCGGACTGTGCACGGCGTCCTGCCCCACCTATGTCGAGACCGGCAACGAGAACGACAGCCCACGCGGGCGAATCTATCTCATGCGCGGCGTGACCGACGGCCGGTTGGGGCTGACCAGCGAAGTCCGCCGGCACCTGGAGCTGTGTCTCGACTGCCGCGCCTGCGAGACCGCCTGCCCCTCGGGCGTGCAATACGGCAAACTGATCGAGCCATTTCGCGTTGGCATGGAAGCGGCCGACGGCACGTCCAAGAGCCACGACTGGTTCCACCGTTGGATCCTGTTTCGACTGTTTCCGTATCCAGGTCGGATGCGCGCGGCGCTGGTGCCCGCGCGGATCGCACAGCTGCTGGGGTTGGACCGCCTGCTGATCGCCTCGGGCTTGCTCAAGCTCGTGCCGACGCGGCTGGCGCAATTGGTCAAGATGCTGCCGCCCCTTGGCAAATCCGAGCCAGCGCTGCCGGAGTTCTTGCCGGCCATCGGACCACGGCGAGCGCGGGTTGCCTTGTTCACTGGCTGCGTGGGCGATGCCGTCTTTCGCCCGACCAATTGGGCGACGGCCCGGGTCTTGCAGCAGAACGGTTGCGACGTGGTCGTGCCTCGCACTCAAGCCTGTTGCGGCGCGATTCACTTTCATGCCGGAGCAAGCGAACCGGCGCGGGAGTTTGCCGAGGCGAACCTGAACGCCTTCAACCCCGATGACGTCGACGCGATCATCGTCAACGTCGCCGGCTGTGGGGCGATGCTTAAGGATTATGGCCATCACTGGCACGATGATCGCCAGAGTGCCCGCGAGCGATTTGCCGCCAAGGTGAAGGACGTCAGCGAGTTTCTCGACTCGCTCGGCCTGGTGCCGCCGCCGGGCGAGATCAAGGTCTCGGCCACCTATCACGACGCCTGCCACCTGGGTCACGCCCAGAAGATTCGCGAGGCCCCGCGCCGCTTGCTGGCCAAGATCCCGGGTCTGGAGCTGTGCGAACTGGCCGAAAGCGACCTGTGCTGCGGCGCCGCCGGCACTTACAACCTGACCGAGCCCGAGATGTCCGCCCGGCTCAGCCAGCGGAAGATGGCCAACATCGTCAACACCGGCGCACGGGTCGTGATCACGGCCAACGCCGGCTGCTTGCTGCAGATCGCCCGCGAAGCTCGGGCCCAGGGTCAGGCGCTGCGGGTCGTCCACCCGGTCGACTTATTGGACCTGAGCTATCGCCGCGAGCAGCTGTCGCAATAGCCGCCGCTGCGAACCGGCGTCGTTCAAGGCGAGAGCGAAGCTCCTCTTCGGGAGGGCGAAGCTCCCGCTGAGCCTCGGCGCTGCACAAGGCGCTACATCGCCCGGCGATTCCGGCTCGGCGGGACTCTCGCCCTCCCTAGGAATTGAGACGACGTCCTGCGGCGGACGATCGGGCTACGTCACCGCAAACCGTTCCGCAAACGATTCGATTTCGATCGCCGCGAGCCTTTGCACCAGGTCTTGTGGCACGGGGCGCCTGAGCGGTTCCTTGGCCAACATCTGGTGCACCAGTCGCGCAGTGCGGGTCGGCACGTGCGGGGCCAGGCTACGCAGATCGCCGGGCAATTCCTGGCGGTGCTGTGCCGCCAATTCGGCAACGTCCTCGGCGTCGAACGGCAAACGGCCGGTGAGCATCTCGAACATCGTCACGCCCAGGCTGTACACGTCGCTGCGAATATCGCCGCCGGCCGAGGAGTAGAGGACCTCGGGAGCCAGGTAGTCGAGCGTGCCCAGCACAACCCGCTCGCCGATGGATGCCCTTTCGGTCTTGGCCCGTGCAAAGCCCAGGTCGATGAGCGTGGTATGTCCGGAGGCGGCGAGAAAGATATTTTCCGGTTTGACGTCGGCATGCATCCAGCCGGCTTCGTCGAGTGCGGCAAGCGCCTGCGCTACCTGCCGCGCGATCCAGGCCACGACCGGCAAGTCCAAGGGTTCGTCGCGCGCCAGCCGCTCGGCCAGCGTGTGGCCGTTCAACAGCGGCATGGCCACGTAATACGGCGGCTCGTTGAGCTGCGCCGCCAACACCCGCACCAGATGCGGGCAAGCGACCTTGCGGCCGACGTGGGTCTCGCGGGCCAGGAATGCCAAACCGCGAGCGTCGTCCTGCCATTCGGGCCGCAGGACCTTGATGGCATAACAGGGCGGCGCGGCGGGTGGCGCGTCGACTGGTCGCGCGGCAAAGACGCGGGCCAGTTGGCCTTCGCCCAATAAACGTACGAGTTCCCACGTGCCAAGTCGGGTGGAGTGCGCGTCGAGGCGCGCAGGCCGATCGCCCGACAAAGTCGTGGAGCGGGGAGTCACAGGCATGATGGCGGGGGAAGTGAGTCGGTGGGGCGCGCGGTGGACCGCGCGGAGGTGGAGAGCCAAGGATTAAATCGGTCGCCCGGACGGCGAAAGTTGAGCCGGCCCCGCTAGTCCCTGCCGATGTCGCAAAACGCAGCGGCAATTCCTGCGGAATTGCTCAAGTTAACGCAGTCCGACCTGCTACTGGCAGACCACGGCGGCGAGGTCGCACGCGCCACTTGCGAGCCGTCACAAGCCGTTTTAGAATCGGCTTTTTCGACGACTTGCCCCGACCCTCGAGCGAGGGCCGCCAGGACGTCGGCATCGTCATGAACTTGTTGCGCGAGGAGTCCACTATGATCGTGAAGAACTGGATGTTGGGAACGTTGTTGGCCGCTTGTTTGGTGGCCCCGTTTGCTGGCTGCAACAAGCCCGCTGGCGGCGAAAAGAAGACTCCCGATCAACCGCCCGCCAACTCGACCGACTCGAAGTAGTCGAGCGGCTGGGCCCAACGCCGCTTCACCACGCGCTCGTTTCGCGGTCACTTCATGGTGTTCTCGCGGACACATCACAGGGGTACGCTGCCGATGCGCAAGATCGTGTCGCTCGTGGTTATCGCCGGCCTCGCCGCGCTTGCTTCGGCCGGTTGCGGTGGACAATCCGGACCGAAGCGGGTGATCCTGCTTACTAACGGCGCCGATCCGTTCTGGGACGCCATGCGCGCCGGCATGCAGGACGCCGAAAAGGACTTTGACCTGGCCGCCGCCAACCTGCGCACGGTCATGGACGTCAACGACGGCACGCCCAAGGGGCAGGTCGACCGGTTGCGGCAATATGCCAACCAGTCCGACATCGCCGCCGTGGCCGTCTCGGTGACCGACAGCAAGAACACGGCCATTGCCGCCGCCATGGAAGCCTGCCGGGCCGCCGGCATTCAAGTGATCGCCATCGACTCGGACGTCGACCGCGCTCAAGGCCGCAAGGCCCGCTTTGCCTACCTGGGCACCGACAACGTGGTCGGCGGTCAGGAGCTGGGCAAGGCCGCCGCCGGCATCCGACCGCAAGGCGGCAAGTACGCGACTTTCGTCGGACTGAAGGGCGCTGCCAATGCCATCGAACGCATCGGAGGTTTTGGCGAGGGCGCCGGCGAAAAGTTCAAGCAGCTGGAGAACCTCGGCGACGACATGGATCACAGCGTCGCGCTCAAGAACGTCAAGGACGCGCTGGACCGCAATCCTGAGCTCGACACACTGGTGGGTATCTGGGCCTACAACGCCCATGCCATCGCCGAAGTGGTCAAGGATCGCGGCCTGCGCGACAAGACCACGATCGTCGTCTTCGATGCCGCGCCCAAGGCCATCGCCGACATGGGCGAAGGGATGATCGACGCCATGGTCGTGCAGAACCCCTACGACATGGGCTATCGCGGCACGCGCTTGATGAAGGCCCTGGTCACCGGTGACCACGCCACGATTCACGAGCTGCTGCCGGCCTACGATCCAGAAAAGCGCGAATTCACCGAGCCCGATGGCGACCTGCTGGTCACGGGCCTGCGAGTGGTGCATCCCGACAGCGGCTCACCGCTGGCCCAGGAGATGTTCGCCCCCACGACCGAGTTCATCTCACTGGGCGATTTCAAGAAATGGCTGGCCGAGCATAAACTGACAGGTTCATGATGGCCACCGGCGGCGGCGAATCAGGCGGCAGTGAATCGGCTGGCCGTGAATCGAGCCGCGGCGCGGCGGCCGGTGAAATGCCAAACGGTTGGTTGCGCCGCGCGGCCCGTCAACATTCGACCGAGTTGGGCTTGCTGGTGGCCATCGCCGCGGTCGTGCTCGTGACCACGATCGCCAGTGACGCCTATCGCCAGAAGCCGCTGCAAAATCTGCACGAGATCCTGCGGCAGACCTCGCTGCTGGGCGTGTTCGCCTTGGGCGCGGCAATCGTGATCATCTCCGGCGGCATCGACCTATCCAGCGGAGCCGTGATCGCCTTTAGCGGCACCATCTGTGCCTCGATCATGCTGGCCCTGGCCCCCTTGGACAGCACCGGTGCGCCGGATACCAACCACTTGAGCGCGGGCATCTATGCCGCCGCGATCTCCGGCACGCTCGCGGTCGGCCTGCTCATCGGCACCTTGCACGCATGGCTGATCACCGTGGTCGGATTGCCGCCATTTGTCGCCACGCTGGCCTCGTTGGTCGGGCTGCGCAGCCTGGCCCGGGTGTTTGTCCAGGAGGTGACCACGGCGATCACTCCCACGGGCAAGACCACGCAGATCTACATTTACGACCAGACGTTCAGCAAGCTCGGCTCGACCTGGTGGATTCCGCTGTTGATCTTTCTGGCGCTGAGCTTCCTGGCCTGGGTGCTGATGAGTCGCACGGTCACCGGGCGGCACCTCTATGCGATGGGCGGCAACGAAGCCGCCGCGCGGTTGAGCGGCATCCGCACCGACCGGCTGAAATGGCTGGCCTATTGCCTGGGCGCGGTGACTTCGTCAATTGCCGGCATCTTATACACGGCCGAAGTTGGCACTTCGGCGCCGCAGGTGCAGGGCCTGGGCTATGAGCTCAACGCCATCGCGGCCGCGGTTGTCGGCGGCTGCAGCCTGCAAGGAGGAGTGGGCCTGATCGGCGGCACCATGCTGGGCGTGTTGTTCCTGCGGGTCGTGATCGATGCCGTGGCCAAGATCGTCAAGGTCGGCGCCGACGACTACCAGGGCATGATCGTTGGCTTTCTGGTGGTCCTGGCCGTGGCTTTCAACGAGCTGCGCCAGACGCGCCGCGGTTCCGGCAAACAGTTCTTTCCCGGCGCGCTGGGTGTCTTGGCCATCGGTATCCTGGCGATCCTGACCGGAACCATCACGACCATCATGGTCGGGCGCAACGCCGGCGGGGTCGTGACCCTCGTCACACTCGTCGGTCTCGGCCTGATCGCCGCGGCCGAACGTCGCGCCGCCGCGCGCCGACTCACCGGTCCCGAGGCCTGAGGACCGCGAACATGGGCGAGCAATCGTTGATCTCGATCCGCGTCGTGTCGAAAGAATATCCCGGCGTCCGTGCCCTCTCCGACGTCTCGTTCGACGTCGCCGCCGGCGAACTGGTGGCCATCGTCGGCGAAAACGGGGCCGGCAAGAGCACGCTGATGAAGATTCTCTCGGGCGTCGTCACCGAGTACTCGGGCGAGGTCGTGTTGCGGGGCGCGCCGGTCCGCTTTCGCAGCACGCGCGACGCCGAGACGGCCGGCGTCAGCATCATCCACCAGGAGTTGAACCTGGTAGAGCAGCTCTCGGCCGCGGCCAACGTGTTTCTCGGCCGCGAAATGCGCACCACGCTGGGGCTGTTGGACCAGGCGGCCATGGACCGCCGCGCCGGCGAACTGCTCGCCCAGCTCGAGTGCCACATCCGGCCGGAGCAGCCCGTGGGCGAGCTGCGCGTGGGCGATCAGCAACTGATCGAAATCGCCAAGGCCCTGTCGCTGGCGACCGACATCCTGATCATGGACGAGCCGACCAGCGCCCTGACCGAGTCGGAGGTGGCCCGGCTGTTTCGCGTCATCGAACGGTTGCGGGCCCGCGGGGTCACGGTGCTGTACATCTCGCACAAGATGGATGAGGTCTTCCGCCTGGCCGACCGAATCGTGGTCTTGCGAGACGGCCGGTTGGTTGACGTGGTCGCGAAACAGGAAACGACACCGCAAAAGATTACGCACCTGATGGTCGGTCGCGAGATTGAAGAGACCGACCTGTCGCGGCCCCGCGCGCCGGGCGCCGTCGTGTTGGAGGTCGAGCACCTCTGGCTCCCCTGGCCGGGTCACGCACGGCGCTGGCGGTTGGAGGACATTTCGTTCTCGCTCCGCCGCGGCGAGATCCTGGGCGTGGCCGGCCTGATGGGCGCCGGCCGGACCGAGCTCTTGGAGTGCCTGTTCGGCGCCACCAGCGAAACGCCCGCCGGGCGGATCACGCTCGACGGCCGCGAGGTCTCGCTGCGCCATCCGTCCGAGGCCTGTGCAGCCGGGTTAGCCCTGGTGACCGAAGACCGCAAGCGATTGGGGCTGTTCTCGCATCTGACCGTCGGCGAGAACATCACCCTGTGCACGCTCGACCAGTGTGTGCGGCACGGGCTGGTCAACCGCGCGCAGGAAGATCGTCGCGCGGCCGAATCAGTGGCTCGGTTGGGAGTGAAGACGGCCGGCATCGACACCGCGATCACCAGCTTGAGCGGCGGCAACCAGCAGAAGACGATCATTGGCCGCTGGCTGTTGACCGAGCCCAAGGTGCTCCTGCTCGATGACCCCACGCGGGGCATCGACGTCGGCGCCAAGGCCGAGCTCTATCGCTTGATGGACCAGCTTTGCCGCTCTGGGTTGGGCATCATCGTCACCTCCAGCGAATTGCCAGAGCTGCTGACCCTGTGCGATCGGATTCTGGTGCTCTGCGAAGGCCGCCAGACGGGCGAGTTCACCCGGGCCGAAGCCAGCGAACAGCGGATCATGGAAGCCGCCACCAATCGCCGCGGCGCCGTGGCTTAGGTCGGCGATGGCCTAATTGCCGATGTATCGGGCATAGACCGTGCGGGCCGTGGCGACGTCGTCGGTGCCGCCGATGATCGCGCGACCGTCGGGGAAAACGGTCAGGAGGTAATCGTCGACCGCCAGCCGCAGCAGGTAGCGGTTCTGCGTCACGCGGCCCACGCCGGCCAGCTTTGCCGCCAAGGCATCCAGCGAGACCGCCGCGCGACCGGCCGGGCTGATCTGCACCGCGTTTCGTCCGCAGAGCACGGCCGAGTGGCTGCTGCGTTCGCCGCGGAGCCAGGGATACTCGCCCCGTTTGCAGGTCGGGCAATCGTTGCCCGCGGCCAGGGCGTCGAGATTGACCTGGCGAATGCGATTCTCCCAGACGTCGATGACCGAAAGCGAGCGATTGATCGCCGCGCGATTGCCGCTGAGCAGCTTGATGGCCTCATTGGCTTGCAGCGAGGCCACGATATTGACGATCGGACCCAGGATGCCGGCCGTGTCGCAGGTGGGCGTGGTACCCGGCGGCGGCGCGTCGTGCATCAGGCAGCGCAGGCAGGCCGTTTCACCCGGCACGATGGTCATGGTCTGACCCTCGGCCCCCAGGCAGCCGCCATAAACCCAGGGAATCCGCTCTTGGTGGGCGACGTCATTGAGCAGCATCCGGGTTTCAAAGTTGTCGGTGCCGTCCAGGATGACGTCGACCCCCGCGACTAGCTCAAGCACATTGGCCGGCTCCACGTCGGTGACCAGCGGCTCGATGGTGATTTGCGAATTGATCCGGTTCAACTTGTTGGCAGCGGCGATCGCCTTGGGAATGCCGGCGGCCACGTCGTCCTCATCGAACAGGACCTGTCGTTGCAAGTTGTTGAGCTCCAGAAAATCGCGATCGACGATCCGCAGATGCCCCACGCCCGCTCGGGCCAGGGTGTTGGCAATCACTGAGCCCAGCGCCCCGCAGCCGACGACCAGGGCGCGGCTGGCCAGCAATCGCCGCTGACCCTCGACGCCCAGCGGCGCGTAACGCACCTGCCGGGCGTAACGTTCGATATCTTCAGGAAGTTGCTCTTCGGATTTCATGAGGTTTGGCGCATCGGGTCGGAGAACTCGGCGGAGGTCTCTGGCTAACTTACACCAAGTGCACCCGTTTCGCACACCACTAGGGTGCGGGCAGGTCATCCGCCGATTACTCGACCTCGCACCGCGGTCGTGGTACCTTAGGTCGTCGGTCGTTTCGTTGTCAGTTCGGCGGCCGCCCGGCGCCTTAGCATCTTTGGAGTAGACCTTCATGACGGAAGCCGACCCCACCGCGCCCGCGGGCGCCGCCCCGCTTGATCCGCAGGTGCTCAAAAGCGCTTACAACGCGTTTAAGAAACGTTGGAAGCTGACCCGGCTGGACCAAGAGTCACGGATCGGTCGCGGGCCGATGAGCGGGGGCCAGAAATCGACGATCGCCGGCATCGTCCCGCCCGATCAGTTTCCGCAGGCTGTGTGGGACGCACTGGAGAAGCAAGGAAGAATCAAACGCGCCGGCTCGGGCTTTTATGCCATGCCCTGACCCGCGCGCCCGAGATGCTACACTTACTTCTGACGAGCCAGCGCGAGTGGCCGCGGCTTGCCCCGTGCTAACCTTCGTTCCCTCAGGCGAGTACCCGACATGGAAGATGAAATTGTCACCGTGGCCCAGTATCCCAACGCGATCGCGGCGGAAGCGGCCAAAAATTTTCTGGATGACAACGGCGTCCGAGCGTTTGTGGCCGACGAGAACTTTGCCGCCACGATGTGGCCCAACCTGACCGAGGTCAAGCTGCAAGTGGCCGCCGCCGACGTCGATCGCGCCAAGAACCTGCTGGTCGAGCATCACGGCGCCGACGACATCGTGGACGAGGACGACGAGTAGCAGCCGTGCCTCGGGTGGCCCAGACGCCGCAGGCCTCTGGGGCGCGATAGGCACACGAGGCGCCCTACGCTCCGTTACGCGTCACAAAGTTGACTGCTTCTCGGCAGTCCGCACCCTCACCCGGCTTGCTTCGCAAGCCACCCTCTCCCACGAGTGGGCGAGGGTAGAACGCGCTTCCGCGTTGCGAGCGAGGGTGTTACGCCACGTATCCTGCCCATTGGTCATGGCCGGCTAGCTGGCGTTGCAGTTGATCGCACTCGCTGCGGGCGGTCGCCAGATCGGGATATTGGGTCGGCGATGCAACCGCGACGATTGCCGCGGCGCACTTCTCGATGCGGGCCGTCAGCTCGGGCGAATCCATCTCGCAAAACGCCACGTCCGCCCAGGCCGACGGCCGCACGGGATCACCGGCGACAAAACGCTCGGCAAAAAGCAGGTTCTGCCCCAACGACCGCAAGAATGCTCGTTCGTGACGGGGGTCCGCCGGCAGGACAACCATGCCCACCGCGGCCCAGCGGGCCAGGCGGCGAATTGCTCCCTCGTCTAGCGTGTCGAGCTCGGCCACCAGCAACACGCCGACCTCGCTGGCCTGCCGGCAAAGATCGTCGTCCGGGTTGCGGGCGACCAGCGTGGTTTGCAGTTCGCGCCACAGATGCAGTTCCGTGGACGGCACGCTAGTGCTCCGCACGCCCCGCAGCACCCAGCGCTTGGCGTCGTAGTACAACTTTCCGCCGGCGACGCCCAGGGTGCGCAGTCCGATGTCCCGCGTCGCGCGCGCCAATACTTCGCCGCCGCGCCGCAATTCCACGCTCGCGCGATAAAGATGCGGCATGTCAGGGGTCCAGAAACAGGGCTCCGGCACCGTCGCCGCCGCCAAGGGCGCCGATCCGGGACCACGGTCGGTGAGTGCGAAGCGGGCCGGCAACGTGTCGGCATAGGCACAGCTCGGACCCATCAGCTGGCCGTTTAAAGTCAATCCGCGCTCGGTCACGCCGGGCAGCCGCGCGTACACTCGGCAGACGGTGTCCGAGGCTTCGCCAAAGAACAGCTCCAGCCGGCGCGCGAACTCGGCAGGGTCGATAGTCTCTGCGGAATCGGTCACGCCAACCTCCTCACAGACATCAACTGGACACCAGTCGCTGCCGGGCGGCACGCTCGTCTTCGGCCAGGGCCTTGGCCAGAAAGCGGCCCGTCACCGACTCCTTCGCTCGGGCCAAGACCTCGGGCGTGCCCTGGGCGACGACGCGACCCCCTTCGTCGGCGGCGCCGGGACCGAGGTCCACGATGTAGTCGGCCGCTTTCATCATTTGCACGTTGTGCTCCACCACGATCAGCGAATGCCCGACGTTGATCAGCGCCTCCAGGCAGTCGACCAGTTGGGCGACGTCCTGAAAGTGCAGACCCGTGGTCGGCTCGTCCAGGATGAACAGCGATCGGCCGCGGCGCGTGGCAGACATGTAGGCCGCCAGCTTGAGCCGCTGCGCCTCTCCGCCCGAAAGCGTGTTGGCCGGCTGACCCAGCCGCAGGTAGTCCAACCCCACGTCGATCAACCGTTTAAGCCGGGCCTGCACCTTGATCTGTCCGCGAAAGAACGTGAAAGCCTCACGCACGGTCATGTCCAGCACTTCTGAGATGTCCCGGCCGCGATATTTTACTTCCAAAATGTCCTTGCGGTACCGCTTGCCGCCGCACTGGCTGCACTTCATGAAGACGTCGGCCAGAAACTGCATGTCGATGGCGATGTAGCCGTCACCCTCGCAGGCGCTGCACCGACCACCGTCGACGTTGAAGCTAAAGTGGGCCGCATCATAGTTTCGCGTGCGGGCCTCGATCGTGTCGGCAAATACCGCGCGGATCTCGTCGAAGGCCTTGATGTAGGTGACGGGGTTGGAGCGCGGCGAGCGGCCAACCGGGCTCTGGTCCACCAGGATCACGTCCTCCAACTGACCGTCGCCGTAAACGTCGTCGTAGTCCAGCGGCTTGGGAGCGTCTTTGCGCATCCGTCGACAGAGCGCCGGGTAAAGCGTGTCCTGCACCAGCGTGCTCTTGCCCGACCCGCTCACGCCGGTGACCAGGCAAAGCACACCCAGCGGAAACTCGACGGTGACGTTTTGCAGGTTGTTGCCCCGCGCTCCGGCCAGGCGGATCCATCCGTGGTTGGGCGGGCGGCGCTTTTCGACGGGCGTGACCCCGCGGCGGCCGGAGAGAAAGTCGCCGGTCAAACTGCGGGGATTCTCCAACATTTCCGCCGGGGTGCCTTGAAACACGACCTCGCCGCCACGCTCGCCGGCGCCCGGGCCGATTTCGATCACGTGGTCGGCCGCGCGGATCATCGCCTCTTCATGCTCGACCATCACCACCGAGTTGCGCCGATCGACCAGAGAGCGAATCGTGCCAGACAGCCGTTCGACATCGCGGGGGTGCAATCCGACCGAGGGCTCGTCGAGCACGTACAGCATGTTGACCAGGCTCGAGCCCAGGGCGCCAGTCAAGGCAACGCGCTGGGCCTCTCCGCCCGAGAGCGTGCGCAGCGTGCGGTCGAGGGTCAGGTACCCCAGTCCCACGTCCACCAGGTACTTCAACCGCGACTGGACCTGCTCGAACATGATCCGGCCGACCTGCCGCTGCCACTCGGAGAGCTCCAGGTTGCGAAAGAACTTGAGCGCGTCCTGGATCTTCAATCCACTTACCTGGGCGATCGACAACCCGCCAATCCGCGTGGCCAGGGCCTCGGGCCGCAGCCGCGCACCGCCGCAGGCCGGGCAAGGCCGATAGCTGCGCCAACGGCTGAGAAAGACCCGCAGGTGCATCTTGTACTTGCGCCGCTCCAGCCAGGCGAAGAAGCCGTTGAGCCCACCAAAGTTTCGCTCGGGCACGCCATCAGCGATCAGCGCTCTCTCTTTATCCGAGAGCTCGCGATAGGGCACGTCGACCCGCAGGTCGTAGTCGTCGGCCAAGGCCAACAGCTCGGTCAACTCGTGGGCATAAGCCGGCGTGTTCCAGGGCGCGACGGCGCCCTCCTTGATGCTCTTGGTCGGGTCCGGCACGACCAGGTCCAGGTCCACGTCGATCGTGTTGCCGAACCCTTCACACTCGGGGCACGCGCCCAGCGGACTATTGAAGCTGAACAGCCGCGGCTCGGGCGTAGGATAGCTCAAAGAGCACCGCTCGCAGACCAGCTCGGTGCTGAACACCGCACGGCGCCAGAATGCGCCATCCAAGGTAAGCGGTGTCGCTCCAGGAAGTACATCGCCGGGGAGTTCGGCCGCGCCTTCGATCAGGACCTGCGCCCGATTTCGACCCTTGGCGAAAGCGGTCTCCAGCGAATCGCGCACTCGCTGCGGTTGGGTTGTGCCGGCGGTCAATCGGTCGACCACGGCCAGGATCGGCGCGCCGTCGGCCTGGTCGTCGGCCGTTGTCTCGATGGGGTTCGACGGATCGCCGAGGTTAACCAGGCGGTCACCGACGATCGCCCGCACGAAGCCTTCCTCTTGCAGCGAGGTCAACGCCCGCGGCGTGCCGCCGCCATTGGGCTGCACCTCGAAGGCGATCAGGTAACGGGTCCCCTCGGGCAGCCCCGCCAGGGCCTCGGCGGTGGACTGCGGCGTATGGCGGCGCACTTCCTGACCGCACTGATGGCAAACCACCTGCCCCAGCCGGGCGAACAGCAATCGCAAGTAGTCGCTGGTCTCGGTGGTGGTGCCAACGGTCGAACGGCTCGAGCGGCTGGTATTCTTGTGGGTCACCGCGATGGCCGGCGGAATGCCCTCGATCCGTTCGGCGGCCGGCTTCTCCAACCGTTCGAGAAACTGCCGGGTGTAGGCCGAAAAGCTGTCGATATACCGCCGTTGACCCTCGGCATAGAGCGTGTCCAGGGCCAGGCTGGTCTTGCCGCTGCCGCTCAAACCGCACAACACCACCAGTTGGCGGTGGGGAATGTCCAGGTCGACATCCTTCAGGTTGTGGACCGCGACGCCGCGGAGGGTAATCGAGCGCTCAGGCACAGTGACCTCGGATTGGCACAGACTCAAACCCTGTATCATAAGTGCCCAGCAGCGCAGCGGCCACCCACACCCAACGACCGCCGGCCTGGCCGCGGTGATGTCAAAACAGGACACGCGCGTCGCTCGCCCGCCACAGCGGCGGCCCAGCTCGGTCAGGGGTGGCGAGGATGGCGCGGGGCAGCGCGGCCGCAAGGTCGCGCTAGCCGTCACAGCCGCTACCGCCGACGCCGTTAGTGCGTTTGGGCACTCGATTTGCAAACGGATAGGCAGTCCCGGAAAATGCCTTTCCTAATGGCTTTTTCACAGGATGAGTCGGCAGACCGAACCTGACTGATCTGTTAAGCTAAAAGCTTAGGCCGATCCACTCGCTGCCGCCCTGGGGTCAGGCATTCCGCATGTCGCGGATCCCCGGTGTTCCTCCTGGCGGATAACGTTCATCGCGCAATCTTTTCGGGCACGCCGTCCGGCTATCACGGGGCGTCGTTGTTCGATCTTTTGGGGACGAACCTGTCACCCACGGGAACGGAGTGCGCGCCGAGCGAACGCCGAGCGAACTCTGCCCACGAACTTGGAAACCTGGTTTCAAATCGAGACGCTGACACGACCGACCGTCGACCCAAAATTGCCTAGCAATGCCGATTTTGCCGAGCGAACCCGATATCCATCCGCCCGCGCTTTTGGACGCGTCGGAAGCCGCCGCGCCCGCGGACGCGCAGTGGTGGGTCATGTACACCATGGCCCGCCGCGAGAAGGAATTGGCGCGTCGGCTGCGGACTCTGGATATCTCGTTTTACTCGCCGCTGGTGGTCAAGCGGACCCGCTCGCCGGCAGGCCGGGTCCGGCAGAGCTATGTACCCCTGTTCGCCAGCTATGTGTTCGTGCGCTGCAGCGACGAGGAGCGACAGCGGGCGCTGGCGACCAACTGCGTCTCGCGCTCGTTGAGCGTGCCGGACGGGACTGGTCTGGTGCACGACCTGCGACAGATCCAGCGTTTGATCGAGCTGGACGCGCCGTTGACGGTCGAGGCGCGGATCGAGTCCGGCCAGCGGGTGCGGGTTCGCAGCGGACCGATGGCCGGCCTGGAGGGCATCGTGGTCAAGCGGCGTGGGCGAGACTGGCTGGTCGTGGCCGTCGAGTTCCTGCAGCAAGGGGCCAGTGTCCTGTTGGAAGATTTTCAGGTCGAACCGCTCTAGGGAACGAGGCCCCGCTGACGCTAGCTTTGGAAGATGGTTCCGCCCATCGGTTTGCAGCAGGTCGAATTAACCAAGAGGGTGCTGGCGCTAGGACGATGCCCCCCGCCGAGCGACCCGCGTTGATTGAACAATCGCCCCGGCGTGGTTATGCTGCCATGCGGGGGCAACCGCCGCTTTTCAACACACCGAGAGCGGCGGCCACTGCGTTGGTAACACACCGATTGACACCGTGGCCCGATAGATGAACGCTAGCATGATGCCCCAACGTCTGACGAAGCGCGCCTTCGCCGCGCTTGTGCTCCATGCCGTGGTTTTCGGCCTGGTGTACTGGTTTTCTTATAATCTCCGCTCGGGGTTCGTGCTGGAGCACCAGGAGTGGGTCACGCTCTTGGTCACGCTGCCCGGCATCGTCGTGATCAAGCTCTGCGCGTTCTATTACCTGGGGCACTGCCATCGCTCCTGGTACAGCGTCTCGTTTTCGGACCTGGTCTCGCTATTTCACGCGGCCACGCTGTCCACGCTGGTGATCCTGGCCATCAACGGCCTGATGATCGTACAGCTCCATCCGCCCCGCGGCGTGTTCGTCATCGATTGGGCCCTGACCATCCTGGTATTGGGGGGCTTGCAGGCGATCAAGCGGCTCTCGCGCGAGGAGCTTGGCCCGCGGCTGTGGCGGAGCGGTTATCGCAAGGCCCTGATCGTGGGCGCCAACCAATCGGGCGAGACCCTGGCCCGGCATCTGCTCTCAGACCGCCGCTTGAAGTACCAGCCGGTGGGTTATTTGGATAACGACCCGGCCCGCATCGGCTCCACGCTGGGCGGCATCGCGGTCTGGGGCGCGCCGTCGCAGGCGCCGCGGATCGCCGGACGGCTGGGAGTGGAGGACGTGCTGGTCATCTCCGGCGTGCTCACCGGCACCGAGCTGCGCAGCCTGATGGAAGACTGCCGGGCGACGGGCATCACGCTCAAGGTCATTCCGGCCTACGACGACCTGCTGGCGGCCAACTACTTGCCGCAGATCCGCGACGTCGACATCGACGACTTGCTGCGCCGCGAGCCAGTGCAGCTCGACAGCGAAGAGATCGGCTCACTGATCGGCGGCCGCACCGTGCTGGTCACTGGCGCCGGCGGCAGCATTGGCTCGGAGATCTGCCGCCAGGTGTTGAAGTTCCGGCCCAAGACCCTGGTCATGGTGGAGCGGGCCGAGAACAGCCTGTTCCAGGTCGAGCAGGAATTTCGCGCCTTGCGGACCGAGTCCCAGGTGGTCCCCTGCATCGCCGACATCACCGACCGCGACCGCATCGGCCAGATCCTCAGGCAGCACCGGCCGGCGGTGGTGTTTCATGCCGCCGCTCACAAGCATGTGCCGATGATGGAGTACAACCCGGGCGAAGCGATCAAGAACAACGTGCTTGGCACGCGGATGCTTGCCGAACTGTCTGACGAGAACGGCGTGCAAGAGTTCGTCATGATCTCGACCGACAAGGCCGTGAATCCGACCAGCATCATGGGCGTGTCCAAGCAACTGGCCGAGCGCTTCGTGCATGCCTTTTCGGAAAAGGCCGGCACAAAGTTCGTCGTCGTCCGCTTCGGCAACGTGCTGGCCTCCAATGGCAGCGTGGTGCCGATCTTCCAGGATCAGATTCGCCGCGGCGGACCGATCACGGTCACGCATCCCGAGATCGAGCGCTTCTTTATGACCATTCCCGAGGCTTCGCAGCTCGTGCTGCAAGCCGCGGCGATGGGCAAGGGTGGCGAGATCTTCGTGCTGGACATGGGTGAGAGCGTGCGGATCGTCGACCTGGCCCGCGACCTGATCCGCCTTTCGGGCCTGCAAGAAGACGACATTGAGATCGTCTTCACCGGCCTGCGACCCGGCGAGAAACTTTACGAGGAGCTGTACTTCGACGACGAGGAGCGGCAGTCCACGCCGCACCCGAAGCTGTTCGTCGCCTACCATCGGCCCTACACCCTGGCGGACGTCGAACAGGCGATCGGCCAGGTCGGCCAATTGATGCATGCCCCTCCGGAAATCCTGCGGCGAAAGATCAAGGAGCTGGTGGCCGAGTACTCCGACACGTCGGCCGCGAGCTCCAACCCGGCACACCTCCCGCCGCCCGCCAAATCTTCGCCGGTGGTCAAGTCGTAGCCCCGCGACGATCCATCGCGGGCCCGTCTCCGTTCGCATCAACGTGAATTTTTCCATTCTCCAGCGTGAAGTCGGCAGCGGCCGGCCTTGCTTCGTCATTGCCGAGGTTGGGCAAGCGCACGACGGCAGCCTGGGCACGGCCCACGCCTACATCGACGCCGCCGCCCGCGCCGGCGCCGACGCGGTCAAATTTCAGACCCACATCGCCGACGCCGAGAGCACGCCCGGCGAGCCCTTTCGCGTCAAGTTTTCGCCGCAGGACGCCACACGGTACGACTACTGGAAACGAATGGAGTTCACCGCCGACGCTTGGCGGGGACTCTCGGAGCATGCCCGTGACAGGGGGCTGATTTTTCTGTCGACCCCGTTCTCGTTTGAGGCGGTCGACCTGCTGGATCGTTTGAACGTGCCGGCCTGGAAAGTGGGATCAGGCGAAGTGAACAACCTGCCGATGCTCGAGCGGATGGCCACCACCGGCCGGCCCGTGCTGGTCTCCTCAGGCATGTCCTCCTGGTCCGAACTGGACCAGGCCGTGGCAACGGTCCGAGGCGCCGGTGCGCCGGTCGCACTGCTGCAATGCACGACCGCCTATCCTTGCCCCGCCGAAAAGATCGGACTGAACGTCATCGGCCAGTTGCGAGATCGCTACCAGACGCCGGTAGGGCTGTCGGACCACTCCGGCACAATCTTTCCGTCGCTGGCCGCGGTCACCCTCGGCGCGAACCTGCTGGAAGTGCACATCGTGCTGTCGCGTGAAGCGTTTGGCCCGGATGTGCGGGCCTCGGTCACGATCGACGAGCTGGCCGAGTTGGTCCGTGGTGTACGTTTCATCGAACAGGCGCTGGCGTCGCCGCTGGACAAAGAGCAGGCCGCCGCCGAGATGTCCGAATTGAAAACGATGTTCGGCAAGAGCGTGGTCGCGGCCCGTGACCTGCCCGCCGGCCATACCTTGGCGGCGGCGGACCTGTCGCTGAAGAAACCCGGCACCGGAATTCCGGCGGCCCGGCTGAAAGAAGTCATCGGACGGCGGCTGGCCCAGGCGGTCGCTGCCAATACCTTGCTGGCGGAGAACTACCTTGACTGAGAGTCGTAAGCGAAAAGTGTGCGTCGTGCTGGTCGACCGTGCCAACTACGGTCGCATGAAACCGGTGATGACCGCTATCAAGGACGCTCCCGAGCTCGAGCTGCAACTGCTGGTCACTGGCACCATGGTGCTGGAGCGGTTCGACCAGCCGGTGCGGGTGGTCCGCGAAGACGGCTTCACGGTCGACGGCGAGATCTACATCGAGTTAGAAGGCTCCACGCCGACCACCATGGCCAAGAGCATCGGGTTTGCCCTGATCGAGTTCGCCAGCGAGTTTCATCGCCTCAAGCCAGATGTGGTCGTGCTCATTGGCGACCGCTACGAGGCCCTGGCCGCCGCGGTGGCCACCGCCTACATGAACATCACGCTGGTGCACATTCAAGGCGGCGAGGTCAGCGGCTCCATCGACGAGAGCGCGCGGCACGCGATCAGCAAATTTGCCCACTTTCATTTTCCCTCGACCAAGCGATCGGCCGAATACCTCATCCGCATGGGCGAGCGGCCCGACACAATCCTGGGCACGGGCTGCCCGTCGAGCGACATCGCCCGCACTCTGGACCGCAAGCTCCTGCCAGAGATCGTCAACGGTCGCGGGGCGGGGATCGAGATCGACGTCAACGCGCCGTTCCTGTTGGTCGTGTTCCATCCGACCACGACCGAGTATGGCGGGGAACGGCAGCAGATGGAGGCCGTGTTGGCAGCGCTCGACAAGATTCGCATGCAGACCCTGCTGCTCTGGCCCAATATCGACGCCGGGTCCGATCACTTGAGCAAAGCGATCCGCGTGCACCGGTCGCTCGAGAAAACGCCGTACCTGCGCACGCTGACCAACCTGACGCCGGAGAACTACCTGAAGGTCCTGGCCGCTACGGCCTGTGCCGTGGGCAATTCAAGCAGCTTTGTCCGCGATGCCGGCTACTTCGGTACGCCGGTGGTGCTGGTCGGCAATCGGCAAAACGGTCGCGAGACCGACGAGCACGTCATCCACGTGCCGGTCGAGACCGACCAGATCGCCGCCACGATCAAGAAGCAACTTGACCACGGGCGCTATGCCCCCAGCAAGCTTTACGGCGACGGCGACGTCGCGCGACGAATCGCCGCGGGTATCGGAACACTGACTCCGTACCTGCAAAAGCGCCTCCACTTCACACTCGAGAAATAAGCGGCCCGCACGCCAACCATCAGGCAATGCGACCCAGAATTCTGATCGCCGAACCACTCGACTTCTCACCCGCCGCGGTGCGCTTGCTGGAGACCGCCGCCGACGTCACGCTGCGGACGACCGATCGAGCCGGCCTGGCCGAGGCGCTAGCAGAATACGACGTCGTCTGGTTTCGCCTTGCCCATCGCATCGATCGCGACTTGCTGGCCGGACCACTCCATACCAGCGTCCTGGCGACCCCAGTGACGGGCCTCGATCACATCGACCTTGCGGCGTGCGCCGAGCACGGCATCCGCGTGGTCAGCCTCCGCGGCGAAGTCGATTTTCTCCAGCAAGTTCGAGCCACGGCCGAATTGACCCTCGCCTTGACGCTGGCCCTGTTGCGACACCTGCCCAAGTCCGCCGAACACGTGCAGGCAGGCGATTGGAATCGCGATCTGTTTCGCGGACGTGAACTCTTCGGCCGCACCGTCGGCATCGTCGGAGTCGGTCGACTCGGTCGAATCGTGGCCGGATACTTTCGCGCCATGGGAATGACCGTGCTGGGCTACGACCCCCGGTCCGACTTTCCGCACGACGCGGCGGAGCGGGTGACGTCGCTCGATGAATTGCTCAGCCGGTCCGACGTGGTCAGCCTGCATGTGGCCTACAACGACTCGACGCGGCATTTGCTTTCGACCCACGAGTTTGCGGCGATGAAGCCCGGCGCCGTGCTGATCAACACGGCGCGCGGCGGAGTCGTCGATGAGCAGGCGCTGCTGGCGGCGCTCGACGAGGGTCGCCTGGCCGGCGCGGCGCTCGACGTCCTGGACGGCGAGCCCGGTATCACTACCGCCCATCCTTTGGTCGCGGCCGCGACGACTCGCGACAACCTGCTGATCGTCCCACACATTGGCGGCAACACGCTGGAATCTTTCGAGAAGACCGAGGTCTTTCTGGCTGGCCGCGTGCTCGAAGCGTTGGCCGCCCCGCATCCGACCGCCGGGACCACGCGTTGAATCATTCGATGAACTCAACCCTGCGAACCTTAGGCATCATTCCCGCGCGGGCCGGATCGAAACGGCTGCCGCGCAAGAATGTGCTGCCGCTGGGCGGCAAACCCCTGGTGGCCTGGAGCATCGAGGCCGCGCGCGGCGCGCCGCGGTTGTCGCGGCTGGTCGTTTCCAGCGACGACCGCGAGGTGTTGGACATCGCCGCATCGTACGACGAACGTTTGCCGCTGGCACGCCCGGCCCAGTTGGCGACTGATACTTCTCTGGCCATCGAGTTCGTGCGCCACGCGCTCGAAACGCTGGAAGGCCAAGGCGAAGAACCATTCGAGGCCGTCGTGATCATTCAGCCCAGCTCTCCGCTGACCTTGCCGGCAGACATCGACGCCACGGTCGACCTCTTGGCCACCAGCGGCGCCGAAAGCGCCGTGAGCGTGGTGCAACTGGACCATGCGATTCATCCTTGGAAAATGAAGGTGCTCGACGGCGACCGTCTGCTGTCGTACCTGGTCGACGAGCGCGGCCGAACGGCGGCGCACGAGCTACCGCCGATCTACGTCCGCAACTGCTCGGTCTACGCCACGCGGCGCAGCGCGATCGACGCCGGGCAGATCCTGTCCGACGATTGCCGCGGCTACGTCATGCCCCGCGAGCGGTCAGTCGACATCAACGAAGAGCTCGACCTGGCCTTTGCCGAGTTCCTGCTCAGCCGACAGTCCACGCCGCACATGGCGAACCGCTAACCCACGCATGAGTTCCATTCCCAACACCAGTTCGTCTGTCAATTCGACAGGCGCGATGGCCTCGCCTCTGCCGGCGCATTCGCAAGCTGCGCCAGCTCGCGCCGGACTGGGGGGCAAGCTCACCGACCTGTTGTCGGATGCGGCCGTCTATGGCCTCAGCAGCATGCTCGGGCAGGTCGCTGGCTTCCTGCTGTTGCCGCTGTACACGGAATACCTGGACCCGCGTCAGTACGGCGTCATCGGCATGCTGGCCGTGGTGACGATGCTGTTTGGCCCGATGGCCAATCTAGGCATGACCAACGCCATCTTCCGCCGATTCAACCAGTGCACCGACGACACGGCCCGGCGAGCCGTGCTCGGCACCGGATTGACCAGCGTGATCGGCAGCTCGCTAGCGCTGTTGGTGCTGTCGGTGTTCGCCGCCGGACCGATTGCAGAGTTCGTGGTGGGCGACGCCAGCACGACCAACCTCGTGCGGCTTAGTCTGTTGGGCGCGGCCTTTGCCGCGGTGGGCGCGGTGCCCCGCATCATCCTGCGTGCCGCGCGCAAAGCTCGGATCGGCGCCGCCTTGAACCTGGCGAACGTCGTGTTTGCCATCCTGCCCACCATCTGGTTCGTGGTGATTCAGGGGGAGGGCGTGCGCGGCGTGGTGCTGGGCACGCTCACCGGCGAAGTGATCTCAGGCACGCTGGCGTTCGTCGCCACTTGGGGCATGTTCGACCTTGGCATCGACCGCGACTCCTGGCGGCAGATGCTCGCTTACGGTCTGCCGTTCGTGCCACATCACGTGCAGGCGGTGGGGTTGGCCCTGTTTGGTCAGTACATGGTGCGCGAGATGCTGGGTTTGTCGGAAGCGGGGCTTTATAACATGGCCACGCGGTTCGCCGTGCCGGTCAGCTTCGTGGTCAGCGCCGTGCAAACCTCATGGGTCGCCTACAAATTTCAGGTCAGTGCCCAGGATGAGAACCCGCAATCGTTTTTTCGCTCGACCTTTACCTATTACGTCGCCGGCATGTCGTACCTCTGGGTCGGCGTCTGCCTGTGGGGTCCTGAGATGGTGCGGCTGATGACCACCGACGGTTTTCACGACGCGGCCTACCTGGTCTGGGCCGTGAGCCTGATCCCCTTGGCACAAGGCATGTACTTCATGCTGGGCACGGGCATCGAACTTGGCGATCGCACCGGCCAGTATCCGCTGGTAAGCCTGGCCGGCCTGATTACCGTGGTTGTCGGCGCATTTGCCCTGGTCGGCAGCCTGGGCGCGCTGGGCGCGGCATTGGCCACGGCGCTCGGCTGGCTGGTCATGGCCGGAGTGATCTACAACTTGTCGCAACGCCGCTTTGCAATCGCCTACGACTGGGCGACGATCGCAGGCCTGGTAGTCGCCGCGGCGGTCTGCTCGGCAATTGCCTATGTCGACCAGAGCGCTCCGCTCGCCGGTCGGTTGCTGATCGCCGTGGGCCTGTCGCTGATGTATCCGCTGCTGGTATTTCTGTTGCTCACCCGCTCGCAGGTCGAACGGCAACGGGTGCTGCATGTTTGGCACAATTCGCGGCGACTGCACGCACCGCGATTGCTGGCCAGCTCGCTGCGGCGGTTGGCCCGCTCGACCTATCGCCTGGTCCTCGGAGGCGGTGAACCGGCATTAGCTCGGCGGCAAGAATATCATCGACGCCGCCGCGTGGCTGAAGAGGCGGTGCTCCGCGACGCCACGACCAGGTCGGAGATGTTCCATGCAGTGAGCTGTCCGGCGTGCGATCGATCGGAAGTCAGCGACACTTTTCGCAACCCGGTCGGCTTTTCATTTTCGGTCTGCGCGCACGATGGCACGGTGTACATGAACCCCGCGCCGTCGCTGGAAACTCTGACGCGACTGTATAACGACGAATCGTACTCAAACTACTGGTCGGTCGGCCACACGGCCGACCCTGCCGACTATGCCCGGGTCGAACGCGCGATCCCGCCGTCGCCCGGTCAATCGCTGTTGGACGTGGGCTGCTCGACCGGGGAGTTTCTCAAGCTGGCCCGCCAGCGGTTCGACGTGCATGGCGTAGAGATCAACGCCGACACGGCGGCCTTGGCGCGCGAGTCGGGCTTTGATGTCATCACGGGCACGCTGGTGGACGTGCCAGGCAGCGAGAGATTCGACGTCGTGACCATGTTGCAAGTGATCGAGCACCTGGTTGAGCCGTCGGAGTCGCTTGCTGAGATTCACCGTTTGCTGAAACGGGGCGGCGTGTTTTATCTGAACACGCCCTGCGTCGATTCGGCGAGCTTTGAGCTATTTCGCGAACGGCACATGCACGTCAGCAGCTTTGGCCACGTCAGCCTGTTTACCAAGGCCGGCATGGACGCGCTGGCCCGGCGCTGCGGCTTTGCCATGATCGACCACGGCCGCTGCGGCGGCATCGACATCTCGTTGGATGACCTGGTGAGCTACAAGTTTGCCCGTGAGCGGTTTCGCCATCGCGTGGCGCTTTACAGCCCGCGACTGCTCAACGGCTGCGCGCTGGTCGACCAGCTGACGTTGGGCCGATTGACCGCCGCCTGGCGACCGCGGGGCAACGAGTCGTATCAATGGGCCGTGCTACAAAAACCTTGAGCAACTTCCTAGCAGGTCACCAATAGCCGATGGGTGTCTCCGACTATCTGTTGTATCGCCTGGCCAGAAACTGGCCGTCGCCGACCGCCAAGCTGCACCTGGAGTTTGGCGCCGAACCCGGCACCGAGGCTTACGACATGGCCTATGCGCAGCGGCAGTTCGACTGGAAAGTGCGCAACGGCATGCTCCGCGAGGTCACGGGCCTGGACGTCCTGGAGATCGGCACGGGGCACGGCGGCATCGCCTGCTACATGGCGGTCGTGGGGGCCAAGAACGTGGTCGGCATCGACCTGAACACCAAGCATCTCGCCTTTGCCGAGCGCTATGTCAAGATCGTGGCCAGCCGCTTTGGACCGGACTTTGCGCTGCCGGTGCAGTTCCTGGAGATGAGCGCCGACCAGATGCCGTTTCCCGATGCGTCATTCGATTTGGTGCTGGCCGACAACGTCTTTGAGCATTTCAGCGACCCGGAAGCGGTGATGCGCGAATCGTTTCGCGTGCTGCGCCCCGGCGGCGGCATCCTGGTGCCGGTGTTCTCGTCCATCAAAAGCAAGTACGGTCTGCATCTGAAACACGGCCTGAAGCTGCCCTGGGCGCACGTCATTTTTTCCGAGCCCACGATCATTCGCGCCATGACACGACTGGCCAAGGAGAACCCCAAGCTGTACGAGCTGTACCCCGGTCTGTCGGAAAATCCCCGCCGGGTCCGCGACCTGCGTCGTTACAAGGACTTAAACGACATCACGTACCGCGAGTTCCAGGCGATGGCTGCCCGCGTCGGCTTTCGGGTCGAATCGTTTCGCGTGTATGCGACGCGGCTGGGCAAAGTGCTGGGTAAGCTGCCGCTGGTTGGAAAGAGCAAGCTGATGGATGTGTTATCGACCGGTGCCTCGGCTTATCTCCGCAAGCCCGCCGACGCCTCCGCGGCCCGCGATTCTGGGGCGAAACCATTGACCGCCAACTCGCCAGGTGTGGCATAATGGCGGCAACTTTGTTCGCGGCGCCTCGGGCAAACCGCCGCATTGCCAATCACACCTCCCGATGAGTTCATTCGCACAACACGCACCGGCGGCCAACCAGGCAACCATCCTGGCCTGGCTGGATGAAGTGCGCGAGGCAGTCCGCGTCGCGCCGTGGAGTGACCTGGTCGATTTCAACGGCATCGATGCGCTCGACGTGTTGCTGTCGCCGATCTACCTGGAGATGCTGAACGCCGTGCGCAATGGCGCCTCGTCGCCACGCACGAGCCGGCGCGTCACCTCGCAACTGCGCGACTGGGCCTACCAGGCCAAGGTCGCCTGGCGCGAGCGGCAAACTGCCCGCAGTTCCGCCGAGCCAGGTCCGACCGATTTCCTGTTTTGGACGCGCGACGTCACGCATACCGTGATCATGCATCCCATCGCGGCGGCGATGATCGACCAGCAGGACAACTGCCGGATGCTGGCCTGTCAGGCCAAGATCTTCCGCGGACTCGAACGACTGCTGCCCAACCCTGTCTATACTGTGGGCGCCTGGCCGCAGGTGGTTCGCGCGGCGCGCCGCGAGGGCGCCCGCCGCGCGCGCCAACTGGCCCTGCACGGCGCGTGGAAGCTGCCGGCATTTCCAGACCCGGCCGTCGCCAAACCGGCGGCGGTCGTCCGCGCCGCGGTGCTCCAGTATTTGCCGCTGGCCGCCGAGGCGATTGCCAATGCCCGCGCGGCTCTGGCGGCCTTTCGCCCCAAGGTGCTCGTCGTCGGCAATGACCTGACCGCCGAGGGTCGGGCCGGCTGCCGGGTTGCCGCGGCCGAGGGCGTGCCCAGCGCTGCCTTCATGCACGGCAGCATTAGCGGCGACCGCTTGCAGCGTTATCACATTGCGGATCTGATCGGCGTCTACGCTCCGGCCCATCGCCAGGTGCTTGTGCAACATGGGCTCGACGCGCGGCGGATCGCGGTCTGCGGCGCGCCGTATCTGGACAGTCACCCCCGCCAAACCGGCGAGGTCCATCCGCAATTGCAGGCGCAGCTCGGGCTGCGCAACGGCACGCCCTGGGTGCTGGTCGCCACCAGCGGACCGGGAAACCGGATCTCGCACGAGCACCATCGCCAGGTGATCCAACAAATCAAGGCCCTTGCCCACGCGATTCGGCCGGTGCCGCTGGTCGTCAAGCTGCACCGCAAGGACCGCGCGGAGTATTACCGAGAAGCGTTGGAGGGTCACTCACACGACAAGCTGATCGTCGTCGCCGAGGATACCGCCGGGTTCCCTCGCAACATCTTCGATTGGCTGCAAGGCTGCAGCCTGGTGCTCACGGGCGCCTCGACCACGGCGGTCGAGGCCATGCTGATGAACGTGCCGGTGGTGACCATGGACTTTTGCGACGAGATCCACGACGTGGATTTCATCGACGCCGGCGCCACGCTCCACGTGACCACGCGCGAGGGGCTGCTACAGGCCGTGCGGGGCCTCCTTGGCGAGCCCACCCCGCCAGCCGAACTGAACACGCGTGCCCAAGCCTATTTGACCGAGGCTTTTGACGCCCTGGACGGCCAATCCAGTCGCCGCTGCGCCGCCGCACTGCGGACATTGGCGGCCCTCCCACCCGAAGGCAATCGATCGTGACCGTTTCTTCGCCCCTGAAAAACCGCCTGCAATCGCCGAGCTAGTACCCGCTAAACCACGACCATGTGTGGCATTGTAGGAATCTGGAACGTCGCGACTCCGCAGCCGCAAGCTGCTGTCAGCGCGATGCTCGACGCCATGGCCCATCGCGGGCCGGATGGTCGCGGTACCCTGGAATATGCAGGGGGCGCCGCGGGCATGGTGCGGCTGGCGCTGGTCGACCTGTCGGACCGGGGGCAGCAGCCGATGTGGTCCGAAGATCGCCGAGTAGCCATCCTCTACAACGGCGAGATGTACAACTTTCGCGCGGAGCGCGAACGATTGGAGCGGGCCGGCCACAAGTTCCGCTCCACCACCGATACCGAGGTCATCCTGCACCTCTACCTGGAACGAGGGGCGTCGTTCTATGAGCAAATACGCGGGATGTACGCGGTCGCGATCTTTGACTGGCGCCAAACCCGCGTCGGCGGTCTGCCCGAATTGACCTTGGCGCGCGGGCCGCTGGGCATCAAACCGCTGTACATCGCCCAGCCGACAAGCGGCGGCGGTATCATCTTCTCTTCAGAGGTCCGAGCACTCTTGGCCTCGGGACTGGTGCGGGCAGATGTCTCGCCCGACGCGCTGGCCGATTATCTGGCGCACGGGTTCCTAGTGCACGGCGACTCGCTGATCTCCGGTGTGCGGATGATCGAGCCCGGCACGGTCGAGCGCTATGTGCCCGGCGAACCAATGGTCAAGCAGCGCTTCTGGCAGATGCCCCCCTATGCACCGCGCAGCGAATCGCTCGACCAGGCGGCCGAGCGACTACGAAGCGTGTTAAACGAGAGCGTGGCCTTGCACGCCACGGCCGACGCGCCGATCGGCGCGTTCTTGAGTGGCGGCGTAGACTCGACCGGCATCGTGGCGCTGATGCGTAAGCAGGTGCCGGACCTGCGGACCTACACGATCAATTTTCCCGACGTCCCCGGCGACGACGAGGTCAAGGAGGCCACAGCGGCGGCGGCCGTCTACGACTGTCGACATACTGTGGTCGACGTGACAGCATCGGAAGTGGCAAACGTGCTGCCCCGTTTTGCCGGCGAACTCGATCAGCCTTCAGCCGATGGCTTGAATACGTGGTTGATTTCGCGCGCGGCGGCGCGAGACGTGAAGGGCGTGCTGTCCGGTGTGGGGGGCGACGAGTGGTTCGCCGGCTACCCGGTCACGCGGCGGATGGCCCGTTATGCCACGACTCCCAGTGGTCGCGCGCTGGCCGTGGCGGGTCAGATCGCCAATCAACTGGCCCCGTGGTGTCCGGCAGGCCGGCTTCGCCAGCGGATTGAAAACCTGGCTACCCGGCGCAACGGCCTGGCAACCTGGCTGCAGACGCACACCGTCTTTCGCCACGACGTGGCCCGACAGATGGCCGGCCTGCCGTCGGTGCCCCAGGGAGAGGTGGCCCGCTTTGAAGCCCTGTTGGATCATGAATCGCAGACCTGGCGGTCGGAAACTCCGGTCGGCCTGTCCTGCCTTTTGGACACCCGGGTCTACATGACCGACCAGTTGCTGCGCGACTCGGACGCGTCGAGCATGGCACACTCGCTAGAGCTGCGGGTGCCGTTTGTCGACCTGGCCCTGGTGGCGTTTTCCCGCAGTTGCGCCGACGAATTCAAGCTGCGTTCCGACGGCGGCACCAGCAACCGGTATTATGGCAGTGGGTCGAAGCGGGTCTTGATCCACGCGCTACGCGACGTGCTGCCGCTGTCGATCTCGAACCGTCCGAAGAAGGGGTTCGCGCTGCCATTCCGCCATTGGATGGAGGGCCCTGCCGCCTCGTTGATCGCCGAGACCTGCTCGCCAGAGACCGTGGCCCGACGCGGCCTGGTCGACCCGGCGCTCGTCGAAACAATTCGTGCCCAGGCCCGCGCAGGCGTGGCCGGAGCGGCCTATCCGGGCCTTTGGACGTTGATGATCCTGGAACTTTGGAGCCGGGCCGTGTTGGACAAGTACCGCCAGCCCGCGGGCGCCAACCACTCGCTGCAAGTCTGACCGCGCGACCGACCATGATGACCGACCCGCCCACTTCGCTCAACCAAAAGCCGAACCCGACGGCCGGCAACTCCGTTGCCACCAACGGCGCCGCTGCCGGCGCTTTGCCGCGGCGTGGCCTGCTGGGCCGAGCGCGGGCATCGTCGGTCGAGTTTGTCGGTTTCTGCCGCCAACACCCGCGTTGGCTAGCCTGCATGATCGTGTTTGTCGGCGTTTGGACGGCCGAGCTTTGGACCGTGCAAGAGATCACGCTGGTCTATCCCAATGAGGTCAGCGCGAAGTTTGCGCTGTTTGCGCCAAAGATTCGCCTGCTGCTCGACGTGCTATTCATCGCCACGCTTTCTTTCTGGTTGCGGCGACGCTGGCTGTGTTTGATTGTCGTCGGCGTGTTCTTCGCACATCTCGGCCTGTCGACCTACTTCAAGTACTTTCCGCGGCCGCTGACCCTGGTAACGATCACGGGGCACTGGCACGAGGGAGTGCAACTGACCGGCAGCGCCTGGGATATGATTCCCCGCCGGGCCGCGCTGTTGCTGTTGGCGGCGCTGGTGGTGAAACTGGCCGCCCTTTTTGGCTCGCGCCGCGTCACGCTGCCCAGTAACCTCGCCTGGCTGGGAGGCGCGCTGACGGCGGCCGCTTATGTCATGTTGTATGCGTTCACCCTGCTTTACGACCCGCTGAGCGCGATCCAGACAACCCGCGGCGTCGGCCGGCTGGGTGAGATCCGCGGCTACCTGGGACCCTGGTTCGCCGAGTGGTATTATCTGCACGATGGCGAGATCCTGGAGCGAGCGATTGAGTATCGCAAGCTCCGGTTCGACCGCCTCACGCCGCACGAGGCCGACATCCCCGTTCACGACAAGCTGGTGATCCTGCAAGCCGAGAGCCTGGACTACAACATCCTGGGCTATAAGGTCAACGGCCAGGAGGTCACGCCGTTTCTCAACCGCCTGCGCGACATGAGCATGTTCTATCGCGTCACCGCGATGCACTTTAACGGCTCGTCCGACGCTGACTTCGTGGCCCTCAACGGCGTCTCTGGCTCGCGCCATGAAAACACCTACGTGATCCCGGGCTATCCCTACGAGAACACCACGCCGCAGCTGTTGGCCCGCTGCGGATTCAAGACCTACAGCTTCCACGGCAATAGCGGTGAGTTCTACAGCCGCCGAGCCGCGTTTGAACAGATGGGCTTTACCGAATTGAATTTTCAGGAGGAACTAGAGCAGAAGCATGGTCTGCCGGGCAGCCATTGGGGCGTGACCGACAAGGAAGTGCTGGCTTACTCCGCCCAGCGGCTGCGAAATGCCGCGGAACCGACCTGCCACTTTATCGTCACCCTGACCACGCACACGCCCTATACTTTCCTGGCCCCCGGCGACAAGGAGATCTTCCCGAATCCACGGAACACGGTCGAGAACTTCATCAACAACATGCGGTATCTCGACAACTGCCTGCGCGATTACATCACCGCGCTCGGCAGCGGCGTGACCGTGATGATCTATGCCGATCATCCAACCGAAGAGGGCGACGCCACGTTTCGACCCGATCGCGACGGACATGGCGGCGGTCGCGAATACATTCCCTGCTTCATCTACGACACCGACCAGGACCTCAGCAAGCTGCAAAAGACCAGCCATAACCCAATCACGCAGGACGGAACTCTGAACCTGGTGGACATGATCAACTATCTCCGCGGTCAGGTCGAGCGCTCGCGCGGCCAGTCGACCGCCGCGCCAGCGGGAGCCGCGTTGCCGGCCGAACCAGCTCAGGCTGAAATCACAAACTGACGCTTCACCGCATGAATGAATCGCAACACAACCCGACCCGCACGACGGCCCTGTCCGCAACCGGCTGAAATCACAAACTGACGCTTCACCGCATGAATGAATCGCAACACAACCCGACCCGCACGACGGCCCTGTCCGCAACCGATCGCCAGCGATTGGCCGACACGGTCGTGTTGATTCCCGCGGCGGGTCGCGTGGCCGAGGGGGTGATGGCCTTGTCCAACATCGGCTGCCCGGCGATGGTCCCAGTGGCCGGGCGCCCGGTCATTCATTGGACCTTGCGCTATCTGCGCTCGCTGGGACTGCGGCGGTTCAAGATCGCGGTCTCGCGCCGCGGGATGTTCGTCGAGGATTTCGTCGACTGCTCGTTTGGCCAGGATTGCGAGATCTCGTTCGTGGTTCCTGGCGCCGACGGCGGCGTGGGTCGCACGGTGTTGGAATTGGCCGAAGCGGCCGAGGGGGAGTCGGCCTTGATCGTGCTCGGCGACACGCACTTTCAATTCGCCGACCCGGCGCTGCTGGCCCGCGACGAAGCGGCGGTGCTCGTGCAGCCGGTCGAAGATTCCTACCGCTGGTGCACGGTCGACAAGGACGCCCAGGGCATGATCACCGCCTGGCACGACAAGGAGGCCGACCGGCCGGCGCCGCTCGACGCGCTGATCGGCGTGTACTATTTTCCGCGCTTAAGCGAGCTGCGAACGGCCGCTCAGCAAGCCGTGACCGAGAGCGAAGCGCAGGGGCGCCGGACAGAGCTGGCGCAGATTCTGAAAAACGTCGCCGATGTGCGACCGATTCGCGCCGTTGCCGCGGGCGACTGGCTGGATTGCGGCAATCCCGATCGTCAGGCCAGCTCGCATCGCACCTTGCTGCAAAAGCGGGACTTCAACGAGCTGTCGATCGACAGCGTGCTGGGCACCGTTACCAAGCGCAGCCGCTACGTCGAAAAGTTTCTGGACGAGATCAACTATCTCAGGCTGTTGCCGCCAGACCTGGCCGTGCTGTTTCCGCGGGTCGTCAGCTACTCGACCGACTTTCAGGATCCCTCGCTGACGATGGAGTATTACGGCTATCCCACCTTGGCCGAGGTGTTCGTCTTCGAAAATGTCGATCCAGGAATCTGGGAGCAGGTTTTCGTCCACCTCCGCGACATCATGATCGACCACTTCATGCGCCATCGCCGGCCGCTCGAGGCAGGCGTGCTGGAGCAGATGTACCTGGGCAAGACCCGCAAGCGACTGGAGTCGATGGCCGGCCCCGAGGAATTGCTGGCACTGGTAAACTACGAAGGCACCATTGTGGTCAACGGCCGCGAGGTGCCCAGCATTCGCGCGCTGTGGCCCCGGCTGGAGGCCGAGGTCGAACGCCTGGCTGAAAACGTGCAGGGCTCGATCGTCCACGGTGACCTCTGCCTGTCCAACATTCTTTACGACCTGCGGTCGCGGGTCTGCAAGTTGCTCGATCCGCGCGGCAGTTTTGGCGCCTCGGGCATTTACGGCGACCCGCGCTACGACGTCGCCAAGCTGTACCACTCGATCTTTGGGCTCTATGACTTTATCACGAACGACCTGTTTCACGTCTCGATCGACGGCACGCGGATCGACCTCGACATCCGCTCGCGCCCCCAGCATCGGCAGATTCAAGAGCGGTTTGAGAAGGTCTTCTTCGCCGAGTTCGACCGCCGCGAGATACTGTTGATCACCGGCCTGTTGTTTGCCAGCATGCCGGCCCTGCATTACGACGCGCCGCGCCGGCAGATGGCGATGGTTGCCCGGGCCCTGCAATTGTTTGGCGAGCTGTTCACTCCCGCTTTGACCACCCCCAACGCCTAAGAACGTCTTCATGCGGATTTGTATTGATTTAGACGGCGTGATCTGTCGCCTGCGCGAGCCGGGGCAGAGCTACGCAGACCTGGAACCGCTGCCTGGCGCAATCGATAAGCTGCGGCAGCTTAAGGAAGCCGGACATTACCTGATCATCAACACGGCCCGGCACATGAAGACCTGCGGCGGCAACGTCGGCCAGGTCATCGCGCGGCAGGGGGGCGTCACGATCGACTGGTTGGCACGCCACGAGGTGCCCTACGACGAGCTGCACTTTGGCAAACCGCACGCACAGGTCTACATCGACGACAACGCAATGCGCTTCGAATCGTGGAGCACGATCGCCGGCGACGGTTCGAGCTTGCCGCGCAGCTCCGAAGACAGCAAGGCAGCATCGACCGAGGGCCCTCAGGCCCAATGAACCCTGCCGGCCGAATAAACATCGTCATGCCGATGGCGGGTCGCGGCAGCCGCTTTGCCGAGGTCGGCGTCACGACACCCAAGCCGCTGATCCCGGTCCGCGGCAAGCCGATGTATGCCTGGGCGACCGACGGTTTGCCGCTGGCCCTGGCCCACCGACTGATCTTCATCTGCCTCGCCGAACACCTGGCCGAGCTCGACTTGGACCGAGACATCCGCACCCGTTATGCCCAATACGACCCCGTGGTGATCGGGCTGGACCGCGTGACCGAGGGGCAGGCCTGCACGGTCCTGCTGGCCCGCGACCACATCGACAATGACGAGCCGTTGCTCATCTTCAACGCCGACACCTACTGTCCAACGACGCTGGCGATGGCATTGTCCGGCGAAGCCCAGGGCGCCGACGGAGTGCTGGACGTATTCAGCGCCAACGGTGACAAGTGGAGCTTTGCCCGGCTCGATGCGGCCGGTCGCGTGGTGGAAACGGCCGAAAAGCGTCGGATCTCTGAGTGGGCCAGCACGGGGTTGTATTACTTTCGTCGCGGTCAGGACTTCGTGCGGCATGCCGAAGCCATGATCGCGGCCAACGAGCGATCTAACAACGAGTTTTACGTGGCGCCAGTTTACAACCGCCTGATCGCCGCGGGCGGAGACGTGCGAGCCAACAAGATCGAAAAGGTCTGGGTGCTCGGAACGCCCGAGGATCTGAGCCGATTTGAACGGGAGTATCCCTCGAGTCCGGCATGAGTCGCCGACCGCGCAAAGTATTGCACGTGCTCAACAGCGCCGGAGGCGGCGCGGCGTTGAGCGCGATGGGCCTGGCCGAAGAGCTGGCCCGACACGGCGTGGGGTCATGCGCGGTCTGCAACGACGAAGGCACGCCGGCCGAGCGGCGGCAACTCACCGAGACGATGTCTGGCGAGGTCGCGTTCACCCGACTCTATTGGTGGAATCGCAAGACCCGGCTGCCGCTCTGGAAACGCCCGTTGATCGAAGCTCGCCAGATCTGGAGCACGGGTTGGGCACATGCGTCGGCCACGCAGGTTGCCGCCCAGGCCGTGAAATGGCAGGCCGACTTGCTGCACACCAACACCATCCTCACTCCCGAAGGCGGCCTGGCCGCGCGACGTCTTGGTCTGCCGCACGTCTGGCACCTCCGCGAGCTGGTCGGACCGGACAAACCGTTCCGCCTGGCCCGCGAAGGCGCCTCGTTTGGCCGCTACATGGCCAAGCATTGCTCGAAGCTGGTCGCCAACTCCGAGATCACGGCCGAGCTGGTCCGCGACTGGCTGCCGCCCGGCCTGCTGGAAGTGGTCTACAACGGCATCGACCTGGCGCGGTTCACGCCGCGCACGTCGCCGCGCACCGAGGGTCGCATTGTGGTCGCCATGGTCGGCAGCCCGACCAGCGTTTGGAAGAAGCACGCCCTGTTCGTCGAGGCGGCCACACAGGTCGACCGCGCGCTGCCGATCGAATGGCGAATCTATGGCCACGACCCGTCGCACGGCGGCACAACCCCCGGCCACGCCTACACCGACGCGCTGCACGCGCGGATCGCCGCGGCGGGCATCGCCGATCATTTCAAGTGGCCCGGCTTTGTCGCCGACCCGGTCGAAATCATGAGCCAGATTGACGTGCTGGTGCACCCGGCCGACCACGAGTCGTTCGGGCGCGTCGCGGTCGAGGCCATGGCCGCGGGCCTGCCGGTCATCGGCGTGCGCGGCGGCGGGGTGGCCGAGATCGTACTCTCCGGCACGACCGGCATCCTCTGCGAACGAGACAACCCGCGGGAAATGGCAGCTGCGATCGAGCAATTGGTCCGTGACTCACGCCAACGACAGGCCTTCGGCACGACCGGCCGCGCTCGCGCGGAGTCGCACTTCTCGCTGGCCGCATCGGCGGCCGGGATTTTGCGAGTCTACGAGTCGGCCATGGACCGGCCTTTGACAAACCAGCGCGCTGCGTCCGCACCGGACGCGGCGACCGTAGCGTAGGGAAACATACGACGAACATGAAGTTTTCGATCTGCATACCGAACTACAACTACGAGCGCTACCTGGGTCGCACGATTCAGAGCATCCTGGATCAGGACTATCGGGATATGGAGATCCTGGTCTCGGACAATGCCAGCACCGACGGCTCAGCCGCCCTGGTGCGAGGGTTTTCCGACCCGCGCATTCAACTGCGCGTCAACGCCTGCAACGTCGGCTTCGCCGGAAACCTCGATCGCTCGGCGACGATGGCCAACGGCGAACTGATGATCATGCTCTCGTCCGACGATCTGATGCGCCCCTCTGCGCTGTCGGTCTACTCGGCGCTGTTCAAACATCTTGGCGACCGAGGTGCGCGGGCAATCGCCAGCGCGAGCTGGGACGTGATCGATGCCAACGACAAGATCACCGGGGCGACTGGGCCGGACCCCAGTCTGTGGACATCGGCCGATCGCCTGCCCGAGTTGGAAGCCGTGGTCGGCGCGCCGGTTTATGGGGTGCGCGCCGACGAGCTTTTGGCCCGCTGTTTGAAGCAGATGAAAAACCCGTTCAACTTCGCCGCGACCGTTTATGCCCGCGAGCTCTACTGCGCGGTCGAGGGTTACGGCGGCGGTCGACTTTACAATCCCGATAAGTGGTTTCACTGGAAGGTGCTCGGCCAGGCCGAGATGGCCTACTTCGTCGACCGCAAGCTGTTTGCCTATCGCTGGCACGGCGACAACCAGGTGGCGCAAGAGAGCGCGACCAGCGCACTCAAGTTCCTGGTGGACGAGTACGTCTCGACGCTGGAGCTTGATGGGGCCGTGCTGGCTCGGGTGGGCCTGTCGCGAGACGACGTGCTGGATGCCTTTGTGGAGCACGATATCGCGCGGCATGGCCTGGCGACCCTGGCCAAGGGACAACCGCTACGAGCCCGCAGAATCCTCGATTTTGGCCGAGCCGCCTATCCGACCCACGTCCGCCGAAATCGCAAAGCCCGGGCATTGCGCACCCTGCTGGCACTCGGTCCGGTGGGGCAAAAGCTAGCCGCCCGGGCCTATCGCCGCTATCAGGGCCAAAACGACGGAACAAATCGGCAATGAATGCTAGAATAACCTATACGGTCGGCACGGCGCGCCTCGCCAATGCGGCCCTGTTTTCAGCCAAGACACCTCGGGCTCTGCAACCTTGAGCATGACACCCGCCAGCGCTAGCTCCGCAGCCATGCTGACGCCCAACAGCGCGCGCGCCCCGGGCCGCATGTCGGTCTCAGGGCTGTCGATCAATGGGGTGCTGCTGTTTGCGACCTCATTCCTGGTGATCGCCACTGGGTTTTCCAGTCTGCGGCCCGACGTGATGGGGCTCCGCCTGCACCCGTTCTTGATTCCCGTCGGCATCGCATTTCCGGTGGTGCTGGCCACGCGGATCAGCGAGTTCCCGCCGCGGATCATGGCCTCGCTGATGGTCTTCACCGGCATTTATACCTTTTCGATCTTCAACGGTCGCACGTTCGACTTTGGCGAAGTGTTCAAGGTCGTGACGTCGATCGTCACGATCATCACCTGCGCGCTCTTGGTCCGCAAGCGGGGCGACATGGTCGCGGGCGCCATCGGTCTGAGTCTGGCGATCGCGTTGTTGGCGGTCAAAGGGCTGCAAGAGCCAATGACCCGGCATGGCATCGAGGTGATGGAAGGCACGAACAAGAACTCGTACTCGATGTTTGCCCTGCCGGCGATCCTGCTGGCCGGCTACATCCCCCTGCGGATGCCGACCGTGCCGCTGGTGTTCCGAGCCATCCTGATCGCCACCAGCCTGCCATCGCTGGTCGTGATCTTCATGAGCGGCAATCGCTCGGGCTACGTCTGTGCGGCCCTGGTGGGTGTGATGCTCTTTTGGGACCGTCGCGGCAAGGGGTTGTTGATGGTCGGCGGCATCGCCGCGGCCGTGATGTTCTTTATTGTCAATTTCGGCACGACCAAAATCTTTGACGAAAAAGTCAAGGAGACCATGTCCGGCTATGGCGGCGACCGCCTGCGCCAGGACATCGTGCTTAGTTGCATCGACATCGGCCTGGAGAACCCGCTGATCGGCGTATCTCCGCAGACCTTGCCCTGGGAAATCGGCCGACGCATCCAAGTGAAGCACGGCGAGAGCGTGATCGAGTCGCACAACGTATTTGCGCACATCTGGGGGGCGAGCGGCATCCTGTGCTTCATGTCGCTGCTGGCCGTGGCCTGGACGATGTGTGCCTACAAACCTAAAAACGGCGTGAAGATCGGCGGCGCCGACGATCCGCTGCGCGATGCGGTCAAGCTGCTGCGGATGATGGTCATCCTCTGGGCGGCCCGCGGCATGTTCACCCGCGATATCCTGTACAATCCTTCCTTCTGCATCGGCCTGGGTTTGGCAATCGGTCTGTGCATGATGGCCGAGGTGGCCCGGGCGCAGACCGCGACCGTGCGCAGGCCGCAGCACCCCGGTCAATCGCCGCTGCACCCCGGGGCGCGCGGTCCGGTGCCCCGGATCGCTTAGTAGCAAGTTCACCGCGAGAATTCGTCCGGCGCACCACAGGTTATCCACGATCCATCTCGCAGTTGCCCCGGGGCTGTAGTTGCCGTCCGGCGGTAGGCCAGCAGCAACATCCGCCGCGGCCACGTTCGTTCACACACGGGAGAATTGAAGTTTGGGACGTTACATCCTCGGCCTGCACGCCAGTCACAACGCCAGCGCGTGCATCGGCGACGAATCGGGTCTGATCCACGCCGTTCAAGAAGAGCGGTTGTGCGGCGAAAAGAACTACTGGGGCTTTCCGCGCCTGGCCATCCAGGCCTGTCTGGATCGCGTCGGTTGCAAGCCGGCTGACCTGCTGGCCACGGCCTATGGCAGCAACCAGGTGCTCTGCCGATATCACAGCCGCGACGACGTGATCCATGCCTACCGCCGGCAGTCGACCTTGGCGGGCAAGCTAAGACAGCGGGTCGTCGTGCCGCTGGTCTCCAGCGTGCGGCCAAACTTTGGCCAGGGCAAGCTGCGCACGCACTTGGCCGAGGCCGGTTTTCCCGACGCGCCTGTCTCGCATCACGACCATCACCTGACCCATGCCGCCACGGCCTACTTTGGTCTGCGCACCTCGCCCCAGGAGAAATACCTGGTCCTCACCTGCGACGGCGCGGGCGACAATGTCAGCGCCTCGGTCCGCGTCTGGGGCAATGGCGAGCGCCAGGAGATCGCCACCACCCACACCGGCGAGTCGTTGGGCGCGGTCTACACCTGGGTCACCTATGGCATGGGCTTCGTTCCGCTGGAACACGAATACAAGCTGATGGGCATGGGACCCTATGCCTCGGACCGGGCCGCCGAGGAAATGGCCAAGGTCTTTCACCGTTACCTGCAACTGCGGCCCGACGGTTTAGGCTTTCAGCGCGGCACCTGGCGGCAAACCCACTTCATCCACGAATCGCTGGAACGCGACCTCCGCGGCCTGCGCTTCGACCACATCTGCGCCGGCCTGCAACGCTTTACCGAAGACCTGCTGTGCGACTGGGTACAGCAAGCCGTGCGGGCCACGGGCGTGCGCAAGGTCCTGGCAGCCGGCGGCGTGTTCATGAACGTGAAGGCCAACAAGCGCATCTCCGAGCTGCCCGAGGTCGAGTTGTTCGAGGCATTTCCCTCCTGCGGTGATGAGACCCTCTCGATCGGCGCCTACTATCTGGAAGCTGCCGAGCGATTCGGTCACGAAACCGTCAAGCCGCTCGAGCACTTCTACCTGGGTGACGCGCCCACGGACAACCAGGCATTGCAGGCAATCAAGGACAGCGGCTTTCACTATGAGAAGCCGGCGGACATCGCCGACGCCGTGGCCGCGCTGCTGGCCGAAGGGCAGCCCGTGGCTCGCTGCGCCGGGCAGATGGAGTTTGGCGCCCGGGCACTCGGCAATCGCTCGATCCTGGCCGACCCGCGCTCGCAGGACGTCGTGCGGGTGATCAATCAGATGGTCAAGAAGCGTGACTTCTGGATGCCGTTTGCCCCGATGGTCAAGGCCGAGCGGCAGCACGACTACGTCCGCAATCCCAAGAACCTCCGCAGCCCGTTCATGATGATGACATTCGACACCCGAGAGAACTTTCGCGATTTGATCGCCGCGGTGCACAACGCGGATCTGACCTGCCGGGCCCAGATTCTCACCCGCGAATGCAACCCTGCCATGTACGACATCCTTTCGGCGTTTGAACGTCGCACCGGCAGCGGCATCGTGCTCAACACATCGTTCAACCTGCACGGTTACCCCATCGTCCGCACGCCAGAAGAGGCGCTGGCCGTGCTGCGCGACTCGGGATTGGAATATCTGCAAATCGGCGACTACCTCATCTCCAAGCGTCCGCCCGAGACCAACGGCGCCACGCGGTAAGCACAAACTCCATGGCCACCACCACCCACCCCTATCGCCTGGGCATCATCTGCTGCCTGCCTGCCGCTTACGACGCGCAGGGTCGGCTGGTGTGCAACCATTCGATCGGCCGGCTGCTGGATGTGATGCGGGCGATGGTGCCTGGCGCGCGGTTGTGCATTCCGATCTTGACCGAACCGCAGAGCCAGATGAATCACGTGCTGGCCTTTGCGCCGGACGAAGTGACGGCGCTGCCGCCGCTCAAGAGCGTGGCCCGGTCACAAGCCTACTTTTTCCAGACACGACGGATCCTCAGGCAATTTGCCCGCACGGTCGACGTGCTCTTTGTGCGATTGCCGTTTCAGATTCCTTTGGCCGTGGCCGGCTTGGGCAAGCCCAAGCTGATGCACGTGGTCGGCAATACGCACAAAGTGATCGCCGCGTCCAGCGACTACAAGGGCGTGGTCAAGAAGTTGGCACTGCGGTTCGCGGCTCATTCCAACGCCACGATCCGCCGCATGGCGCATGAGCCAATGACCCGCGTGGCCACGAACGGTTGCGAGATGTGGGACTTTTTGGGTTGCCGCGACGGCCGGGTGGTGGTGTCGTCGTGCATCTACCAGCAAGAGATGCGTCCGCGTCAGAATCTTTCGCTCGGCGATCCGCCGCGGCTGCTGTTTGTCGGCTACCTGCGTCCCGAGAAAGGCATTCACACGCTCCTGGACGCCTACGAAAAGCTCCGTGCCACTCGCCCGCTCAAGCTGACCCTGGTCGGCGGAACCGACAAGGCCACCAACGCCGAGGCCATGGCCCACGATCGCATTCGCAATAGCCCTTACCGCGACGACATCACGCTCACAGGGCTGATCGAGTTTGGCGAGCCGCTGTTTGAGCTGTATCGCAATCACGACGTGTTTGTGCTGCCCAGCCTGTCCGAGGGCACGCCGCGGACCCTGGTCGAAGCCCGGGCGTTTGGCTGTCCGGTCGTGGCTACCAGGGTTGGCGGGATTCCGTCGAGCGTCGAAGACGGCATCAACGGCCTGCTGGTCGAGCCGAACAATTCCACCGAACTGGCCGCCGCGATCGAGAGGGTGTTGACCGACGAACCGCTGCGGCAACGTTTGATGGCCGCCGGCCTGGCCGGGTCGAACGAGCAATCGCTGGAGTATTTCACCGGCCAGTTGGTCGAGGAACTCGACCTGTTGGCCGCCCAGTACGTGCGCCCGGCGGTGGCCCATGCCTCCTGAGGTGCAAGATCCACCGCAAAACGCCAACTCGCCGCAAGTCGTCGCCGACGTGCTGCAATGGGATGTCCGAAACTGGTCCGAAGCCCTGCGGTTTTGGGAACGCTCGGTCGATTGGTCGCAGGTCCACAACTGCCTGGAGCTGGGCGGCCGCGAAGGGGGACTCTCGCTGTGGTTGGCATTGCATGGCAAGAACGTGGTCTGCTCGGACTATGAAGACACGCGTGATCGGGCTCGCGAGCATCATCAGAAGTATCAGCTCGGCGCCAACATCGAGTATGCCACGATCGACGCGGTGAGCATTCCTTACGAAAACCACTTCGACGTCATCGTGTTCAAGTCCATGCTGGGCGCGGTCGGCGGCGGCAACGATAAGCAGCGGCAGCAATTGGCCATCGACCAGATGCACAAGGCGCTCAAGCCGGGCGGCTACTTACTGTTTGCCGAAAACATGGCAGGCTCACCGCTGCACCGCTTCATCCGCCGCCGTTTCATCAAGTGGGGTCAATGGTGGCGCTACGTCACGGCGCCCGAGATGGGCGGGTTTCTCAGCCAGTTTAACCATGTCGAGATGCACACCACGGGGGTGCTGGCCACGTTTGGCCGCCGGGAATGGCAACGCGACCTGCTCGGCGCCGTCGACCAGGCCCTGGTCAAACACGTCACGCCCTCTTCCTGGCGATACCTGGTCTACGGCATCGCCCAGAAATAACCGCAACAACGACCGCCGCGCCCTAAGTTGGCTCGGCTTGCGATCGCTAAGCTTATGAACAAAACGCTGCTGACAGACATCGTGCAGTGGGACGTCCGCAACTGGTCCCAGGCGATTGACTTTTGGGACCGCTCGGTCGATTGGTCGCAGGTGCACGACTGCCTGGAGCTGGGCGGTCGTGACGGCGGTCTGTCGCTGTGGCTAGGCCTGAAGGGCAAGCACGTCGTCTGCTCCGACATCGAAGACACGCGGACCCATGCCCGGGGCCATCACGAAAAGTACGGCCTGACCACGAACGTCGACTATGCCGTGGTCGACGCCACGAGCATTCCGTTTGAAAACCAGTTCGACATCGTCACGTTCAAGTCGGTGCTGGTAGCCATCGGCGGAGGCGAGCGCAAGGACCGGCAGCAACTGGCCATCGACGAGATCTACAAGTCGCTGCGACCCGGCGGCAAGTTGCTATTTGCCGAGAACATAGTCGGCTCTCCCTTGCATCGCTTCGTCCGCAAGCGATTTATTCACTGGGGCTCGTGGTGCCGCTATGTCACGCCGGCCGAGATGCGCGAGTTTTTGCACCGCTTCAAACGGGTCGAGATGCGCACCACCGGCGTGCTGGGCACGTTCGGCCGCACCGAGCGGCAGCGCAGCGCCCTGTCGGCGGTCGACCACGCCCTGTTAAATCACGTCACGCCGGCCGCCTGGCAATACCTGGTTTATGGCGTCGCCGAAAAGTAACCCCGCACAGGTCCTCGATTGCCCGGCGGATCAATGGTCCGCCCCGCGAAAGCCCGTGGGAATCAGCATCACTCCCTTTGCCGCCGAACACGTCGCCGCTGTGCAGGCGTTCAACGGTCGGCTGCGCGCGGCCAGCACTCCCCTGCTCTTTCCTGAGACGCACCTGTCCGACACGCTGCCCAAGCTCTCCGGCCGCACAATCTTTGACGAATACTTTCTGGCCGTCGACGGCGACGCGGTTCACGGCGCGTATATTCTCAAGCAGCAGCCGTTCTTCGTCGCCGGCGGCGACACGACTTTGGGCCAGTACCGCCTGCCGTTGTCCGAAGGGCAGCTCGACAAGAAATATGCCGCCGTCGGCGTGCAGATGTACCTGGACGCGGTGCGCCGTCTGCCGCGGCTGTACACGATCGGCCTGGGGGGCTACGAAGAGGCTTTCACCCAGATGCTGGTCAAAGCCGGCTGGAAGACCTGGACCGTGCCGTTCTACTTCCGCGTGTTGCATCCGCGGCGATTCCTCCGGCACATCGAGTATCTCCGCACCTCGCCCCTGCGGCGCACCGTGCTAAACATGCTGGCCTTTAGCGGGCTGGGCACGCTGGCGGTCGGCGCTTTCCAAGCGATCAAGACCCGCGGACAGCGGGCGTCGCTGTCGGGCATCGAGACTTTCGTCGAATCAGGCTTCGGCCCCTGGGCTGACGAGCTTTGGCAATCCGCTCGCGGTGAGTACTCGCTCATTGCCCGGCGCGATGCCGAGCAGCTCAACATCCTCTACTCGCCCAGCGAGCCGCGTTGGACGCGGCTGCGGGTCACGCGGGCCGGACAGACGATCGGCTGGGCCGTCGTGCTCAACGTGCCGATGACCGGGCACAGTTATTTTGGCGACATGCAGGTCGGCTCCTTGATCGATTGCCTGGCAATGCCCAGTTGCGAAAACCAGGTGGCAGCCGCCGCGGTCGATTACCTGCGGAAAGAACGTGCAGACATCGTCGTGACCAATCTTGCCCACAAGCGCTGGCGGGCCGCGGTCGAAGCGGCCGGCTTGTTCCAGGGTCCGTCCAATTACATCTTTGCCGCGTCCAAGCCGGTGGCGGCATTGCTAGAGCCGTTTGACGAGCAGGTCGAACGCATCCACATGACTCGCGGCGACGGCGCCGGCGCCGGTAACCTGATCGAAGTTCGCAAGTAGCTCATTCCGTGACCGCATCTCCCACCAAGCCGAGCGAATACCTCAGTGCGGCCCGTCAGTTGACGGCCCAGCAAGGGGACGACGTGCACACGCTGGGCGTGCTGGCAACGTTCACCGCGGAGTTGGCGCGACCGTTTCTGATCGTGGAGAGCCATCGGCTGGGCTGCCCGCTGCGTCCCTGGTTTGGCCCCTTCGGTCAGCTCGAGCAGCTCGTGCTCGACCCGACTTCAGAACTTTGGAAGCAAGCGCCTGACGTGATCTGGATCGCGGCCCGGCTGGAAGACCTGGATCGGCAGCTGGTGCACGAAGCGCCGGCCATCGGCGTCGAAGCGACCCGTGCCCGGCTGGATGCATTGCGAGTTCGCCTTGTCAACCTGGCCCGCGCGGCCCGCGAACGGCATCGCGCGTCGATCCTGGTCTCGAACCTCGCCATTCCCGCCGCGCATGACCTGAACCTATTCGACGCCAGCGACCCCGACGGCTTCGTGCACCTCGTGGCCGAGTGCAATCGTCAATTGGCTCGCGAGCTGGCGCAGCTCGCCGATGCGCACGTCTTTGACTATGCCGGCACGGTCGCCCGAAGAGGCGCCGAGCAATGGACCGATCCCAAGCTGTGGTACATGGCCCGCGGCGGCGCCAGCTCCGAAAACCTGATCCCGCTGGCTCGCGATCTGGCGCGCAGCGTCAAGGCCCTGGTCCGGCCGACGGCCAAGTGCCTGGTGCTGGACCTCGACAATACCTTGTGGGGCGGAGTGCTGGGCGACGACGGGCCCGAGGGCATCAAGCTCGGCGACGACTACCCCGGCAACGTGTTTAAGGACTTTCAAGCGGCCCTGCTCGGTCTGCGTCGCCGCGGGTTCCTGCTGGCCATCGCCAGCAAAAACGACGAGGCAACCGTGCTGTCGCTGTTGGACACGCACCCCGAGATGCTGCTAAAGCGGGAGCATTTTGCCCACATCGCGGCCAATTGGGATCCCAAGCCGGCCAACCTGCGGGCCATCGCCGCGGCCCTGAATATCGGCGTCGACTCGCTGGTGTTCATCGACGACAACCCCGTGGAGCGGGCCGCCGTGCGGGCCGAGCTGCCGATGGTCGAGGTCGTAGAGCTGCCGGCCGATCCGCTGGGCTACCTGGCTGCGCTGGCCGGCGTGGCCGCGCTCGATCAGCCACGCTTGCTCTCTGAGGATCGCCAGCGGGCCGAAATGGTGCAGCACGACTCGCTGCGCAAGCAGGCGGCCACCGGAGCTACTAGTCTTGAGGATTTCCTGGCTGGCCTGGAGATGACCGCTGAGGTCGGACTGGCCGACGCCAACACGCTCGAGCGCATCCATCAGCTCATCCAAAAGACCAATCAGTTCAATCTCACGACGCGGCGGCACAACACGGACGACCTGCGACGATTCGTCGATTCGCCGGAAGCGGCCGTCGCCTGGCTTCGGCTGGCCGATCGCTATGGCGATTTGGGGTTGGTCTGCGTGGGAATCATCCACCGCCGGGACGAGACGGTGGCCGGGCGACTGGACGAGCCGACCTGGGTTATCGATACTCTGCTGATGAGTTGCCGAGTGATGGGCCGCCAGGTAGAGCACGCATTTCTGTCGTACCTGGCCGAGTTAGCCCGCGCGGGCGGCGCAGCGCGTCTTCGCGGCGCTTATCGCCCCACGGCCAAGAATACCCCGGTCCGAGATTTTTTCGAACAACACGGTTTCACATCGCTGGGCGGCGACATAGACGCGGACGGCGAACGACACTACGAATTGTCGCTTTCGACCGAAGCGCTGGCCTGGCCCGCGGTGATTCGTCGCAAGGACGTCAAGCAACAGGAGACCACGCGTGGCTGATTCGGTCGAACAACGCACTCGCCAGGTGGTGGCCGACGTCTTTGGCATGCCGCTGGATAAAGTCACCCTGGCCACTTCGCACGAAACCGTCGAGGAGTGGGACTCGCTCAACCTGCTCAATATTCTGATGGCTGTTGAGGGAGAGTTCGGCGTGTCGGTCAGTCCGGAAGAAGCCGCCGAGTTTGCCTCCGTCGAAAAAATCGTGGCCGTGGTTCGCTCCAAGGGTGTTAACTGACCTGGCAGTCCCCGTGTTAGTGAGCATCGTTCCCAATTGTCTCGCAGGGTCTGAGAGTGCAAGCTGAAGAATCCACCGCAGAGCCGACCGCGACCGCCGTGCTGCCGTTCATCTCCGTGGTGATGATCGTGCGCAACGAAGGTCCGTTTATCGCCCGCGCGATCGACCAGGTGCTGGCCCAGGATTATCCGCGCGACCGCATGGAGATCGTCATCGCCGACGGCATGTCGACCGACGACACCCGGGCGGTCGTGGCCGGCTACCAGGCGAAGTATCCTTTCATTCAGGTCGTGGACAACCCGGGCCGAATCGTGGCCTCGGGCTTGAATGTGGCCATCGACCGATCCAAGGGCGAGCTGCTGATGCGCATCGACGGTCACGGCGAAGTGGCCACGGACTATGTCACCCAGGTCGTGCGGCTGATGGACGAGCACCCCGAGGCCTGGAGCGGCGGCGGCCCGATCGTGCACGCCGGCACCAATCGCTTTGGTGAGGCGGTGGCCGTGGCCATGTCGCATCCCTTGGGAGTGGGCCTGGCGACCCATCGCTTTGCCGACTACGAGGGCTACGTCGAGGGCGCGCACTTCCCCACCTTTCGCCGCTGGATCTTCGATCGCATCGGCAAGTTCGACGAGAGCCTGGTGCGGACCGAAGACGACGAGTTTAACTACCGCATCGCGCAGGCCGGCGGCAAGGTCTATGTCTCGCCCCGCGTGCGCTACGTGTACTACGTCCGCGACCGGATGGGCAATTTGTTTCATCAGTACTACCAATATAGCTTTTGGCGCATTCCGGTGGTGCGCAAACACAAGAAGCCGACCACGCTGCGGCAGGTCGTGCCGCCGCTGTTTTACCTGGCCGTGATCGTGCTGGCCGCGGGGGGCGTCTGGCTGAAGAATCCCTGGATCGCGCTGGCGCTGCCGGCCATTTACGCCGCGGCCCTGATCGCGGTGGCCATCTCGGTCATCCCGCGCAAAGGATTTCGCGTCGCCTGCCTGGTGCCGCTGGCGATCGCCACGATGCACTTTGCGTATGCACTGGGCATCGCCTACGGCGCGTTTGCCGTGGTATTTCGACCCCGTGCCTGGGACCATAGCGGCCGCATGTCCAAGTTGAATCGCTAGATGTCGTCTTCGTAGCTTCCTTCAGATCGCAATCGCCAGTCGTGCAACGTACCGGACAACCTGCCGCCTCAAGTGAAACCGCCGCCGCGGCACAGCCTCCGCGCGACCGTGCGCGACTGTGGATCATCGTGGGCACGGCCCTGACCGTGGTCGCCCTGGCCGAATGGGGCAGCTCGCGGATCGTCACCCCCGATGCCCCGCCGGAGACCACCGCAGGACCTCAACGCCCGGTCAACGTCCAGTTCGTGCCCAAGACTCCCGCCGAACTGCCGCCGCCAGTCGACAAGCCCAGCGTCTGGGTCATTGGCAACTCGCACACCTACTCACTGCCGGGTCTGACGCAGGGCGAGCCCTTGCGTGTCGATTCGGCCGGCATCCTGGTCGACGAGCTGGCCGCACGCTACGCCCAGGCCCATCCCACCGCGGACGCAAACTTCTATCTGCTCAGCTATCCAAATTTTCTCGGCTTTGAGATCCTCACCCGCGTGGGCGACCTGCTCTATCACGGCTACCGGCCGCAGGTCGTGTTCCTGGGTCTCACCTGGCGAAACATTGCCCGCGACACGCAACTGCGCCACCAGGTTTACACCGCCTATCGCGACGCCGAGTTCGTCGACGGCTTCGAAGCGATGCTCAACGACCCTAAGGTCCATGCCAGTGATAACGTCCTGGATCAAATTGCCGAGCAGCGACGGCGGGTCGCCCACGAGGCCGAGGCCGAACGCATGCGTTCCGACTCGGACCACATCGACCAGCAGATGACCGCTTGGGCCGCCGACCATCTGACTCTGATGGGCAAGAGCGCCGACCTGCGGGCACAGATTTATCGCGTGCTGACCGAACGCGTGCAAACCGTGTGGGACGACCGCACCACGGTCAAATACACCTACGACCTGGTCGAAAGCGACTATGCTTTCAACTACAAGTGCCTGCTGGCGACCATCCGGTTGCTGACTGCCAATGGCGCCAAGGTGGTCTGTTACTATGCGCCCGAGCGAGACGACCTGCCGCCGCTGTTGGACCCGGTGAAGCAGGAAGAGTTCTTTGAGCGCTTCGGCAAGGACGCGGCCGAGCTGGGCGTGACCGTGGTCGACGCGCGGCGCGTCGTGCCCAACGAATACTGGGGCTGGGTCGGCGATTCGCCCGACCGCTCTCACTTCACCGAGCCGGGACATCAGCGGCTGTCGCAGTTTCTGTTGGAGGCGGCCGATAAGGCGGGCCTGCTCAAGGAGCTCGACCCGCGATGAGATTCAACAGTCCCATCTACCTGGCGTTTCTGGCCGTGGTGGTGCTGGCGGTATGGATCACGCCTGCCCGCGGTCGCCGTTGGGTGCTGCTGGGTTTCAGCTACCTGTTTTATGCCTCGTGGCACTGGCCCTATCTGGGTCTACTGGTGGCCACCGCGGCGCTGAATCATTGGGGTGCGCAGTGGATCGTCGCCGGGCCGCCCGATCGCAAGAAGCGGGGCCGCTGGGTCTTGGCGGGCAACATCGGGCTGTTGGCCCTGTTCAAATACCTGAGCTGGCTGTGCGACAACGTCAACGCCGTGGGCGAGTGGCTTGGCGTCACCGAACTGGTGAGCGTGCCCCACTGGATCCTGCCGCTGGGCATCTCGTTCTACGTGTTCGAGGGCATCAGCTACACGGTCGACATCATCCGCAAGCGGGAGCGCATCCATTCGTTCTGGGACTTCCAACTCTTCATCGCGTTTTTTCCTAAGCTCATCGCCGGCCCGATCATGCGGGCCAAGGAGCTATTGCCGCAGATCGAAAAGCCCGAGGCGCGGCTATCGAGCATCGTGGCGCTCGACGGACTGTGGATGATCGCCAGCGGAGTGTTTCTGAAAATTGTGCTGGCCGACGGCATCTCAGCCCAGGTCGATCAGGCCTACGCGCGGCCGTTTGAAAGCGTCGGCACGACCGACGTCTGGGTGATGGCCGTGGCGTTTGGCTTACAGATCTATCTGGACTTCTCCAGCTATAGCCGCATGGCGATCGGCTCGGCCCGGCTGTGCGGTATCGAGCTGGTCGACAACTTCAATTATCCCTATTCCGCCGTGTCGCCGGTCGATTTCTGGAACCGCTGGCACATGTCGCTGTCGCGGTGGATTCGCGATTACCTGTTCTTTCCGCTGTTGGGCAAGAAGGCCACGCTGGCCGCGATGTGCCGGGCCGCGATCGTCTCGATGACCTTGTGCGGCATCTGGCACGGCGCCGGCTGGCCGTTTCTACTGTGGGGTCTGTATCACGGCGTGTTGATCGCCGGCTATCACGCGTTGACCTATCGTGAGCGGACCTCTGCCAGCCCTGGCGCTGAACCGGCGGCCCCGTCGATCGTTCGTCGCCTGGCCGCGTTCGGTCTAACGTTTGGCCTGGTGTCACTGGGCTGGGTGTTCTTTCGCTCGGCCTCGACCGCGCAGGCCCTGGGGCTGTTTGAGCGGGCCCTGATGCCCTGGCAGTTTGGCTTTCGCGCACTATCCGGAACGTTCTACCTGCACACCTTGCTGCTCACGCTGGCCATTTGGTCGGCGCCATGGGCCGCGCGCTGGGCCGTCTCGGTCGCCAACACCGATCGTTCGGTCGGACCGATGCCGGCATTCGCACTGTGGTTGGCGCAAGGCGGGCTGGTCGGTGCGATGCTCGTGCTCTGCCTGATTTATCTTCGTGGTCAGACCGCGTTCATTTACTTCCAGTTCTAGTGAGCAACCGAGCCAACTTTTGTCCGAACCCTTTCCAGACCTGATTGCCGCGGTCCTCGGTCATGCGGAGCGCTCGCCCGAGCGGACCTGTGTGCAGACCTTCACGCGCCGCAACAAGCCGGCGCGGCGAAGCTTTGCCGAAGTGGCCCAAGCGGCCGCCTGCGCCGCGGCGTTCTATCGCGAACACGGCCTGCGGGCCGGCGACGTCGTGGTCCTGGTCGGCACGCATCACATCGATTTCTACGCCGCCTGGCTGGGCGCCGTCTGGCTGGGCGCCATTCCCACCGTGCTGGCCGAGCCCAGCGTGCGGGTGGCCAAAGAGGTCTATTGGCAGCGACTGGGCGAGCTGCTGGCCAGGATCGGCGCCTGGGGGCTGGCTGCGGACCCCAAGCTGAAGATCGAAAACGCGCTGGTCAACCTGCCGCATTTGTTCCGCTACGACGAGATCGCCGGGGGCGCCGGCCCGACTCCGCCGCGGGCCGCGGTCCGGCCGCATGATACGCTGCTATTGCAACATTCCTCGGGCACGACCGGCTTGCACAAGGGGGTGATGCTCTCGCACGAGGCGGTCGCCCGACATACAGCGAGCTACAATCGCGCACTGCGGATGACCGGCGAAGACGTCGTGGCCAGTTGGCTCCCCCTGTACCACGACATGGGGTTCGTCGCCTGCTTTGTCACGCCGTTGGTGCTCGGCGTCGAGGTCATCTGGCTGTCGCCGTTCGAATGGGTCGCCAATCCCGCGCTGTTGTTGGACGCCGTGACCGAGCACCGCGCGACGCTGGCCTGGATGCCAAACTTCGCTTTTCCATTTCTGGCCGCGCGGACCAAAGCCGAGCCAGGGCACTACGACCTGTCTAGCCTGCGGGCCCTGGTGAATTGCTCGGAGCCGGTCAGCCACGAAGCGATGCAGGCTTTTGCCGATCGCTTTGCCGCCGACCGCTTTTCGCCCAAGGCACTGCAAGCCTGCTATGCCATGGCCGAGAATGTGTTTGCCGTGACCACGACTAGCGCCGCCTGCCCGCTGCGGACCCGGCGTATCGACCGCACGGTCTGGCACAACGAGCACCGGGCAATCGCGGCTAGCGACAGCGACCCCGTCGCCGTCACGCACGTCAGCAATGGCCGGCCGGTGGCAGACTGCGCGCTCAAGGTCGTCGATTCGCAAGGCCAGCAACTACCGGCCAACCACGCCGGTCAGTTGTTGATTCGCTCCCCGTTTCTGTTCAGCGGCTACTTTCGCCGCGACGACTTGAACGGCGATTTGTTCGACGCCGACGGCTACTACAACACGGGCGACCTGGGCTATGCCGACGACGAGGGACATGTTTATGTGACCGGTCGCATGAAGGACCTGGTTATTATCGGCGGCAAGAACGTTTATCCGCAGGACGTCGAGCAAGTGGTCAACGAAGTGCCCGGCGTGCATGTCGGCCGGGTGGTGTCGTTCGGCGTGCCGATGGGTGCGCTGGGCACGGAAGGGCTGGTCGTGCTGGTTGAAAGTGACGAGGTCGAAACGGCCTGGGACGACATTTCCCAGCGAATTCGCCAAACGGTGCCGGGCCGACTGGATATCGACGTAGCCGACGCCCGCGTGGTCCCCCGCGGCCAGTTGCGCAAAAGCACCAGCGGAAAATTGGCCCGTGGCGGCAACCGCGACTGGTACCTGAATGGTACATTTGGAGAGATTCCCAGCACCATTTCCCAGGCAGAGTGAGCAATCGATGGATGTCCCCTTGGATTCGATATTAGGCGTCGTGCGTGGCTTCGTGGAAGAAAAGCGTGGCAAGAGCGCCGCGGCGATCAGCGCGAACACGGCCCTGTTGCGAGACGGTTACTTGGACAGCTTTGCCCTGGTGGAGCTGATCGCCGAGTTGGAAAAGCAGCTCAACATCTCGCTGCCCGACGGTTCGCTGATTCCCGAGGACTTCGAAACGCCCGAAGTCCTCTACAACCGCCTGCAGGAGCTCTAAGCCGGTGAAAGCTCCCTCGCCCTCCGCTCCGCAAGCTGCCACGACCGCCGCGATGAACGTGCCGTTTTTTCGGCCCGCCATCGGCGAGGAAGAGATCGCCGAGGTCGAACGCTGCCTGCGCTCGGGCTGGTTAACCTCAGGCCCGACCTGCAAGCGGTTCGAGAGCGATTTTGCGCTGGCGGTCGGAGCGCGTCATGCGCTGGCCCTCAATAGCTGCACCGCCGCGCTGCACCTGGCGGTCGACGCCCTCGGGCTGAAGGCCGGTCGGGCCGTGTTGGTGCCGACCATGACCTTTGCCGCCACGGCCGAGGTGATCCGTTACCTGGGCGCCATTCCCGTGCTGGTCGATTGCGACCCGGTCACGTTCAACATGGACCTGGCCGACGCCGAACGCAAGATTGCCGCGCTTCAGGCCGGTCGACTGAAACACATCACGGGCGGCGCCATGCCGGAACTGGTGGGCATCATCCCGGTGCACGTCGGCGGCCTGATGATGGACATGGACGCTGTGCACGCCGTGGCCAAGAAGCACAACTTGTGGGTCGTCGAGGACGCGGCCCATGCCCTGCCCGCCGCCTGGCGACCTAATTCCAACGCGCCCTGGCAGCGCTGCGGCGAAGGCACCTCGGCGGTCGCGTGCTTTTCGTTTTATGCCAACAAGACCATCACCACCGGCGAAGGTGGCATGGCCACGACCGATGACCAGTCGCTGGCCGATCGGATGCGGATGATGTCGCTGCACGGCCTGTCGCACGATGCCTGGGAGCGATACTCGGGCGGTCGCAGTTGGGACTACCAGATCGTCGAGGCTGGCTACAAGTACAACATGACCGACGTGGCCGCGGCCATCGGCGTGCATCAGCTGGCCCGGGCCGAAGCGATGCGCGTCGAGCGCGAAGCCATCGCCAAGGCTTATCGTGCCGAGCTGGGCGACCTCGACACGCTCGAGCTGCCCCCGGTTCCCGAGAATCGCATCCACTCCTGGCATCTTTTTCCGGTGCGGCTCAAACTGAGTCAGCTCACGATTGACCGCAACGCGTTTGTCGACGCGCTCAAGTCGGCGGGCGTCGGCTGTTCGGTCCATTGGCGGCCGCTGCACCTGCACCCCTACTATCGCGACCGCTTCGGCTGGACGCCCGACGAGTTTCCGGTCACCTCGCCTTTATGGGAGCGATTGGTCAGCCTGCCGCTCTTTCCGGGTATGACCGCCGACGAGCGGGCCCACGTGGTCCGCGTGGTTCGCGACCTCTGCCAGCGGCATCGCGCATGAATGCCGACATCCAGACCCCGGCCGCGAGCGTGACGCAACAGGGCCATCACGCGGCGATCGACCGTCGTTGGGTTTGGGCTTCGCTGGCTTTGGCATTGCCGGCAGTATTGCTTGTCACGGACACGTTGCTGGCGATTGCCCAGGGCTGGTGGTTCGAATCGCGGTTGGACCAGGTGGCGGCTTTGGCGGCAGGCGTGTGGCTGGTCCTCGTCAGCCCCGCGCTGTTGATTCCCGCGGGCAGGTCGCTACTGACGCGCAATGCTGCGCAGTTGATTGCGCTGGTCGTCAGTTTGTCGCTGGCATGGCTGGTCGCCGAATTGCTGATCGGTCCGCTGCTGGGGCGGATCGGCGATCCGTTTCACGGCTGGCGCCCCAACGCCACGATGGTCAACCATCCGACGCCCGGCGTGATGCGCGACGTCGCGCCCGAGGCTACCGTAACGTTCAACTCCTGGGGCGTCCGTGGCGACGAACCGCCGCCCCGCGAGCAAGCGTATCGCGTTCTGTGCGTCGGCGCAAGCTCGACGGCATGCACGTACCTGGACGACGCCTCGGCGTGGCCGCGCGCGACGCAGACTGCGCTCAACGAACTTCCGAGCGAAGGACCCAGCAAGTCTTACTGGGTCGGCAATGCCAGCGTGCCAGGTTTTCGCAGCGACGAGCACCGCAAGTTTGTCGAGACCTCGCACCTGGTCGACGACGTGGATTGCCTGGTGATTCAGCTGGGTGTCAATGATTTCATGTCCTGCCTGCTGGGCCCGCAGCCCAAGCCGCCGGTTTGGACGCACTCGCGGGTCTGGCAACTGGTCCGCAAGCTCACGCGGGGACTATTGGACTCGGGCACCCTGGTCGAGGACGCCGCCGGCGAGGTCTACAACCGCCGCCGTGCCGCGCGACAAGCGGGCACCGTCGCCCGGGACCTGCCGCCGCTCGACGATTGCCTGGGTCACTTTGCCGACAATTTGCGGACGATGAACGCGGCGGCCAAACGGCGCGGCGTGCGCTTGATCTTTACGACCCAGCCGGTCCTCTGGCGCGCCGACCTGAGCGATCAGGACCAAAGGTTGCTGTGGTTCGGTCGGATGGCCGACGGGCGATTTCTGTCGGTCGACCAGTTGCGTGGCGGCATGGACCGTTACAACCAGACGCTCCGCGACGTCTGCGAGCACGCAGGTGTGGAACTGGTCGAACTGGACGACTTGAGCGGCGACCCCGTGGTATTTTACGACGACTGTCATTTTACCGACACGGGCTCCTCGCGCGTGGCCCAGCGCGTCGCCGAGTGGTTCACCAACCACGTGCCCGCGCCCGTAGGTAGCAAACCATGACGGCCATTCTGGGCATCTCGGCCTTTTATCACGATTCGGCAGCCGCACTGGTGGTCGACGGCCAGATCGTCGCCGCCGCGCAGGAAGAGCGATTCACACGCAAGAAGCACGACGAGGGTTTTCCCAAGCTGGCGATCGAGTATTGCCTGAACGCCGCGGGGCTCTCGGCAGACCAGCTCGACTACGTGGGGTTCTATGACAAGCCGCTGTTGAAGTTTGAGCGGCTGCTCGAGACCTACCTGGCCACCGCGCCGGCCGCCTTTGGGTCGTTTCTGCACTCGATTCCGGGCTGGCTGCGGCAAAAGCTCTACGTGCCGCGCGAGCTGAACCGGGGGCTCGACCACAAATTCAAAAAGCGCTACGTCTTTACCGAACATCACGAGTCGCACGCCGCGAGCGCATTTTTTCCCTCGCCGTTTGACGAAGCCGCCATCCTCACGCTCGACGGCGTCGGTGAATGGGCCACCGCCAGCTTTGGCGTCGGCCGCGGCAACCGCATCGCGCTGACCCACGAGCTGCGATTTCCGCATTCGCTGGGGATGCTGTACTCGGCATTCACCTACTTCTGCGGTTTCCGGGTCAACTCGGGCGAGTACAAGCTGATGGGCCTGGCCCCCTATGGCGAACCCAGGTACGTCGAGTTGATCCTGGAGAAGCTTATCGATCTGAAGCCCGACGGTTCGTTTCGCATGGACCTGTCGTACTTCAACTACTGCCACGGCCTGACGATGACCTCCGGGCGGTTCGACCAGTTGTTCGGCGGACCGCCGCGCCAGCCCGAGGCGCCGCTGACCGAGCGCGAGATGGACATCGCCGCCTCGATCCAGCAGGTGACCGAAGAGATCATGCTCCGCGCGGCACGCCACGTTCACGCGCAGACCGGTCAGAAGAATCTCTGCCTGGCCGGCGGCGTGGCCTTAAATTGCGTGGGCAACGGCCGGATCCTGCGCGAGGGGCCGTTTGAGAGCCTCTGGATCCAGCCGGCCGCGGGCGACGCGGGGGGCGCGCTGGGCGCGGCCCTGTTCATCTGGCACCAGTTGCTCGACATGCCTCGCACGGTCGGCACGCACGATAGCCAACACGGTTCGCTGCTGGGACCTGCCTACTCCGACGACGAGATTCGCAAGTATTTGGATGAGGCCGGCGCGGAGTATGAGTACTGCTCCAGCGACGAAGAACTATGCGAGCGGGTCGCAGATCTGTTGGCACAAGAAAAAGTGGTGGGCTGGTTCCAGGGTCGGATGGAGTTTGGACCTCGGGCACTCGGCGCGCGGAGCATCCTGGGCGACGCCCGCAGCAGCGCCATGCAATCGGTCATGAATCTGAAGATCAAATTTCGCGAGTCCTTCAGACCGTTTGCCCCCTCGGTGCTGGCCGAGCGCGCGACCGAGTACTTCGAGTTGCCCGCGGGTCAGGAGAGTCCCTACATGTTGCTGGTCGCCCCGGTCCAGCAGAGCCAGCGCACCAGCGCCAATGGCCAGGCCGACCTCCGCGGACTCGACAAGCTGCAAGCGCGGCGCTCGACCGTGCCGGCTGTGACGCACGTTGACTATTCGGCCCGGGTGCAAAGCGTCGACGCGGTGCGGCATGGGCGCTACCGCAAGCTGCTGGAGCGATTTGCCGCCAAGACCGGTTGCCCGGTGCTGATCAACACGAGCTTCAACGTCCGCGGCGAGCCGATCGTCTGCACGCCGGCCGAGGCATACCGATGCTTTCAGGCCACGCACATCGACGCGCTGGTGCTCGAGCGGTTCGTGCTGGTAAAACAAGACGCCGGCCTGACGGCCGCGAACGAGGCCTACCTCCGGCAATTCAGCTTGGACTGATCGATGGCACTGATCGAAATCAATCGTGACCCAACCGCCAAGCAGGTTCGCCAGTTCTCGCTGTTCTGGCTGAGCGGGTTTCTACTGGTGCTCGCCGTCTTAGCCATCACGCGCTACGGTTCGCCAACCGCGGCGGTCGGGCTGGTGATCGGCGCCCTAAGCAGCATCGTGCTGGGGTTGGCGCGGCCGGATTGGATGCGGCGGGTGTTTGTGGCCTGGATGTGTGCTGCATTTCCCATCGGCTGGGCCATTTCGCACCTGCTGTTGGTCGTAATCTATTATTTAGTGATCACGCCGATCGGCCTGGTCATGCGGGCCGCCGGTTACGATCCGCTGGCGCGGCGCATCGATCGGCAGGCCGCGACCTATTGGACGCCGCGCAAGCCCCCGGGTGAACCGGCCAGCTACTTCCGCCAGTTTTAAGTTTCGAGAAGGCACGACACCATGGCCGCCGACGAACCACAGCCCGACCAGGCCCGAAAGTTTGCCGACCAGGCGGGTCAACGCCGCGCGAGCCTATTGGGTGAGCTGGTCGACTTCCTACGGCACAACAAGAAATGGTGGCTCGCGCCGATCATCATCATGCTGCTGGTGATTGGGGCGCTGGTGATCCTGGGCGGAACGGCCGCCGCGCCGTTCATCTATCCGTTCCTCTGACCTCGCGGGACACGTGTCCGACCTGACCCAGAGCCAATCTGTCGCGACCGATCGCCGGGCGCCGCGGCGACGTCCGATCTATGCCGCGGCCAAGCGGACGCTGGACGTGGTCGCGTCGGGCGTGGGCCTGGTGCTGTTCAGCCCCCTGTTGCTGTTGGCGGCGCTCGCCGTTTGGCTGGACTCGCGGGGCGGGGTGTTTTTCATCCAGCAGCGGGTCGGCCGCAACTTCGCACCGTTTGGGATCATCAAGTTTCGCACGATGGTGCCCAACGCCGAAGGCCGCGGCGGTCAGATCACGCGGCACGCCGACCCGCGGATCACGCGCGTGGGGCACGTCTTGCGCAAAACCAAGCTCGACGAGCTACCGCAGTTGCTCAACGTGTTCATCGGGGACATGAGCCTGGTCGGCCCGCGTCCTGAGGTGCCACGATATGTGGAAAAGTTTCGCGAGGACTATGCCTATATCCTGGCGGTGCGGCCCGGGCTGACCGACCCGGCGTCGATCAAGTATCGCGACGAGGCCGCGGTGCTGGCCGGCTCAGACGACCCCGAGCGACTCTATGCCGAGCAGATCCTGCCTGACAAAATCGCACTGGCCCGGGACTATATCGACCGGGCCTCGCTATGGGGCGACGTGCGGTTGCTCGTTCGCACGGCCTTTCCCTTCGCGGGCTAGGCACTCCGACACGGCAAATTCCTCGGGTGCCACTGGTAACGCCAGTGTTACGTGACCGTCGGGTCAAACAAGTGCCCTGGCAAAGCCAGTACCTCCCATCGCATCATTCGGCCGACACCGATCACGTGCAAACGGCCGGAGCGCCCGATTGCGCTCCGGCCGCTTGTGCATCGTGAATTCGCTTGCCGAGCTACCAACGCCGGCACCGGGTGACCGGGTCAACTCTTGATAGCCGCTACTTTCAGGAGTCACTAGCCTTTGGGTGTCGTCGAGGGCTGTTTCAAGGCGTGCGGCTCCAGCTCGTCGCGGAGGACAAGCACTTCCGGCGGAGCTTCAATGCCCAGCCTCACCTTATCACCGGCGACGCGTACGACGGTGACAATAATTGAGTCGCCTAACTTGATTCGCTGTCGCTCGCGGCGGGACAAAACCAGCATGATCGAACCTCCATGTCGTGATCGATGATTCTTCGATTAGTGTAGTTATGTATACTGACTCACTTGGCCCTGTCAAGCGCGGTTTGCACCGCGTCTCGGTTGGGCTCTCGCGGTCGGTCTCGGCAAAATTCTTAACCTCGTTACGCCGCCGTGACTTCCAGTCGTGGGGCGCCCGTTAACTGAATCTTGTGAAATCGCTCGCCCGTCGCACCGTAAAACAGAATCGTGTTGTGTTGCGTCTCCCAGATGGCCGTAAACTTCACCGCCCGCGGCCCGTGCAGGCAATAGTACATGCCGCAGGGTCGGTCGGCTCGCACCAGCACCCGCTGGGTCAGCCGAAAGGCATCTCGCTCAAGTTGGTTGTGCTGACATAAGACTTCGTTGACGTATTCTCGCAGTTGCTCCAATGTTTGAATCACCGGGGAACTGGTGAACATAGGCCTCAAGTTCTCCTGTGGATCGCACGTTGAAATGGAGGGTCTATAGGCTCACGTGCGGGATAGATAAGTTAGGGTAAGTCTCGACAGAGATAGCTATCGGCCATCTTGGGGGATCCACTTGCAGTAAGAAGGGTAAAAATGAGAAATCAGTTAGTCTGCGTCGATTGAGAGGCAATATTAAAGATTGCCGAATCGAGCGGAGCTTGCCGGCGCGCAGCGAGGTTTGGTGCGCGAATGTTCGGGGCGAATCGCGGCAGTCTGCGAGCCAACGCAGGAACAGCGGCCTACGCATCGACAGAACAACCTTGGCCCAGCCCGCGCTACTTCGCAAACGCCTCGTAGGCCTCGGCCACGCCGCCGGCTTGCTCGTCTCCCGTGTGCAAGAGCACGCGGTACTTCAGCCGCAGCGTCTCGCCCGCGGGCAGCGTGTACTCACCCTGGCTCTTGCCGGCGGTGAAGTCCTTCAAGCCAAACGGATTGGCGGCAAACAGCCCGTAGGTCCGCACGTGCCAATGCGTGGGAAAGCCATAGCTCGCAGGATGATTCAGGATGGCGATGCCTGACACCTCCCCGTCGACCGGCCCATGATAGTCGACCCAGGCGGCCGGCTTGCCCCAGGCGGCGGCGTTGGTCAGGCCGTCACTGTTGACGATCTTGCCCCCCTGCTTGGAGTCGACCCGCATGCTCGACGCGACGCGGACGCCGAACGATCCCTCCTTGGTGTCGCCAAACACGACCGGACCGTCGGTGGCCGTGATCGTGATGTCAAAGTCGATCCAGCGCCGCTTGGCGTCTCCGCCAAATTTCAAAGTTCGCTCGTCGCTGCAAATTCGCTTGCTGCCGTCGGGGCTAAGCCAGTCGTTTTTGGTGGTGATCGTGGCCTCGGGGCCGCCGCTGACTTTGACGAACTCGCGGTGCTCGATCCGCCCCTTGCCCTCGGACCAAAAGTCGATGCCGTTCACGTCGCCGTGCGTGAACCACAGCGAGCGTTGATGCGGATGGTCGCGGTCCTTCTCGCCCTCGACCGTCGTGTCCATCGGCCAGTTGCGGGTCAGACGCTTGCCGTTGGGTCCGATGATCGGCCAGACGATCGGCTTGGAGCCGTGTTTGACCAGGTAGTCGGCAAACGGGGCGCCGTCCAGCTTGATCGTGACGCCCTGGGGCGACTGGTCGACGGTGACTTCGGCGGCGACATATTGTGCAGTGCACGCCAGCGCGATGACCAACGAGACGACCGGCGCGGCAAACGAACGCATCATGGTGGCTTCTCCAGCTGTTAGGCGTGAAGTCACCATGGTAACCGCTCGGCCGGCTACCTGCCACCAACGGGCAAATTCGCCCGGAAACGGCCGCGGCTAGCAAGTCGCTGAAGAGGTCAACGGGCGGCTAGCGCTTGCTGACCAGCGAGGGTTCAATCTCGGACAGGTCGACCGTCTTGAACGTGGCCAGTTGATTTGCCGTTTCCGAGATTTTCTCCTGGTCGCTGTGCAGCAGCCGCCAGTTGAAGTGATGCTCGGCCCGCATCGTCATGGCCCGCACGCCCGAGGTCGCCTGGCCGGGAATCGTCAGCGTCACCTCGGTGGGCACCAGGCTGCGTTTGAACAGTTCCTTGTTCACCTCGAGACGCGGGAAAGGGGGGGTAGACCCCACGTTGAGCATGGCGTTGAACCTGGCATACCAATCGCAAAACTCCCGATACTGTTGCACCGTCTCGGGCTTCTTGGCGGGCACGGTCTCCAGGCGATACACCAGGTGCTGGCTGGTCATCGTGAGCATGCCGTCTTCGTCAAACTCCACTTCGAACTCGGGATCGGCGGCAAACTTCATGAATGGGTTGCTGCTCTTAGCCGCCCAGGCGTGAAACTTCTCGGAGAAGACCACCACGTCCTCGGTCTTGATCTCGGTCTTCATCTTGTGGGCCGGGTCCAGCAGGATAAACCTCCCGTGCGCGCGATCAAACACCGCGACCCGCTTGGGGTCGGACAAATAGTCGTAAACGTAACCTGCCGCGAACAAAGTCAGGTTCTGGCTGGATGCCGTCTTTTCCTTGCCGGTGAAGATCTTGGTCTCGATGCGAAAGTCGTCGGCAAATGCGGCTGCCAACGGCAGCGCCACCAGAGCCAGGGCAACGAGCAGGATGCGGTGTGAACGCATGTCGCGATCCTCCGGACGGAAACGTGGAAGGCGTAAGAACGCGGGAGGGTACGCAAAGGGGGGCGCCCTGTAAAGGTCGAGATGACCTTCGCTCACCCCGCGCCAGCAGCCCCCGCTGGCAAGCATTCGACGGCCTTGGCCGAACGGGTTGCTGAGCGCAACCGGACCTCACTGCCTTGTACCGCACGACCGGGTCAATCGGCACCGCCCGCAGAGGCCCGTAAAGCCAAATTCTCGCACGAACCGCATGCAAACCGGCCCGCCGCGCGTTATGGTTGATAGTTTGCAGTCCTGGCATCCCGGGGAGCCCCGGTGAGCCGTATCCCCGGAAGGTCTTGGCGGCGATGGCAATTGCTCTCGAACAGGCGATCGAAAACAAAACGGCCCGCGTGGGCGTGGTGGGGCTGGGCTATGTCGGTCTGCCGCTGATTAGGGCCTTCGTGGCGGCCGGCTACCGCACGATGGGCTTCGACGTCGACAAGTCCAAGGTCGACCGTCTGCTGGCCGGCCAGAGCTACATCGGCCACATCCCCTCCGAGTGGATCAGTGATTGCATCCAGAGCGGCCGGTTCACTCCCACCGCCGACATGCAGCGGCTGGCCGAGGCCGATGCGCTGCTGATCTGCGTGCCCACGCCACTCAGCGATAGCCGCGACCCCGACCTGGCCTACGTCGAGGCCACGGCCCAACAAATTGCCGAAGTGCTGCGCCCCGGTCAGCTCGTCGTGCTGGAAAGCACGACCTACCCCGGCACCACCCGCGACGTCGTGCTGCCGATCCTCGAGAAGCGCGGTCTGAAGCTGGGGGTCGACTACTTCGTAGCCTACAGCCCCGAGCGCGAGGACCCGGGCAATCCGAACTTCACGGCCAGCGGCATTCCCAAGGTCGTCGGCGGCACCGAACCCAATAGCGCCCGCCTGGCCGAGAAGCTCTACTCCACGGCCGTGGTCAACATCGTGCCGGTGTCGAGCTGCGAAGTGGCCGAGGCCTGCAAGATTCTGGAGAACACCTACCGCTCGGTGAACATCGCGATGGTCAACGAGCTGAAGATGCTCTTCGACCGGATCGGCATCGACGTCTGGGAAGTGATCGACGCGGCCAAGACCAAGCCGTTCGGCTTTCAAGCTTTCTACCCCGGCCCCGGCCTGGGCGGTCACTGCATTCCGATCGACCCGTTCTACCTGAGCTGGGTCGCCCGCAAGCACGGCATGCCCACGCGGTTCATCGAGCTGGCCGGTGAGATCAACACCAGCATGCCCAAGTACGTGATCCAGCGGGTGGTGGAGGCGCTCAACGATGCCGGCAAGCCGCTGAAGGGGAGCAAGATCCTGATCCTGGGCGTAGCCTATAAGAAAGACGTCGACGATCCGCGCGAAAGTCCATCGTTCGAGCTGATGCAACTGTTGGGCGCCGGTCACGCCGAGTTGAGCTACAACGATCCGCACGTGCCGAGCCTGCCCAAGATGCGGCACCACACGCTGCCGGCAATGACCAGCGCGGTGCTCGACGAGAAAACCCTGGCCGCGCAGGACCTGGTGCTGATCGCCACCGACCACTCGGCCTACGACTACGACTTCATCGTCCGCCATGCCCGGCTGGTGGTGGACACCCGCAATGCCACCAAGAACGTCAAGCAAGGCCGCGAGAAAATCCACAAGGCGTAAAGCGCCCGGTAACCGCGAGTAGACTACGCCCCGCAATCGCGAGCCGAAACCAACCTGTAGCCGGGGTCTGCGACCCCGGTGACCTGCCGACCGAATAACCAAACCAACGCTCCGGCCTCGCAGAGGCCGGCTACAGAATTTCCGACCGCTCCGCCTGTAGCCGGGGTCTGTGACCCCGGTGAACCGCCGAACGAATAACCAAACCAACGCTCCGGCCTCGCAGAGGCTGGCTACAGAATTTCCGACCGCTCCGCCTGTAGCCGGGGTCTGTGACCCCGGTGAACCAATATCCAAAGCAACACTCCGGCCTCGCAGAGGTCGGCTACAGAATCTGAAGTACCGATTTCATGGCTTCTATCAAACGTGTGCTCGTCACCGGCGGCGCTGGCTTTCTCGGTTCGCACCTTTGCGAGCGGCTGGTGAACGACGGTCACGACGTAATCTGCGTGGACAACTTCTTCACCAGCCAGAAGACGAACGTCGAGCACTTGCTCAAGCGGTCGAACTTTGAGCTGATCCGCCACGACGTCACGCAGCCCTTGTGGCTGGAGGTCGACGAGGTTTACAACCTGGCCTGCCCGGCCTCGCCCGGCCATTACCAGTACAACCCGATCAAGACCGTGAAGACCTCGGTGCTGGGTTCCATGCACTGCCTGGCCATCGCCAAGCGCTGCCGGGCCAAGGTGCTGCAAGCGTCGACCAGCGAGGTCTACGGCGACCCCGAGGTCCATCCGCAGCCCGAAAGCTACCGCGGCAGCGTCAACCCCATCGGTCCCCGCGCCTGCTACGACGAGGGCAAGCGTCTGGCCGAGACCCTGTTCATGGACTACCACCGCCAGAACAAGGTCAACATCCGCATCGTGCGGATCTTCAACACCTATGGCGTGCGGATGCACCCCTACGACGGCCGCGTGGTTTCGAACTTCATCCGCCAGGCTCTGTCGGGCGAGGACATCACGATCTTTGGCCAGGGCGAGCAGACCCGCAGCTTTTGCTATCGCGACGACCTGATCGAAGGCATGATGCGGATGATGAACGGGCCAGACGACTTCATCGGCCCGGTGAACCTCGGCAATCCCGACGAGTTCACGATTCGCGAACTGGCCGAGCTGGTGATCAAGCTGACCGGGTCCAAGAGCAAGCTGGTCTTTCAGCCGCTGCCGGCCGACGACCCCACGCGCCGACGGCCCGACATCACGCTGGCCAAAAAGCACCTCAATTGGGAACCCAAGATCAAGCTGGCCGACGGCCTGACCAAAACGATCGAATGGTTCCGCTCAATCAAGCTCGAAGACTACCGCCCACCCACGCCGAATTATTGAGCCTGGCTCGGAAGTCCCAAGGGGACTGTCCCCCTGCTCTGCAGCGATCCAGGCTAAAGCTGCGCCGCGCTTCGATTGACTCTGGCCACCAGGCTCACGCCAATGGCCACGATCGCCAGCCCGATCAGCGTCCCCACCATGTCGGCGAGCCAATCCTTGGGATCGCAATGGCGGCCGACCGGTATCTGGGTGATCTCGTCGAAGGTGCCGAAGGCGGCCAGACCCAGCACGATCAGGGCATAGTGCCGCCAGGTGAGCCGAGTCCGCAGGGCGACGTTGACCCCGATCAGCACCGCCAAAATGCCATAGGCCACGGCGTGGATCAGCTTGTCCGAGCGCGACAAGAGCGTGGCCGGCGGCTGCGGCCAGTGCGTGCTCCCGTAGAGCAGCAGCCAGTAGGCCGCGAGCGCCCAAAGCGCCGGTCGCCGCAGCCAGTGGTTCGAGGTTTGAGCCATTTTTTGCACCGCTGAAATTGTCGCCGGGAGTTGCTATAAAGGGTAGTGCAAATAGGCCGCACGCGTCACCGCGAGTTGCCTGCGCGCCCCTGAACTTCGTCCACTGCGCCGCGACATCCCCGCTCAAACACTCCGCACCTCGACCTCTTACGCACCACGACCACTCACGCACCGCAGCCATGACACCCACCCGGTTGTTCACCCCCGCCGAGCTGGCCCAGTACGAACGCGACGGCTACGTGCTGGTCAAGCAGTTGTTCGACGCCGAAGAGATGGACATCCTGCTGAAGTTCGCCAAGAACGACCAGGCCCTGATCGCCGGCGCCGCGGGCCGCAAGGACGCCACCGGCCAGGTCACCAAGCTCACGCTCTGGAACCACGCCGGCGACGACCTCTATGGCATGTTCTCGCGTTCGCCGCGCATCGTCGACCGCATGGAGCAGGTCTTGGGGGGCGAGGTTTATCACTACCACACCAAGATGATGCTCAAAGAGCCGCGCGTCGGCGGCGCCTGGGAATGGCACCAGGACTATGGCTACTGGTACAACAATGGATGCCTCTTCCCGCTGTTGGCCAGTTGCCTGATCGCGGTCGACCGGGCCACACGCGAGAACGGCTGCTTGCAAGTCCTCGTCGGCTCGCACCAGATGGGCCGCATCGAGCACGGCAAGACCGGCGACCAGACCGGCGCGGATATGGAAATGGTCGGCGCCGCGATCGAGCGGATGCCCTTGGTGCACGTCGAGGCCTCTCCGGGCGACGCCTTGTTCTTTCACTGCAACCTGCTGCACCGCTCGGACCAGAACCGCTCTGAGAATCCTCGCTGGTCGCTGATCTGTTGCTACAACGCGGCCCGCAACAATCCGTACAAAGAATCGCGCCACCCGCGCTACACTCCGCTGGCCAAGGTCACCGACCAGTCGATCAAGGACTGGCAGCCGCCGCAGCCCAGCCTGGCGCAATGACCCGATGAAGCTCGGACTCATCAATTCCGCCTGGGTGCAATCGGGCCAGCCGACCGAGTTCGGCCTGCGCAAGACGAAGGAAATCGGCTTCGACACGGTCGACGTGTTCTTGGATCCCCTGGACGCCGACCAGCAAGAGCGCCGGCTGGTCAAGGAAGAATGCGACCGCCTCGGCCTGCCGATCGTCTCGCTGCCTTGCGTGGCCGTGGGCCTGATCGACTTCAACCCCAGCGTCCGCGCTTTTCACATCCAGCGGGTCGAGGCCTACCTGGACCTGGCCTACGAGTATGAGGCCAAGAACGTCCTGTTGGTGATCGGCGAGTACATCTGGAATCGCGAGGTCATCCCGCCCGAGGAGCAGTGGCGGCTGGGGGTCGAGGCCGTGCGCGAGCTGGGGCGCCGCGCCGCGCGGCTGGATTTGGAGATCGCTCTGGAGCTGGAGCCGTTTCCGTTGTCGCTGATCAACACGGTCGACACGATGGACCGCTTTCTCCGCGACGTCGACCTGCCGAATGTCATGGCCAACCTGGATATCTCGCACCTGGTATTGTCAAAGGTGCCGGCCGAGGAAATCCGCAAGCTCCGCGGCCGGGTCGGCCACGTGCACCTGTCTGACTGCGACGGCCGGGTCCACGGCGACCTGCCGCCGGGGCGCGGGGTGGTGGACTTTGCTCCCTACCTGCGCGAGATCAAGACCCTGGAGCTGGGCGATCGGGTCATCTCGATTGAGCTGGAGTATTCGCCCGAGCCGGACAAGATCGTCGAGTGGGTCGCCGAGGCCTATCGAGAAACCGACAAACTGCTGGCCGCCCAGGGACTGCGCAGTTAACTTGCGGAGATGGCCGTGCACGAACACTTCATGAGAATGGCGCTTGCCGAAGCCGAGGCGGCGCTGTCCGAGGACGAAGTGCCGGTGGGCGCGGTGATCGTGCACCGCGACCGGGTCATCGCCGCGGCCCACAACCAGCGCGAGCAATTGCGCGACCCCACGGCCCATGCCGAGATGATCGCCATCACGCAAGCGGCCGAAGCGCTGGGGAGCTGGCGGTTGAGCGAGTGCACGCTGTACGTGACGCTCGAGCCCTGCCCGATGTGCGCCGGCGCGATCCTGCAAGCCCGGATCGACGCGCTGGTCTATGGCGCGACCGACCCCAAGGCCGGCGCCGTCCACACCCTATACCAGTTGCTCTCCGACCCCCGGCTGAACCACCGCCCCCAGACCGTTGGCGGCGTGCTGCTGGACCCCTGCGGCCGGATTCTGACGCAGTTTTTCCAAGCTCAGCGCAAGCTGGGAAAAAAGTGAGGGAAGAGGTTGTTGGTTGCTAAGCCGCAAGCGAATGGACACCGCGATTGCACTCTGAACCCGAAATACTGACCACTGACCACTAGCCACTGACCACTTCAATGTTCCCATTCCGTCACGCCCTGCTCTCCCTCGTCGCTCTGGCACTCACGCTGCTACCCGCGTCGGCCCGCGCCGGCGGCGGACCGGAAAATGTGTTCGTCGTGGTCAACGCGGCCAGTTGGGCCTCGCAGACCGTGGCCAATCATTTCATCGAACTGCGGCAAATCCCGCCGGTCAACGTCTTTTATCTCGACTGGACCGCCGGCACCGATTCGATCGAGGGAGACGCTTTTCGCCAGAGAATCCTCGGGCCGACGCTCGAGATGATCGACCGCCGCGGCCTCGCCGGGCAGATCGATTACATCGTTTACTCTTCCGACCTGCCCTATGGCGTTGACCTCAGCCGCGACTTCGTCAACGCCAAGATTCCCGACGTGGCCCGACCGGGACTGTCGATCAATTCGGCGACCTACCTCTGGCATCTCGTCTTCGCCAAAAGCGCGCTGATGATGCATCCGAACATCAACCACTACATGCGCGAGGCCCGCGAGCGGAAGGTCGAGTTTCCCACGCACGGCTTTCGCAGTTGGTACGGCTGGGGTAACCAGGGCGAGATCATCGAGGCCGGCGGACAGCCCTACATGCTCTCGACCATGTTGGCCATGACCAGCGGTCGCGGCAATTCGGTAAATGAAGCCGTCAGCTACCTGAAGCGGAGCGCCGGCGCCGACGGCACGCATCCCAAGGGCACGGTCTATTTCAGCAAGACCGCAGACGTCCGCTCCACGACCCGCACGCCGATGTTCGACCTGGCCGTGGAGCAACTGGCCAAAGTCAATGTCGGCGTGAAGGGCGCGGTCATCAGCACGCCGCTGCCCACGGGTCGCAACGACGTGCTGGGCGTGATGTGCGGCACGCCCGAGTTTTCCTGGGCCGCCAGCGGCAGCAAGATCCTGCCCGGCGCGATCTGCGAAAACCTCACCAGCTTTGGCGGGATGCTGACCGAGGTCGCCTCGCAGACGCCGCTCACCGAGTTCTTGCGTTACGGCGCCGCCGGCTCCAGCGGCACGGTCATTGAGCCCATGGCGCTGGACTATAAGTTTCCCTCGCCGCTGATCCACGTGCACTATGCTCGTGGCTGCACGCTGGCCGAATCGTACTACCAGGCGGTCTTCTCGCCCGCGCAGCTGTTGATCGTCGGCGATCCGCTCTGTCGCCCCTGGGCCAACATCCCGCAGGTGCAAGTCAGCGGCATTCCAACCAGCAAGAAGGTTGCAGGCAAGGTCACACTCACCTGCTCGGCCGAGGCGCCGGGCGACGCCAAGATCGACCGCTACGAACTGTTTGTCGATGGTCGCCAGATGGGCAGCACTCGCGGCACCACGCACGGCAACACGCTCTCGTGGGACACCACCACCGAGAGCGACGGCTATCATGAGCTGCGGGTCGTGGCCGTCGACGCCACGCCGATCGCCACCCAGGGGCGCGCGATCCTGGGCGTAACGGTCGACAACCACAAGCTCACCGCCGAGATCGCCGCCCCCAAGAGCGCTCGCTGGGACGAGCCTTTAAAGATCAAAGTCAAGACGCCCGGCATGTCCGAGTCGATGCTGATCTTCAACGCCCGAGTGATCGGCAAGGTGACCGGGGCCGAGGGAGAATTTGAGGTCAACACGCGGCAGCTCGGCACCGGGCCGATCACGCTGCAAGCGGTGGGCACGGCGGGCAACGAGGTCGCCAAGCGTGTCTGGACTCCGGCGGTGAAGGTCCTGGTGGAGCCGGCCAGGTTGCTGCCCCCCTTGGACAAACCGCCCACGGGCCTGGCGCGGGGCCTGGTGCTGCAACTGCCCGACAAGCGCGTGGTGCCCGTTCAAGACACCAAGGACGGGGCCTGGCTGACGCTCAAGGGCTACGGACCTAACCAGCCCTACCTGCTGCAAGGTTATTTCAGCGTGCCGGCCGACGACGTCTATCAATTTCAGATCTATCACTTCGGCGAGTGCAAACTCTCGATCGACGGCCACGTGCAGTACCAGGCCGAAACCGGCGATGGAGCTCAGCGGTTCGTGCCGGTCAACCTTGGCAAGGGAATGCACCGCCTGACGATCACGGGCAACACCGGTCGCGAACCCAAGCTGCGCGTGATGTTCGGCGGCCCCGGCGCGAAGAATATTTCCGGAGACACGTTCCGCCACGCGAGGTGAGGAGCGGTTGCTAGTTGCTAGTTGTTGGTTGTTGGTTGCTAGTTGTTGGTTGTTGGTTTTCTGTAGCCGGGGTCTGCGACCCCGGAGCAGCTTAGTAGGTCAGGCATTTGCCTGACAGGCACCGGGCGCGGGCTTGCACGTATATCCCTCGCCCGCAACGCGGGAGATAGACCGCTTGCCGGCAGGCAAGCAGGGTGAGGGGGCAGCGCGTTTGACGCCAAGCTGCGAACGCCGACCTTGCCACGCAGGCCGACCCTCACCCGGTTTGCTTCGCAAACCACCGCTCTCCCACTTTGTGGGCGAGGGTGCGCGGCCATTCCCTCGCCCGCTTGCGGGAGAGGCGCAAAAAAACGCCCCGCGAGGGCCAACCCTCGCGGGGCGTAATGTTTCCAGCAAGCGTGCCGAACGTCGGCGAAGCGATTAATAGTCGGCTTCGCTCGGCAGGTAGTTCCAAGGGTTACCAGTCGAAGGAAATCCGCTGGCGGGATTGCCGCGCACGCCGGTGTTCTTGGTCGTCATCAACTGCGTGTAGACGTGGTACGGAATGTCTTCCGAAATAAAGCGGTAGTGGTTATCGCAAAAGTAGAAATTGGCACCACCCGGGTGCGACGACGAGGGGCGAGCGAACGCGAGCCCACCGTTTCCACCTGGTGGCGTCGTGGCGGCGGCGTTGAATGCAGTGTTGGGTATCGGAACGGAAACGGACTTGGCGATGCCGTTGATCTTGTAGGCGTTCAGGTTGAATCCCGCCGCTTGGGCACTTGTCGGCGGCTCGGCGTTGTTACCGTAACCCGTTAAGTTCCCGGTGATGAACCACACGAAGCCCGTTTGCTGGCGAACTTGAAAATCGCTCTGGAAGGGCATTAGCTCATTCGCGTTCGTCGGATCCGACGCCCAATTCGACGATTGCAGATTCTCGCTAAGCATCATCGTATTCGACGAACCATCATTCGACGTAATGAAGTCGAGCGAGACCTTTACAACGGGCATCGGAGTCGCGGGGTAAGGCGGAGCAATTCCGAATCCGCCTACTCCGGGGTTAGGATTAGCTCCCCCCATCCAGTCTGCTTTTGACTGGTTGAAGAAGACACCGCTATTGATGTCCTCAGCCCAAGTTGGACCCATAACCGGTGGGAAATTATCGCTTGCCGTGTTCGCCGACCCTGTGTTGACGGTGTACGAAAGTGGATTGGAGCCTACGTTGCCCGGGTTGCTCGGACAAACCAACAGGGCGAGTTGCGTATATGCCCACGGACTGGCAGTCGGCAGGACACTGCCCGAGTTCGGAATGGCTACAGGCGCCGGCAAAGTTTGCCAGACCTGATAGAGGTCGTTGCGTTCAAGCTGCGGCAGGATCGGGACGATCCATGATCCCCGCTTGTTGTTGACGACATTCACGTAACCCGGAAACGACCGCTTTGACCCCTCGTGGAGCATCAGCGCCGTCCCGAGGTTGTGCATGTTGTTCGAGCAAGTGTTTCGCCGGCCCGCTTCGCGGGCTTGCTGGATGGCCGGCAACAAGAGGGCCATCAACATGCCAATGATGGTGATCACCACCAACAACTCGACCAGCGTAAAACCCCGTGCCTTCTGTGGACCAGCCATCGCTGTTCCTCCTCTCGGTTTGCCCTGACGCCCGATGTTCCTTGCCCAACTAGCTATTGTCACCGAAGCGGCATTTTCAGTCCAGACTTTTTCGGGAAAAAGCAGGGGATGGGCCGAAGAGAGGGGCCAGGGATTCGGGACCAAGGACCAGGACGGCAAGAGTATCCAGCCGCTGGCGGTTTAGCCGGCGCTACCGAATTGGCCGGATTCTTCGCATCCGGCCGGCTGCCAACGCCGCCAGGCCCATCGCCGCCAACAGCAACCCCGACGGCTCGGGCACGATCGCCACGATCTGATCGCGGTAATAGCTCAGGTCGGCGATCAGCGTCTGGTCGCCAAACAGCACCGTGTCTTCCGGCTGGCCGCTGAACGGTTCGTTCACGGCGATCATGATGCCCGAGAGCTTCCAGACGCCGTCTGAAAACTGAAACACAGCGCCGCCCGAGTCGCCACTGCTGGCCTGGGCCTCGCTGGCCAAGGGGTTCACGCCGGTGTAGTCCAGGTTGTCGAAGGTCGTTGTGTAGCCGTGCACGATCAGGGGATTGTTACTGTTGTCGAGTCCGGTCTGCACGACCTGGTTGAGGTCGGCCACCTCGTTTTCGCCCCAGCGGATCACGTGGCTGGCGGCCGAGTTGACGCCATAACCCGAGAAGTCGTTTGGTCCGACGACGGCCGGCGCCGCGCCGGGCGTCCATTGCCAGGGGCTGACCGCGTCGTCGACCGACCAATAGAGCTGGTCGATTCCGCCGGCCTGGTTTTCGGCCAGCCGCAGCCCATTGCCAATCATGATCTGTTGGCCGCTGGGCGGTCCGGTGCTGATGAGCGACGGAGCAATGGTCGGCAAGCCGGGGTCGCCATTGATGCGAAACAGCTTCAAATCGGACAGCGTGTTGTCGGCATTGTGCAGGTAGGTGACCGAGCTGTCGTCGACCGTGTACTGCACGCCGCCAAAACGAACCGGTCCCACGCCGCTGGAAATGGTGACGTGGCCGGCCGACATCGCCCAGCCATTGCCCAGGTAGACCACGCTGGCATTGTTGGTGCTGCTGGTGCCGACGTTGGCAAAACCTGCCTGTGCGACTCCAGGACCCCCGGCAGCGGCCAGACTATCGGCCGTGGTGTTGCCGTTGGTGCCGCTGACCAGCACGGCGAGCGTCGGGGTCGAAAAGAACGTCGTTCCGGCAACCGCGAGAAAAACCGCCAGCCAGCCACGGCGGCCTCCCGCCGATGGCAACTCGAGAAAGATTTGCATAGCTCAGTGATCCATCCACGCTGCGCGTTTGCCGAGCACGGCTTGCCCCCGAAAATCCCGGCCACGCGCGCCTGTTGTGCGTTCATAGTACTCCCAAGTGCTTAGGCGTCAACGAATTTGGCCGCGCCCCGCCTCGGACTGCGCAAATTGGCAACGGTCTGAGTCACCGCGGCACATCCCTTGCACTTCGGTTCCAGGTCAAAATGGCGGTCGTTAGCGGCGGGTGAAAACGACGTATCAATTTGCCTTGATATTTGACAACGGACCTCGCGTTCGCTAGCATCGATCGAGTTCGATGAGTGTCAAAACCTGAGTTGAAAACATCGCATCGAACTCCCGCCCCTAGCGACAAAGCTCCTGCCCAACCGACTGCCGACCCGCCTGACCTTGTTGGCCTGCCTGACCATGTTTGGTTTGCGAGTCCATCACTTGCCGACCCTGACACCCGACTTTCAAGCGACCTCAACTATTTAGGGAGATCCGTATGAGTTTGCGCACAAATCGGCCCAACCGCCGCGGTTTCCTGGCCGTGGGAGCCCTGACCGGAATGGGGCTCACCCTGGGTGACTACTTCCAAATGCAGCAGGCTCGGGCGGAGCAAAAAAACTACGACTTCATCGAGGCCAAGGCCAAGAGCGTGATCCACATCTTCCTGCCGGGCGGCATCGCCCATCAGGAGACGTTTGATCCCAAGCCTTACGCCCCGATCGAGTACCGCGGCGAGCTGGGTTCGATCGCCACTAAAATTCCCGGAGAGGTCTTTTGTGAGACCCTCCCGCAGACGGCCCAGATCGCCGACAAGATCACGGTGATCCGCTCCATGTCGCACGGCGAGGCGGCCCACGAGCGTGGCACCCACAACATGTTCACTGGCAGCAAGCCCAGCCCGGCCCTGGTTTATCCGAGCATGGGCAGCGTGATCAGCCACGAGTACGGCCCGCGCAACAACCTGCCGCCGTATGTCTGCATCCCCGGCATGCCGACCGAGTTTGCGGGCACCGGCTACCTGAGCTCGTCTTACGGTCCGTTCAGCCTGGGCTCGGATCCGGCCAACCCTGCCTTCACGGTTCGCGACTTGAACCTGCCCAATGGCGTGGACATGGCCCGCTTTGATCGCCGGCGTTCGGCGTTGGAGGCCGTGAACTCGCACTTTGCCAAGCTGGAAAAGGCCGACACGCTCTCGGCCATGGACACGTTCTACGATCGGGCCTACAGCCTGATCAGCTCGCAACAAGCCCGCGAGGCCTTTAACATCGGGGCCGAGCCCGAGGCAATTCGCAACGAATACGGCCGCAACGAGGCCGGACAGCGGATGCTGATGGCTCGGCGGTTGGTCGCCGCGGGCGTGCGGTTCGTGACGCTGACCTACGGCGGCTGGGACATGCACGTCAACCTCACCGCCGGCATGCGAGGCAGCATGCCGGCCTTTGACCAGGCGTTTGCCGCGCTGATTCGCGACCTGGATCGCACGGGCCTGCTCAATGAGACCCTGGTCATCGTGTCCAGCGAGTTTGGCCGCACGCCCAAGATCAACGGCACCGCCGGTCGCGATCACTGGCCCAAGGTGTTCAGCGTGGTGATGGCCGGCGGCGGCATCAAGCAGGGTGCGATCTATGGACAGAGCAACCCCGTGGCCTCCGAGCCGGAAAAGGACGAGATGAACCCGCTCGACCTGGCCACGACCATGTTCTATCAACTCGGCATCATCGCCGACAAAGAGCTGATGGCGCCGGGCAACCGGCCGATCGAAATCGTCGACGGGGGCAAGGTCCGCAAGGAGCTACTCGTTTAGCCGAGTTACTCCACGGGTGGCGCGCGAAGAGAGCATTCGCGCGCCGCCCGTCGACTTTTTTATCCGACACACGTTCGAGATATCGAACAGGAGACACTCGATGGACGCTCGACTGTTTGCACCCGCTGCGCCCGCACGATGCGTGGCCACGGCAACACTATCTGCACTATCCGCGCTGGTACTGTTGGCCGCATTCTCATCGCCATTGGCGGCCGCCACGCCCTCGCTGGGCAGCATGAGCCCCTACGGCGGCCAGCGCGGCACCGAGGTGGAGGTGCAGTTCAACGGCGGACGCTTCGCCGACGCCCAGCAGGTGTTCTTCTACGAGCCGGGCATCACGGTCACCGGTCTGGAGCCGGTCGGCCCCGCGGCTTTTAAGGCCAAGCTGGCCATCGCCGCCGATTGCCGCCTGGGTCTGCACCCCGTGCGGGTCCGCACTGCGACGGGCATCAGTAACTTGCAATCTTTCAGCGTCGGCGCACTGCCGGAAATCAAGGAAACCGAACCGAACAACGACTTCGCCGCGCCGCAAAAGGTGAGTCTCGACACGACCATCAACGGCGTGGTCGAAAACGAGGACGTCGACTACTTCGCGATCGAAGCGAAAAAGGGAGAGCGGCTCACCGTCGAACTGGAAGGCTTGCGCCTGGGCCTGACCTTCTTCGACCCCTACGTGGCGATTTTGGACACCAAGCGATTTGAGCTGGCCCGTTCGGACGATGCGCCGCTGGTGCGTCAGGACTGCCTGTGCTCGATCGTCGCGCCCGAAGATGGCACCTACATCGTTCAGGTCCGTGAGACCTCGTTTGCCGGCAACGGCTCCTGCCTGTACCGCTTGCACGTCGGTCGTTATCCGCGGCCGACCGCCGTGCTGCCTGCCGGCGGCAAGCCGGGCGAAACACTGGATGTCACCTGGCTGGGCGACGTGGCCGGTCCGCGGACCGAGAAGATCACGCTGCCCGCTGGCGGCCCGCTGTCCAGCTTTGGCACGACCAGCTTTGGCCTGCTGGCCCGCGACGACCGCGGCGTTTCGCCGTCGAACACGCCGTTTCGCTTGAGCGAATTGAACAACGCCCTGGAGTTGGAACCCAACCAGGGTCTGGCCGAAGCCACGGCCGCCGAAGCGCCCGGCGCCATGAATGGCGTGATTGCTCAGTCCGGCGACGTCGATTGCTTTAAGTTTGCGGCGACCAAGGGTCAGGTCTACGACATCCGGGTTTACGCCCGGACGCTGGGCTCGCCCCTGGACGCGGTGCTCAACGTGTTTCGCGTTGGCGGCGCCAGCGTGGCCGGCAACGACGACAGCGGCGGCCCCGACAGCTACCTGCGTTTCACCGCGCCGGAAGACGACACCTATGTCGTGATGTTGCAGGATCACCTGAAGCAGGGCGGCCTGGACTATGTCTATCGGGTCGAAGTCACTCCGGTCAAACAAACCCTGACCATGGGCCTTTCCGAGCGAAGCCAGTTTGTCGACATCCTGGCGCCGATCGCCCGCGGCAACCGCATGGCGCTCTTGGTCAACGCCTCGCGGGCCGAGTTTGGCGGCGAACTGAGCTTGGAGTTCAAGGACCTGCCCCCGGGAGTGACCGTCGAGACGATCAACATGGGCGCCAATCGCAGCGACGTACCGGTGTTGCTCACGGCCGCGGCCGACGCCCCCATCGGCGGCGCGCTGGTCGACGTGATCGGCCGCACGGTCGACCCCAACCTCAAGGTTGAAGGTCATCTGCGGCAGCGGACCTCGATGGTCCGCGGACAAAACAACGTCGAGGTCTGGAACACGTATACCGAGCGGATGGCGACCTCGGTCGTCGAGGAATCGCCGTTCACGATCGAGATCGTGGAGCCCAAGGTGCCGATCGTCCGCGACGGCGCGATGGACCTGAAGATCGTGGCCACGCGCAAGGAAGGCTTCACCGCGCCGATCAGCGTACAGATGCTTTACAACCCGCCGGGCGTGGGCTCGTCGGCCTCGATCGTGATTCCCGAGGGCAAGAACGAAGCGTCGATCCCGCTGACGGCCAACAGCGCCGCCGAGGTGGGCAAGTGGCGGATCGTTGTCCTGGCGGATTCGGCCGTGGCCGACCGTTCGATCGGCACCGCCTCGCAACTGGCCACGCTGGAAGTCTCCGAACCGTTCCTGGCCTTCAACTTTGTGCCCGCCACGACCGAACAAGGTCAGGCCACCGAGGTCGTGATCAAGGTCGAAAAGCGCAAGGACTTTGAAGGCGCTGCCAAGATCGACCTGTTGGGTCTGCCCAACGAAGTGACCACCGAGCAGAAGGAAATCACCAAGGACTCAACCGAACTGGTCTTTCCGGTGAAGACCACGGCCAACTCGCAGGCCGGCAAGCACAAGACCGTGATCTGCCGGGCCGTGATCGTGGCCAACGGCGAACCGATCGCTCACACGCTCGGCACGGGCGAGCTCCGCATTGACACACCCCTGCCTAAAGCTGCCGCGGCGCCCGCGCCGATGCCGGCGGCCGCCGCAGCCGCACCGGCGCCCGTGGCCGAAAAACGACTAAGCCCCTTGGAAAAGCTGCGTTTGGAACGTCAGCAAGCGAAAGCCGCGGCCAAGGTTGCCGCGGCACAACCGGCTCCGGCCGAAGCTGCGCCAGCACCCGCTGCACCGGCGCCCGCCGCCGATGCGACCGCTGCGCCGGCGGCCCCTGCTCCGGCCCCGAGCCCAGGAGAAACGAAATGACCCGCACGCTGTGCTTTGCCTTAATCGTTCTGAGCTTCTGGACCTTGCGCGCGGCGGCCGATCCGGTCGCCGGCAAGCTCGACGTCTATCCGCCCGACGTCAACCTGAACACCAGCCGCGACACGCAGTCGTTCATCGCGGTGGTCACCCGGGCTGACGGGGTCACGCGCGACGTCACGGCCGAGGTCAAGGCCACGCTGGCCAATCCGGCACTCGCGAAGATCGAAGGTCACGCAGTGCTGCCGGTCGCCGACGGGGCGACAACTCTCAACGTGGAATACGGCGGACAGACCGTGACCTTGCCCGTGACCGTGAAGGACGCGGCGACCGACCGGCTGATCAGCTTCCGCCTGGACGTGATGCCGGTGTTCATGCGCAGCGGCTGCAACACGGGCAGTTGCCACGGCGCGGCCCGCGGCAAAGACGGCTTCAACCTCTCGCTGTTCGGCTTCGACCCGGCGGGGGACCATCATCGCATCACGCACGAGATCGGCTTCCGGCGGATCAACCTGGCGCTTCCCAAGGATAGCCTGCTGGTGCAGAAGGCCGACGGCAGCGTGCCGCACACCGGCGGCAAGCGGTTCGCCGCCGAGAGCCCTTACTACCAGACCATCCTGCGCTGGCTCGAGGCCGGCGTGCCGAACGATCCGCCTGAGGTCGCCGCGCCGGTGGCGCTTGAGATTTATCCGCCCAAGGCCGTGCTGGAAGGGGCCGAGACCAAGCAGCAGTTTATCGCCCGGGCCAAATACTCTGACGGCACCGACCGCGACGTGACGAACCTGGCGGTGTTTTTGACCAACAACGACAACTCGGCGCCGATCACTGCCGATGGCCTGGTCACAGCCGCCGCGCGGGGTGAGGCCTTTGTGATGGCCCGCTTCGCCACGCACACCGTCGGCAGCCAGGCCTTGGTGCTGCCCAAGGAGCTGCAATACAACGCGCCCAGCGAGACGCCGGTCAACTATGTCGACGAGCTGGTCAACGCCAAGCTGAACAAGGTCCGCATCGAGCCCAGCACGCTCTGCACCGACGAAGTGTTCTTGCGCCGCGTGACCATCGACATCACCGGTTTGCTGCCCACCGTCGAAGAGTATCAGACCTTCATGGCCGACGCCGACCCGGCTAAGCGGGCCAAGCTGGTCGACCGGCTGCTAGAGCGCAAGGAATTCTCAGAGATCTGGGCGCTCAAGTGGGCCAACCTGCTGATGGTCAAGAGCACCAACGAAGTCAGCACCAAGAGCGCGTTCTTGTATTCAAACTGGCTGACCAATCAGATCTCGACCAACGTGCCCTTGAACAAAATGATCCAGGACCTGCTGAGCGCCAGCGGCGGCACGTTCAAGAATCCGGCGACCAACTACTATCAGATCGAACGCGACACGTTGAAGACGGCCGAGAACGTGGCCCAGGTCTTCATGGGCATTCGAACCCAGTGCGCCCAATGCCACAACCATCCGTTTGACCGCTGGACGATGGACGACTACTACGGCTTCGCGGCCTTCTTTGCCCAGATCGGTCGCAAGACCGGCGAGGACTATCGCGAGACGATCATCTTCAACTCCGGCGGCGGCGAGGTGGCGCACCCCGTCGGCGGACGGCGGATGGCGCCCAAGTTTCTCGGCGGCGCCGAGCCGGACGTCAACGGCAAGGATCGCCGCGAGGTGCTGGTCAAATGGCTGGCCTCGCCCGAGAACCCCTACTTCGCCACCAGCGTGGCCAATCGAGTGTGGGCCCACTTCTTTGGGCTGGGCATCGTCGAGCCCGTGGATGACATCCGCGTGAGCAACCCGGCCAGCAACCCCGAGCTGTTCGAGTCGCTGGGCGCCAAGCTCACCGGCTACAACTACGACTTCAAGCAACTGGTCCGCGACATCTGCAATTCGCACGCCTACCAGCGGGCCAGCCAGGCGATCGCCAGCAACGCGGAGGATCAGAAGAACTTTTCGCACAGCCGCATCCGCCGCATCCCGGCCGAGAACCTGCTGGACTGCCTGAGCCAGGTCACCGGCGTGCAAGAGAAGTTCTCGGGCCTGCCGCTGGGCGCTCGGGCCGTGCAGATATCAGACGGAAATAACTCCAACTACTTCCTGACCTCATTTGGCCGTTCGCCGCGCCAGACGGCCTGCGCAACTGAAGCCACGACCGAGCCGACCCTCTCACAGGCCCTGCACTTGCTGAACGGCGAAACGCTGTCTCGGCAGATCGGCCAGAGCAAGGTCCTGCAAACGCAGCTCGACGCCGGCAAGAAACCGGCCGAGGTGGTCGAGACGATTTACATCGCCTGCCTGGCGCGCAAGCCCACCCCCGAAGAGATGGAAAAGCTCACGGCACTGCTGACGGCCGAGCCCAACTCGCGTAACGCGGTGGACGACATCTTCTGGGCCGTATTGAACTCCCGCGAGTTTTTGTTCAACCATTAGTCGTTGCGATCTCAAGTAGTCCCTGCGATTTCAAGACTGTAGCCGGGGTCTGTGACCCCGGAGAACTACCGAGAACCGATCGGAAAAGCACCGGCCTCACAGAGGCCGGCTACAACCTCGACCCGGCCTTACAGAGGCCGGCTACAACCTCGACCCGGCCTCACAGAGGCCGGCTACAGCAAAACTCCAACCGTCAACGTGCACTCATGATGAAACGCATTCTCTCGATCACCGCCAGCGCCTTTGCGATCGTGGCGGTTTTGTTGGTTGCTCCCGGCCGCGGCGAGGACGCTCCGCCGGCCGCCAAGATCACCTACGACGAGCACGTGAAGCCGATCTTTCGCGAGCACTGCTTTAGCTGCCACAACCAGGACACGAAAAAAAGCGATCTGAACGTGGCCTCGTTCGCCGGCGTGCTGGCGGGCGGTTCCACCGGCGGCGTAATCGAGCCGGGCGACCCCGACGCCTCGCGCCTCTGGTCGCTGGTGGCGCACGTCGAAGAGCCCAAGATGCCTCCCGGTCAGGACAAGCTGCCGCAGGCCAAGCTCGATACGATCAAGGCCTGGATCACCGGCGGCGCACTCGAGAACAACGGCTCGGTCGCCAAGATGAAGAAGAAGCCCGGCGTCGAACTGGCCGCGACCTCCGGCGCCGGCAAGCCGGAAGGTCCGCCGCCGATGCCCGAGAAGATCTCAAGGCAACCGCTGGTCTACACGCCGCGGGCCTCGGCCATCACGGCGATCGCGTGCAGTCCCTGGGCGCCCTTGGCCGCGGTGGCCGGGCAAAAGCAAATCTCGCTCTACAACACCGACAGCGGCGCGCTGTTGACCATCCTGCCCTTTCCCGAGGGGGTGGCCCACGTGCTGAAGTTCAGCCGCTCCGGCTCGCTGCTGCTTGCCGGCGGCGGGGTCGGTGCTAAGAACGGCACGGTCATCGTGTTTGACGTGAAGACCGGCGAGCGGGTGTTTGAGGTCGGCGACGAGTTAGACGTGGTGCTGGCCGCCGACATCAATGAGGACCACACGCGGATCGCCCTGGGCGGTCCCGGTCGCGTCGTGCGGATCTTCTCGACTGCGGACGGCTCGCTGTTGCACGAAATTCGCAAGCACACCGAGTGGATCTATGCCCTGGAGTTCAGCCCCGACGGCGTGCTGCTGGCGACCTCCGACCGCAACGGTGGACTGTTTGTCTGGGAATCCGAGACGGCCCGCGAGTTTCAGAACCTGGCCGGCCACAAGGCGGGCGTGACCGACGTCAGCTGGCGGGTCGATTCCAACGTCCTGGCCAGTTCGAGTGAAGACGGCACGATCAAGCTTTGGGAAATGGACGGCGGCAAGGAAATCAAGAACATCGCCGCGCACGCCGGCGGCGTGACCGCGCTGGAGTATGCCCGAGACGGCCGGTTGGCCTCGACGGGCCGCGACCGCCTGACCAAGGTTTGGGACGCCAACGGCGCTATCCAGCGAGAGTTTCCCGCCTTCGGCGACCAGGCCCTGGAAGTGGCCCTCTCGCACGACCTCGGCCGCGTCGTGGCCGGTGACTGGATGGGCGAAGTGCGGATGTCGGACGTCGCAGACGGCAAGCAGGTGGCGCTGCTGGCGGCCAACCCGCCGACCTTGGAAATGCTGGTGCAGGCTCAGACCGGCGCCGTGCAGGCGGCCCAGGCCGCTGCGCAAAAGGCGGCCGCCGAGTTGGCCGCCGCCGAGGCCGTGGTCGCCGAGAAGGCCCAGGCCGCCAAGGCCACTGCCGCAGCAGCCGCCGCAGCCCAAGCAGGCCTGGACAGCCTGGCCGCCGAGAAGGCCGCCATCGACCAGGCCCAGATGGCGCAAGCAGCGAAATAACCGGTGGCGCGGCCATAGCAATCACCAACTTGCCGGGCAGCAACGCCCTTAGACTTCGATCCCGGGACGGCGATCTATCACTTCGAGTGTCCTTGCGTTGACGCCAAGCTTTTCGTCTACCTGCCTGACGGTCTCGGCCCCAGGGGCAATTCGTGCTGATTCCACGAGGCGGCACCGTTGTTCGCTGATGGCTCTTGCCGGTCTATTGATTGCCTTTTGGCCGCCCGCGGTCGCGCGAGGCGATGAGCAGACCGGCGAGCAAATCTATCGCGAGCTCTGCGTCGCGTGTCATGGTCCGCGTGGCGAAGGGGTCGCCGAGGGATACCCCGAGCCTTTCACTGCCGGCCGGTCGCTTGTCGAACTAACCCGGTTGATCGCGGACACCATGCCGTCTGGCGCAGCGGAGAAGTGCAGCGGAGCAAATGCTGAGAAGGTCGCGGCTTACCTGCACGACACCTTGTTGGCGGGCGGAGACCGAGCCACTTCGCCGCGGGTCGAGTTGTCGCGACTGACCGTCGGGCAATACCGCCACGCCGTCGCCGAGTTGTTGGCTGGCCTGCGCGGCTCTGCCCGCTGGGACGAACGACGCGGTCTCATGGCTTCGTACAATGCGATCGACGACAAAGGTGACGGCAAGCAAATTCTCGAGCGATTGGACCCCCAAGTCCAATTCGACTTCGGCTCGTCCAGCCCCCTGCCCGACCAGATCAACCCGAAGGTGTTTGCCATCTCCTGGTCGGGGTCGGTCCGCGCGCCGCAGACCGCGGAATATGAGTTCATCGTTCGTTCGGAAAACAGTTTTCGCCTGTATCTGAACAATCGCGTGCAGCCGCTGGTCGATGGCTGGATCAAGAGTGGCGATACCAAGGAGTTTCGCGCCACGATCCACTTGCTCGGCGGGCGCGCGTATCCGTTGACGTTGCACTTCACCAAGGCCGGCCAAGGCGTCCGAAAGACGGACGCGCCCGACGCCCCCATTCCGCCGGCCTCGATCCAGCTGGCCTGGAAGCTGCCGGGCCGCCTGGAAGAGACGATTCCGAGCGAGTACCTCTCGCCGGTCGAAACTCCAGAGACGCTGGTCGTCGCCGAGAGCTTTCCGCCCGACGATCGCAGCACCGGTTTTGAACGGGGTACGACCGTCAGCCCGGAATGGGAGCGCGCCACGACCGGCGCGGCCATCGAGGTCGCCGAGTACGTCCGTGGGCGGCTGAAAGATTTTGCGGCCGTGCCGGAACTGAATGCCGAACACGCGCCGCAGATTCGCGAGTTTTGCGTACGGTTTGTCGAACGCGCCTTGCGGCGGCCAATTACGGCAGAGCAACGCTCGCTGTACGTCGACGCCCCGTTTGGCAGCACGCCCGACGTCGAGACCGGCGTCGAACGGGTGGTGCTGATGGCGCTCAAGTCACCGCGATTCTTGTATCGCGACCTGGGCGATGCCGACGCCTTTCGCACGGCCTCGCGGCTGTCCTTCGTATTGTGGAACGCGCCCCCTGACCTAGAACTGCTAGCGGCCGCCGCCGACGGCAGGTTGGCGACGCCACAGGAAGTTGCAGCGCAAGCAGAGCGGATGATGACCGACGGGCGGTTCGAGGCGAAGTTGCGCGAGTTCCTGCTGCACTGGATGAAGCTCGATCAGCCGCGCAGCCTGACCAAGGACGCGGCCGCATTTCCCGATTTCGATGCCGCGGTAGAAGCCGACCTGCGAACGTCGCTGGAGATGTTTCTGGCCGAAGTGATCCGTGGACAGCCGGCCGACTTTCGCCAACTTTTGCTGGCCGACTCTCTCTATCTGAACGGCCGCCTGGCCCGGATCTACGGAGTCGACCTGCCCGCCGACGCTCCGTTTCGCAAGGTGACGATGAACGCCGCGGATTGGGCCGGCCTGCTCTCGCACCCGTACCTGATGGCGTCGTTCGCCGACAACACGGCTTCGTCGCCGATTCGCCGGGGCGTGTTCGTAACGCGGGGTGTGTTGGGGCGAACCCTGCTGCCACCGCCGGATGCATTTACGCCGTTGCCGCCGGATCTGCATCCCGACCTGACCACCCGCGAGCGCGTGAGCCTGCAGACCGACGCGGCCGCTTGCCGATCGTGTCACGCCCTGATCAATCCCTTGGGATTCGCGCTGGAGCGGTACGACGCCATTGGCCGGCTGCGGAGCGAGGACAACCGGCGACCGGTTGACGCGTCCGGTTCGTACCAACCGCGCACGGGCGGCGAGGCGCGGTTTACCGGCGCTCGCGAACTTGCGACCTATTTGGCCGCCAGCGACGAAACGCAGGCCGCATTTGTCGAAAAGATGTTCTACTATGCGGTCCAACAGCCGATTCGCGCCTTCGGACCGCAGGTACCCGATGAGTTGCGGCAGCGTTTCGTCGAGCAAGGCCACGACATGCGGAAACTCATGGCGCAGATCGCCGCGCTGGCGGCCCTGTCGACCGCGGACGTGCCGACCGCCAACTCGGAAGCGAAGGAACCATAGCATGCCCCGCAGCAAGAGCAGACGAGAGTTCATTCGCGATTTGGGAGTCAGCACGGCCATGCTGCCGTTCGTCGTTGGGTTGGCCAGCGCGCGGGGCGATGAGCCACCGCGACGGAAGCAGCGGTTGGTGATTGTCTTTAGCCCCAACGGCATCGTTCCCAAGACTTTTTGGCCGGACGAAGAGGGCGAAAACTTCACGCTCAAGGAAAGCCTCCTGCCGTTGGCGCCGTTTCGCGACCGCAGCCTGCTTTTGCACGGCTTGTGCGACAAGGTGAAGGGCGACGGCGATCAGCACATGCGCGGCATTGGTTGCCTGCTGACCGGCATCGAGCTATTTCCCGGCAATGTCCTGGCGGATGCACCGAACATCCGGCCGGCTGGTCGCGGGGACGATCCATCGATCAAGAGCTCAAGGGATTCTTGCAGAGCCAAGGAGCGACCCGCACCCGCTTTGGCTCGCTCGAGTTTGGCGTCATGGTGGCCGAGCGCGCCGACACGTGGACGCGGATGGTCTACGAAGGGCCGAACAAACCGGTCACGCCGGTCAACGACCCCTACCAGATGTTTTCGCGCCTGTACGGGCAGGCCCGGCACAAAGACAACCTGGCCAGCGTGCTCGATGGTTTGCAACAAGACCTGCGGACGGTGGCCGCGGCGGTCAGTGCCGCAGACCGCCGGCTGCTCGAGGAACACGCCGCTCTGGTGCGTCAGACCGAACAGGACATCCGCGAGATGAAGGCCCAGGCGTCCGATGCCCCGCCGCCGGCCCTGCCCTCGGGCGTCAGGCAGCAAGATGCCGAGATGCCGCAACTGAGCAAGATGCAGATCGACCTGATGGTCAACAGCTTCGTCGCCGACTTCACCCGAATCGCGACCCTGCAATACAACTATTCCACCAGCGACGCCGTGATGCCCTGGCTGAACATCGCGGGCCGCCACCACGACATCTCGCACAGCCCCGACACGGATGAGCAAGCGCAAAAGAACCTGACGCGCATCGACCAGTGGTATTGCGAGCAGGTGGTCCATCTCGCCAGTCGGCTGGCCGAGACTCCCGAGCCGGGCGGCGGCGGGTCGCTGCTGGATAACACGCTGATTGTCTGGACCAATGAGTTGGGCCAGGGGAACAGCCACACGCACGAGAACATCCCGTTCGTGCTGATCGGCGGCGGGCTCGACTTCCGCATGGGACGCTCGCTCAAATTTCCATCCCTGCCGCACAATCGGCTGCTGCTCTCGCTGGCGCACGGCATGGGGCACCGCATCGATCGATTCGGCAACCCCGACTACTGCGGCGACGGCGTGCTGCCCGGTTTGACGAGCTGATGGTCTCCGGTCGGAGCTTCTGCCCGAGCCGATTTCATTCGTGCAACGTGCCCAGTGGCCAATCCAGCGGCTCGTTCCAGCGGTTGGCTTGAGCGCGCAAACGCACGGACTGGCAAAAAACATAACACGTCGCCGACCGCGCACGGCCAGCGACTGCCAACTGGACAAATCGAGGCTCCAGCAAGCGATCATTGACTGCTATCCACCGACCAACTCCAATTCATAATGCTGGCCTCGTGCGTGTGGTGACCTTGCGGGTCGATACGCTACTGAGTCGATCCTGCTAGGTGTCTGCCACGAAAGAGGCGTTTTCCCGCGTTATTCGGAGACACGTTTCATGCAGTGCCGACGATTCCGGCAGAAATGGGCGGCGTTTCTGCTCTGGGGCTTTGTCATCTCGCCGGCTCTCGCTTGGGCGGATGACGATTGGGTGCACGAGTTTGACGACGCGACCGCCGCCGCCAAACAGCAGGGGAAGGACATCTTGATCGACTTTAGCGGCACTGACTGGTGTCTGCCGTGTCAAAGTCTTTGGAAAGAGACGCTCAGCAAGCACGAGTTTATTGAGTTGGCCGCCCCGCGCTTTGTATTGCTGGACATCGATAACCTTGCCGTCGGCGCCATGCCCAAGGGTCGCAAGGAGCGCTACGAAGCGTTGCAAAAACAGTACGGAATCCAGGCCTTCCCAACAATCGTGCTGACCACGGCCGATGGACTGCCCTACGCAGCGACGGGGCTGGTCGAGAAAATCAACAACCCACGCGAATATTGGCAGCACCTGGAGCCGCTTTTTGAACGTGGTCAAAAGTTCAAAGCGGCGCTTGCCACATCGGGCGGGCAGCAAGGCCTCACCAGCGCCAAATCGATCGTCGATGCTTTGGCAGAAGTTCGGCCCGACTTCGTCGCCCGCTTTTATCAAGACAAGCTCGATCAATTGCGCAAGTTGAAGCCAAGCGACGAGACCGGCTACTTGGCGTTTCTTGATTCCCGCACCGAGCTTTTGGCGCTGGAATGGAAGCTGCACGACGGTTTTCTCGCAACCTATGACAAATGGGCCGACGGCCAGACGATCAAGGGGCGATGGGTTCCGGCATTCGCGCCACAAGACGTCGATAAAATCATTGCGAAGTATCGATTGCGAGGCGCCGCGCTCCAAGAAGCACTCTTGGTTCGACTGTTTCTCGAGATCGACGCCGGGCAAGGCCCTCAATCACTCCGATCGCTTGAAGCGATCGGGAATGTCGACGCGACCTTGTCACGATTCGAGCGCGCGAACTTCGTGCAGATCTCGATTCCGTCGGTCGAGGAATTCCGACGACACGTTGGCGCGGCCCGCCTATTGTCGAACGAACCGCTGGCGCAGCTTCGATCGATCTACAACATACTCCGCAGTAATATCAAATGCGTGACGCCGACTTCGTGCTGCAATCACAGCTTCACGACTCAGTTACACTATCTCGTGGCCGGCGCGGCGTATGGCGAATTGTTGTTGAACTCGACGGCACATTTGCAAAACGACGCCCGGGCCCAGGCCATCGGCGAAGGTTTGAAAGATATCGAACTCTATGCGAATGGCTCGATTGGACGCATCGTCTGCGAAGTGATGCCGGAGTTGGTTGGGAAAGAGGCCGCAAAAAAGTACCTTCCGCCGCGCTATGTCAACTGGCTGGATGACTAGTAGGTCAACCTTGAATCTCATCCGAATTGTCCGACGTCCACTCAACGAATAGAACTAGCGGTGGCCGCGATTGACCGCCTGGACTCAATGGTGCACTTGAGTGCACAAACGCGTGCATTGAACAAACAAAAACACATCGCCGACCGCGCACGGCCGACGATGTGTTTTCTGTTGTTTTCAATCGACGTTGGTTGTCGCCGACGGCCACTTGCGCCGTCGACTCTAAGGTGCCCGCTCTGCTCGCGGGGCCGACCTTATTCGCGGGGGCGAACTGCGCCGGTCAGGCCGGTGTAGTCGGGCCGATCTTCCGGGTGCCACAAGGGCTCGCCACGCAACACGCGTTCGGCCAACACGTCGAGCTTCTCTTTCGAGCCCGCCGGCGCCGAGGTGGCATCAAAGCCGTCGTCCGCCGAAGGAGCAAAGTCCTCGTCGTGGCCATACTTCAAAATCGCTTCGAACACATTCCGCATCTGCCGCATCGAACTGCTACCTCCAACTAAAGTAAAACTGCCGCCTTCACTGCTGCTATTGGTAAACGTCCAATAAATAGTTTGCCTGTTACGCCCGCCACCCAAAAACAAGACCCCATTCCGGCTTTACCGGTTCGAATCATTCGGGATGATCTTCTCTCGACGGCGGCGGTCGTCCTGGCCGTGCCCATCGAGCGTCATGACACTGAGTTCAGTAATTCAGATCACAAACTGTCGATCGGATGTGGTGTGTGCTCGAAAATCGAGCTGATCCGATTCTCTTGGGGTGGGAGGCAAACTCCTGTCTCGTAAAGCACTGCATTATCGCCCGACGGGCGCAAAAGTCAAGAAATTGTGAGCCTTGCAATGTCGTGAGGTAACACAACTTCGTGCATCGACCTGCGCTGATCGGTGCAGCTTGCCTGGCTTCCAGCTAGCTCGGCAAAATCGCCGCGATTTCGCACCTCCCAGCCCCACCCCTGCGGCAATTGAACCCCGAATGGTACGCTGAACAAACTCAGCGGACGCCCGCCGTCGCACACCCCCACACTGGTTTTCCCCATGCCCTGGTTTCAACACACCTTGCAACTGCCCGCCATGCGTCGCGGCTTTCACCTGATTACGCCCCGCGTGGCCGACGCGATTCCCGAACTCGCCAACATCGAGATCGGCTTGCTGACCGTTTTCATCCAACACACCTCCGCGTCGCTGACGATCAACGAAAACGCCGACGCCGACGTGCCGCTGGATCTGGAGTCGTCGTTCAATGCAATTGCGCCGGAAGACTTCGACTACCTCCACACGGTCGAAGGGCCCGACGACATGCCGGCCCACGTCAAGGCGGCGCTGTTGGGCTCGAGCGTCACGGTGCCGATCACCCGCGGGCGGCTGCAACTGGGAACCTGGCAGGGCATTTACCTCTGCGAGCATCGCGATCGGGCGACGGCCCGCAAGCTGGTGCTCACCGTGCAGGGCGACCTGAGCAATCCCTAGCCGCGCGAACGGCTCGCATTGCCAGCGCGCTCACTCGTCGTAGGCCGCGACCGGCTGACCGGTATGCAGGATGCGGCCGAGGTCATCCAGCCAGCACTCGACGAGCGTGGTCATGTGAGCATTGCGCTCGATTTGACCCAGGGCCTCCAGCGTGCGATCCAGGCAGGCCGCGACCGACTCGCCGGAAACGTCCCGGCCCTGCGTCACCGCTCGCACCAGCGCCGCGTCGCCGACCGGCTCCATGCCCAGGGTCGCACGCAACCGCTGCCGAAAAAAATCGGCGGCAAATCCCACCACCTGCCGCGCTCGGGCACGCCTTTGCGACGCTTCCTTGCCGGCGGCGTCGACAAATGCCGTGGTGTTCTGGGCCACCGTCACGCTGGCCAGCTCCGGCTGCGCTAGCGCCATGAGCAGCTGCTCGCGAAAGGTCCACAAGTCGTTGTCGGCCAGGTCCACCGCCCGGGCCAGGCTGCCGTCGGAAAACTCGGCCAGCCGGCGCGCCAGTTGCGCGTCGCTGACGAGCTCCCGCTCGACAAGCAGTCGCTCCACCAGGTCCACCTCCAATGGACGAAAGCGAATGAGCTGCGTTCGCGAGCGAATGGTCGGCAACTGGCGTTCGGCGCTGGTGCCCACCAGGATCAACCCCGAATGCGGCGGCGGCTCCTCCAGGGTCTTGAGCAGGCAGTTGGCCCCTTCCTCGTTCAGGTCGTCGGCGTCGTCGATGATCGCGACCTTGCGCCCACCCATAAACGGCTTCAGCGAGATCGCATGGCACAGGCCCTCGCGCATCCGATGCTCTTTGTCGCCCAACAACAGCTCCAGCGGAATCGCGCTTTTGCCGGCCGGCTTTTCGATCGTGGTCAGATCGGGGTGTGTGCCGGCCCGGACCTGCACGCACGAGTCGCACTGGCCGCAGGGCATTAACGCGTTGGGCGGCGACGCCTGACACAACAGGGCCTGGGCCAGTCGCTGGGCAAACGTCCGCTTGCCGATCCCGCGCGGGCCGACGAACAAGAACGCGCTGGCCAAACGGCCGCGGGCAAGCGCACGGCGAAACCGCTCGACGACCTCGTCGTGTCCTTCGATTCCCAGCCACGCCATCGTGCGATCCTGAAATTCTGCAATTTAGGGGGCCTGCATTGCGATCACGTCCGCCATCATATCGCTCGAACGGCCGCGGCGCAAAGTGCCGCACGGTCTCGCTCGGGCTTCACCGTGTGGACACGCGCTCGGCCGCGGCGCGAATGTCGGCCTGCACCACGTCGATCGGGCGGGCGGCGTCGATCACCACGATCCGTGCCGGATCGCGAGCGGCCTCGGCCAAAAAACCGGCCCGCAATCGCTGCTCGTACTCGGCCCCCTGGCTCTCCATACGGTCGCGCTGGCGGTCGATGCGCCCGGCGGCCACGTCCGGCGGCAGGTCCAGCACGAACACCAGGTCGGGCATCAGCCCCGCGGTGGCCACCGCGCCGACGCGCCAGATCGTGTCGACATCCAATCCGCCGGCGTGACCCTGATAGACCGTATTGGCCAGCAGATATCGGTCGCTGACCACGGTCTGTCCGCGCTCGAGCGCCGGGCGGATCACCTCGTCGACCAGTTGCGCGCGGGCAGCCATGAACAGCAGCATCTCCGCGCGACGCGCGATCGGCACACGATGGCCCAGCAGTAGCTCGCGCACCGCTTCGCCCAGCGGCGTGCTGCCCGGGTCCTGGCAGCGTGCGACGTCGTGCCCCCGCTCGGTCAGCCACGCCACGAAGCGTTCGATCTGGGTCGTCTTGCCGACGCCGTCCAGGCCGTCGAAGGAGAAAAACATGAGACCTCGCAAGCTAGTGGCAAACGTCCAAGTGCGCGCCTGAGGTTCGCTCCATCAGGCGCGGCCATTATACATTTCAGCCATCCGGCCGGCGCGCTGGGCGATCAAATGCCGCAGGGCCGCGGGCTTGAGCACCTCGGCCTGGTCGCCGTAGCCCAAGATCCACCAGGAGATCTCGCGCAATCCCGAGACCCGCACGTGAAAATCGAGCGAGCCGTCGTCGCGCCAGGCGATGCGCTGGGTCTTGTGCCAGGCCACCTCGGCCACGTTGCGCGCCACAAGTGGGGCAAAACGGACCACCACGTCCTGATCCGGCCCCGGCTCGGGAATCAGGTGCCAGGCGTTGCCCAGGTATTTCTCCAGGCTGAATCCGCGCGGGATGACATAGTGGTCGTCGACCACTTCCAGCTCCAGGATCCGGCCGACGTTGAACGTGCGAACCTCGCGGTGCAGCGACGAGCGACCGATGACATACCAACTGTGGCGGCTGAACAGCAGGCGATAAGGGGCCAGTTGCAGACGGAGCGGGCCCTGATCGGCCACACTGTCGTAACGGATGCGGACCGCCTGCCGCGCGGCCGTGGCTGAGAGCAATTGCTGATACACGGGCGCGTTGGATTGCGGACGGGCGCCGGGGTGCAACTTGATGGCCACCGCGGCCGCCGCGCTCCGCAGGTGCTCACGGACCCGGTGAGGCAGGCTGCTTTCGAGCTTCAGCGCCGCCGAGTGCGCGGCCTCGTAATAAGGCAGCCGGCTGTCACGCCCCAGCTCGTAGCAAAGCACCAGCATGGCCAGCGCTTCTTCGGCCGTGAAATTGGTGGGCGGTAGAAAGTAGGTGCCGGGTATCCTGTAGACGCCCAACTCGTCGTCCAACAGCAGCGGCACGCCGGCTTGTCTGAGCACATCCAGATCGCGGAAGACTGTGCGCCGGCTGACGCGACAGGCCTTGGCCAGGGCGTCGGCGTTAAGACCCTTGCCCGCTTGCAGCAGCCCCAAGAGCCGGACCAGACGACTGATTCTCGACAGATTCATGCTTGTCGGCCCGTTTCCATTGCTGGTGCTTGGCAGGCTGCACGGATCCGTCCTTCATCGTCGTCGTCTTCAACTTCGCCGCCTTCTGTGTCGCCGACTTGTTGGTCGTTGTCCGCTCGGCGACGCGCGGCGCGGCTGCCTGACCGACCGTGTCGAGTCCCAGGTTACCCCAGTCAAACCCGCCGGCGCCCGGCGCGGCAGCCATCGAGGCAGTCGTCGTTTCACCGGCGTCCAGCTGGATCGCCGCAGACGGTTGAGCCTCAGGAGCCGGCAGCGCCTCGACCGCCGGCGTCGGCACCAGCTCCTGTGCCGGGGCCATGTGCGGTTCGCCTTCGCCGGGCAGGAGGTTGCCCGAGCTATTCGGTCGACCGTTGCCGTCCACACCCTGATTGACAGCGCCCTGGCTCATCACGTTCGGCCGCGTGAAGCCGTAGTCCAGATACAAGGCGGCGTCACGTTCGCGAGCCCGCTTGTGGGCGTCGAACTTGGCCTTGGCCGGCCAGGGTCCCTCGGTCAGGTAGACGCTATTGTATTCCAGCAGCGAACCCTTGCGATAGTGGACCAGGATGATCGAGCGTTGATAGTCGAGCAGCGTGCGGAAGAAGTTCGCCTGAGCCTCCGCCCGGCGGCGTTGGGCTTCGAGCAACTGGTCGAGCGTGACGGTTTCGGCCTCGAAGGCGGCCCGCACGGCCTCGACCTGCCGTACCGCGGCCAGTGTGCGGTTGAAGTTGGTCTGCGTCAGCTCGTAGTTCAATTTGAGCTGCCGCACGGCGTCGGCCAACTGGTGCGATAGTTCCAGCTCTTCGTCTTGCAGCTTGGCCCGTTCCTTGGCCAACTGCAACTGATAGTGCCGCACGGTCGACAGCTCCTTGCGGAAGCCGATGGGAATCACCGCCTGGGCACCGAGGTTCCATTCCTGGAACTGTCCGCTGGCCAAGGTCTGCATGGCGCTGCTGCCGGTCAACGACAGGGGATCGTTCGGATTGAATTGATTCTGGTTGGCTCCGAGCAGCGTGTCACCCAGGCCCAGCCAGCGATAGGTGCCGATCAAATCCAAGCGGGGCTGCAACAGGTTCTTGGCGGCGATCAGCTCCAGCTCGCGCTGCTTGATGCGCCACTTCTGCCGACGCAGATCGAGGTTGCGGGCCAAGGCCTCTTCGGTGATCTCGCACCAGTCGAATTCGATCTTGGCCACGGTCGGCTTGTCGGTCGGGCGGATGAACCGCCGGTCGCTGGTCGACAGGCCCAATACGTAACGCAGACGATTCTCGGCCCGTAGCAATTCGTTTAGCAGGGTTTGCGTCTGGCTCAAGAACTGAAAGTATTGTTCGCGGGCCTGGGCTTCCTGGGCCGCTTCACCACCCTTGGTGCCGACCTGGTACAACAAGTAAACCTTCTTCCAGGTCTGGCGAGCGCTGGCCAGGGCCGTGTTCGAGGTTTCCAGGTTGCGCCAGGCGAACGAGAGCTCCCAGTAGGCGTTTTCCACGTCGCTGACCAGGTTGCGAACGCCGCCTTCGAAGTCGGCCAGACTGATGTCCACGTTGATCCGTGCCAACAGCACACCGTCAAAGGTCGGCGTTAGCAGCTGCATGCCCGGGGCGATCAACACGTTGAACGGGTTGTATGGACCGGCGATCCGGTTGAACTGGGCACCTGACCCGGCCAACAACGGCTGGTCGAAGCTCAACTCGTACTGGGCATTCCAGTCCTTGGCGATCTGTCGCGTGGGATTGTTGTTCAAGTCGTAGATGATGTTGTTACGCGCTGAAAAGATACCGCCCTGTGCCGTGACCTTGGTCAATTGCGTGTTGAAGGTGCTGGTGTCCTGCTGGAACACCTGACGGAAGAAGTTGGTGATCGGAAACTGCGGCGCCACGTTCTGCTGATGGTCGTTCTTGGCATACAGCAGGTTGGTGCTCCACTGGGCGTCAAACGCGCTCAAGGCATATTCGACGCCAGTAAACGGCGTGGTCTCGGTGATCGCCGGGTCGTACACCGTGCGGGCCGCGTCCGGGCCTTGGGTGATGGCGTCCGGAGCTTCGCCGGTCTGAGCCCGGTTGTTGAATGCCGACGAGACATACCGCCCGCCCAGCGAACGCATCACCTTGGCGTTGGCCAGAGCCGTTTGCACGGCCTCTTCCAGGCTCAGGTCCCAATATTCGGCGATGTTTAGGTTATCGAGGGCCAGCGGCGGCACGGCCTCGGAAACTTCCGGCAAAGGCGTCGTGCAGACGTCCGGATATTCGATCTGGGTCGCCACGTCGAGGTAGTGCAACAGATCGCCGTCCTCATGTAGATAAAACGGCTGCTGAGGATGGCATCCCGTGATGATGGTCATCACGCTGGTCAGAAGGGCCCAGATTATGTGGACTCGGCGGCTCATCGAACGACCCTTGGGGGTTTGTGTCCCAGACGCTGCCTGAAGCCGTCGCCGTTGCGAACGAAGCCGCACGGCGGAGAATTCAGACTCAAAGTTGTTTGGACGCCCCCCGTCCACGCCGTCTGCCAGGCCTGATAGCACCGCGCCGATAGCGCGATTCGGTCTGCCTGGAATACGACAGAGCAAGGTATCGACGGCCTAACCGTCAAACTTCGGAAATTCTTCGCAATGAGAAGACTTCCCGTAATCAGAAAAGGCAGCTACCCTTTCCCTGATTACGCAGTCCATGCAGTCCATCAAGCGAGCCGCGAAAGATCCGCGTGCGGACAACGGCGTCGGGAACTGCTAGCGTGAAAACGGCTGGCAAGATGCATTGCGCCGGCGATGCAGGCACCGCGAATTTCAGAGCAGATTCGCGTCCCGTTTATTCACTTTCGAAATGTGTTTCGGGGACGTCTTGGGGAAACGGCTGGTCAATCGTCTTCTTCGGGCCCGTCCAAGTCGAGTCTCACAACCCGGATGCTCGACTCCAATCTCTCCCATTTCTCGCGTTGTCCGCGAGTGGGCCGCGGCACATCGGGATACGTCCCTTTGATCCACACGGAGATTTCCCTTACGACCCGGCGCCACAAGGGCTTCGTAAAATGCCTGCTCTCCTATTTCGGAACTTCGAACTCGTAGTGGTCTGGGTGATCCAGCGGATTGTCGATCCCGATGGCTCGCATGAAATCAAAAATTTGCCGCCAGTCGCCGGTGGGGAAACTGTCGCCCTCGACAGCGAAACGGGAATCGGCCGATTGATCCCAATCGACCAGGTACGGCAAAACTCGCTGCAGCGGCAAAATCCAGAGCTCTGCAAACGCTGCCGCATTCCCCAGCTTCCATGGACGCGGCGCTGGTGCGCTGGAGTTAAAATAAGATACCCTCGTGCTAAAGTCGGCGACAACCTGGGCGCGGTGGTAGAGTGTAAAGTCCCAATGATCACCTTCCTGGACTCGAAGCTCCAGATGAGGAGCGTCGAGTACCCGCGCGATTTCAGCAGCGAGACGCCAGGCCTCGTCCGCGAGAACCAGCGCGTCGGGGCAGGCTAGAGCGACCATTTGCTTCGATTCGACAACGTAGGTCCAGTCGCTCCATTTTGAATTCTTGCGCTGTGGTCCAGGAAGCGACTTCGCTGCGTCCTCAATCACAGTTCGCGCGCGATCCGGGTCGACTCCCTTGACGATGCTATAGACAGTGCGGGTGGACATGGCCACCGACATTTTATTGGTGGAAATAAGGCGAGGAAAGCCTTTTATGCGAATCACTGAATCTTCTCCGCTTCCGCGCGTGGAACTACCCAGCAACCAAGAAGCCCGTAGGTCAGGCACCCGGTGTCCGATAGCTCCCAGGAAGTTCTAACCGCCATTGAGGAACAACGTCGCCGCAATTCGCGATCGAACGCCAGAGGCGTTGAGGCCCGCGAACAATGTCAAACACAGGGTGCTTGAGCCAAGGGGCCTAAAGCTGCCACGACCAAATGAGTGCGTCTGCCAACTGCAGCTGGTAAGATCCCTCCTGGCCGGACCGCCCCGCCGCACGCGGCTCCGTTCGCAGATCGTTTCCAACTCGCATCATCCGGCGGAACTCTTCCCATGGATCAATTCGACGACTTTCTTTCGCGACATCGCGAACTGACGCGGCGATATTTTCTGAAACTGGGCGCCGCGGGGCTGACCCTGCCAGCCTTGCTACAGGGGTCGAAACAGGCCCGGGCTGAAAAGGGAGGATCGCTGCTGCCCAGCGCCGAGGAAAAGGCCAAGCGGTTTGGCAGCTACCTGACGCCCGACGAGCTGTTTGCCGACGTCTCGCGCGGCGAGCCGCTGCCGCATTCGCTGCCTGACGAGAAAAAGGCCGAAGTCGGTCTGACCCGCGAGACCTGGCGGTTGGAGGTGATCTCCGACCCCGAACATCCTGTGCGGCTCCGCAAGCCGCTCACCAAGAAAGACAACACGGCGATCGACTTCCAGGCTCTGCTGGCCTTGGGCGAGAAGCACGCCGTGCACTTTCCCAAGATCATGACCTGTCTGAACCTCGGCTGCCCGCTGGGCATGGGCATCTGGGAAGGGGTGCCGCTGCGCGAGGTGATCTGGATGACCCAGCCGCGCGAAGACACTCGCCGGGTGTTCTTCTATGGCTACCACAACGACGATCCCAAGCAGATCTTTCGCAGCTCGCTGCCCATCGGCCGCGTGATGGAAGACTACTTCGACCTGCCGCCGGTCATTTTGTGTTACAAGCTCAACGGCCAATTCCTTTCGAGCACGCGCGGCGGACCGGTCCGCATCGTGGTGCCCGAGGCGTATGGCTTCAAGAACGTCAAGTGGCTCTCGCACGTCGTGCTCACCAACCTGTTCCATGCCAACGACACCTACGCCGAGCAGGGCAACGACATCGACAGTCCGATGAAGACGTTCGCCGCGACGATCGCCGCGCCGCGCAAGGTCAAAGCCGGCGAGCCGTTGCCGCTGACCGGCTATGCCCAGGTGGGCGTCGGCGGCATCAGCAAGGTGCAGGTCTCCGCCGAGTTGCAAGGCACCAAACGCCAGGACGACCCCTACTTCACCACCGCGCCCTGGTTGGACATGGAGATCCTCTCGGCCCCCGAAACCTGGGGCGGCGGGCTGCCAGACGACAAGATTCCGCCCGGCACCTATGGATTCGCCGCGGAGACGGGCAAGCCCACGGCCTGGCCGATGCGGTTTAGCGCCGCCCACTGGGCCGGGGTTCACCCGGGCTTGCCGGCCGGCAAGTACAACTTTCGCTGCCGCGCCATCGACGGCCGCGGGGTCGCGCAGCCGATGCCTCGCCCGTTCCGCAAAAGCGGCGGCAACGCGATCGAGCAGTTCTCGCTGGAAGTGACCGAGGCGTAGCGTTTGGTTGGGCAACTCGCCGGGCGGAAGTCATCGAATACCATGCCGATCAAAGTTGGTGAAGTCGAGGCACTCTTCCGGTATCCGGTTAAGTCCATGCGCGGCGAACTCCTTGAAGTCGCCGACCTGGGCTGGCACGGCCTTGACGGCGACCGGCGCTTGGCCTTGCGACGCGCCGACGACCGCGGAGGTTTCCCCTGGCTGACCGCCTCCAAGCTTCCGGAACTGATTCTCTTTGCGCCAGTGCGGCGGGGGCCCGAGGTCGATGGCTACCTGCCTACGCACGTTCGCACGCCCGAAGGACAGGAGCTAACGTTGTTCGGCCAGGAACTGGCGCTGGACATCAGTCGCCGGCACGGTTCGCCCGTCGAGATGATGCACCTCAACCGTGGCATCTTCGACGAAGCGAGCATCTCGCTGATCAGCTCCGCCACGATCGGCGAAATCGGCAGGCTCGCGGCGCAACGCCCAGACGTCCGGAGATTCCGACCGAACATCTTGATTTCGCCAGCGCGAGCAATCCCCTTTGAAGAAGACGACTGGGTGGGAGGCGTTCTCTCGTTCGGAGAAACCAACGACTCCGCCGTCATCGGCATCACAAATCGCGACGAGCGCTGCGCGATGGTGAACTTCAACCCTGACTCGGCACGTCCGGCTCCGGAGGTGATGAAAGCGATCGTTCAAGCGCGGGACAACAAAGCCGGGGTCTACGGCACGGTCGTTCGACGCGGCCGCCTCGCAGTGGGGCAGCCGGTGTACTTCGAGCCGGCATGGCGGCAACTGTCGTAGCCATCGAATTGCGATTGGGCGAGGGTGAGGGCCAAATCGCCCTACAGATACATCCCCACGTAGCCGCCGCTCTGATCGCTCTGGGCCTGAAGCTGTGCGATGCGGGCCACGGTCTGGGCCAGGTCGCCGGCGGCGATGAACTGGTCGAACTCGACCTGCACGGCCCGGGTCACGGTCTCAGCCAACCACTTTGACACCGGCTCGGTCAGCCAGTCGCAGTTTTCACGAACGAGCTCGACCTTGAGGTCGCAGCGAATCGTCTGCTGGTCTGCCGCATCAGTCAGGGCCGTGCCGTCGAACTTGTATTCGACCATGCCCAGGTCGGCGTGGTTGGTCAGATGGAACTTGCAGCGGGCATTGTGAAGGAAGTAGGTGTTGTGCGAGCCGTGCGTGGCCAGCGCTTCCTTGATTCGCTCGCACCGCGCGCGAAAACCGGGAGAAGCGTCGATCGGAATGTCCATCCGCCCCACCGAGCGCAGCGGCAGACAGTCAAACTCAATCTCGACGAATTGATGGGCCGCGGGCTGATCGGCCGCAGCTTGCGTGGCTACGGACTGGCTCGAAGCTGCTAAATTCGATGCGGGCTGATTCATCACGGTGCCTCCCCCCCTCGGGTTCCGGTTCGCGGTTCAGCTTATCGAATCGGCTCACGGATTGGCAAGCGTGACCTTGTCTGCCGCGTTCGAACCCGTTGGCTCAACCTGGGCGGCCTTCGGCGCGTCCTGCGCCGGGGCAGCAGGCTTCGGGGGTTTGGGTTTCACCGGCTCGCCGCTCTCCAGCCAGGCCAACGCGGCCCAGCCGCCATTGACGTTTAGATGCTTGAGGTCCAGCCGGCCCGCCTTGGCCCATTGGCCGGGCAGCTCCAGCCCTTCGTACTTGACCTCTTCCTTGAACAGCTTGCCAAACCGCTTTTGTAGCAGGGTCCGCAGCGTGATCTGCTGGGTCGACAGTCGCGTCTGACCCTGGACAAAGTTCGGCGGCACGATCAGCAGATCGCCCTGCCGCACCAGCCGCGCTCCGTTGCCCACGTGCTCCACCTTGTAGTCGGCGGTGACGTGCATCGCGCGAAATTCACGATCGCCCGAGGTGTAGCGCTGCCCGCGCACCGTGACCTGAAAGCCGTTGTCCGAAAACTTGATACTGATCGGCCGAGAATTGGCAAACGTGATCGACCAGGGGTCGCGGTCGGCCTCGCTCTTCAGCTCGTCGGGCAGTTCGCCACGCAACTCGATGACCTGCTTCTGCATTTCTTCTTCTTTGACCGTCACGCCGGCCAGCAGGGCCGAAGCCAGGTTGTTGATCATCGATTCGTGCAGTCGCACGACCAGGTCAAACTCGCCGTCGACCTGGGGCGCTTCGCCGGGCGCCGCCAACTGGTCGCGATTGGCTTGCAACGCGGTCAGATATAACTGATCGGCCGTCGTGCGGAACTTCAACAGCGACGGAAACTCGCGTCGCCGCACCAGCGGATTGCGAAACTTATCCAGATAGTCGGCCTGAGCCTTGGCCAATTGCTCGCCGGCCTGCGCGTCGACGCGCTCGCGCACCCGAACCCCCGCGTGCTGCCCAGCGATCATCTCGGCTTCGCCTTTGCTCTTACCCGCCTTGCGCGTGGCGATCTTTTCAACCAGGCCGCAGCGGGCCGAGATGCCGTTGATCTGCGAGTTGACCTTGGCAGTGCCCGTGGCAGGCAGGCCGTGAACTCCGTCGGCATCGATCACGATCCGCTTTCGCCCGGCGATCTTCGCCGTGCCCGTGGTATAGATCGTCGCCGGTCCGTTATGTCCCACGCTGCGGGTGTCGGTCTTGCCAACCAGCACGGTCTCGAGCGTAGCGTGATCTTCCGAGGGGACCAGGTCGAGCGTCACCTGTCCCAGCGTGTGACCCGTGCCCGAGATGCTGGTGCCCAGGATATAGTCGCGGACCGGGCCGGTATCGTCGACCGGCTGCGCGATGCCAGCGCCGACCAGCCGCTCGGACGCGGCGACCATCAGGTTGGGCTGCGAATAGCGGTTGCGCACCGCCCGCACGACGGCCAGCGCTTGGCGGGTGCGGTCGAGCCAACCCAAGCGTCCGCCGACAGCGACAGCCAGGTCTTCGGTGTGATTCGCGGCGTAGTCCTTCAATTCGGCAGCCAGGGCCTTGAGGTTGTCGACATACTTGGCCTTGAGGTCTTCGGTCTCGGAGGCCAGCAGATTCAGGTAGCTTTCCATAGCCGCGGCGACGTTGGCAAAGACAGGCAACTCCAGCCCCTTTTGATCGGCGGAGAATTGCCGGTAGACGCCGCCCAATGCTTCGCCGTCGGGCTTGGCGGCCGCCAGTTGTTCCTTGAGCACAGGCCACTTCAGATAGACGCGCCAACCTTCGCCATTGGCGCCGCTTTTGGCCAGGTAAGCGTCGAGCTTGCCAACCGATTCAGCGAGCGCCGTTTTGGCCGCGGCAACCTCGCCGGCCGTGACGGGATGAAAGCGTGACTCGGCCTGCAAGACGGCATCGGGGAGCGCCGGAGCCTGCGCCACGGCCAGCTCATCGCGCCAGGCAGCCAATGCCGCGCGGAGCTTGCGAAACCGGGGCTTGTCCAGTCCTGGGGCACCGGAATCGAGCCGCTCAATCACATGGCCAACTACCGCCGGGTCGGCCTTCTCGCCTTTGGCTTGCGTGGCCACCAGCACGTTAAGGTCGAGGTACTTTGCCCAACCTTCGCGAGTCGGTCCTTTACCCAGCCAAGTCTCCAAGCTCGACAAGGCCCCGGGCACGTCGGTAGCTACCTCATCCCCCACCGCGGCGGCGGGAGATAGAGAGGCTGAGAAAATCGCCGTCGCTGTTGCGAGTGCGCGAAGTTGGGCTCGCATGGCAAAGCTCCTTGGCTTGGAAGGCATGTCCGTGGTTACTCCTGGGACCCCTTACATAACACAAAAAACCATTATCGACTACGGCTTTAGGTGCTGTCCGCACCCCAAAATCGAAAGAAAACACTAGGCAGAAAACTCAATGCATATACCGCACCTTTTGTATTCTCTTTTTTTGTTAAAATCGGCAAATTGTTCGCGACCCGCAGAGTGGCCACTCTTGCGACCATTGCGATCCGCTAGCAGGTGTGTAACCATGGTTGGACATTCGTTTGGACAAGTGATCGCGGCTTGTGAGGCCGTGGGCGGAGATCACTGGCAGGGATTCGTTCGAAGGAGGAGACCCCATGATGCGACGACCGATGATGATGATCCTGGCTTTGGCTGCGGGAATGGTTTTCAACGTGGCCTTGGAACGTTCGATGGCTGGCTCGGCGATCGCCCCTGCCAACCTGGCGTCGCCCCAAGCTCGGGCCGATGAATCCGGCCGCGATACCTCTGACAGCGTAACCCCCAAACGTGAAACGGCCGACCAGTCTGACAGCGTGACCGAGGTCAAAACGGCCGAAGTCGAGATTGAGACCCAGCCCAACCTGGACGAGTTGCAGGTCCTCACGGGCGACACATATATCGACGGCCAGGCCTCGGCCGCCAATGCTCCGGTGCCCCACACCGTGCTCAAGCCGATCACCCAGCCAATCTCCAAGCTGACCGAGCCGATCCTGACCGAGCCGGTCATCGCCGCCGCCGAAGCCGCCGGCGAGCCGTCGGCCGCATCGGTGACCCCAGGGTTGCCGACCGTCGATTCGGTGCCCCACGTCGTGCACACCGACTACCGCGAGGCCATGCGGGAGGCGACCGAAGACCGCAAGCTGCTGTTCATCTACTTCCATGAAACCCGGCCCGATGCCGCCCAGCGCGCTTTCGAGCACCTCTCGTTGGCCAGCCGCGAGATCCAGGAGAAGCTCCGCCGCTTTGTCATTCTACGGCTGCCCCGCGACGTCCAGATTCCCCAGGACGGCAAGCTGGTCAAGCTGTTAGACCACGAGGCGTTCTCGGAGATGCAGGGCCGGCAGGGCGTGGCGATCCTGGACCTGGCGCACGAACATGCCCCCTATTACGGGCACGTGGTCAGCACTTTCCCCTTCACCCCGGGCAAGTACTACCGCAAAGAGGCGCTGTCGATCATCCTTGACCTGCCCCCGGGCACGCTGACCCAGCGGACGATGATCTATGCCGTGCGGATTCACCCAGAGGCTCCGGCGAGCACCCAGGGCATCTTCCACAATGCGTTGGCCGACGAGGCCAAGGAGCATGCCGACTATCAGGCGGCGATCCTGCTGCAAGGTCACCACTCCTGGGAGTCGCGGTTCCACCGGATCAACGCGAAGTTGCCCGGCGGCGTGCTGGCCCAAGAGGTCGTAGCAGAGAGCTGGCCGAACGAGGGCCTGGTCGAAGCCTGCGTCGACTGCGTCCACAGTTGGCGGCAAAGCCCCGGCCACTGGGGCGCTGTTCGTTCGCGTCATCCGGTGTTTGGCTACGACATCAAGCGCGGCCGCAACGGCATTTGGTACGCCACCGGCATCTTTGGCCGGCATTAATCTCGGGTCGACGCGGACGGCTGTAGCCTGTTGCACCTTTTTCTGAGTGCGCGAGGCTCGGGCCGGGCCAGCGCACGAAAAAAGCCCACTATCGAACCTCGGTCGCCCAGGACGTCCCACGCGTCCTCAAGCGACCGAGGTTTTTTGTTGCGCGTCGAGTGGCTTGGTTGCGACATTGATCGCCTCTGACGATTGTGCGGTGGGCGCGGCGCTCGCTGGCTCTCGGCGTGGCGAAAAATCACCGTGTTGCGAAAAGTGCATGCTAAGTTTCCCAAGGTGCCTAATTGTTGCCTCATGGTCCCGTAGTGCGGGAGTCGCATGTCCGCGCGCAGCTCGGAATTTGCCAGGCAAGTGCCGGCCCGGGCGCTGTCCCGATGGCTGAGACGCCATTGCGCGCAGGCGCTGGCCTGGAGCGCACTGGCGATTTCCGGTTGCGCTGGCTGGCAGGGTCCGCGGCTCGATCCGACCGGCGAACGGATATTTGCCGACCCAAATGCGCCGATTGTCGTCGTGCCGCCCGTGGTCGCACCGGGCGTGGCCCCGACCTTTGGCGCGCCGGCCATGCCTGGCGCTCCGGTGCTCGGCGCGCCCGCGGTCGTGCCGCTGGCGCCCAATCCCCAAGGGGTCTCGCTCAGTCCGGTGCGGGTGATTGCGCCGGTGGGCAGCGAAGTGGTGATGATCGCCAGCGTCAATGGCGGCGAAGGCTACCTGCTCACCAGCGAGCGCGTCGAGTGGACGCTCGCCGCCGATGGGCCGGGACAGATCGTCACCGCCGGACGCCGTCGCTGCCTGGATCTGCTCAACCTCGTCCGCCGCTTGCCGCACAAGATCGACGGCCACTACGCGATCAACGCGACGCTGTTCAACTCGATGATGCTCGACCGCGGCACACCGACGCCCTATGACGACATCCTTGTACAGCGCGGCCAAGCGTGGATTTCGGTCAGCTCGCCCAGCGAAGGCACGACGCACGTGACCGCCTTCGCCCCCAACATCAAGCCCTGGGACCGCCGGCAGCAATCGGCCGCGATTTATTGGGTCGACGCGCAGTGGCAATTTCCCGCGCCGGCGATCACGCCTGTCGGCGAGCGCAGCACGCTGGTGACCACCGTAAGGCGACAGAGCGACAGCACGCCGATTGCCGGCTGGCGTGTCCGCTATGAGATCTCCGGCGGTCCCCAGGCGGGCTTTGCGCCCGACGGCTCGACGACCATCGAAGTTGTCACCAACGAGCAAGGTCAGGCCCCGGTCGAAGTGACCCAACGAGAAATGCTGCCCGGCACCAGCCAAATCACCATGCAGATCATCCGGCCCGCGGGGCTGGGCGGACAGACCGACGCGTTGCCGGTCGGCTCGGGCACGGTCATGCAAACCTGGGCTGCGGCAGGCGGAGCGGTCGCCAGCGCCGCGCCGACAACGACGTTTCCTCCGCCGAGTACGGCGTTTCCTGCGCCGAGTACGACGTTTCCTGCGCCGCCCGCGACCTTTCCCGCGCCTCCCAGCACGTTTCCGGCGCCTCCGGCAGCCGCGGCGGCACCTGGGCCGGCTGCCGCGCCCGCCACGGCCGGCACCATCGAGGTCACGGTGCGCGGTCCGACGTCGGCCAGTGTTGGCGATTCGTTGCAGTTCGACATCGACGTCATCAACCGCGGCTCGACCGTGGCCAGCAAGCTCTTGGTTTCCGACAAGTTTGACACCGGGCTGACCCATGCGGCCAGCATCAACTCGATTGAGCGTGACCTGGCCGACTTGCAGCCCGGCGCGACCGCAACGTTGTCGCTCAACTTGAAAGTGACACAGTCGGGCGAGCTCTGTCAAAATGTGGAGGTGACCGGCGACGGCGCCCTCCACGCTAGCGCCCGGCACTGCCTGACCGCTAGCGCGCCAATCGTGCCCGAAGCCGCGCCCGGCGAGCAGCGCTGGCAGGGCGAGCCGTCAACCGTACCCACGCCGGGTGCGCCGGGCGAGCAACCGGCAACCGAGCAGCCTCCGGCCGAGCAGCCCCGCGCGGCGCAGCCGGCCGCGGCGGCTTCGCTCGTGGTGCGCAAGACCGGGCCCGACCGCCGGCGCGTCGGCGAGACGGCCCGCTTCACCATCGAGGTCACCAATCGCGGCGATCAGCCGATCAGCAACCTCGTGATCGAAGACCACTTCGAGACCAGCATCGAGCCGTTCCAGGCAACCGAAGGCAACGAGTGGATCGAGGGGAGCGCCCTGGGTTGGAAGGTCGCCACGCTGGACGCGGGCGCGACGATCCGCCGGGAGATCGAATTTCGCTGCCTGCAAGAAACCCCGCGGGCCTGCAACCGCGTCAACGTGACCGCGCCCGGCATGGAACCACTTGCCGACGAGGCCTGCATGGTGATCACCGCCGCCGAAACGGCAGCGCCTGCCGCCGCGCCGGCGACCCGCCCACCACTGTCGGTGTCGGTGGCAGAGACCTCCGATCCGATCCGCGTGGGCGGCAAGACCGTCTATCAGATCACGCTAGAGAACCGCGACTCGGCGTCGTATTTCGACGTCACGGTGAGCGTCACGGTCAGCGACGAGCTGCGGCTGGGCAGCATCGCCGCGCCGGTCGGCACCCAGGGCGCGATCGTGCCCAACGCCGTGAAGTTTCAACCCATCCGCGAGTTGCGGGCCGGCGAAGCGCCTTTGAGCTTTGAGATCAACGCCAGCGGGGCCAGCGCGGGCATGGCCAAGTTTAAGGTCGAAGTCACGGCCCGCGATAGCGCCAGGCCCACGACCGCCGAGCAGACCACGCAGGTTCTGCCGTAATGGCTTAGGACCGCAGCCGCCTCAGACGATTGGCGCCGACCCTGGCGGTCGCGGCAGGCGTGGGTTAGCCTGCCGATAGACCTGTCGCCCGCCAATCCGCTATTTCGCTGGGTCGTCAAGCATGCCTCGCTTCGTCGTCTTGCGCCACGAGCTGCCCGCCGGCAGCGCACGGTCATCGCACTGGGACCTGATGTTCGAAACGGAAGCGGCGCTGCGCACCTGGGCAGTCGACGCGGACCTGACGTTGGTCCACGACCAGCCGGCCGAAGCGCTGGCTCCCCATCGGCTGGCATATTTGGACTACGAGGGTCCGGTGTCAGGCGATCGCGGCTCGGTGACCTGCTGGGACCGCGGCCAGTTTGAGATCGAGCGGGATGAACCGGGGCGATTCGTCGCGCGGCTGGCCGGCGAGAGGCTGCGCGGGCAGCTCACGCTCGCGCAAGAACCCGGGGCTCACTCCTGGCGAGTGTCCTTCGCGGCCGAGCCGATCAGCGGATGATCCTCGTCGGCGGCCGGTTGCGGCTGCTCGTCGCTGGGCGGGTCTTCGGCGTCGGCCAGGTTGATCACTCGAGCTTTGCCCAATGCGCCGACGACCAGCAGCTCGCCTTTGCGCAGCTCGACCGCTTGCAGTTGCAGCGCGGGCGTCTGGCTGTCGCGCGCTTGCGGAAAGGTCACCAGGGCCACGGGGTCGCCGTGCGACTTGCGCCATTCGAGCCGCAGCTTCAGTTGCCGCGCGGCGGTGGAGATCGTGTCCAGCACCTGCGCCAACGGCACCGGCAACGCGCCGGCCCGGGCACGGCGAATCCGCAACGCCAGGACGTTTGGCTCTTGCAGGTAGGGTTCGATGGTCAACGAGAGCACGGTCGACATTGACCCGCTCTCGTAGCGGCAGGCGATGGTCGCCTGGTGCTCGCCGATCTCGACGCGCGGGTCGTGCAACTGGCCACCGAGCATCTGCGGATAGTTGGCCACGAGCTCCAGCGCCAGCCAGGCGTTGATCTGGTCGGCGGTGAACAGGTGCTGCCAGCGTCCCTGGCGGCGCAGGTCGCTGGCTAGGGCCGTGGTCTCGGCAACGAACTCGTCGCGCGCGACCTGTTGGGTCTCGGGATCACCCACAAGCGCGGCGTGATAGAAGGCCGGCACCTGCTGCGACGCTTCATAGAGCGAGAATAGGCTCACTGCGATCACGATCGCCAGGCCCACCGCGAGAAGGACGCCGATTTTCAGCAACTTGCTCATGGTCCTAGGCCGCCTGACTTCGCAATGGCCCCGCCCGCGAGAAAAGAATCGCGAGATGCTAGGGACGCCCTCGCGCGGCGTCAATGCGAGCTTAGGCCCGCGGCGGCGCCGTGCTGGCAGTGCCAGTAGGGGGCGTGGGCGACCGACTGATTCTCTTCGGCGCTTTCATAACGCAGAAACCGCGGCCCGCACTCGGGGGTAATTCCATTGGGTGTGCCGGGGGGCCTATCGCGGGAGCCCCCAGCGCATCGGTTTGCCCGCGGAAAAGGTGCAGCAATGTTGATCTGTTTCGCAAGCTATTTGAACGCCAAAAATCGGCCAAAATCAGGCAAAACCGTTTCCCTTTCGTTGGCGACCGGCTAGAATGGCTCCAGTTTGAAAAACGTGCGACATTTTGCGGCCGCACGACACCTTACCACGTTCTGTGGAAACGGCCGCACGCGTCGCTCGTAGTACGACTTTCACCTCGGCTGTCGATTCGACGAGACTTCGAACCATTTGCATCGCTTGGGGAACTCGTTCCTTTTGCGCATGGTTTCTTCGATTTCGCATACGCGCTGGAAGCCGGAGAGGGAATTGCTCCGCCGCTCGAAATTGCGAGGACAATCATGGGGAAGGTTCTCACCCAAGAAATAGGAAACGGTCGCCCGATGGACTCTAGCGCCGAATCCTCGGACACGCCCGCGCTGAGCGTGCCCGACGACCTGGTCGACAATCTGACCAAGCTCTTCAAGCTGCTCTCTGACGACACGCGACTGAGGATTCTGTATTACCTCACGCAGCGCGAAGAGTTGCACGTGCGGGCCCTCTGCGAGCTGCTCAAAGAAAGCCAGCCCGCGGTCAGCCACCATCTGGCGCTATTGCGCGTGGCCGGGCTCATCGACCGCCGCCGCGAAGGCAAACACAATTTCTATGGGCTAAAGACCCGGCAGTTCTCGCGCCTGCTCGACATGCTCTTCGCCAGCATGCCCGAGGGCAACGGCCGCATCAAGCTCGACGACTACATGCTCTCAAGAGCGCCGGTCTAGTCGAGTGACGCGAAAGAATTACCCTCGCCCGCACAGCGGGAGAGGGTGGCTTGCGCAAGCAAGCCGGGTGAGGGGGCGAACCGCCGCGCGATTACGATTCAAGCATCAGCGTCAATCCACGTAGGTCAGGCATTTGCCTGACATGAAGCTTGATAGGTGGCAGGCAAATGCCTGACCTACTTTGACGTCTCGGCTTCCGGCGACTTCCCGGCCAGCAGCTCGCCGACCAACTGTCCTATCTGCTCATAGCTAAACGCGTCGGCCGCACTCTTGGCTTGCTCGTTGTCAAACCGCTGGGCCAGGTTGCCCGCGGGGTCGTAGACGAACACGGCCGGCACGGCGGCCAGTTGAAACTTGCGATAAAGCGCGTCCGACTCTTCGCTGCCCAGCAGGTTGGTAAATGTCGCCCCCTGTGATCGCAGGAACTTGAGCACGCGGTCCTGCTGCTCCTCGGGCTTGCCGATGCCCTCATAGTCAAAGCTCAGCGAGATGCATGCCACCTGCTCGGGCCCGTACTTCTTGTGCAGCTCGACCAGGTTGTGAAACTCCTTCATGCAGGGCGGGCAGCTCGTGCTCCAGGCGTCCATCACCACGACCTTGCCGCGATTAGCCGCGATCTGCTCCATGATGCCCGGGTAGTCGACGATCGTCAGGGCGACGCCGTCGGCCGGTGGCGCGGGTTCGGAGGCAACATCGGTCGCAGCGGCCTCGGTCGACGCGGTCGCCGACTCGGCGGTCGCGGCGTCGCCCGCGGTCGGCTTGGTGCCCGACTTGCCACAGCCCAGGGCCAGCACGGCCAGCAACCACCAGGCCACGTTTCGCGTCACGGCATTTCGCATTTCGATAAGCTCCTGCTCGCGGTTCGATCGTTCACTGCGCCGTCAGTGTACCCGGCTGCCGCCGTGCCGGTCAAAAGCAGACTCCGCGGCGCCCCCTTGGCACGCCCCATTCGCGGGCTCTACCATTCGTTTCATGAACGACTTTGAACATCAACGCCATAAACCGCCATCGCAGCTCGACCGCCCACGCGAGCTGGTCGTGGCCTGCGCGCCTTTGCGCAGCAACATCAACCTCTCACGGATCGTCCGCGTGGCAAGCTGCTCGGGCGTGACCCGAGTGATCGCCTGCGGCACGGCCAAGGTCATCAACAAGATCGCCCGCGACGGCGCCGACGCGATCGAGATCGAAGTCCATCGCACGCTGTCCCCCGTGCTCAAGCAGCTCAAGGCCGAGGGCTATCACCTGGTGGGCCTGGAGCAAACCAGCAATTCGCAGGACTTGCACACGTACAAGTTCGAGCGCCGCACAGCCCTGGTCGTGGGCAACGAGCGCAGTGGCCTGACCGAAGACCTCTTGCAACAGCTCGACGCGGTCGTAGAGATTCCAGTCTGGGGACTGCCCTACAGCTACAACGTTGCGACCGCCACGACGATGGCCCTGTATGAGTACTGCCGGCAGTACCCGCGAGGATAGGGGACTGTCCCGATTTTTCGGTGCCCTGGGAGAAAAATGGGACTGTCCCCCTGCGGCGCGTTCGCTGGGTCCCCAAGCCCTAGGCTTTAGGCGAGGACGACGACGAAGAGACGGGCAGGTCCCAGCGCCAGACTTCGCCGTCTTCGGGGTCGATGACGGGGCCTTGCTGCTTAGTTTGAGGGACCGCGGAGCAGATCAATTTCAAAATCCTGTCGTTGCGGCGGATTCGCTTGGGCTATCGGGCTGGCGGGCCGACATCCGGCGGATTCAACGGGGCTTGACATGAGATCTTTGATGCTTCCGCGAGTTGCGTGATATACTGCTCGCCGGGCCGCAGTGAACGTACCTCCGAAAATTCTCCCTCAGTCCGAGCGCCAGTGACACCGACCACGATCCAAGTGGCTTTCACGTGTGTTGCTTTCTCATCACGCTGGGCATTTTTTAGAGGGAAGAATTATGCTTCGTTTCACGCCCCTGCGCGGGCCCTACCTGCTCTTGGCACTGGCGGCTTTGTCGGTCGGCGGCACTGCCAGGGCACAGTACGGGCAAACCAATCTCGTTTCAGATCTTCCCGGCGTCGCCGCAGTAACCGACCCGAATCTTCAGAACCCCTGGGGACTCGCTTCCAGTCCAACATCTCCCTTCTGGGTCGCTAACAACAAACCAGGCGTCGCGTCGCTCTACGACTCCGATGGTGCCATCCAGGGACTCGTTGTCACCGTGTCTCCCCCGATCGCGGGCACGCCTCCCGCGGCTCCCACGGGAATAGTTTTCAACGGCACGGCAGGCTTTGACGTCTCGATTAACAATCCTGCGCGATTTATCTTCGCCACGGAGAATGGCACGATTGCCGGTTGGAATTCTGCGGCCAGCCTGACGCAGACCATTCTGAAAGTCGACCACTCTCCCAGCGACACCATCTACAAAGGGCTGGCGATCGGCAATAACGGCGAACAAGACTTTTTGTACGCGACCGACTTTCATCATGGAAACGTCGACGCCTTCAACAGAACCTTCGACCCGGTGGCGCTGGCGGGAAGTTTCTTGGATCCAAATCTCCCGGCTGGCTTTGCGCCATTTGGCGTCCAAAACCTGGGCGGCAAACTCTATGTCACCTACGCCAAGCAGGACTCCGCGGCCGCGGACGACGTGGCCGGTGCGGGAAATGGGTATGTCGACGTCTTCGACATGAACGGCAATTTGCTCCAGCGGCTAATTTCCGGCGGGGAGCTTAACTCTCCCTGGGGCTTGGCGCTGGCGCCGGCGAATTTCGGCGAGTTCAGCGACGACCTGCTGGTCGGCAATTTCGGCGACGGGAAGATCAATGCCTTCGACCCAAATACGGGCGTGTATCAGGGGACGCTCCGCGACTCGGTCGGCGATCCACTCGCCAACTTGGGACTCTGGGGACTGCAATTCGGCAATGGCGCCAATGGCGGGAGGACGGACGCACTCTACTTCACGGCCGGAATCCCCGGGCCCAACGGCGCAGTGGAAGACCACGGATTGTTTGGCCGAATCGATGCCGTGCCCGAGCCGGCAACTTTCGTAATAGCCGCGCTGGGCTTGAGCAGCCTGTGTTTTATCGCTCTGCGGAAAAAGTTTCGCGGTTAGGCCCGGGGGGCGTTAAGGTGGTCGGAGTCGTTAGGCGTCGTTAAGGGGTCGGTCGTTAAGGGGTCGGGAGTCTTTTCGAGAATTGACTCCCGACCCCTTTTCTCTACTCGATTCCTTTTCTCTACCCCCTTTTCTCTACTGCATTGCGCGACAACCGCAGAGATTCTATTTTGCTCGGTGAACCGATTTCCAAACAAAGTAAGCACCAACGACGATCCCGAACTCCGCACCAGGAAGTGTGTAACGGGATCGCGTGGTCGGGTCAGTCGCCAAAATGACGATCGGACACACTGTCACCAGCACCAATCCCATGAACAGGTCCTGGAGTCGCATCAGATCGGGCAGGTCGTTTCGCATGAGCAGTCCAGACAATGGCCCGACGGCGGCAAACGACATTCCTTAGGGCAGCCAACTCAGATAGCCAATCAACTCCAGGAGATCGCAGAATTTGCTCGCGGCGCTGCCCGTTCGAGGTTCGCCATCCGATGCGCGCATCGATTCGAGCTCGTTGCGTGCGGCTGCCAAACGACGCTCAAGGGCCTCGCTCTCTTGCCGCAGGTCTCGCAGGCTGTCTTGCACTGGATGTGCCGCCAATATCGCATCCACGTTTTGTCGCTCCCGCCAACTCAAGATCAGTCGATTGCCCACTCGATTGCCGGACAGCTGTTCGATCGTGTTGGCGGTTGTCGCGGAGAGAATCTGCCAAGGTCCATGGGCGGCATAAATCCGCCGCAGGCAATCCTCCTCAACCGCCGTCAGCTTGCCGGCCTTGGCGAGAGCCCTGAATTGGTCAAGCCGTTCCAGATCGTTTCGTGACGCCTCACCCATGCCCAAGATTCTAACGCGCCAATCCGCCGCGGCCTGCATCGCCCTCCGCTCCTCCCTGGTCCCTAGCCCCTTGTCCCTGGCCCCTCATGCCCGCCCCTCCCGCGCCCCCTTGCCGCCACCTTGACCACCGACGGCGGGGCCACTTAAACTTGTGGGTTTGGACGGGGGAGCTTTTCCCCGCCTTGTGGCGCCCGGCTGGGGGCGTGCTTTTCCATCTGCCTGCGAGGCTCCGAGGTGAGCGTTACCTGCGTCATCGGTCTGCAATGGGGCGACGAAGCCAAGGGCAAGCTCGTCGACCTGCTCACCGACGAACACGAAATCGTCGTCCGCTACCAGGGCGGCAGCAATGCCGGACACACGGTCGTCACCGGCGGACAAACCTACAAGCTGTCGCTGATCCCCAGCGGCATCCTGAGCACCAAGGTCCAGTGCGTCGTCACCGGCGGCGTGGTGATCAACCCGGCCAGCATCCTCACCGAGATCGACGGCCTGAACGCCCGCGGCATCAAGGTGGGCAACAACCTGATGATCTCGGATCGGGCCCACGTGATCTTTCCCTGGCACGTCGCCGAAGACGCGATCCTGGACAAGAGTTGCTCGAGCGGTGAGAACATCGGCACCACGATGCGCGGCATCGGCCCCTGCTATCGAGACAAGGTGGGCCGCTCGTTCGCCGTGCGGATGGGCGACCTCTACCGGCCCGACTTCCGTCAGCGGATCGAGTACATCGCCGAGGCCAAGAACACGACCGTGGGCGCATTGATAACGCCCAACCCATTCAACGCCGCCGAGATCGCCCAAGAGTATCTGGCCTATGCTGAACGACTGAAGCCATTTGTCAGCGACACGACCGCGTACCTCTTGGATGCGGTCGAAGGCGGACGCCGCCTGCTGTTGGAAGGCGCCCAGGGGGCCCTGCTCGACGTCGACCACGGCACCTTCCCGTTCGTGACCAGCAGCAACAGCTCGGGCGTGGGCGTCTCCAGCGGCTCCGGCATTCCCGGCCGCTGGATCAACAAGGTCATCGGCGTGGTCAAAGCCTATTCCACCCGGGTCGGCGGCGGGCCCTTTCCGACCGAGCAAGACAACGAGATCGGCCAGCACATCCGCGACCGGGGCAACGAATATGGCACGGTCACCCGGCGCCCGCGGCGCTGCGGTTGGTTCGACGCCGTGGCGGTGCGCTATACCGCACGCTTGAGCGGGGTCGACGCCCTGGCGGTTATGCTATTGGATGTGCTAAGCGATATGCCGGAACTGAAGATCTGCACCGCCTATGAGTTGGACGGCAAGCGGATCGTCGATTTTCCCAGCCACGTCGACGACCTCCGCCGGGTCACACCGGTCTATGAAACTGTGCCAGGCTGGCAGAAGGATATCACCGGGGTGCGAAAGATGGCCGACCTGCCGCAGGCGGCCCGCGACTATTTGGATCGGATCAGCCAGTTGATCGGCCGGCCGGTGGAAGTGGTCTCGATCGGACCGGACCGCGAACAAACGATCTTCGCCGAGCGTAGCTGACGCGGGCGAGCGAGCGTAACTGACTGAGCAATGACGCAGTCATCGAAGTGTATGACGCAGTCCTCCAAGGTGGATAAACCCGTGGCCGAACCGTCTGCAACCAGCGCCGCCGACGTGTTGGGCATTCCGCGCGAAGCGCGGCCGCGGCATATCGCCATGATCATGGACGGTAACGGCCGCTGGGCTCAGCGGCAGGGTCTGCCCCGCATCGAGGGTCATCGCCGGGGCGTGGCCAGCGTCCGCCGCGTGACCGAGGAGTGTGCCCGGCTCGACGTCGAGCAGCTCACGCTCTACTGCCTGTCGAGCGAAAACTGGAAGCGGCCTGCCCGGGAGGTCGAGTTTCTGATGCACCTGCTCGAGCAGTACATGATCGAAGAGCGCTCGACGATCATGGAGCAGAACATTCGGGTTTCGGTGATCGGCCGCCGCCGCGACATTCCCGAGGCCGTGCAGCGGGAGATGCAAAAGACCATCGATCTGAGCGCGGCCAACACGGGCCTGCGGCTGTGCCTGGCGATCAACTACGGTAGCCGCCTGGAACTGGTCGACGCGGTGCGCAAAATCGCCGCCGCGGCCCAGGCGGGCGAGCTGGATCCGGCCACGATCGACGAAGCGACGATTGCCCAAAATTTGTACACCGCCGGCATGGCCGACCCCGACCTGCTGATTCGCACGGCCGGCGAGATGCGGGTGAGCAACTTCCTGCTTTGGCAGATCAGCTATGCCGAGATTTGGGTCACCGAGCATTGCTGGCCGGAATTTCGCGAAAGCGACCTGCACCAGGCGATCCGCGATTTTGCCCTGCGCGACCGCCGGTTCGGCGGATTGAACGGCTGACCGCTTTCCTTTACCTGTAGCCCGAAGCCTGTAGCCTGCCACGAAGCCCGTAGCCTTTCCTCTCCCCCTGCAAAGGAGTGCTCCAAGTTGCTGCGTTGGCGAATACTGCTGGGGGTCGCGTTCGTGGCGGCGCTGGCCGGACTGATGCGGTTGGACTTTGTCGGCACGCCCGGGGCGTGGCTCTTACCGCTGACGATCTTGGTTGGGCTGGCCGGCGCGCACGAGATCGCGGCGCTGCTACGTCAGGGCGGGTATCGACCGTTTCCGGCCGTGATTTATGGTGGCACGCTGTTGGTCCTGGCCAGCAACGCGGTGCCGCTGTTCTGGTTGCCCTCGGCCGACGATCAACCGCTGGACCGGTTGGGCTGGCCCCTGATGGCCTTTGCGATGACCGTGATGGGGCCGTTCGTCGGCGAGATGATCCGCTATCGGCAGCCCGGCGGCGTGGTGGTCAACCTGGCGCTTTCGATCTTTGGTGTCGCCTACGTCGGCGTGCTGCTCTGCTTTGCCGTGCAGTTGCGAGTGCTCGGCGGGCCAGTCACCGGCATGGTGGCGCTGGTGGCCATGATCGTGGTGGTCAAGCTGGGTGACGTCGGCGCGTACACCGTGGGTCGATTGTTTGGCCGGCACAAGATGGCCCCGCTCTTGAGCCCCGGCAAGACCTGGGAAGGAGCCGCCGGAGCGATCCTCTTCGCCTGCGCGGGCGCCTGGGTCACGTTCAACTACCTGCCAGGATGGCTGGGCTGCAACAAGTCGCACCACACCTGGAACTGGCTGATCTTTGGCCTGGCCGTGGCGATTGCCGGCATGCTGGGGGACCTGGCCGAATCGCTGCTTAAGCGTGACCTGGGGGTGAAGGACTCCAGCACCTGGATGCCTGGCTTCGGCGGCGTGCTGGACCTGCTCGACTCAATCCTGTTCGCCGCGCCGGTGGCGTATCTGTGCATTCTGCTCGAGTTGACCTAAGGCCGAACTCATTACCCCGAGGGCGGCGGCGATGAAACTGTCCTGGCGAATCGAACTGGCCCAGTGGTTGGTACTCGCCGCGATGTTTACCATGGCGGCGATGGCCTGGCCGCACGTGCCCGAGCGGATACCGATCCACTGGAACATGCAGGGCGAGGTCGACGGCTACGGTGGCAAGTTCGCGGGTCTGCTGCTCTTGCCGCTTTTGGCCGTGGGTTTGTACCTGCTGCTGCTGTTCATCCCACGGGTCGACCCGGCCTATCAAAACTATGCCCAGTTTGCCGGCACCTACCTGGCGCTGCGATTGGCGATGCTGCTGTTCCTGGCGGCGATCTTCGCCGCGACCGTGCTGTCGGCGCTGGGCTATCGCGTGCCGATTCTCTCGGTCGTGGCTTGGAGCATGGCCGGATTGTTCGCCTTGCTGGGCGCGGTCATGCATCGGCTCCGGCCCAATTGGCTGGTCGGCGTCCGCACGCCGTGGACCCTGTCCAGCGAGTTGTCGTGGACCAAGACGCATCGCCTGGCGGGCTGGCTATTTGGCCTGCTCGCGGCAATCATGATCGCCTGGGGCGCGATGCCCAACGCGGTCATGTTCGTCGTCACGATGGCGACGCTAGGAGTGTCCGTTCTGGCGCTGGTGGTCTATTCTTACCGCGTCTATTGCGACGATCCGAAGAGGACACCCGTGCGCGGCAACTTGGGCCCAAAGTAATGCGGGAGTCGTAGCGTCGAACACTTCGCGGCCTGGCGAAATAGAGAACTTGAGGCTTTTTGCGAACTGCCGGTTAACCCAACTCGCGGCGATAACCGTCGCGATTTCTGACCGCGACACGAACCGGCCCCCCCGAAACTCCTTCGCTCCGCTCGCGGCGTCCGGTATAGTTAAGGGTGGCCGGCACGTAATCGCTCGGCCGGTCTATTGGCCGGCGAGTCACACGGCCAACCCTCCGCGGGCGGCGGCCCAACGGCTGCCCTGCCAATCGATGTCTGAAGCGACCATTCCGCTGGCCGATGCCAAATCGTTGCTGACGCTCTTCGGCACGCGCGACCAGCACCTGCGCAAGATCCGCGACGCGCTGGGCGTGTCGGTCTCGGGTCGCGACGACCGCATCCACATCGAGGGCCAGGATGAGGCCGTGGCCCACGCCACCGAGGTCTTTGAACAGCTCAAGGTCCTGGCCGGCCGCTACGGCACGGTCTCGCCCGAGGAAGTGGCCAATGTGCTGGCCCAAGTCACCGGCAAGTCTCTGGAGGTGGAGCACGCGGCGATCGAGCTGCAATCGGCCGGCAAGCCCATCCGCCCGCGCACGGCCGGTCAGGCCCGCTATGTGCAGGCCATCGCCGAGCACGATCTGGTGTTCTGCATCGGTCCGGCCGGCACCGGCAAGACCTACCTGGCCGTGGCCATGGCCGTGCAAGCACTCAAGCAAGAGATCATCCGCAAGATCGTGCTGGTGCGCCCCGCGGTCGAAGCCGGCGAGAGTCTGGGCTTCCTGCCCGGCGACTTGCAGGCCAAAATCAATCCCTACCTGCGGCCGCTTTTGGACGCGCTGCGGGAAATGATGGATTACGACCAGATCCGGCGCTACACGGAACAGGACATGATCGAAATGATCCCGTTGGCGTACATGCGCGGCCGCACGCTTAACGAGGCCTTTGTGATTCTGGATGAGGCCCAAAACACCACCGTCGCGCAGATGAAAATGTTTCTGACCCGCATGGGCCTGGGCACCAAGATGGTCGTCTCGGGTGATACCACGCAGGTTGACCTGCCCGCCCATACCCGCAACGGGCTGATCGACGCCACGCAAAGGCTGCGCGACATTGAGGGCTTTTGCCAGGTGACGCTGGACAACAAGGACATCGTGCGTCACAAGCTGGTGCAGGCCATCGTGCAGGCCTACGAAGAAAGTGAGGAGCCGAGGAAGCGCCGCTAAACCGGGCGCTCCTTTGGATAAGCATGTCGAGTGGAAGTCAAAAGCGAACCCGCAGCGAACGGGTGGCGGCCTTGGAGCTGCCTCCCGGCATGGTCGAGCGGACCTGGGCCTACCTGCAACGGGGCGACGTGTTGGCGCGGCTGGCGATGTGCGCCCTGGCGATCGTCGTCCTGTGGCTGGTGACCGCCGGCTGGAGCGTGCCGCTGGGGTATCATCGCAACTACACGCCGCAGCGCGACGTCGTGGCCAAGGTGCCCTTTCGCCGCGCCGACCCCGAACGCACCCGGCAGGCCAAGACCTCGGCCGCGCAGCAGGTGCGATACGTCTATGAGCTGGACAAAGAGCCGCTGGCGCAGCTGCGCGCGGCGCTGCAAAACCGCATCGTGATCATCTCGGGCGCTAAATCGTTGGCCGAGCTGGATAAGAAAGTCTGGCACGAGTTCTTTCCGCCGCCGGTCGCGGGCACTCCCGGCGTCACTGGCCCCACGCCCGAGCAGGAACAAGAACAGTTCCAGAAATTTCACGACGCGCTGGCCACGCCCGAGGCCCAGGCCAAGATCGAGCGCGCGGTCGCCGAAGCCATGGCGCCCTATGAGCGGACCGGCTTGATGGAAAAGCTGCCGCAGGAGCACAACGAGGGCAACCAGCAAGAAATTGTTGTGCAGACCAAGGGTCGCCCCGACGAAGAGCCCGTGGTCAAGGTGAGCGACGTGCTGATTGGCGAAGCCGACTCGCTCAAGCAAGGTTTGGCAGAGCGGCTGGATTCGCCCGACGTGGCCAACCGCATCTTCGACTGGCTCCGCCGGCGATTGCCGACCACGCTCACGCTCAACAGCGCCGCCACCAAGCAGGCCAAGGAAAAGGCGATCGCCGCGGTCGAGGACCAGTTCATCACGATCTCTCCCGGCGATGTGCTGGCCCCGTCGGGGCAACCGATCAAGGACGACACGTTCAACCTGTTGGAGCTGGAGCACAACGAGTTTCTGCAGGAACTGGGCCTGGGTCGCCGGGTGGCCCGGTCGCTGGCCGTGTTGGGCATGTTCGTGGCCCTGGCCGTGCTGTGCGGGGTCTATGTCCTGCACTACGAACCCAAAATGCTGGACAACTGGCGGCGTTACGCAGTCACGCTGGCGCTGGTCGTGATTACCGTCGGCCTCTCGGTGATCGCCTCGGCCGACAACATTCGGGCCGAATTGGTGCCGCTGGTCGTGATGGGCATGACGCTGTCGATCGCCTATCACCGCGAGCTGGCCCTGCTGTTTTCCGCCGCCGCGGCCCTGGCCATCGTCGTGGCCACCGGCCAGGGTCTCAGTGAGTTCATGATCTTAAATGCCACGGTCGCCTCGGCCATCCTGCTGGTCGGCAGCATTCGCAATCGCCGCAAGCTGATTTATGTCGGTGTCGCCGTGGGCATGGTCGCCTTGTTGACCACGGTAGGCGTGGAAACACTCGACGCGCAGCCCTGGCAAACCATCTGGCCCGATGCCCTGCGATTTGGCCTGTGGAGCGTGTTTGCCGGCCTGCTAATGCTCGGCTCGCTGCCGTTCATCGAGAGCTTGTTCGGCGTCCAGACCGAGCTGAGCCTGTTGGAACTGGGAGACGTCGCGCATCCGCTGTTGCAAGAGCTCGTGCGTCGCGCCCCGGGCACGTACAACCACTCGATCAATGTGGCCTCGATCGCGCAGGCCGCCGCCGAGTCGATCGGCGCCAATGGCCTGTTAGTGCGCGTCGGCGCTTACTTTCATGACATCGGCAAAATGCTCAAACCGGGCTATTTCGTCGAAAACCAGGGGCACGACGTCAACCGTCACGAGTCGCTGGTGCCGGCGATGAGCACCCTGATCATCATCGCGCATATCAAAGACGGCGCGGACCTGGCGCGTCAACACCGCCTGCCCGACACAATCATCGACTTCATCGAGCAGCATCACGGCACGACGCTGGTCGAGTATTTTTATCGCCGGGCCAGCGAGCGTCAGGAAGCCAATCCCGACGGCGGTGAGGTCGACGAAAGCGATTTTCGCTATCCTGGTCCCAAGCCGCAGACCAAGGAAGCGGCCGTGCTGATGCTGGCCGATGCCGTGGAAAGCGCCAGCCGGGCCCTGGTCGAGCCGACCCCCTCACGGATCGAAAGCCTGGTTGAGGAAATGTCGATGAAGCGGCTGCTGGACGGGCAGTTCGACAACTGCAGCCTCACGCTGCAAGAACTGGCCACGATCAACGACAGCCTGATCAAGTCGCTGACGGCGGTCTACCACGGCCGCATCAAGTATCCCGACCAGCGCACCGCTTGATCGAGCCGCCTCGTCACTCCGCGTCGGGGGCAGCGTGGCCTGACGCCAAACAGGCAAGGCACGGTATAGTGAAGGGGTCTTCCTTCACGCGCCGACCGCTAGATGACCTTGCCCGAGCCCTCGCCTGCACCATGCTCAAGATCGAGATCGCCATCGAGCAGGATTCGCTGTCGGTCGACGCCGATCGCCTGCGGCGAGCCATTGAGGCGGTTTTGGGCGACGCCGGGATCGAAGAGTCAGAGCTGAGCATTGCGGTGGTGGACGACCCCACAATCCACGATCTCAATCGCCGCTTTCTGGCGCACGACTATCCGACCGACGTGCTGAGCTTCCTGCTGGAGAGAGACGGTTCACGTTTGGACGGCGAGGTTGTGGTGAGCGCCGACACCGCGACCCGCGAAGCGGCCCGGCTGGGCTGGCCGGCCGGCGACGAGCTGTTGCTGTATGTCGTGCACGGCACGCTGCACCTGGTGGGCTACGACGACGTGACCGACGAACTGCGAGCCACCATGCGAGCGGCCGAAAGAAAGTATTTGACCGCTCTGGGGCTACGGCTACCCGAGGGCTCGGCGGCGGCCGTCGCGCCCGCCGCCGATGAGACTTTGCATCCCTAAAACGCGACACAGCATCCCTAAAACGCGACACACTGCCAGCAGCGGTCCGCTAGCCACGCCTCCAGACGAGCACGAAGCAAGCATGTCGAGTGAAAAGGCCGAGGCCCTGGTGCTGAAGGTAATCGACTTCAGCGAGACGAGTTGCGTGGTGACGCTATTCACCCGCGAATTCGGCAAGGTGCGCGGTCTGGCCAAGGGTGCTCGCCGTCCCAAGGGTCCGTTTGAGTCTGCCCTTGACCTGTTGGCCCGTATTCGCATAGTGTTCCTCCGCAAATCTTCCGACGCGTTGGACTTGTTGACCGAAGCGAAATTGGAACGGCGCTTTCGACCGCCGGGCGGCGCCCTGTCAAATCTGTATGCCGCCTATTACGTCGCTGAGTTACTTTCCGAGCTGACCGACGACTACGATCCGCATCCCGAGCTGTTTGACGCCGCCACGGCAACGCTGGCAGCGTTATCCGGTACGTGCGACGTAGCCGCCGAGATGTTGCGCTTCGAGCTGACAGCCTTGCGATTATTGGGACACTTGCCCTCGCTCGACACGTGCGTCGAGTGCGGCAACGAGGTGAACGAAACCGGCCGGACCGCCTTTAGTTGGCGCTCCGGCGGCGTGCTGTGCAAATCATGTCGTACCGGACAGAAGCAAGTCATTTCGATTTCCGCCGGCGTGCTGGAGGCTTTGCAGCGGTTGGCTGCCGTCGACGACGACGTCTGGCGACAGACGCCGCTCGAGCGGCGCACCTACGGCGAATTGCGGGCGGTGATGAATCACTACTGGTGCCACCTGCTGGGCCGCGAGCCCCGGATGCACCGGTACCTGGGGACGAGCGTTACTTGACAACACGGATGGACCACAGCGAACGCCATGACGGCTGAACCACGTCTTCGTGTGCTCTCGATCTGCTGCCTGCTGGCCAGCCTGTGCGGCTGCGCGCTGGTGAACCGTTCGGCGAGCATCGGCAAGGCTCCGCTCACGGCCGAACAGGCCTCGTGGTGGGAGGCCAACAAGTACCGCAAGGTCTACATCCCCGGCCGGGGCTACCAGATACCCGGTGTGGCCGGCTACTTCGACGAGAGCGGTCACCGGCTCCCTGACGTGCCGATCGACGCCTTGGGCTCGGACGACGTGCAGGAAGAGGGCTTCCTGGACAAGATGGCCCCCAAGAAGGCCTGGGGCAAATTCCAAAAATCCATCGGCAATGGTCCCAACGAGGCCAAGGCGCGCGCCTCGCTGGCCGAGGGCGACAGCCTGTTTCGCCAGAAGGAATTTGCCAAGGCCGCCAAGAAATTCAACAAGGCGTACAAGGGCTGGCCCGACTCGCCGCTGGAAGAAGAGGCGATGTTCAAGGCTGCCGAGAGCAACTTCTTTGCCGACCGCTACGCGAAGGCCGACGACTCCTACGGCATGCTGACCAAGAAGTATCCCTCCACGCAATACCTCAGCCAGGTCGTGGTGCGGCGGTTCTCGATCGGCCGCTACTGGGAAGAATATGACAAGGGCCATCCGCACTGGCCGCTGACGCCCAACCTGGTCGACAAGTCCCGGCCGCGGTTCGACACCGGCGGGCACGCGCTGAAGGTCTATGAGCGGATACGGCTGGAGGATCCCACCGGCCCGCTGGCCGACGACAGCATCATGGCCACGGCCAACAACCACTTCGTCAAAGGCCGCTGGGACGATGCCGACTATCACTACGGCCTATTGCGCACCGAGTATCCCAAGAGCGAATTCCAGTTTCAGTCGCACCTGCTCGGTCTCCGCTGCAAGCTGCTGAAATACCAAGGTTCGGACTACGACGGCGGACCGTTGGACGAAGCCGAGGAGTTAGCCACGCAACTCTTGACCCAGTTCCCCACCGAATTGGGCAACGAGCGCGAGCGGATCGTGCAGACCCGGGCCAGTCTGAATGCCCAACGCGCCAAGCGCGAGTGGGACATGGCCGAGTACTACGCCAAGGGCAAATACTTCGGCGCCTCGCGGCACTTCTACGAGAAGATTGTGGAAGAGTATCCCGAAACGCAATTGGCTCAGGAATCGCGCACTCGGATGGAGACCATCAAGACCGAGCCCGCGGTTCCAGACGACCCGTTCATTTGGCTGACCCGCTGGTTCCCGGAATCCAAGCGTGAAGGTCCTGTGCTGCCGAAGACGCCAAACGCGGCCGTGGCCGCCGGCAACAAGCCGACGGTCCAGCGCTAGACTCGCGTCAGCGGCTGATTGCCGTCGTTCGCCCCGTGCAGGTGCAAACCATGCCCCGACCACCAAGCCCAAACACCGAACTGGCGCCGGCCCGCTGTTCGCGGCGCTCGGCAAACGGCTCGTTGGCGGCGATGGTCGTGCTGGCGGCGCTGGGAACGGGGGGTTGCGCGGCTTACCGCTTCGGCGCCGCCTCGCTCTATCCGCCCGACATTCAGACAGTTTACGTGCCGATATTCGAGTCGAACAGCTTTCGTCGCAACTTGAGCGAGCAGCTCACCGAAGCGATTTGCAAGCAGATCGAATTGGTCACTCCCTACAAGGTCGTGGGCACGCCCGACGCCGATAGCGTATTGACCGGCAAGCTCCTGAGCGACACCAAGCGGGTCGTGATCGAAGATGCCTACGACCAGCCGCGCGAGACCGAGGTCAACATGGCGGTCGAAGTGCGTTGGATCAATCGCCGTGGCGACCTGATCAACCAGTCCATGGCCGTGCCGCTGCCGGCCGACCTGGTCACGCTCAGCGCGCCGGGCACCGTGGTGCCCGAATTTGGCCAGTCGGTGAGCACCGGCCAATTGCAATCGATCCAGCGCCTGGCGGCGCAGATCGTTTCGATGATGGAAATGCCGTGGTAAGCTAGACCCCATGGCTTCCTCGCCGCCACCCTCCTCCGGCCGACCTCCCGCCGGACCCGAAATGACACGCGCCGTCAACTGGCGCCTGCGCACGCGCAGTCTGACGCTCGGCAGGCGTCCTCTCGTGATGGGCATCCTAAACGTCACGCCCGACAGCTTTTCTGATGGCGGACGGTTCCACGATCCGACGGCGGCCGTGGAGCAGGCACTGCAACTGGCCGCCGCGGGGGCCGACATCCTGGACGTTGGCGGCGAGAGCACGCGGCCTTATTCGCAACAGGTCGACGAACAAGAAGAGCTGCGCCGGGTCATGCCGGTGATCGAAGCCCTTGCTCGCCGATTGACGATTCCGATTTCGATCGACACGTCCAAGCCCGCGGTCGCCGCAGCGGCCCTTGCCGGCGGAGTCGAGGTCATCAACGACGTGACAGGTCTGGTCGACCCGGCAATGATCGAAGTGGCGCGTGCATCGCAGGCCGGGGTGTGCGTCATGCACATGCGCGGCACTCCGCAGACCATGCAGGACGATCCGGTTTATGACGACGTGGTCGGTGAGATCTACGAGTATCTTGCCGAGCGGCGCGACGCATTGATAGCAGCGGGCATCGCGCAGGAACGGATCTCGCTGGATCCAGGAATTGGCTTCGGCAAGACCCATGCCCACAACTTGACGTTGCTTGGTCAGTGCTGGCGATTCCACGCGCTGGGCTGTCCCGTCTTGGTCGGACACTCGCGCAAAGGGTTTATCGGCAAGGTGCTCGGCGACAAGACGGCCGACTCGTTGGCCGGCACGATCGGCGTCAGCCTGGCGCTGGCCAACCAAGGTGTCCAAATCCTGAGAGTGCACGACGTGGCAGAGGTCCGCCAAGCCCTGCTGCTATACGAGGCCGCCGGTGGACTCGACTAAAATGGGGTCGGGAGTCTTTTCTAGCCGCAAACCCCGGCGGTGGTTGAAGATAGCGCCGTTGACCTAGGTCCGCCTTTGAGGGATACTTGCCGTGTGTCGCCGCGGCTTTCGAGCCCCCGTCTAAAACTCGCCGTGGCGGCACTTAAACTACTCTCCCTCTCTGCGGGCAACCCACGATGGCGGTCGCCGACGGAATCGACCTGGGCAAATACTGCCGCGAACTGGGCGAGCGCGCCCGAGCCGCCTCGGTTGAGTTGGCACGCGCCGGTGGCGCGATGAAGATCGCCTGGCTACGCCGTTCCGCAGGGCTGCTGCGGGCGAATCAAAAGGCCCTGGCAGAGGCCAACGCCCGCGACCTGGCCGCGGCGCCAACCTTTGGCCTCACCGACGCCCAGATCGACCGGCTGCAGCTTAGCCCTAAGGTGATCGAGTCGATGGCCGTCGGCTTGGAAGAAGTCGCCGCACTGGCCGAGCCGATCGGCGAAGTGATCGAATCGACGATTCGCCCCAACGGTTTGGATATTTCCAAGATTCGCGTCCCCTTGGGCGTGGTGTTCTTCATCTACGAATCGCGACCGAACGTCACCGCCGACGCCGCGGCGATCTGCGTCAAAAGCGGCAACGCAGTGATCCTGCGCGGCGGAAAAGAAGCTCTGCACTCCAATCAGGCGATTGTCGAGTTGCTGCATCAGGCCGCCGCCGAAACTGGGCTGCCCGCCGACGCCGTGCAACTGGTCAACACGACCGACCGAGAGGCGGTGGGGCACCTGCTGGCGCTCAACGAGCTGATCGACGTCGCCATCCCCCGCGGGGGCGAGAGTCTGATCCGCCGCGTGGCTGCCGAAGCCAAGATGCCGGTCATCAAGCACTTCCACGGCAATTGCCACGTCTACGTCGACCGGGCCGCCGACCTGGAAATGGCCGAGCGGATCACCGTTAACGCCAAGTGCCACCGATTGGGAGTGTGCAATGCGGCCGAGTCATTGGTGGTGCATCGCGACGTCGCGCCCAAGTTCCTGCCCAAAGTCGCCGCGGCGCTGATCGCCCAGGGCATCGAGTTGCGAGGCGACGGCCGCACGCGGTCGCTCGTGCCACAGTCCAAGAGTGCCACCGACGAGGACTTTGCCACTGAGTACCTTGGCCCCATCATCTCGATCAAGGTGGTCGATTCGCTGGCCGAAGCGATCGAGCACATTAACCATTTCGGCTCGCATCATACCGACGCGATCGTGACGTCCGACCTGAATACGGCTCGCCAGTTTGCCGCGGCGGTCGACAGCGCGGCCGTGCTGGTCAACGCCAGCACACGGTTTAACGATGGGTTCGAGTTTGGGTTGGGCGCCGAGATCGGCATCAGCACCGACAAGTTTCATGCCCGCGGACCGTGCGGCATCAAGGAACTGACCAGCTACAAGTACGTCGTCTACGGCGACGGCCAGATTCGCCAATAGCAGCGTCGACCGTGCGCTGCCGACCCGCTGGAGCGGCAAATGGCCGCGCCCGCGACCCGAGTTGAAAATCGCCCCGCGGAGGCCAAGGATGGCTGACGAAGGACTTTCACCCGCCGAGCTTGAAACGCTGCTGGCCGGCGGTCGCGGCACGAATCTCAATCGCGCTGGCGCCGTGGCCGACTTAGCCGCCGGCCGTGGTCGGCAGGCCGCGACCGCCAGATCTTCGGACCTGCCCGGGGGCGTCACGCCGCACGACTTCCGCCCCCCGCGCACACTCTCGCCCGAGCACCTGCGGGCGATTGAGACGATACACGTTCGCTTCGCTCGCCAGTCGACGGCCGCGCTGTCGACGATGTTGCGAGCCAATGTCTCGTGCAAACTCATCGCGACGGAGCAAGTTACCTACGCCGAATTTACTGGCAGCCGCAAACGGCCGACCTGCTGCTGCGTGTTGCGAGCGACGCCGTTTGCCGGTCCATTGGCGGCCGACCTGGAGTTGGGCATCGTGTTTCCCTTGCTCGATCGGCTGCTCGGCGGCGGACGCGAACCGGGAACGATCGAACGCCGCCCCTTGACCGATATCGAGCAGCGGTTGGCCGCGCGGATCATGAAGGTCCTGCTCGACGAGCTGGGCCGAGCTTGGCGCGACCACGGCGACGTTCATTTCACCGTCGATACCTGGCAAAGCGATCTGCAAGCGGCCGCCATCGCCTTGCCGCAAGACGGCGTCGCTCGGCTGACCTTTGAGCTGACGATCCACGGCGCGCGCGGCACCTTGGCGATCTGCCTGCCAGCGAGCGCCCTGCGCCCCGTTCTGGCGGCGCTTGGCGGCGCGCCACAGAACTCGACGAGGGTATCCGTCGATGCTGAACAAACCGCCGCAGTACGCCAACAACTGGCCGGCTCGCCGCTGGAGCTCTCGGTCGAGCTCGCTTCGACCCGCGTTCGTGGCGACGAGCTGTTCGAACTGAGCGTCGGTGACATCCTCGCCACGGAGACGCCGGCCACGAGCCCTACCATCGTGCGGGTCGCCGGCGTGCCGAAGTTTCATGCCTATCCCGGCGCGTCGGGTGGCAACAAGGCCGTGCGGATCGAGTCCGCGATCGGGCCGCCACGAGGCACGGGCGATGACGCGCAGCCCTCGTAATGGTCCAGCGCCAGCGGCTTCAACTGTCGCTGGCTGGGCACGCGCGACCGAGGGCATGGACGCTCGCCCCCGGCTCCCTATAATTCTCTCCTATCCCGCACGGGCGGCGCGAGGCGGCGACCTCGGTCGAAGTGACGGCGAATCCCTCAGGACTGGCACGCGAAAGGAAATCGATTGGCAACGGAAAAAGTCGTCATCATTGGCAGCGGACCCGCCGGCTGGTCGGCCGCGATCTATGCCTCCAGGGCCCAACTCGATCCTTTGGTCTTCGAGGGCGCGCTGACCGAAGAGAACCGCGTCGCGGGCACGCTCCCCTTGGGACAACTCAATCTGACTACCGAGGTCGAGAACTACGCAGGCTTTCCGGCCGGCAACTTGCAGGCCTATTTGGATAGCGCCATCGACAAGAATGCCCGCGATCTGATGGCCCCGCACTCGGGCCACGGCGTGAGCGGTCCGGAGTTGATGGAGTTGATGCGGCAGCAGGCCAAGAACTTTGGCACGCGGATCGTCACCGACGACATCGTGCGGGTCGACTTCAGCCGCCATCCGTTCGTGCTCACGGCCTCCAGCGGCGAGACGATCGAAACGCTGACCGTGATCGTGGCCACCGGCGCCCGGGCCAACTACCTGGGTCTGCCGTCGGAAGAGGCCTTTAAGAATCGGGGCGTGAGCGCGTGCGCGGTGTGCGACGGCGCGCTGCCGCGGTTTCGCAACAAGCCGCTGGTAGTGATCGGCGGTGGCGACTCGGCGGTCGAAGAAGCGACCTACCTCAGCAAGTTTGCCAGCCGCGTGCACCTGGTGCACCGCCGCGACCAATTGCGGGCTTCGAAGATCATGGCCCAGCGGGCGACCGATAACCCCAAGATTCAGATCGAGTGGAACCACGGCCTGGATGAAGTGCACGGCACCGACAAGGAGGGCGTGACCGGCGTCACCTTGGCCAGCACCACCGGCGAGGGCGTCAAGAAGCTGGAAGCCACGGGCGTCTTTCTGGCGATCGGCCATACGCCCAACACGGCGTTCCTGGGCGGTCAGCTCAAGCTGAACGACCAGCAGTACATCCAACTGACCACGCCGTTTCGCACGTATACCAGCGTGCCGGGCGTGTTTGCCGCCGGCGACGTGGTCGACGATTACTACCGGCAGGCAATCACCTCGGCCGGCACCGGCTGCATGGCGGCGCTCGACGCCGAGCGCCACCTGGCCGCGCACGAGTGACACAAGGCCTGTGACACAAGGATGGTCCGATGCAAAAGATGACCGTGGCCGAGGCGCGTCGCGCCGAATCGGTCGGCAAGTCCGCGCGGCTGCAAGGTTGGATTCGTACGCGCCGAGATTCCAAGGGGGGCTTCAGCTTCCTGGAGCTCAACGACGGCTCTTCGTTTGGCAGCTTGCAGGTCGTGGCCGAGGGGCAACTGCCCAACTATGAGAGCGAGATCCGCCATCTATCCGCCGGATCGAGCGTGACCGTGACCGGCGAGATCAAGGCCTCGCCGGCCAAGGGTCAGGCCACGGAACTGGCCGCCGAGAGTGTCACGATCCACGGCGGCGCGGATCCCGAGACCTACCCCTTGCAGAAAAAGCGGCACTCGTTCGAGTTTCTGCGGACGATCGCTCATTTGCGTCCGCGCACCAACACCTTTGGCGCCATCGCCCGGTTGCGCAACTGCATTTGTCGCTCGATTCACAACTTTTTCCAGGAAGACGGCTTCCTTTACGTGCACGCGCCGATCATCACGGCCAGTGACTGCGAGGGCGCCGGCGAGATGTTCAAGGTCACCACGCTGGACCTGGCCAAGGTGCCGAAGAAGGAAGCCGCGGTCGACTATGAGCGAGACTTTTTCCATCGCCCTTCGTACTTGACGGTGAGCGGCCAGTTGCAGGCCGAGATCTTTGCCTGCTCACTAGGCAAGGTTTATACCTTTGGCCCCACGTTTCGCGCGGAGAACTCCAACACCTCGCGCCACCTGGCCGAGTTCTGGATGGTCGAGCCCGAGATGGCGTTCTTTGAGCTCACCGACAACATGGATCTGGCCGAGCGCTTTCTCAAACGGCTGATTGGCGACGCGCTGGCCCAATGCCCCGAGGACATGCAGTTCTTCAACGAGCACGTGGAACCCGGCCTGATCGCGATGCTCGAAGGGGTGGTGAACAGCAACTTCGTGCGGCTGTCCTACACCGAGGCGGTCGACGTCCTGGAAAAGTCCGGCGCGAAGTTTGAGTTTCCGGTCTCGTGGGGTCACGACTTGCAAGCCGAGCACGAACGTTACCTGACCGAGCAGCACTGCAAGTGCCCGGTGATCCTTTACGATTACCCACGCTCGATCAAGCCGTTTTACATGCGGGTCAATGACGACGGCCGCACGGTCCGCGCGATGGACGTACTGGTGCCGAAGGTCGGCGAGATCATCGGTGGCAGCCAACGCGAAGAGCGGCTGGACGTGATCGAGGCGCGGATGCGCGAGCAACACCTCGACCCGGCCAGCTACTGGTGGTATCTGGACCTGAGGCGCTATGGCACGGTGCCGCACTCGGGCTTTGGCCTGGGTCTGGAGCGGGCCGTGCAGTTCACCAGCGGCATGGCCAACATTCGCGACGTAATTCCATTTCCGCGCGTGCCGGGCAACGCCGACTTCTAGAGCGGGCGAGCCTGCCATCTCCCCCGGCCAAACGGCTCAGGTGCCGCGGACCAATTGCGGCAAGAACGTCGCCAGCGCCAGCAGCAAACCGCTGAGCAGCAACCAATCGTTGGGCGTGGTGAGTAGCAACATGGGGGTTCTCCTTAGTTTGACTGTAGGTCACAGCGGCCAATTTGCCCCCGGCCAGCTGGCAGCCGGGAATAACGGCCCGGTCCGGCTACGAACGGGTTGTTGCGGCGGTGCCGGATGTGCAGGCGGGGTTGAGGCGACGGTCCAGCGTCTGCTGGGCCTGTGATGCTTGATTTTCAGGCAGTGGACAAATAGCCTGGAAAGATATCCCCCCGCCTACCACGGTCCGCCTGGCAACGGTCCGGGGCCCTTCCTATCTCCCTGGCGGGTCCACACACCAATCCGGATTCACGCGATGCACGGGAACGTACTGAAGGCGGCCTTCGTTGTTTGGCACCTTGGCCGGCGAGCCGCGCGCCCCGCGCTAATGGTGGCCGCCATGGCTCTGTCGGTCTGCGGCCGGCCGGCGTGGGGCGTCAGCACTCTGGTCAACTTCGACACCACGAAGGGGCAGATCCAGGTCGACCTGTTCGGCGAAGTGACCCCACTGACGGTCGCCAACTTTCTGCAATACGTCAACAGCGGGGCGTACACCAACACGGTCGTGCACCGCACCGCGGCCATCAGCGCCACTTGGCCCTTTGTGGTCCAGGGCGGCGGCTACACGCTGTCGTCGTTCACGCAGGTCCCGCTGCCGGCCAGTCCGACACACGTCACGCAGCTTCCCGCGGTGCAGAACGAGTTCAAAATCTCGAATACGCGCGGCACGATTGCGATGGCTAAGCTGGGCTCCAATCCCAATAGCGCTACGACCGAGTGGTTCTTTAATCTCGACGACCGTAACGCCACGACTTTGCCCGGCCCCTCGCTGGATACTCAGAATGGCGGCTTTACAGTCTTCGGCAACGTGGTTGGCGGCGGCATTTCAGTGGCCGATGCAATCATGGCGCTACCCACCGCCACCGTGCCGTTCACGGCCGGCGGCCTGAGCAGCGTGCCCAAGGACGGCAGCAACTTTGTCAGTGTAAACAGCATCACGGTGTTGGGCACGCATGCCGCGTTCCAGAATCCGATCAGCGACGTCGACGTCAACAACGACGGTCTACTGACCAACGCCGACGCGCTGGCGATCATCAATAGCCTGATTGACCACGACATACACGCCGCGAACCAATTCATTGGCAACAGCTACAAGTATTTGGACACCTCGGGCAACAACACGGTCGCGCCGCAGGACGCTTTGAAGGTGATCAACGCGTTGATCGCGCACGGCACGGGCGGTCCAGCGCCTGCCACGCCGACCTTCGCCTTCCTGGCCGATGTCGGACCGCTGGCCAGTCCGGCCGTTGCCGCCGCATCTTTGGCAGTTCCCGAGCCGAGCTCGATCGGGCTGGCTCTGACAGGCGCGGCCGCGCTCGGCGGGTGGGCCTTGCGTCGCCGCAAGGCCAACCGTCGCCGCCAGGTTCAGGGCCGCTAGATTCTGGGCATTTTCGCCCGCGGCGGCTCGACTATTTCGCGGTCGGCGGCCAACGTTTACAATCCTCAGGTTGGACAGTGTGCGCGCCGCGAAGCCGCCCGCGCCTTGAGGAATTGAGAATTGCCATGTCCGCCGACATCGACCTTGCTGCTGTGAATGCGCGCGACGCCGGAAGCCTAATCTTCGTGGGCTTCAATTCTCGCATCGCCGCGCTCGACCGAGATACGGGCGAAGTGGTCTGGAAGTGGCGCAGCCCCAAAGGGTCCGGGCTGCCCGTCGTGTTGTTGGATGGCGACCGCCTGGTCGTCTCCGTGATGGGCTATACTTACTGCCTCGATCCGACGAGCGGCGCGGAACTTTGGAACAATCCCCTGCCGGGCATGGGGCTGGGCATTCCCAACCTGGCCTCGGCACGCGGCAACACCACGCCGCAACTTTATGCCGTGTTGGCCGAACATGAGCGACAACAGCAGGAGTCATCCACCGGGTGAATTGCTGCCCAGGCAATCTGCTTTGGCAAATTTGATACGACAGCCCAATCAACCCCACCTAATTCTGTTTCCCACCGAGGCAATCTCCATGACGAGCATCCTTCGCTTCTGTCCGATTCTGCTGGTTGGCTTCCTGAGCTTTCTTGCGAGCGTGTGCTGCGCCGCCGACAACACGCCGCCTGAGGGTTTCGTGGCCCTGTTCAATGGCAAGGACCTCAGCGGTTGGAAAGGGCTGGTCGAGACGCCGCCCGTGAGGGCAAAGCTGTCGCCCACCGAACTGGCCGAGAAGCAGAAGAAGGCCGACGAGGAAATGCGAGCGCACTGGAAGGTCGTTGATGGAGCGCTGGTGTTCGACGGCAAGGGTCAGAGCCTCTGCACGGCCAAGGACTTCGGCAATTTTGAACTGCTCGTCGATTGGAAGATTCTCAAGGACGGCGACAGCGGCATCTATCTGCGCGGCAGCCCCCAGGTGCAGATCTGGGATCCGGCCCTGAAGGTCGCCGGCGGCGTCGGCTCGGGTGGGTTGTACAACAACCAAAAGAACCCCTCCAAACCGTCGATCACTGCCGACAAACCCGTCGGCGAGTGGAATACGTTTCGCATTCGCATGATCGGCGACAAGGTGACCATCTTGCTCAACGACAAGCTCGTGGTCGACAACGTCGTGCTGGAAAACTACTGGGAGCGCGACAAGCCGGTCTATCCGACCGGGCAGATTGAGCTGCAAAACCACGGCAACACGTTGTACTTCAAGAACGTGTACCTGAAGGAGTTGTAAGCTTCTCCCGGATTGAGAAGCGCAACTGGTGAAACTCCGGCGGGCCGCCCGCGGTACAATACGGCGGCGGCACATTGCCGCGATTGTTATTGGCCGCGACGGCAAGTTGCGGCGACGGCAAACCGCCGTGTGAGGGGCCCCGGGCGAGCGTTCGAGTGGCCGGCGCCCGAGGGGGCATGGCGAAGGTGGAACGCAATGCACATCGAGTATCGAGCGGAATTTCGCTGCACGCCCGCACAGCTCTGGCCGTACATCGACGACGTGGAAAAGCAGCGGCTGTGGCTGACGACGCTCGTTGACATCGACTCCACCAGCTATTTGCCGCGCGCGGTGGGCAGCACCTTTGACATGCGGGTCCGCGAGGGTCGCCGGATCTCGCGCTATGAAGGTCGGCTGAACGCCTTCGATCCACCCCGCCATCTGGGCGTAGCGTTTTGGGGGGGCGCATTTCCGCGCGGTATCGTCATGCATGTCGATTGGCGACTGGCCGACCTGGGCACGCGCACGCGGCTGGAGTATCACGCTGAGGTCGACACGTCGAACTTGGGGGTCGCGCAGAAATTGGCGATCCCCATTGCCCGCGTGTTCAGCTTCTTCCAGCTCCGCTACTTCATGAATAACCTCCGCCGGCTGGTGGAAGCCAGCGCCCGGGCCGAAGCGACTCGCGGGGCAGTCGCGGCGCGATAGTGCCGGCGCGATAGTGCCGGCGAACGAGGCCGTAACCCGCAACTTCTCCATTTCATTGCACGCGCCAAAAGCCCCCGTTAGAATTCGGGCTTTCCCAATTCGCGGGGACGACTCTCAGGGCGGCCGGCAATCTTGGCCGACGCACTCGAAGCGGCTCGTCTCCTGCGCGCGACGCACCACCCACCGCGAGGTTTCAGGCGACCATGGCGAAAGACGTTGGCGGACAAGTCAGCACCGTGATGCAAGAGACGCGGGTCTTCCCGCCGAACAAGGATTTCGCGGCCAAGGCGAAGATCGGTTCGGCCGAAGCCTATGAGAAGCTCTGGCAGGAGGCGGCCGGCGATATCGAGGGCTTCTGGAAGAAACAGGCCGCCGAGCTGCACTGGTTCCGTCCGTTTGACAAAGTGCTCGAGTGGAACGAGCCCGACGCGAAGTGGTTTGTCGGCGGCCAGACCAACGTCTCTTACAACTGCCTGGACAAGCACCTGGACACCTGGCGGGCCAACAAGGCGGCCCTGCTCTGGGAAGGGGAACCGGGCGACACCCGCACCCTGACCTACCAGCAGTTGCACCGCGAGGTCTGCAAGTTCGCCAACGTGCTGAAGAAGCTGGGCGTGACCAAGGGTGATGTGGTCTCGATGTACATGCCGATGGTGCCCGAGCTGGCAATCGCCATGCTGGCCTGCGCTCGGTTGGGCGCGGTCCACTCGGTGATCTTTGCCGGCTTCTCGGCCGAAGCCATTGCCGATCGCAACAACGACGCCGGCGCCAAGGTGCAACTCACGGCCGACTATGGCTGGCGCCGTGGCCAGGAGCTGCCGCTCAAGAAGAACGTCGACGACGCGCTAGCCAAGAGCCCCACGGTCAAACACTGCATCGTGCTGAAGCGCACCGGCAACCCGGTGCACATGCAGGACGGGCGCGACCACTGGTGGCATGACATGGTGGCCGAATCTCCGGCCGAATGCCCCGCCGAGCCGCTCGATAGCGAGACCCCGCTGTTCATCCTTTACACCAGTGGATCGACCGGCAAGCCCAAGGGCATCCAACACACGACCGCTGGCTACAACCTGTTCGCAAAAAAAACTTTCGAATGGGTCTTCGACCATCGCGACCAGGACGTCTTCTGGTGCACTGCCGACATCGGCTGGGTCACCGGACACAGCTACGTGGTTTACGGGCCGCTTTCGGCCGGTGCGACGATCGTGATGTATGAAGGCGCGCCCAACTGGCCCGACGAGGGGCGATTCTGGCAGTTGATCGAGAAATATCGGGTCACGATTTTCTACACCGCGCCCACGGCCATCCGCGCGTTCATCAAGTGGGGCGACCACTGGGTCGACAAATACGACCTGTCCAGCCTGCGGCTGTTGGGCACCGTGGGCGAGGGCATCAATCCCGAAGCCTGGATGTGGTATCACCGCAAGATCGGCCGCGAGCGCTGTCCGATCGTCGACACCTGGTGGCAGACCGAGACCGGCGGCATCATGATGAGCCCCCTGCCCGGCGCAATTCCGACCAAGCCCGGCAGTTGCACCAAGCCGATGCCCGGGATCATGCCGGCCATCGTCGACTCCTCGGGCACGCCGGTCCCGCAGGGTCAGGGCGGTTGGCTGGTGATCACCAAGCCCTGGCCAGGAATGCTCCGCGGCATCTGGGGCGATCAGGCCCGCTACCGCGAGCAGTACTGGTCCAAGGTGCCGCACAATTATCTGGCCGGCGACAATGCCCGCTGCGATAAGGACGGTTACTACTGGATCATGGGCCGGATCGACGACGTGTTGAACGTGGCCGGACATCGGTTGAGCACGATCGAGATCGAAAGCGCGCTGGTCAGCCATCCGCGCGTGGCCGAGGCGGCCGCGGTAGGTCGCCCCGACGAGATCAAGGGAGAGGCCGTGGCGGTGTTTGTCACGCTGAAAAACGGCACGCCCGACGAGGCCCTGCGTAAGGAGCTCAAGGCGCACGTCCGCAAAGAGATCGGCGCGCTGGCCCAGCCAGATGACATTCGCTTTACCGCCGCGCTGCCCAAGACCCGCAGCGGCAAGATCATGCGCCGCCTGCTCAAGGACATCGCCAGCGGCAAGGAGACCGTCGGCGACACAACTACGCTGGAAGACTACAGCGTGCTGGCCACGCTCCGCAGCGACGAAGAGTAGGGGGTGAGGGGCCAGGGACATAAGGCCAGGGGTTAGTAGCTGTGATGCAGAATCGTTCCGCTGGCGGCTTAGCAGCGAGCAACCAAGAACCAACAACCGGCAACCGAGAGCTACAACCATGACGCTCAACCTGCGCATTGCATTCGCTTTCCTCTTTGCATCGCTTCTCGCGAATCCGTCTCCGTCGCGCGCGGCCGACCCGGCCCCCTACGCCCGGGCCAGTGAAGACGACCGGGCGATCACCGTCGACACCGACAAGCTGTCGGCCGTGATTCCCAAGAACCATCCCAAGCAATGGATGACCGGCATCGAGAAGGGGACATTTCTCGACAAGACCACGGGCTTTCGCGAGGTTGGCGACGGACTGATGGTCATCGATTGGCTGATGGAGCCCGGCAGCGACGCCGAGTGGAGCGACAAAGTTTTCTCCTCCGACGGCAACGGCGTGGGCCGCTACAGTTGGCACACCAACGAGACCGACCCGGCGCGACAGGCTTACACCCGGATGTCGCACGGCACGAGCCATCGCAAGCGAATGGTCGAAGGTCCGCAGCTTTGCCATCGCATGAAGCCGGTGCAGCCCGAGATCATTCGCGGCAAGGATTTCGTGGCGGTCAAGACGACCTATCAGTTTGAATATGCCGCGCCGGGCCGCAAGCCGGGCTCGCGCTGGACCCAATTGATCGTCTTCCCGCAGGGCGTGCGTTACTTCCTCCTGATGGACAAGGTCGACAGCGTCAACGACTCGCCCGAGATGTTCCTGCGCAACGACACGCCCGGCTGCGTCCGCCACGAGCAGGGAGACACGTTCAGCGAGATGTACTTAAGCTACCTGGGCGGCCCCGAGGGCTTGCGCATCCCGTCGAGCGAATTCTTCGCGCCGTTTCCGCCCGATTTGAAGTTCGGCTATCGCCGCGACATGCAGCGCACGCCGGAGAACTTCATCCGCGCTTACCACCTCCGCGACAAACAGACCGGCAAAGAGGGTCCCTGGCTGGCCGGCCTGACGCTCGACCCCGACGTGGTCTACGAGGCCTGGGCCAGCCAGCGCCCCGGCGGAATCATCGTGATGATCGAAGAGATCCACGGCCGCCCGGTAAAGGCCGGCGAATCGTTCAGCGCGGCCCATATCGTCGGCTACTTCAATGACATCAAGGACATGCACAAGCTCTACGAGCAGAACAAGGGCAACACGGCCCTGACGGCGAGCCCGCAAGGCTGGCAGTTGCTGAAGAAGTAGCTTGCTCGTCGACGTGGGTCGGGCATTTGCCTGACATAAACTATTCCGGAAACAGCTTCGTCGACAGGTACCGTTCGCCCAGGTCGGGCAGGACCACCACGATCAGCTTGCCGGCATTCTCGGGGCGCTTGGCCAGGTCGATTGCCGCCCAGGCCGCCGCGCCGCAACTGATGCCGCACATGAAGCCCTCTTGCTTGGCCAGCTCGCGCGAGGTCTCCATCGCGTCGTCGTCGGTCACCAGCACCACATCGTCGATGATGTCGACGTTCAACACCTCGGGAATGAAACCGGCGCCGATGCCTTGGATCGTGTGCCGCCCCGGCTTCAGCTCCTGGCCCGCCTTCTTCTGCTTGATCACCGGGCTGTTGGCCGGCTCGACCGCGACGATCTGCACGCTGGGCTTGCGCTTCTTCAGCACCTCGCCCACGCCGGTGATCGTGCCGCCCGTGCCGACCCCGGCCACAAAGATGTCGACCTTACCGTCGGTGTCGCGCCAAATCTCCTCGGCCGTGGTCTGGCGGTGAATTTCCGGGTTGGCCGGGTTCTTAAACTGCTGCGGCATGAACCAGTTCTTGTTTTCCTTCAGCAGTTCGTCGGCCTTGCGCATCGCGCCCGGCATGCCATCGGCGGCCGGGGTCAGGATTACCTCTACGCCAAAGGCCTTGAGCAGCCGGCGACGCTCCAGGCTCATGCTCTCGGGCATGGTCACCTTCAGCTTGTAACCCCGGGCAGCGCAAACGTAGGCCAATGCGATGCCCGTGTTGCCGCTGGTCGGCTCGATGATCACGGTGTCTTTGTTGATTTTGCCGTCGCGCTCGGCGGCGTCGATCATCGCCCGGCCGATGCGGTCCTTCACGCTCCACAGCGGATTGAAGTTTTCTAGCTTGGCGACCACCGTCGCTCCGCAGCCCTGCGTGATCCGCCGCAGCCGCACTAGCGGCGTGTTGCCGATGCAGCGGGTGATGTCATCGCGAATGCCCTTGGTGCTCTTTTCAACAGTCGTGGCCATGGCGGCTCCTTAACTCGAAAGTGAACGGCGCTCGTGCGATCTATGCGCAGTGCGCGGGACGGCCTAAACAAACGGCAAAACGTGCGCCCACTCCGTGGTTGCGGTCGTGGCCGGGCTCCCGATTATATCGCCAGCCGGAAAACCGGGTCAACGCCGCCCCGAATCCTGCACGTCGCTCGTGTCTCGCAACGCTAGCCCTTGCGCTGGGCGAACATCCATGGCATCAAGCCATCGGTCGAGGTATACGCCGGCGTCCAACTGTCGTGCCCCACGCCGGCCAGCTCGCTGTATCTGGGTTCGCCGCCGGCCGCGCGGATGGCGTCGATCATCCGCCGCGATCGGGCCACGGGCACCACGTCGTCGGCGTCGCCATGCCAGGCCCAGACCGGCACACCCGCCAGGCGGTCAGCATAGAGCTCGTCGCCGCCGCCGCAAATCGGCGCCACCGCGGCCCAGCGCTCGGCCAACCGTGTGCCCAGGTCCCAACTGCCGAAGCCGCCCATCGACAACCCGGTCAGATACAACCGCGCGCGGTCGACGGGGAACTCGGCAAGCACCTGCTCGAGGATGTTGATCACCACTTGCATCTGCGGACCCGGCGGCTGACGAGGCGCGCCGCGGTCCAGCGCCCGCGGTGTCTCAACCCACAAGCGATCCGGGCGACATTGCGGCGCAATCAGATAGCACGGATACGTTTGCCGGTAGGGCGCCGCGGCCATCCACTCGGGCAGGTATCTGAGTTGTTGGCGATTGTCGTCGCCGCGCTCCCCCGCGCCATGCAGGTAGAGCACTAGCGGATACTGCTGACCTGGCGCCACCATCTCGGGCGCAAGCAAGCGGTAGCCAAAGTCTTCGTTGACATATTCGCCCCCGCTAAAGGAAACACTGCGGGCCTCAAACAACTTGCTCGGGTCGTCGGACATCGTGGGCCGCCTGTGCTGGCAACTGGGGGAATTGTAAACGCCAAGGACCGTCAAACCGCCGGCCAGTTTCCAGCCGCCAGCAACCAGGGTCAAGCAGGGCTGCGGCGGACCGGCGGCCGGGGACCTCGCCTCGCCTCGGCAAACCCAAAAAATCCGGAACAAACCGGCCGGAAAGACCGGCTTGCGGCGGCTCGTAGACACGGCCTCAATCGGGGTGCTAAACTTGACCTGACCCGCATAATCCGGAGGTTGCATGTCGATTTCATCCTGTCCCAGTTGTGGCAAGCAAGTCACCATTCCCACGGGCGTGGGCACCACGGCCAAGGTTCGTTGCCCGTTGTGTCACGCGCAGTACACGTTGGCCGACGCGCTCGTGAACATGCCGCCGCTGTTGGAGCTGATTGACGAGCTGGAAACTGAGTTGGACGAAGACGGCATAGGCGGTCTGGACACGGTCGCCACCGTCGAGTTTATGCCCGAACTGGTCGACGAGTTGGGGTCGGCCAAGGAAGCGGCGGCGAAGCTGGCCGACCTCGACCTGGAAGCCCCCGTTGATCTGGGAACAGTCGGTGAACAAGACGACCTGACCGTCCAGGATCAGGATACCGAAATCGAGGAACTGAGTTTCGACGCTGACGACGAGCTTCCCGGGGGAGAATTGCCGGATCTGGCCGAGGCCGAGTTGGCTGCTGATTCCCCCCAAGTTGCCTTCCATCTCGAGGACGACCTGACTGCCAATGCCGAGCCCGCGCCGTTGGCCAGCCTGGGCGAAGAGCCCGAGGAGGTCGCGTTTGATTTCGACGAGGCCGATCCAACCAAAGCCACGATCGACATCAACGAAATGGCATTCGACATGCCCGACGCCGAGCCGCTGGGCGCCAGAACGCTAGGTGACGGGTCGCTAGGTGACGGGTCGCTGGGTGACGGGACGCTGGGTGACGACGCGACCATCGACTTTGGCGAAGCGGCCGAAGACGACGCGACGATCGGATTTCCCGGGCCGGCTGCGGATCTGGAATCGACCATCGATTTTGACGAGCCGGTCGAAACGGCCGCAGGCGATGACGAGATCTCGCTCGACTTCGGCGCCCCGCTCGACGAAGACTCCGCGGCCATGCCGCTGGTGACGCGCAGCGACGCCCCGGCCGAGGAAGACGCCGACGACGGCAAGGGCAAGAAGAAGAAAAAGAAGAAAGAGAAGAAGGTCAAGGCGCCCAAGGCTCCCCGCGAGCCCGGCGAAAAGCGGCGGCTGAGCACGGTGCTGAGCGTGTTCCTCGGCGCCGTCGTGGCGCTGCCCGTCGCACTCATCATCATGATCTGGGTCGGCGGCAAGGACTACGACGTCGTCGGCCTGGGCAAGTTTCTGCCTGGCATGATGCTGCCCGACTCGTTCAGCAAATCCCGCGTGATCGCCGCCAAGCCGACTATGTCACAGACCTTGCCGACTGGCGGCGCCGACACCCCGCCTTCGCTACCCAACGAGCCAGCGGCAGACGCACCTGCGCAACCGGCAGCCGACGCGCCCGCGGAACCAGCCGCTGACGCGCCCCCAGCGGAACCGGCGCCCGAGCCGGCTCCGAATGACACAGCGCCGGCCGATGCAACTCCCACCGACACCACTCCCGCGGAACCGGGGCCGGCCGAGCCTGCTCTAGCAGATGACACCCCTGCGGCACCCGCGGCCGAAGAGCCATCGCTCGACCCGCTCACGACCGACAAGCCCGCCGGCGATCTGCCCGAGGAGATGCCCGACGAGAAACCGGCAGCCGGCGATCCGGTGGAGGACCTGTTAGCGCCTTCGGCAGACGACAAACCCAAGGAAGAGCCAGCGACGGAAGCGCCTGAAGCAGATCCGGTGGCCGACCTGTTGCCGTCCGATGACAAACCGGGCGACGACAAGCCGGCGGAAGAAATGCCGGCCGATGAAACGATCGCCGACGACACACCCAGCGAGCCGGTTGGTCCGGCGGCCGCGACCGAGTTTGCCCTGGCCGACGTCGCAGCAGCGGCCCAGCAAGCCGCGGCGGCCGATCAGCGGATTCTTGCGGCTCAGTCGAGCGGCGACGAGGCGGAACAGAAAAAGGCTCGCAGCAATTTCTATCTGAGCATCTTCCGCCTGGCCGAGACCGTCACCTTTGCCAAGGATGATGCCCAACAACTGGCCCAGCTCCGCGGCGGAATCCAGCAGACTCTGGAACAGTTCGCGGCCGATTCAAAGCGGGTCGACGCGCTGAAGTTCAATGCGGCACGTTGGCTGGGATTTGCCAAGCGCACCACGCCGGGCGTCGTGCTGGCCGGCACGGTCGAAAGCGCCGAGCGCGTCGGCAAGTTGTACGAGATAAAGGTGGGCATCGGCTTGGACTCGTCAGCGCCGGTCGTCACGGTGCTCTCGGCCACGGACCCCGGACTTGCGGCGGGCGATGCGGCCTTTGTGCTGGGCACGATCGTCGACGACCCGGCCGAGAACCTGGCCGGCTACGACGGCAACGAGCCGCAAGTGGTCTGGAGCGGCATGGCTGTAAAATCGGCGTCGGCGAAGTAGCCGTCGTCAGGTTTGCGCGTCGCGACGTCGGGCCACTTCGGCACGGCACATGGAAAGGATTTTCGCGAGACTCGCCATGTCGGACGTGACGAGACCTGCCGCTGACGACGACGCTCCCACCGAGCCCGACGAGGCCGTCGCTCGTTCGCCGCTCGAGCAACTTTCGTTTTTCGTCTCCCTGCCCGAGCGTGCCGTCCGCAGTGGGACGGGTTTGGTGGGCGGGGTGCTGCGCGAATCGGCGGCGCTGCTGGTCCCACAATCGTTTCAGACTTCGCGGACCTACACCGTCATGGTCCGCCAGATGCTCGATTTCCTGGTGCACGATGTCGGCGGCGTCAAAAACAGCGCCGAGACGCCCACGGAGACCCAGGTCGATAACTTCGTGGCTCGCAAGGCGGTCGGCAATTTTGTCGACCTGGCCTCGATGGCCACGTTGCACATCTCGCCTGTGATGCTGTTGGCCGTGGTCAGCGACGTGGCCTACGGCTCGCAGGTTTACCTGCAAGAATTGGCGCGTGAACTAGAGACTCAAGGGGTCGTGGCCGACGCCACGCGCATCCATCACGTTAACGATCTGCTCTCGGCCGTGTCCGACGCGTCGGCCGCCACCAGCCAGGTGTTCAACACGCCGCCGTTGTCGGTCGAGGCCCTGAAGCAGGCCATCGAGGACACCCGCAGCGCACTGGCGGCGCCCGGCGGACGAGAAATGCTGCCCGAGGCCGAGGTCCAGCGAATGTGGCAAGAGATGCGCGACATCTCCGACCGAGAAGGCGTGGGTTTGCTGGCCGTTTCCACCGCCGCCACGCTCCGCTCGCTGAAAAGCATCGCCACGGTCGGCCGCGGGGCGCTTTCGTCGGTCAAGGTTGCCGGCTCGCTACTGGATAGGCACGTGCTGGACCATTACCAGCAGTCGCTCTCTGAGATTCGTCAACGGGGCGTGTACGTTTCGTTGGCCGAGACCAGCGAACCTTACCTGGCCGCGGTCTGGGAGAACTTTCAGCCCAACAAGACCACGCTCACCCAGGACCTGATTTCCGGCAAGTTGCTCACCGGCGGTTGGCGAGCCGCCCGCAAATGGCTGGGCAAAACCGACGAAGCGATGTGCGACACTTCGACCGATTCTATCAATCCTGAAACGCTGCCGCTCGCCGCGCCGGCGGGCGCCGCACCCGCTGCCACGACCGTTCAAAACGCCCCCTCCGCTCAAAACATCCCCTCCACACACAACGCCACTGAGACGCCATGAATCCCACGCTCACGCCACCGGCGTCCGCCACGGCCAGCGACCTGATCAGGCTTTCGGCCAGTGAAATGGCGCGGAGGATAGCAGCCGGCACGCTCACCAGCGTCGACCTGGTCGAAGCGCATATTCGCCGCATCCAAGCGGTCAATCCGCAGCTCAACGCCGTCGTCGTGCCGCTGTTCGACCAGGCGCGTGCCGAAGCCCGCGCGGCCGACGCAGCCCGCGACCGCGGCGAACCGCTGGGTCGGCTACACGGCGTGCCGATCACGATCAAAGAATGCTTTCACATCGCCGGCACGCCCTCGACCGAAGGCGTGCACCGCTTTGCCGACGAGTTGCTCGCTGAGGACAACCCGTTGGTGGCCCGCTTGCGGCGCGCCGGCGCGATTGTCTTGGGCAAGACCAACGTGCCGCAACTGATGCTAATGCACGAGACCGACAACCCTTTGTACGGTCGCACGCAAAACCCCTGGGATCTCGACCGCGCACCGGGCGGGTCCAGTGGCGGCGAGGCGGCGATCGTGGCCGCCGGCGGCTCGCCGCTGGGCCTGGGCAACGACCTGGGGGGCAGCATCCGGTTTCCGGCACACTCCTGCGGCATTTTTGGCATCAAGCCCACCTCGGGGCGCCTGACAAACCGCGCCGTGCGCGACAACCTGCACGGCATGCACGCCATCGTGCCGCAGAGCGGTCCACTGGCGCGGAGCGTCGAGGATCTGACCTTAGCGCTGCGCATCCTGAGCGAGCCCGATCCCGCGGCCATCGAGGCTGACGCCACGCCCGTGCCGCTGGGCGACCCTGTCGCGGTCGACGTCGCCAAACTGCGCATTGGCATGTGGACCGACAACGGTCACTTTCCAGCGTCGCCCGCGCTGTGCCGCGCCGTCAATGAAGCGGCCGACGCGCTGCGAGCGCGCGGCGCCCACGTCGAACGATTCGAACCCTATGACGTCGCGCGGGCCGTGGAGCTATTCATCGGTTGCACCAGCGCCGACGGCGCGGCCGACGTGCTACGGGTTTTGGGGGGCAGCCCCCGCGATTGGCGTTTGCGGCGGCTGATCCTCTTTGACCGTCTGCCGCGCTTCGTGCGGCGCGCGCTGGCAGCCAGCTTGCGACTGCTTGGTCAGCGACGCACGGCCGAGCTGCTGGACATGATCGGCACCCGTTCGGCCGACGAGTATTGGCAGCTCGCCGCGGCTCGAGTGGCCTATGCCGAGACGTTTCTCGACCGCGTCAACAATGCGGGGTTGGATGCGATTTTATGCCCGCCACACGCCCTGCCCGCCTTGCGCCACGGCAGCACCGAACACCTGACCCTGGTCGCCGGCAATTGCTACTGGGCCAACGTGCTGGGCGTGCCCGCCGGAGTGGCCCCGATCACGCGTGTGCGTCCCGACGAAGAGACCCTCCGCCCGGCCAGCCGTGACCTGGTGGACCGCACGGCGTCGGCCGTGGAGCGTGGCAGTGCCGGGCTGCCGGTGGGTGTCCAGGTCGCGGCGAGACCCTGGCGCGAGGACGTCGTGCTGGCCATACTGGCAGCCCTGGAAGCAGACTTTCGGCCGCGACCGGACTTTCCGGCGACGCCCGTCGACCCAGCACCGGCGAAAAGTCCTTCCGGCCAGAGCGCTTAGGGCACTCGGGCGCCTGCTCTGCTTGGGACCCCTTCTCTGCATTTGCAATGCTGACTGCGACCACGTAGAATCCAGTTGCTGAGAATGAGTCTCAATTAACCTACCTCGGTTGGCCACACGTGCACGACCTGATTCCGCTCAACCTTTTGGCCCCTGGCCAGTTAGCCCACGTCGGCCAAGTAACCGGTCGCCGCGACGACATCCACCGCTTGGAAGAGTTGGGCTTGCGCAGCGGTGCCGCGGTCGAAATGGTGCAAGCGGGCAGTCCCTGCATCATTCGCCTGGCCGGTCAGAAGCTCTGCTTCCGTGCCGACGAAATGCTGCACGTGCTGGTGCGGCGCGGAGCGGCGACGTGACCGTGCTGGCCGATCTGCCTGTCGGGGCGCGAGCCCGTGTGAGCCTGGTCAACGGCGGCGACGACCTGAGCATGCGGTTGCTCGAAATGGGACTGACGCCCGGCGTGGAAGTAGCCGTGGTCGGCGTAGCGCCGCTGGGCGATCCGCTGGAGCTGGAACTACGCGGCTACCGCTTGAGCGTGAGGCGTAGCGAAGCGGCCCGCGTGGAAATCCACCAACTCTAGAAATCATCAGGCGACACGCGCTCGATAGCGCGATCCGCCGCTTGCCGTTGGAATGGCTGCTATGACCAGGCGATCGTCCAAGACCATCGCTTTGATCGGCAATCCAAACACGGGCAAGTCCACGCTCTTTACGGCGCTGGCCGGAGTGCGGCAGCGCGTCGGTAACTATCCCGGCGTAACGGTCGAGAAAAAAATCGGCGCGTTCGAGCTCGACGGCACACACTGGCAATTGGTCGACCTGCCGGGCACCTACAGCCTGGCCCCCCGCTCGCCCGACGAAATGGTCGCGGTGGACGTGTTGCTCGGTCGCCAGGCAGACGTGGGCACGGTCGACGCCGTGCTCTCGATCGTCGACGCCGGCAACCTGGAGCGGAACCTGTACCTGGTCAGCCAGGTGCTGGAGTTGGGCGTGCCCACGGTCGTGGCCCTGAATATGGTCGACCTGGCCGAGTCGCGCGGCATCGCGATCGACGTGCAAGAGCTGCAAAATCGACTCGGCGTGCCGGTGGTCGCCGTGCAGGCCAATCGCCGCATTGGCATGGCCGAGCTGAAGCGGGCCCTGGCGGCGGCGGTGCAAACCTCGGCCCGTGCGCCCGAGAGCCCCTTCCCTGCCGAATTTCAGCACGAGGTCGCCGAGTTACAGCGGTCGCTCTCGGCGGGTGCGCCGCAGGCGCTGCCTCGCTATCTGGCCGAGCGGTTGCTGCTGGACACCACTGGCTATTTGCAGGGTGCGCTCAACGAATCATCGCCAGGCGGCGCGCAGCGGTCGCACGACCTGGCAGACACGCTCACCAACGCCCGCGCACGGCTGGCCGAGGCTGGTTGGCAGGTGCCGGCAGTCGAGGCCCAGGCGCGCTACGGCTGGGTCGGCAAGATTCTCGACGGCGCCATCACGCGTCCCCGCCAGCGCGTCGTGACCGCCAGCGATCGCATCGACCGCGTCTTGACCAACAAGTTCTGGGGCACGCTGGTCTTCGCGGCCGCCATGCTGGCCGTATTCACCTCGGTGTTCGTGCTGGCCGATCCGCTAATGGGCCTGATCGATGATTCGATCGGCGCGCTGGGCGACGCCATTTCAAATCGCATGGCCCCCGGACCTTTGCAGTCGCTGGTGGTCGACGGCATCATCGGCGGCGTCGGCGGCGTGGTGATCTTTTTGCCGCAGATCCTGATGCTGTTCTTCTTTCTCGCCGTGCTGGAAGATTGCGGCTACATGGCCCGCGCCGCCTACCTGATGGACAAGCTTATGGTCCGCGTGGGCCTGAGCGGCAAGTCGTTCATCCCGATGCTGTCCAGCTTTGCCTGCGCCATCCCCGGCGTGATGGCCACGCGCGTCATCGAGAACCGCCGCGACCGGCTGACCACCATCCTCGTCGCGCCGCTGATGAGTTGCAGCGCGCGGCTGCCGGTGTACACCATCCTGATCGGCGCCTTCATACCCGCCCGGGCATTCCTCGGCGGTCTCGTGCAGTTGCAGGGTCTGACCCTGTTTGCCATGTACCTGGTGGGCATGGTCACCGCGGCCGGCGTGGCACTGGTGCTCAAGCGAACTCTCTTGCGCGGACCGACTCCGCCGTTTGTGATGGAACTGCCCACTTACAAATGGCCGTCGGCCACGAACGTCATCCTGCGGATGGCCGAGCGAGGCTGGTCGTTTCTCTATCGCGCCGGCACGTTGATCCTGGCGGTTTCGATCCTGGTTTGGGCCGCGTCGTACTATCCGCATCACTCGGAAGAGGTCGATGCGACGTTGGCGCCAACACGCGACGCGCTGGCGGCCGATATTGAAAAACTGCCCCCCGAATCGGCCGAGCGCGAAGCGTTAACCGTGAAGCTGGACGACGTCGACCATTCGATCGCGGCGGCCTACCAGCGCGAGAGCTACTTGGGACAAATGGGGCACTGGATCGAGCCAGCCGTGCGACCACTGGGCTGGGACTGGCGGATTGGTTGCGCGGCGATTGCTTCGTTTCCGGCCCGCGAGGTCGTGATGGGCGCGTTGGGCGTGATCTATAACCTTGGGTCTGACGTCGACGTGGGAGACGATTCCGACCAGGACCGCCTGGCCACGCGGATGAAGGCCGCGGTGTGGGACGACACGGGCGAACCGGTCTATAATATCCCGGTGGCGCTGTCGATCATGGTCTTCTTTGCGCTGTGCGCCCAGTGCGCGTCGACCCTGGTGGTGATTCGCCGCGAGACGAACAGTTGGCGGTGGCCGGCGTTTACGTTTGCCTACATGACCGGCCTGGCCTACCTGGCCGCCCTGGTGACCTACCAGGTCGGCATGCGATTGCCGACCTTTTAGCCGATGAGCCGCACTCGAACCGAGTGACCATGAACGAGTGACCATGAACGCCACGCTACAAAACCTGATTGTGCTTGTCGTGGTCGTAGCGGCCGTGGCCTACCTGGCACGCGTGGCCTGGCAAACGGTCGCGCGCCGCAAGGGCGCGGCTTGCGGCGGCTGCGGAAATTGCCCCTCGGCCGGCGCCAACAACGCGCCTAGCGTGGTCGAGATTGGGTCGCTGACGAGATCGGTCAGCGAAACGGCGCCGACTCACGGCGCGGCAAGTTAACACGCGCACTATTCGCGCGCGGGCTTGGCGGAATCTTCCAGCTTGACGATTTCGGCAAACGCGGTGAAAGCCTGCACCACGTCCCCCTGGTCGGTCTTGATGCTGATCTTCTGCGACACGCGACCCGGCTCATCGCCCGCGGTGAACACGACCGGCACCAGGTGTACCGCCTTGGACTCTTTGGGCGCGTCGATTTCAAACGACTTGTCGGCACAGGTGACGTCGATGATCTTGAACGGCTTCTTGCCGCGCACCAGCAGCTTCTTGGTCACCTTCTCGCCAGGATGCACCACGCCGATGAACAACTGCGCGGGGCTGATCGTGATGTCCGAAAGCACCCGACCTTGCACGTCGACCGGCAATTCCAGGCCCTTGGGGTCGTTGGTGACCAGAATCAATTGATCCTTGATCATGCCGACCGGTGCGTCTTTGGTCAGCCGGACCAGCAGCTCATAGGTCGTGCGGCCGCCGTTGCGCGATACCTCCGTAATCTCGACCTCAAAGTGCGGGTCCGCCGTTTTGGCGTCGACGATCTGCCACTTGTCGCCGCCTGAGTGGGTGACTTGCAGCTTGCGTTCGGCGCCCTTGCCGGCGTCCACCGTGCCCATGTCCAGCGAGCCAGGTTGCATGACCACGTCTCCGGCAATATTGCCGGTGATGCGCAATTGCACCTCGGCCGGAAACGGCCGATCAAATTTGACGGTCAGCGTGGCCGACTTGTGACCCAAAAAGTCACGGGTATTGAAGTCGGCGATGATCTCGCTGGTCTCAAAGGTCTTCAGGTCGGGCTTGGTCACCTGCGGCGTCGTGCAGCCGCAGCTCGAGTGGACCATCAGGATGTGCGCCTCTTCCTCATAGATATTCTTGACCTGAAAGCGAAACTGGGTCTTGGCACCCCGCGCAACCGTGCCAAAGTCGTGCGAGGTGACGTTGAACATCTTCGTGGCCCATTCCTGCGCAGCGGCCGGACCGGCCACCAGCAGGCAAACCACCAAGGCGATCAGGGTGCGTATCACGGATGCGTTTCTCCCCATAAACCGATACGGCCCACGATCGGGCCACGTATTCTACGCGACGAGCCCGGCCCGGGATTTTGCAGGCCGAGGACGGGGGCGGCGGTGGGAATCGGCAAGATTTGGGCAACTTTACCGCTGCCAGCGTGGAACTGTCAACTTCGGTCAAAACCGCGTGTAGCGGTTATTAGGATTGAATCGGCACACGCCCGGCGGCACAAAAGCAATTCTCCCCAGCCTCGCGCCACGGGGTCGAATTGCTGACGATCGCGACGGAAATGGCGACGCAGATTGCCCAGCGTGCGGCCGCCGCGATCGGTAACCCCAGCGGCATGGTTCTGATGGCCGCCGGCAGACCTTTGTGCCCGTAACGCCCGCACCGTGGCACTTTGCCGTGCGTAAAGCGTTAGGATAGGATATGGCCGTCTGACACGCCCCGCCTCTGGTGCACCACCCGTCTTCCGGGAGCCCCCCCGATGCTCTTCGACCACCGCTCTCGTTGCCGGCTCACTTTGTTCCGTGGACCTGTTGGCGCTGTCGTGCTGCTGGCGTCGCTGCTGGCGCAAACCACGAATGCCGCCGAACCCTCAAGCGAGCGACCTCGCACACTGCGCGCCAGCACATCGCAAGCGGGCACGCTGCGGGCCGCGGATGGGTCGGTGGACCGGGCGAGGTATTACCTGGCGCAGGCGGCGGACCCCGCCGAGGGAGCGCCGGCGGCGGATGAGCATCCCTTCGCTCAGAAGTACAAGGCCCCGGCTCTCGACGGCGGCGTGGCCTGGATCAATACCGCCGGGCCCATCGATCTCAAGCAACTTCGCGGCAAGTTCGTGCTGTTGGACTTCTGGACCTACTGCTGCATCAATTGCATGCACATCCTGCCGGAGCTGAAAAAGCTGGAGCACGCCTACCCCAACGAGGTTGTGGTGATCGGCGTGCATTCGGCCAAGTTTGAGACCGAGCAGGACTCAAAGAACATCGAAGAGGCCGTGCTGCGGTACGAGATCGAGCACCCGGTGGTGAACGACGCGGCCCACAAGATCTGGGATAAGTTCGAGGTGCAAAGCTGGCCGACCTTGTGCGTGATCGATCCCGAGGGCAACCTCGTCGCCCGCAACAGCGGCGAGATCGACTTTGAAACGCTCGACAAGTTTATCAAGAAGGTACTGCCCTACTACCAGCGCAAGGGGCTCTTGGATCCCACGCCGCTCCGCTTCGAGCTGGCCTCCTTCAAGGCCGAGACCACCCCGCTGCGGTTCCCAGGCAAGGTTTTGGCCGACGAAAAGTCAGACCGGCTATTTATCGCCGACAGCAACCACAACCGGATCGTGATCGCCAAGCTCGATGGCACGCTGGTCGAAACGATCGGCTCGGGCCAGATCGGCAAGACCGACGGATCGTTTGCCTCGGCCACGTTCGATCATCCGCAGGGCATGGCGCTGGTGAAGGACACGCTCTACGTGGCCGACACCGAGAACCACCTGCTGCGCGAGGTCGACCTCAAAACGAAACAAGTGCTCACGATTGCCGGCACCGGCAAACAAGGGCACGGTTGGCCGGGCCTGGACGAAGTCGGCACGCCGCGCAAGACCAAGAACCGCTGGGTTGGCCCGCCGCTGAAGACCGCCATCAACAGCCCCTGGGCCCTCTGGGTCCAGGGTCGCGACTTGTATATCGCCATGGCCGGCCCGCACCAGATCTGGCGGATGTCGCTCACAAAAAATGGCGAGATCGGCCCCTTTGCCGGCAATGGTCGCGAGGACATCGTCGACGGCCCGCACCTTCCGCCGATGCCCTTCGAACCTGGGTTCGCCAGCTTTGCGCAGCCCAGCGGTTTGACCTCCGACGGCAAGTTGTTGTACGTGGCGGATAGCGAGGGCAGCTCAATCCGCGCCGTGCCGTTCAATATCAATCAGGACGTGACCACCGTGATTGGCACCTCGTGGCAGCCCGGGGCGCGGCTCTTCACGTTTGGCGACGTCGACGGGCAGGGCGAGCGGGTCCGCCTGCAGCACGCGCTGGACGTGCTGTTTCACGACGGCGCGTTGTACGTGGCCGACACCTACAACAACAAGATCAAGGTCATCGACCCCAAGAAGGCGACCTGCCGCACGCTGGTCGGCACGGGCAAGGCTGGCGCTGAGGACTCGCCGGGCGAGTTCGACGAGCCGGCCGGTTTGGCCTATGCCGGCGGCAAGCTCTACGTGGCCGACACCAACAACCACGCCATTCGCACGATCGACCTGAAGCGCGGCAACCAGGTCTCGACACTGGAAATCAAGGGCCTGGCGGCGCCCGAGCTGCCCAAGCCCAGCGTGCAGCCGAGCTTTCCCGGGGCCACAGAGGTCGACGTGGCCGCCACCACGCTCAAACCGGCCGACGGCAAGCTCTCGCTGCAAGTCGCGCTCACGCTGCCCGCGGGCTTTAAGATCAATCCCGACGCGCCGCTGCGCTATCTGGTCGAAGCCGAATCGCCCAAGGGCCCCGTCAGCCGAGAAGTGCTGGGCAAGCTGACCGACGCCACCGAGCGGGCAACCAACTTCGCCATCGACTTGCCGGTCAGCGCTCAGAATGGCGCTGACAACCTGAAGATCTCCCTGGCGTACTACTATTGCGCCAAGGGAGCCGAAGGAGTCTGCAAAGCCGGCAGCGTGATCTGGAAAGTGCCGGTGAAGGTCTCGCCGGACGCCGCCGAATCGACCGTGGCGCTGCCCTACGAAGTGCGCTAGTATCGCGATCGATGTGACGTGGCGCGCGACGTCAGCGCAACATTGTGACACGGCACCAATCTTGATCGGGCGCGACCATGTCGCAACCCTATCAATAACTCAAACCGGTCACCGAGTAGCGGCTTTGCCGCTGGTCCACTCGGGGCACGCCCTCGGGCACCTTCAGCTCAAAGCGGTCCGGGGGAATGTCGATGTTGAATTCCAAACCAGAAAGGTCCACCGCGATCGCCTGGTTCTGCACCGGCGAACCGTCGGGGAGCGTGCCCACGAAATATCGCAGCAGGGCCTTGGCCGGAAACCAGATCTGACCACCGCGGCCATCGGCATACGGACGCATGTCGCTCAGTTCCAGCCGTGAGTAGACCGCCGGCCGCTCGTGGTCGAGCTCAAGGAACGACGATGATTCAGTGAGGATCACGTCGCGAGCCAGCAGCCGCCAGCGGTCGTCGTAGGTCAATCGCAGCACCAGGCGATCATCGCCATAGTGGCGGGCCGTGACCTCCCATTGCTCACGGTCGCCTTCGAGCCGCCGGGCAACGCTGCGCTCGGGCGCAGATCGCAGGATCGCTTCGTGCGGCAGGCTGCGATACTCGAGCGCAAAGGCGAACGGCGCGATCCGGCTCCGCTGGTTCCAATGGGTCTCGGGCGACGCCAGATAGACGCAAGCCCGACCCGGGGTCGCGTCAAACGTGCGGACAACCTGGCCGTCATAGACCGTGGTCTCGACGATGGCGGGCCGGGCGATGTAGGTCTTCTCCTCGCGCTCGCGCGCGCCCTCGCGCCACCAGTTGGAGTGGTAGCTGCGGCGGGCCGCCTGTCGCGCGGAAAGGGAATAACCGCTGGCCCGATGTTCATAGCCCCGCTGCCGACAAAAGGCCTGCAGACGCCGCAGTTCCTCGGGCGAGGTCGGCTGATAGGTCACGCGAAAGTCGCCTTTGGCCGAGCGGACCTGGCCGGCTTGTTGATCGAGCCAGACCAAGGCCTCGAGGATTCCGGCCGGTTCGATCGACCCAGCTTGGGTCGGCGGCGCAGCTCCGGCGAGCAGTGCCGCGATAATGCTCCCTAACAGGGCGAGCGACCCCGTCACGATGCGGCGAGCGGACATGCTATTCGGGCCTCCCTTCATGGAGGGTCGGCCGGGCCGCGGGACCCATCCATGGCCCGGCGTGCAACGAGACGTCCTAGTCTGGCGGATCAGTGTACCACCGCCGGCGCGCCGATCAATCATCGCGGCGGGCCGCTGCTGGCATTTGCCGCGCGCAAACATGGAAGGGGCAAAAATGCGTTGATTTACAGGGCCCGAGCGTAATTGCCCCCGCGGGCCGAGACCTGTATAATCGTCGATTCGTCTCAGGTGCTCAGGAAGCTCTCCGCTGGAGGGCGGGCACGCTTCGAGACATGGCCCCTAACCGATCGGCACCCCGCCGCGCCAGCCAGGCATCTCTTGGCGCATCTCGCTTCTGGCTCCCCTTCGTTCGCGGCGCGCAGTCCCGATAGATCCGAACACAGCAAATTATGGTAAATCGTAACCTGATCCGCGGCCTGGACTTGAAACCGGAAGAGTGGGAGGAAGAGCTCGCCCTGGCAATGGGCGGCACCGCCACCGAAGATCTCGAATGGGGTGGCGGCGAATTGGCCGTCAACAAGATCATCGACGGCAAGATCCTCCGCATCGATAACGACTTCGTCCTGGTCGACGTCGGTTATAAAAGCGAGGGCATTATCCCGCTCAACGAGTGGGAAGAAGGCGAAGAGCCGCCCGAGGTAGGCCAGCACGTCAAGGTCCTGATCGAAGAGGTCGAGGACGTCTTTGGCCGCACCGAAGAATCGCGTGGCATGATCGCCCTGAGCAAGCGCAAGGCCGAAAAGATCGAGGCCTGGCTCAAGGTCATGGAGACGGTGCACGAGAACGACATCGTCACCGGCACCGTGACCCGCAAAATCAAGGGCGGGTTGCTGGTCGACATCGGCGTCAACGTCTTCCTGCCAGCCAGCCAGGTGGACATCCGCCGGCCGGCCGACATCGGCGACTACATCGGCCGCACCATCCAGTGCATCGTGCTCAAGATCGACGACGCGCGGCGCAATATCGTGGTCAGCCGCCGGGCCTTAATCGAGAGCGAGCGGGCCGAAAAGAAGTCTCAGTTGCTCAGCACGCTCGAGGTCGGCCAACTCCGCAAGGGCGTGGTCAAGAACATCGCCGAGTTCGGCGCGTTCGTCGACCTGGGCGGCATCGATGGCCTGCTGCACATCACCGACATGAGCTGGGGACGCATCGGGCATCCGTCCGAGATGGTCTCCATCGACCAGGAGATCGAGGTGCAGATCCTGCATGTCGACCGCGAAAAGGAAAAGATCGCCCTGGGACTGAAGCAAAAGAGCGCCAGCCCCTGGGAATCGGTCGAGAGCAAGTATCCGGTCGGCTCGGTGGTGCGGGGCACCGTGGTGAACGTGATGAGCTACGGCGCCTTCGTCAAGCTCGAAGAGGGCATCGAAGGTCTGGTGCACATCAGCGAGATGTCCTGGACCAAGCGGATCAGCCATCCCAACGAGCTTGTGCACATCGACGACGAGATCGACGTCGTGGTGCTCAACATCGACAAGAACAAGCAAGAGATCTCGCTCGGCATGAAGCAGACCCAGGCCAACCCCTGGGACAAGGTCGCCGAGCGCTATCCGCCCGGCACGATGGTCAACGGCACGGTCCGCAACCTGACCAACTACGGCGCTTTCATCGAGATCGAAGAGGGGATCGACGGACTGCTGCACGTCAGCGACATGAGCTGGACCCGCAAGATCAGTCATCCCAGCGAGGTGGTCGAGAAGGGCCAGACCATCGAGTGCAAAGTGCTCTCGGTCGACCAGCAGCGTCGCCGCATCGCCCTGGGGCTGAAGCAGTTGGAAGAAGATCCCTGGGCTACGGACATCCCCAGCAAGTATCAGCCGGGGCAGCTCGTGACCGGCACCGTGACCAAGATCACGAACTTCGGCGTGTTTGTCGGCCTTGAGAACGGGTTGGAAGGCCTGTTGCACATCTCCGAGCTGGCCGACCACAAGGTCGAGAACGCCGAGGAGATCGTGAAGGTTGGCGACCAGATCGAGGTGAAGATCCTCAGGGTCGACGCCGGCGAACGGAAGATTGGCCTGTCGCGCAAGCGCGTCGATTGGGCCGACGAAGACCGCAGCGAAACCGAGACGGCGCGCCCCGCGTCCAGCCCGGCGAGCACGCCCGCTTCGGAGCTCAAAGGCGGCGTCGGCGGCGAGTCCGGTCCGCTGATCAAGTAGTAGCCCCGCGTTGGCCGCAGATAACACGCGCGGCTGAAAACGCCGGAACAATCGGCAGCAAACCCAAAACGGGGATAAGTCCGACGACACGCTCGGGCTTATCCCCGTTTCTATGCGCTCCATGCGGTCGTTGTCGGACGGTCCGTTAGAGGTGGCACGGGCCGAACTACACTCGCATCCGTCGCACGCGTCGCACCATGCCCACGCTGCGCTTCTTTGCAGAAAAGCCCTGCGGACGTCGATAGTTGTGCTATCCAATCCCGCATCCAGTGACGCCCCTCCTGACCTTCGATCACAACGCATGACTGCAACCCGAAATCGTCCTTCCAGCGCGGTCCAAACTCCGCTGGAGACCTACCTCCGCGAAATCAACGAGACCTCGCTCTTGTCGGCCACCGACGAGCAGGAACTGGCCACCGCAATCGGCCTGGGCGACTCCCGCGCCCGCGACCGCATGGTCCGCGCCAACCTGCGGCTGGTGGTCAACATCGCCCGCGGTTACACCGGCAAGGGTTTGAGCTTGCAGGACCTGATCGAGGAGGGCAACCTGGGTCTGCTGCGGGCCGTCGAGGGCTTCGACCCCGGCATGGGCACGCGGTTTAGCACCTACGCCAGCTACTGGATCAAGCAGTCGATCAAGCGAGCGCTGATCAATACGGCCAAAACCATTCGCATCCCGGCCTACATGGTCGAGCTGTTGTCGAAATGGCGCCGCGCCACGGCGCGGTTGGCCGAGGAATTGGGTCGCACGCCCACGCCCGAGGAAATCGCCCGGGTGCTGGGTCTGCCCCGCAAGAAGCTGCCGATCATTAAGAAAGCCATCCGGATTTATAACTCCACGCCGCAGACCGATCAGACCGAGGCCGGCTGGTCGCTCGGCGAGATGATCCAGGACGACCGGCTGAAGAGCCCCGAGGACGAGCTGATCGACAGCGACAACCTGGTCCATGTGATGGGAATGCTTGACACCATGGACCTGCGCGAGGCCACGGTGCTGCGGATGCGGTTCGGTCTGGCGGACAACGAGCCGCGTACGCTGAAGGAAATCGGCGAGTCGCTGGGCCTGACCCGTGAGCGGGTGCGCCAGATCGAAACCGAAGCCCTGGCCAAGCTGGCCACCAGCTTGCAGGGCACGCGGGGTTGATCGCGGGACTTGTGCGGCGGTTGATTTGCGGTTGATCGAACCGGGCCCTGCCCTGCTAGAATGCCGGCTCGCAACCAGTGCGCGGCGCGGATTCTTGCGGTCGGGTGACCGTGGTGAAACGCGCGGCGTCAACCGATCGGCCGCCCGTCATGGAACTGACAGATTTTATCCGCGACATTCCCGACTTTCCCAAGCCGGGCATCCTGTTTCGCGACATCACCCCCCTGCTTAAAGATCCGGGGGCCTTTCGGGAAAGCATCCGGCTGCTGGCCGAGCCATACCGCGGCATGAAGATCGACGCGGTCGCGGCTGCCGAAGCCCGGGGCTTCATCTTTGCCGCACCGTTGGCGCTGGAGCTCAACGTCGGCTTCGTGCCGGTTCGCAAACCGGGCAAGCTCCCCTACAAGACGCACGCCTTTCACTACGAGCTCGAGTACGGCACCGACACGCTCGAGGTGCACCGCGACGGCGTCACGCCCGGTCAACAGGTGCTCCTGATCGACGACCTGCTGGCCACCGGCGGCACGATTGAGGCCTGCTGCCGCCTGGTCGAAACGTCCGGCGCGCAGGTCGCAGGCTGCGCTTTCCTGATCGAGCTGGAAGCCCTCGGCGGCGCCAAGCGTCTAGAGCGCTACCATCCTCACAGCCTGATCAAGTATTAGGCCAGCCGTGCCTAAGCTGTATGGCAGCGTGGTCTGGACCGCCGCAATCATCTGAGATCGTCGTCCTGCCCCGTTGACCGTTCGACTGCCAGCACGCGATTGGCACGCGACGTGCAACGTATCCTTTTGCATGCGACGCTTTCGCGGGATTTCAAAGTCTATTGGGAGGAAGAGGTCATGAAACGGCAAGTTTTGCTGGCATTGACGACGGCGGCGGCGATCGCGGCCATCAGTAGTTCCAGTCGCGCGGCGGCCGCCGTCGTCGTGTTTAGCAATGGACCAGTAGTGGCCACGGAGGTCGCCTATCGACCGTACTACCGTGCTTACCGTCCTTACGGAGTTTATCGGCCCTATGCTGTGCCGTATCGCGCGTCTGTGGTTCCCTATCGGGCCTACCGGCCGTATGTGGCCCCGTATGCATATCCTTATCGGGCCTACCGGCCTTACGCGGCCCCCTACGCATATCCGAATCGGGCATGGCGCGGGCCGGCTCGGTATTGGTGGTAGGAAACTTGAGCGCCCAAGTCGACGACAACTGTCGCAAGGACGCGACAGGGACGGAATGCGGAGATTCGCCGCCGCCGGCGACTATCGGCTGTATCCGACGAAGAAGCTGAAGACCTGCTTCAAGTCGTCCTGGGCATAAGCCACCGGCACGGCGAAGTCCAGCGCGATGGGCGCGGGACCCAGGGCCGGCAGCGAGATGCGGAAGCCGATGCCCGGGGCGACGCGGAATTGATTCCAGTTGATCGTCACGCTTTGTTCAACGGTGCCGAAGTCGCAGAAAGCGACCATCCGCAGCATGTCGTCGGCCGTGACCGGAAACATGTATTCCACCGAGCTCAGGTTCTGGAAGTCACCACCGACCTGGATCAGCGTGCCACTGGCATTGCCCGGCTCTCGCGGCGACGCACCGCGGAACTGGAAGCCTCGCAGGGTGGAGAAACCGCCCGCATAGAACCGTTCGTAGATCGGCGTATCCGGCCCGGTGATGCCAAACTGGTTGTACAAGCTCAGCACGTGGCGGCCCGAACCATCGGGACGCTGGCGGAGCATGAAGAATTTGCGAAAGTCGGCCGTATAGGTTGGATACTGGAACGTGCCCATGGTGTAAGCCACGTCCAATGAAACAAAGTGCCCCTCGGTCGGCAGGAACGTATTGTCCCGGGTATCGTGGGCCATCTGGGCCTTGAACGAGTAGATCTGCGTGTGCCGCAACGAGTCGAGCAACAACGTGTTGGTGGTGGGATTGGGAACCGGATTGTACAGAAACACGTCTTCCGCCCGGAACGACACGTTGCCGGACAGGTCAGGCGTGAACTGGTAGCCCAGGCTGGTGCGGCCACCGGCGCGCTGCTCGGCCCAGTTCGTGTAGAAGCGGTTGAAGTAGTAGCCGCTCAAGCCGGCACTGATCCGGGTGTCAAACAGGTACGGCTCGGCAAAGTTGAACATGTACCGCGAGACCTGGGTACCCGGCGCGGCCTCGATGCGGAACATCTGACCGCCGCCGCGCCAGGCGCGACCGCTGCGGAAGTCTTCCCAACTGGTCGGCGGACGCCGCCAGTCGAAGTTCTTCTCATCCAAAATGATCGAGCCGATCAGGCCTGCATTCGAGTTTACGCCGGCGCCAAACATGAACCGGCCGGTCTGGGCCTCGTTCAAGTACACGTCCAGCGGAATCCGCGGCCGGTCGTCCGGCGGCGTGAGCAGCGGCTCGGGCGCCACATTGGGATTCGGCAGCGGATTGCCCGGCACATAGGACGGACCTGACGTGCCGCCGCCGGGCACGTAGTTGCCGGCGCCGCCCCCTTGCGGGGAGTAGTTGTTGGGATAGATCGAACCGGCCGCCGGCGCGCCCACGATCGCAGGTTGCGTGGTGTAGCCGCCCGGCTGCGGAGCGTACCCGCCCGGTTGCTGGGCCACGCTCATTGGCTGCGGGCCTGGCGACATGCCTTTGACGGTCGAACCGCCGTAACCGCCGTCTGGGCTTTGATAGCGAACGGCCGGATTCGCGGAGTTGCCGGACCCATTGATCGGCGCGCCGGTGATGAATCGCTCGGTCTCGCCGGTCGACCGGGGCCTGCTCGGTTGGGCAGGCAAGGCAGCCGGCGGCGTGGTCGGGGCGGCAGCCGGACGCCCAAAGCCAGTGCGGATGGTACCCGGCGCGGGGTATGGCGGGGCCACGGCCGGTGCGTAACCTCGCACGGTCGGCGCGGGCGGAACATTGTTCGGCCGCCCCGCCGAGTCGGGGCTTTGCCCGCGGAACGTGTCGGGGTTGCCTGTCTGGCGGGCGATGCCCTTTTTCTTCTTGGCGGCCAGCGCCTCTTCCGAGTCGGGGGGCGAAAGCACGATCTTGGGCACGTCACCCTTGCTGGGATCGGTGTTGAACAGGCCGGACGCCTTTATCCGTCGTTCGCTCGAGCGCAGCTTGCGAATGTCGATCACGTCGCCCGGCCGCAGACCGATGCGATTGATCGCCGTGACCAGCCGGGTATGCGGGTTGTCGCCGCCGATGTGCACGTTGATGTCGCCGACGACGCACTGCTGCCCTTCACTGATCTGATAGAGCATGTCGACCTCGTCACCTTCGAGGTTGATGCGCAGGTCGGCCTTGGCATCGGCAAACACGTAGCCGTTGCTGCCGTACAGATCCTTGAAATAGCCGATATCCGTGTTCATCGCCGTGCGGTCGTAGAACTCGCCGGTCTTCAGCTTCTGATCGCCGAGCAGCGCCTTTTCGTCGTAGATCTGATTGCCCAGGAAGGCGACGCTGCGGACCTTACAGCGAGGGCCTTCGTTGACGTGGAAGGTCAGCGTCATCCAGCTTTCCTTCTCGTTCCACTCATAGTCGCGGCCGACGCGAGCCTTAAAGTAACCGAGTCCGCGGTAGTAGTCGGTCAAGCGCTCGACGTCGTCGTCGATCTTCTTGCGGTCGACGTGTCCCTTCACCAGATAGAGGAGCGGCGGCTTCGATTGGATTTGCGTCTTCAAGCGGCCGTCGCTGGCAATCGTGTTGCCCTCGAACTTCACTTTCCAGATTTTCTGGGTTTGGCCTTCGTTGATCAGGTACACGGCGCCGCGGTCGCCGACCTTGCCGCCTTCGAGCACCTGCACCTTGACGTCGTTGAAGCCCTTGGTCTGATACAGGGTCTCGATCTTGCGGGCCCCGTCCTCGACGGCAAACGGGTCCAGCGAATCGCCCTTCTTCAGGCCGGTGGTGCTGGCCAGCTTCGTGGCCTTCATCTTCTTATTGCCGAGGTACTTCACGTAGGCCAGCGTGGGCCGTTCGACCACGGTCAGCGTGATGATCACGCCGGCGGACACTGACTGGCGGCGCGGCTCCACGTTGACGAACCAGTTGCGGCCGACCAGCTTTCGCACGTCTTTGTCGAACGTGGCCTGGTCAAATGGCTGGCCGATGCGGGTGCCGATGGTACCCAGCACTTTCTCGCGCGTGATCGTGCGATTGCCGACGATGTTGATTTCCAGCACGCGCTCGGTAGCGACCGGCGGCGGCGCGTTGGGAGACGGCAGCGGGATCGTGCCCAGCCCTGGACCGGGTCCCAGGGGCGGTTCTTGGGCGGCGACCATGGACAGGCCCAGCAGCCACGCCGACAGCGCGCACATCCCCACGCGCAGCGACGAACTTACCTTGCGGCGAACTGGACCCATGACGAAATGGTTCCGAACAGGTTGATAACGCGAGATGTGTCGGACGCTAGTTCACCGACGCCCCGCGCAACAGCGTGCGAGGCGTACGGCGAACGTTCCGCGGACCGCTACGGAGCAAGACTTGAGAATCACGCGCCCCGTTTTCGGTCCGTCAAAGGCGGCGTAGAGATACCTGAACCCGTCCGGGCGGGCAAGGCGAGTTGATCGCAAGAGAACAGGTGCGACGCAAGCCGCGGATGCTGGGCAAAGTTAGGGCGTGCTGGCAACGCTGTGCCGCCAAGAAATCGCTGGCAGCAGGCGAGCCGTAGAGGGCGAAAAACACCAGGAAAAACGCGTTTCGGGGGGCTCGAACAACCACCCTGGGCGTCAGAATGCGTCGGCCGCGTTGTACTGCTCGAACTCGTCGTGCGGCCGCCGCTCGGCGTTTTCAAACCGCATAAATTCTCGCCGCCAGTGCATTTTCAGGTCCGGAGTGGCGCCGTTTCGGTGCTTGGCCACCATCAGGTCGGCGTCACGCTCCAGCTCGCGCTTCTCTTCCGGATCGGTCCGATAGTACTCCTCGCGGTGAATGAACATCACCACGTCGGCATCCTGCTCGATGGCCCCGCTTTCGCGCAGGTGGCTTAAGCGGGGCTTATTGTCGCGGCCGGCCTCTGCCTGTCGGTTGAGCTGCGCCAGACACAGCACCGGCACCTTCAACTCGCGGGCCAGGCCCTTGAGCCGCCGGGCAATCTTGGCCACCTGCTCCTGCCGCGGGTCGCGGGCGTTGTCCGGCTCGATCAGCTGCAAATAGTCGATCACGATCAGCCGCAGCTCGTCCTTGCGCTTGAGCCGCCGGGCCGCCGCCGCGATCTCGGACATGTTGCGGCTGGGGGTGTCGTCGATAAACAGCGGCGCTGCGCTCAGCTCCGCGCTCTTCTCGACCAGTCGTCGACGGTCCTCCGTGGTGATCGTGCCGTTGCGCAGGGCTTGCCCGTTGACCCTAGCCCGGGAACAGAGCAGGCGGTCGGCCAGCTCGATCCGCGACATTTCCAGACTGACCATCAGCGTCGTGGCGTTGCAATTGACCGCCACGTGCTCGGCGATGTTCAGCGCCAGCGCCGTTTTGCCCATGCTCGGCCGGGCCGCCAGGATGATCAGCTCCGAATCGTGCAGGCCGCCCACGACCAGATCGAAGTCGTCAAACCCGGTCGGAATGCCGCCGACCGCGTGGTCGTGCTTCATGCGGGCGTCGATGCGGGTCAGCGCTTCCTGCATGATGTCGTAGATCTTGCCGACCTGCGCCGCGCCTCGGTTGTCGAGAATTCCGAAGATCTTCTCCTCGGCACGCGACAGCATCTCGCGCGGCTCGATCGACTCGTCGTAGGCGTCGCGAAGAATGTCGGTGCTGCTGTGGATCAGCGAGCGGAGCGTCGATTTGTCGCGGACGATCTCGGCGTAGTAGTTCGCATTGGCGGCCGTGGGCACCGACTGCAGCACCTCGGCCAGATACGACGCGCCGCCGATGGCCTCGAACTGGCCGGCTGCCCGCAACCGCTCGACCAGCAGGGTCGTGTCGATCCGCCGGCCCTCGTCGTTCAACGCCCGCAGGTGCGTGAAGAGGGTGCGGTGAGCCTCGTCGTAGAAATCCTCGGCGCGGAGGATCAGCGAGACGTCGTCGCAGACGATTGGCAGCAGCAGAATGCTGCCTAGCACGGCCCGCTCGGCGTCGAGGTTGCTGGGCGGCTGCCGATCGAGGATCTCGGAATTGGCTTTCATGACGGCGCCCCCCTCCCTGCCGCCTGGGCCACGTCGCTTTTGCCGCGCCGTGGCGTGCGGGCCGCTGCTACCTACCTGCGCCAAAGACATTGCTGTTTTGGCGACGCTTGCTTCCTTGGCGATGCTTGGCTCAATGTCGCCGTGGACCGTCGGAAACGGCCCTGCTTACTTCTTTTCCGTCGTCTCGTCGCTCACCGTCGGCACGACCCACACCTTCAGCTCGCCTTCGATGTCGTGGCCGAGGTGAATCTGCACGGTGTACAAGCCGAGCTCCTTGAGCGGTCCCTTCAGGCGGACCTGGTCGGCCGTGATCGTGATCTCGTTGCGCTTCAGTGCCGCGACGATTTCCGGCGCGCCGACCGAGCCGTACAAGTGGCCTTCGTCGTTGGCGTTGGCCTCGATCGTCACGCTCTGCTTGCCCAACTCGGTCGCCAGGCCGCGGAGGCCGGCCATCCGCGCGTTCTGAATCTCTTGCAAACGGGCCCGATGCTTATCGACCATCCGCTTGTGATGGTCGGTGGCGATCGTGGCCAGTCCCTGCGGCAGCAGATAGTTAAGCGCGTAGCCGCGCTTAACTTCGACCACGTCCCCCTGATTGCCGACGTGGTCCACCGATTGGATCAACAACAGCTCGACGCCGTGATGCTGGCCGCGCGGCAGACGCTTGCCGGCGGAGAGTTTTCGCGATGAATTGGCCATGACGTTTCCTCGTGATTATCCTGCGATTGCTGGCTGTTGGTTGATTGATATGTCCGGCGATCTCGACCCGTTAGAACGGAATATCGTCGTCCACCGGACCCGCTTCTTGTTCGTCGTGCATGGCGCCTTGGGGCGCGGCTTGCTTGCCGCTGCGCGGGCCGCCGGTGCCGCCCGGGCCGCCTCCCTTGCCGCCGAGCATCTGCATCCGCTCGCCGACGACGCGGAGCTTGGAATTTTTCTTGCCGTCCTTCTCCCAGGTATCGAGCTTCAACCGACCTTCGATCAGGACGCTCGATCCCTTGTTCAGGTACTCGCTGGCGATCTCGGCCGTGCGGCCCCAGAGCGTGACGTCGACAAACGTGGTCTCGTCGACCCATTCACCGCTGGCGTTCTTGCGACGATCGTTCACGGCCAACCCCACCTCGGTCACCGCCGTGCCGCTGGGCACGTAGCGCAGTTCCGGATCGCGCGTCAGATTGCCGACCAGGATCACGCGGTTGTAGCTGGCCATGATTTCGTCTCCCACTCACTCCACGTTGGACCGCACCGGGCGATCCGCGGGAGCGAATAAACCTGTCAAATCGCGGGCGTCCGTGACGCTTCCGCCCATGTCGCCCACGGGACCTTAGACTTCCTCGACCTCTTCCACTTCCCCTTCCGCTTCGGGCACGGCGACAGCCGCCGTGACCGGCACCGGCTCGGGACGCTTGATCGCCGTCGGACCTGCCAGGGCGTGAGCGACCAAAGCATCGGCGATTCGCGGGTCGACCTTCAAGAACAACGTCCGCAGGACATTGTCGTTGAGCTGGCACTGCCGCGTCAGAGCGGTCAGCTCGCCGCTTTCCAACTTGAAGTAGGTCAGCCAGTAGGTGCCCTTGCGATGGCCGTTGATGGGATACGCCAGACGGCGCTCTTCCCACAGCCGGCTGGCCAGCATTTCGCCGCCCAGCTTCTGGATCATTTCGGGGATCTGGGCCGAAACGCCGGCCGCGTCGCGGGAATAGCGATTCGCGTCCAGAATGAACATGCCTTCGTACACGTTTACAGCCACTGCAGAAACTCCTCGTTTAGGACACTTCTAAGTTTTTAGATGATTGTCTCGATTAGTTGAATCGATTTGCCGCCACGGTCAGGCCCTCGCGGACCCAGGCCTCGACGGCGTCGGCCGCACGCATCACGGCCACGTCGATCTCGGGCACTTCCGCCTTGGCAAACCGCCCCAGCACCCAATCTGCCGCGTCGCGACCTGCCGAAGGGCCGCCGATGCCGACCCGCAACCGCGGCACTGCATCGGATCCCAAACGGCGAATAATGTCTTCCAACCCGCGCTGCCCGCCCGAAGAGCCGCTGGGTCGAAACCGCAATTTACCCAAGGGCAAGTTGAGGTCGTCGGATACCACCAGCAATTCGGACTCGGCAATCTTGTAAAAATCTCGCGCCGCCAGCACGCTGCCACCGCTCAGGTTCATCAGCGTGTGCGGACTCAGCAGCAGGACCTTTTCCTGATCCAGACTGCTCTCGATCACTTCTCCTTGAAACGCCTGCTTGGGCTTCGTGCGGCCGTGACGAGCGGCCAACTCGGCAACCACACGAAAACCGACGTTGTGCCGCGTTCCCTCGTACTTTCGCCCCGGATTGCCCAGGCCAACAACTAGTTTCATGGACCACGATCTGGGCAAGAACTACCGTTATTCTTCGCCTTCCTCCTCGTCGCCCGCCTTGCGTCCGATCACTTCGGGCTCGGCGGTGCCGGCGGCGGCTTCCAACTCTTCGTCGCTCCGCGCGGCCACGCAGTGCACGATCACGGCCTCGGGATCCGAGACCAGCGTGACGCCCGCGGGCAGGTGGATGTCGGCCGCGGTCAATTGACCGTCGACCGCCAAATCGTTGATGTTGATTTCCAGCTTGTCGGGAATCGCCAGCGCCTCGCACTCGATTTCGATTTCATGCACGAGATGCTCGACCACGCCGCCATCCTTGGTGCCGATGGCCTGACCCTTGAGCTCCACCCGCACCTGAACTTCGATGCGCTCGTGCTCCGAAACCCGGGCAAAGTCGACGTGCAACACGTACTTGCCGTAGGTGTCCCACTGCAGTTCGCGGATCAACGCTTTCTCTTGCACGGCGCCGGCCAGCTCGACCACGCGGCTGCCATGGCGAACCGCGGCGGCCATTTCATCGGCGGCAACCGCCAGCGACTTGTTGGCTTCGCCGTGGCCATAGAGCACCGCGGGTACTTTGCCAGAGAGGCGGAGCCGCTTGGCGTCGCGCTTGTTGCCGGCTTCGCGGATCGTGACTTTTAATGTTTCCGCCATGGACCGACCTCTAAATATCTTGATTGACTAAATTGATGGATGAACTTAACTGACAAATCGCGAGGGAGCCGGCGTCGCCAGGTCGCAGCCTGGCATTGTCGCAGCCTGGCATTGTTGCCACCCGCCGCGACATTCCAGCCGCGTCATTCTAGCAGCCTGCCAGGCGGCGCGAGCCCCCGAGCCTCAGCGGCCCTACCGCAGCGGGTGGGGCCGAAGGGCAAACCAGCCATTGTCTCCGAAATGGCTCGCAGTTCAAGCCCAGAGGGGGCCCGATTTTGCGATCCTTTTGCCCGCGCTCCTCAAGACGGGGCAAGCGACCCGGCCATTTTACCCCGTGGAGCATCGCCTTCACCCCGTGGAGCATCGCCAAGCGGAGTTGATCGGCGGCCCGTGCGGCGCTCACCCACGGTAAGTGGCCGCAATAGGGCAAACCTTGACGGCCCCGCGCCCTCATTCGGGGTCAATCAAACAGGCGGCTGACCGACTCGTTGCGGTGAATGCGCTTAATCGCCTCGCCCAGCAGCGGGGCCACGCTGAGCACCTTGATCTTGGGGATGATCTGCTCGCGGCGCAGCGGGATGGTGTCGGTAATCACAACTTCCTCGATTGGCGACTTTTGCAATCGCTCGATCGCCTGGCCGCATAACACTCCGTGCGTGGCCGCGACATAAATCTGCTTGGCTCCGCGCTCGTGGATGATCTGCGCCGCGCCGCAGATCGACCCGGCCGTGCTGATCATGTCGTCGAACATCAGCGCGATCTTGCCCTTCACGTCGGCGCCGATGATGTTTTCCTGCCGCGTATGTTCGGCGTCGGCGCGCCGCTTGTCGACGATCGCCAGGCTGCCTCCCAACCGCTCGGCATGACCCAGGGCGCGCTTGATGCTGCCCTCGTCGGGACTGACCACGACGACGTCCTTGGGGTCGAAACCGAGCTCGAGAAAATATTCGTTCAGCACCGGCGCGGCATAGAGGTGATCCACCGGCACGTCAAAGAAACCCTGAATCTGGGCCGCATGCAGGTCCATCGCCAGCACGCGGTCGGCGCCAGCGCGGGTGATGATGTTGGCCACGAGCTTGGCCGTGATCGGCACGCGACCCTCGTCCTTGCGGTCCTGCCGGGCGTAGCCGTAATAGGGCACCACCGCCGTGATCCGCTCGGAACTGGCCCGCTTGCAGCTCTCGATCATGATCAAGAGCTCCATCAGGCTCTCGTTGACCGGCGGGCAGGTGGGCTGCACCAGAAACACGTCTCGGCCGCGAATATCCTCTTCGACCTTGCAACTGATCTCGCTATCCGGAAAGTTGCCAATCGTGATGCCGCCCAACGGCAAGCCGAGGTAGTCACAGATCCGCTGCGCCAGATTCGGATTGGCTCGGCCGCTGAATATCTTGAGATCGTTCATCGCGCTGTTCGACCCATTCATTTTCCGGACTAGTTAACGGCCGGTCACGTTATCTGCCGGCCCGATTACTTGCCCGCACCCAAACCCATGGCACGCATGGCGTCTTCGACCAGCGCCAGTTCGTCCATGTTATTTATGCTCAGCGCCTCGCAGGGCTGCAAGACGGCCAAAGCGCGGACGTCCTTGCCTTCGCTCAGCAACACGCCCGGACAGTCGGTGATGTAATACTCGCCCTGCGCATTATCGGCGCGAATCTTGTCGAGAGCGCCCAGCAGGTCGCGGCAGTTGAACACATAACAGCTCAGGTTCACTTCGCGAATACGCTTTTGTTCGTCGCTGGCGTCACGCTCCTCCACGATGCCCAAGAATCGACCGTCGGCGTCGCGGACAATGCGGCCCAGGCCGGCCGGATCGTCCTTGATGGCGGTGCCCAGCAGGCAGGCAGGACGCGTTTTGTCGAATTCGGCCAAGAGCGCCTCCAGCGAGCTGGGTTGCATCAGCGGAGAGTCGCCCGCCACCACCAGTACAGGACCATCGTGGCCGGCCAGTTGTTCGCGGGCCGACATCACGGCGTGGCCCGTCCCCCGTTGCTCGGCCTGCAAGGCAAACTCGAGCCGCTGCCGCCCAGAAAGCACCTGCCGCACGTCGTCGGCCCGGTAGCCCACCACGGCCACGATCCGCCCCACGCCGGCCACGGTCAGTGCGTCCAGCACATAGTCGATCATCGGCCGCCCGAGGGTCGGCACGAGCACCTTGGGCAGCTCCGACTTCATGCGGGTGCCCTTGCCAGCCGCCATCACGATCGCCACTGCGGTACTCAAGAGCCGGGCATCCTGGGTCGGAGAGGAAACCACCATCTTGGCAGCAAAGGGGCCAACGTTCCAGGGGCCCGGCGGGCGAAATTGCGGTGCCGCAGGACTCTGAGCCGTAGCCGAGGTCGGCGCATGCCTGTAGCCGAGGTCTGCGCTTGCCTGTAGCCGAGGTCTGCGACCTCGGAGCGTCGCCGAAGGACTCCGGACTCACAGCGGCCGGCTACTTGCCGAGGTCTGGGCTTGCCTGTAGCCGAGGTCTGCGACCTTTCCCTTACCCACAAGATTCATTGCTAGCGCTGGTGTCGGGTGGTGGGTGGTGCATCAGCCAGCCGGTGGTCATGTCGGAGAGCCGTGCGAGGCCTTGCCAGACGGTTTTAAGGCCCG
>Ga0163144_10000138_pt1 | contig 163516 bp, 132 predicted proteins | sample OliLak19BULKMAT1_FD_123175 | JGI IMG/M metagenome (GOLD analysis project Ga0163144, IMG submission 123175) | Freshwater microbial mat bacterial communities from Lake Vanda, McMurdo Dry Valleys, Antarctica - Oligotrophic Lake LV.19.BULKMAT1 | ecosystem: Environmental > Aquatic > Freshwater >...
CTCCGGCTCCGGGCCCCTCTCCGGCTCCGGGCCGAGAGGGGGATCCGGTTCGAAGCGGCTAAACTGGCCCCCCATGCGGTTCTTCTCTCTCGAGCTCGATCGTGCTGTCCCGGGCGCCGTCGTCCTGTCTCTCGTCGCGCTCGTGGGCTGTGGCGGCTGTGGTCCGAGCACGGCGACGGATCCTCTGACCGCTGCGGAGACCGCGCTCCAGGCCGGACGGTCCGACGAGGCCGTGCGCCTCATCCGCGCACACATCGCGAGACTCACCGCCGCCACTCCGGAGCACCACGAGGCCACGCTGCTCTTGTGCAGCGCGCTCGCCGAGGAGCATCCAAGCGATGCGCGCGACGCGCTCCTGAAGCTCGCAGCGGAGCACCCCACGCTGGTGACCCCGCGCGACTTCAAGCAGGTGCAGAGCTACCTGCAAACGCACGAGCACTACTCCGTCGCGGTCGATGTGATGGACGCTGGTCTGAAGCGCTGGAGCGACGACCCGATCATGCTCGAGGTCAAGGACGTGCTGCGCGCGCGCATCTTGCAAGTCGGTGACAACGACGCGATCGAGAAGATGCGCGGCCTTGGATACATCTGACGCGTTGCGCTCTCGGCCGCAGCAGCGAGTCGAGAGCCGTCAGAGGATGCGGCGCGGCGGAAGGATCGCGTTCGAGGTCAACAAGCCGCCGACCAACGAGATCGCGACGAGCAACATCAAGAAGGCGGTCTCGACCCCCTTGATCGCGTCATGGCTGACAAACGCGTCGAGCGCGCGATAGCCCAGCGAGCCAGGCACGAGCATCAGGATGCCTGGCAGCATCGGGACGGTCGCCGGCCGATCGGCGCGACGCGCGTAGAGGTTCGAGGCGAGCCCGACGACGAGGGCGCCGATGAAGGAGCCGACCGCCGGGTCGCCGCTCGCCGACGACATCGTGCGCGCTGCCAAGAACCCGACGACGCCTGTCGCGAGGATCACGGGCAACTCGGCCATGCGAGCTCGAAAGAGCACGACGAAGGCGATCGGCGCGATCGCGAGCGCGATCCACTGCGTCGAATCCGTCAGCCAATCGAAGGGCGCGACCACCGCGGGGGCGCTGTGGGCAGCCTCGATGCCGAGGACCCGTTCACCGACAAAACGCCCCAGCGCGGCGCCCAGACCGATCGTCAGGAACACGGCAGATGCGCCAGCGAGGCGCGCCGTGCCGGACGAAAGATGGCGAGTCGCAAGCTCGATCATCGCGACGGTCAACGAGAGGCCCGGAACGATGACGATGATGCCTGCCAGCGCGACGATCCTGTCGTCGACGTCGACTCCAGCGCTGCGCAGCGCGAGCCCTGTGAACGCCGCGAGGAAGCCCGAGAGCGGCTCGAAGATCGAGGCCACGCCAGGCTCCCTCTGCGAAAAGCGGCCGAGCAATCCGATCGTGATCCCGAGCGCGAGTGAAGCGAGGACCTCGGCGAGGCCGCCGCCGAAGAAGCGCGCTGCGGTCGCCGACGCGAGGCCGACGGCCAAAATGCCCCACGCCGGCCGATACCGATTGGGAGCCGCCGCGAGCGCCTCCATGCGGGCGAGCCCAGTCTCGACGTCGACACGGCGCATCGCGACCTCTTCGAGCAGCTCGTCGAATTCGACGAGCTTGCCGAGGTCGACGTCCCCGGGCTCCACGCGCAGAATGTGAGTGTGCTGGTCGACGCCCGCGCCGGACCCGATGATCAGACCTGTCGGTGTCGAGAAGACCGCCAGCTCGTGCCCGAGATCCTGCGCCACGAGTACCAGGACCCGCTCCAGCCGGTGCGCAGGCGTGCCATAGGCGTGCAGGAGCTGCGCCGCCCTCAGGAGGAATTGGACCTCGGCTCGCCGCTGCTGCTCCATGGGCGCATGGTGGACCATGCGAGCAGCAGAGGGAATCCGCGGCTCTCGCAATCGCGGTCCGGGCTCGAACGGAGCCATGCGCAAATGACGAAGCGCGCCGCAGAGCGCTGTCGTCTTACCTCGCAGGCTCGATATCGCTCAGCGACCGCGCTGTACTGCGCGCACCGCAGCCAGTCGGCGACGCGCGGTCTCGAGCCCTGCGCCCTGTGCCGCCTCCAGCGCAGCGACGCGTTCAGCGAGCCAGGCTTCCTGCACGGCGAGCCACGCGTCGAGGAGCGGGCTCGTCGCGTGGGCCAACAAAGGGCCGACACATTCATCGCAGAGGTCCTCGAGGGCGCGGACGCCGCCCGCGAGCTCGAAAGTGAGAGTCAGAAAGATCCGCCCACTCTCGTGGGTCAACTCCTCGGCGACGAGGCCATAGCCCGCCGCGATGAGCGCGACGCGGACGTCGCGTTCACCGCCGAGGGCCTGCACGACGACACGCTGCGGTCGGTGCCCGAGGTCCAGGGCGCGCGCGAGGATGTGCACCGTGTTGCGGCCACCGAGCCCCGCGAGGACCGCACAGTCGATCGTCCCGGGAACGAGGACCGCGAAGCCATCACCCAGGTGCACACTCGCTCGACCCCGCGCGACGTCGGTCGCCAGGGTCGCGCGCGCCCCCATGAGCGCCGCCTCGGAGAGGTCCACCGCGTGGACATGCGCCGCACGCTCCGCGCTGAGGAGCGCGGCGCCGAGCTGGCCATGATCCGCGCCGATGTCCGCCACGCGCGCGCCCTCGGGGACGGCGCGCGCGAGGACAGCGAGGCGCGGCGGCAGCCCTTGAAAATGCGGAGCAGGCACCGCCGTGACGGCCGCGCGCCACTGTTTCGGTACCTGCCAAGACATCGCGAGAAGCACTGCGCCCGCTAGGCCGCGCGGCACCCGTCGGGCGCCGCGCGTCGAGAATTACTGGCCCGCGATAGTCAACCTGCGCGCCGGATCGCGATCGATCCACAACACCGGCACGTCCGGCCCGTCGTCGTTGAGCTCGTTCGGATCGCGCCGGTCCTTCGAATGGCCTAGCGTCCAGATCGTGCCGCTCGAGTGCACCAGCACCAAATGGGCGCGATCATGGGAGTCGTCGGCGACCGCGCCGTCATCGATCACGAACCCAACGGTGTTGTAGTTGGTCGCGCCTCCATCCGGACCGAACGCGACCATCGCCATGTCCTCGTGACCCTGCGTGTTGGCGCGTTGTCCGGCGAGCAAAACCTTGCCCGTCGGGGTCAGCGTCATGGCGTTCATGCTGGAGTCCCGACCGAAATCGACCAGCGGATTCGACGTGGAAGGGGTCCGCAACGTCACGACGCCCGTGTTCGGGAACACCGAGCTCGCGCTCCCACGGAACGAGTTGTCTGCCTGACCATCGACGCGGAAGCGCCAGGCCGCAGGCTGCAACACCGGGGTCGAACCGAAGGGCGCCACGATCGTCCCGCCGACGACGAGCGTGCCGAGGGGGCCAATCCGCGCTGCGCGGGGTCGCCCCGGCCACGAGACACCGAACGTCTGCATGCTGTGAGCGACCCCGTCGACGGAGAAGCTGGTGTCGAGGTTGCCCGTCGCCGGCTCGATCGCGAACACCTGCAGGTCGCGGCCGTTGTTGCTGCCAGGCACGATTTGCGGGTCGCCGTCGCCGACGACATAGAGCCGCCCGCTCCCGGCGTCGGAATAAGCCAGCGCCCGCGCGAACGGCCGATTCGTGTTCGAGTTCTCGGGGTACACGATCACGCCATCCACACCGAACGACAGCATCGGCACGAGGTCGAGGCCGAGCGACCACACGACGGACGTAGAGACACTCGAGCCATTCGTGCGCGTCCCGCACGCGAAGACTCGGCTCCCTGCGAGCACGAGGTCCGTGACGAACTGCTCGGCGACTCCAACACCCGGCAAGGTGTGTTCGACGGGATTCTGCCCCTGCGCGTTGAAGTGCCACAGCGTCGCGATCGCGACGCTGCCGAGGCCGGACGCCCTGCGCCAGCCACCGACGACGAGCGAGCCATCGCTCATTCGAATGATGCTCGAGGCGCCCGTGTTGGGCGCCGCAGAGCCAAAGTCCGCGAGGCCCTGCGCCCCGAACGACGCGTCGATCCGCCCGTCGCGCCGCGCCAGCAGCGGATCGAGGACCGCGGGATCCGCCGTGAAACGCACGAGCAACGCGTCCGTCGCGGTGTTGCAACCCGGGTCGAGGCACTCGGACCCGTGCCATCCGACGGCGAGGACGTTGCCTTGACCGTCCTCGAGCACGTCGCTGAAGCGCATGAAGGGGCTCGCGATACCTGGCGCGATCGCAGAGAGGACCGGATGCGGGTAGATGTCCAAGAAGGCGCAGCCCGCGCCGAATCCCTCCGCGTCGAACGTCAATTCGAGGTCGCCAGAGTTGATGGCCGACTCGGCCGAGATCCGCAGATCGTGCGTGCCCGACGATTTCGGCGAGCAATACGAGACCACGTAGAAGCTGTTCGCGAGCCGGCGCACCTGTTGCCCCGAGCGCTCGAACGCCTCGGCGATCGTGGTCCCGCCCGGAGTGCTGCCGAGGTCGCCGATCACGGACCCCTGGGGACCGATCGCCTGGATCACGTTCGGGTCGATCTCGCCCGCCAGGCCGATGCTGAAGGCGTTGTAGCGCGGGCGCCCATTGACCTGCGTCGCGAGGCGCGCCGTCACCTGGGCCAATGTGATCGACGATCCCGCCTGGTGGGTTCCGTCCGTGAAGGTCACGACGGTGAGCGTGCGGTTCTCGACCCCGAGCGCTTCGGCCCGCAGGTCCTCTTCGTCGAGGTCGTCGAGCCCGTTCAGCACCGCGCCGTACAGGTTCGTCGAGCCGTTGAATGGCGGATAGAGGAACAGGTCGTCGATCGCGGCGTGGAGCGCCACCGGGTCATCGGAGAAGCCCAGGAACTCGTGGCCCTCGATCGAGTGGATGTCGACGGAGCCGTCGAACCACGACAGCTTGATGAACGCGTTTTCGTTCGCCGCGAGCACGGTGTCGACGTAGAGCCGCGCGCCCTGTTGGACGAGCGGCTGGGCGTTCTGCACGCTGTTCGAGCGGTCGATCAAGAGGTGCGAGAACGAACGAAAACTCTGCGGGTCGCGCAACGCGCGCTGTCCGCTCTCCGTCGTCGAGACGGGCTGCCCGTTCTCGTAGATGCGGAAATCCGAGTCCGTCATCGTGTCGACTGGGTCGCCGTTCGAGCGCACGACCTGGACAAAGGTCGTGATGCGGCCCGGGAGGTCGACCTGCGGCGCCGCGGACTGCGGGATGATCCGACGCGGTGTCGCGGAACCGGGGCCGGGTTCACCACCGACCCCAAGCGGCACCCCCCCACCACAGGCGCCCAGCCCCGACAGAACCAGAAGTCCCAGCCCAACGCGCACAGACGGCGCGCCCCTCGAATCACTCGTTTGCATCGTGTTTTCCCCTCGCGTCCTCGGCCTCGGACCGTGCGGGGTCGCGTGTGCACCGAAGGACGCCCCGCATCGTGCGGATTCGAGGGGCCTGACTCAAGGACCACGACGCAACGTGGGCGAATCGCGCTGATCGCCGGCGCCCGGCGCGCACGTCAGCCGCGCCGCTGCGCCGCGTACACGGCGCCGGCGGCGGCGAGCGCGTCGCCGCGCGCGGCCTGTCCCTGATCGCGCAGCGCCGCGCCGAGGCCCGCGAGGCCGAGCTCCACGTTGCGCCGCGTCGAGCCCGCGCCCATCAGGCCGACCCGCCAGGTGTTGCCCTTCATCGGCCCGAGGCCGCCGCCGATCTCGAGTCCGAACTGCTCCAGGAGGAACCGCCGCACGCGCGGGTCATCGACCCCGTCCGGGACCGCGATCGCCGTACACGGATTCAGCCGCTCGTCCGCCGGAACCCGCGGCGCGAGGCCGAGCGCCTCGACCCCGGCCACGAACGCGGCCGCGTGCAACGCGTGCCGCGCCCAACGCGCCTCGAGGCCCTCGACGAGGGCCTGGCGCGCCGCCTCGTGCAGGCCGTAGAGCATGTTGATCGGCGCCGTGTGGTGGTAGCTGCGATCCTCGCCCCAGTACCCTTGGATCAAGGTCAAGTCGAGGTACCAGCTCTGCACCTTGGACTTGCGGCGCGCGAGGCGCTCGACCGCGCGCGGCGAGAAGCTGACGGGCGAGAGCCCGGGTGGGCACGACAGACACTTCTGCGTGCCCGAATACGCTGCATCGACACCCCACTCGTCGAGCTTCACGGCGTGCCCCCCGAGGGAAGTCACGCAGTCGAGCAAAAGGAGCGCACCCAGCTCGTCGGCGACGGCCTTGATGGGCGGTACGTCCTGCAACACGCCGGTCGAGGTCTCGCCGTGGACGACCGCGACAATGTCGTATCGCCCGTGCTCCGCCCCGCTGCGCAGCTGCTCCGCCGTGAACGCGCGGCCCCATGTGCCGCGCACCTCGGTGACCTCGCCGCCCGCGCGCCGCGCGACCTCGGCCATCCGCGTGCCGAAGACACCGTTGACGCCGACGAGAACTCGATCCCCTGGCTCGACCAGGTTCACGAAACACGTCTCCATGCCAGCCGAGCCCGTGCCGCTCATCGCCAGGGTCAGCTGATTCTGCGTGCAGAACAAGGCGCGCAACATCGCGCGCAGCTCGTCCATGATGCGCAGGAATTCAGGGTCGAGGTGACCGAGCGTCGGCTTGCTGAGCGCCGCGAGCACCGCCGGGTCCACGACCGACGGGCCCGGTCCCATCAGCACTCGGTTCGGTGGCGCGAGCGGCGCCGGCACGTTCGAGAGGGTGTGCGCGCCAACGGTTGCATTGGAGGTCTGGGCCATCCGTTCATGATGGTCTCCGACACCTCGATTAAAAAGCGACCGCCCGAGGTCAGCGCGTCAGGACGCCTGGCGATCGCCACCCGCGTCGCTGGCCTCGCGCGCTTCCCGGCGGCGCGCGACGGTCGCGAAGAGCGGCAGGTGGTCCGAGCTCGTGGGCGGCCCGACCTCGGCCAGGAGCGGCGCGAACTCCGGGCTCATGAAAACGAAGTCGATGCGCACGAAGGGCGGCGTCGGGACGCCGAGGTAGCGGAACGGCACAGGGAACGTGACGCCCGTTCCCTGACCAACCCCTGCGAACGCGTCGACGAGGCCGGCAGACGTGAACACGTCGTGCGCCGCCGTCGCGGAGGTGCTGTTGAGATCGCCCATGACGATCGCTGGGCCAGCCGCCACGGCTTCGCGCGCGAGGCGCGCGAGGTCTCTGACAGCGGGGTGCCCTGCGCCGCGCCACGCGAGGCTCGCGGGCGGATGGAACACGACCATCCGCACGTCACCGAACGGCGTCTCGACTTCGGCGAGGAGGTAGGGGTGGTCCGCGCCGAGCCGCTCCAGCCGCGCGTCTCGCAACGGATAACGCGAGAGGATCCCGACACCGTCGACACCGGTCGCGAAGTGCGCCTGGTGAGGGTGGCTGACGCGCAGCTGCTCGGCGAAGGCGAGCGCGTGCGCGGGCTCGATCTCCTGCACGCCGATGACATCGGCGCCCGAGTCCGCGAGGAAGTCGGCGATGCGCTGCGGGTTCGAGCGATGCAGGCCGCAGTTGTGCGTCAGCACGTTGAGAGTGGCGTGCGGGCCGTCGAAGCGAACACGACGCCTCGCGCGCACTTGCTCCGACCCAACGCGTATCGACAGCGGCACCACAGCGCCGACGAGGAGCCAGGCCGGGAGCGTCGCGCCGAGCCAGAACGCGCCACACGCGACGAACGAGGCGAGCGCCGCCAGCGGCACACGCACTTGCCACAGGAGCGTGAACGCGGGTCGCGGCGCGCGACGCAACAGCGCCGTCGCGAGAACCGCTGCCGCGAGAACCCCCGCGGCAAACGTGCCCGCGCCGGGGGTCCCGGTCGAGCCGGGCCACGGCAGCAGCGGAGCGGCCAGGGAGAGCGTCGAGACGAGCGAGAGGGTCAGCATCGAGGAGCGCGCAGCGTGTGCGCTCTCTACTCGATCGACCGTCTGGCGCCGCTCGCCCAAGGCCGCTGACGGTTGTGACCGAAGCGTCCCGCGCTGGCGCGCACACGGGCGAGGGCCAGCGTCTCTCAGCGCGGACTCCGTGCTCCGTCATGGGCCGGCGTGGGCCGCCGGCCGTCGCTTCCCGGCAGCGCTACTGGGCCCCTCAGCGCTACTGGGCTCCTCAGCGCTACTGGGCTCCTCGGCGCTACTGGGCTCCTCAGCGCTACTGGGCCCCTCAGCGCTACTGGGCCCCTCAGCGCTACTGGGCTCCTCGGCGCTACTGGGCTCCTCGGCGCTATTGGGCCTCGTCGGCCTTGGTTGCCGCGACGTCGCCCTGCGTGCCGAGGACGCGCTCCGCCTCGAACTGAGCGCGGTTCTTCTCCCACCAGGCGAGCCACGCCGACGGGTCCTCGCCGAGGTCGTTCTGGCCCGTGAGCTTCTGCAGCGCCTCGACGACCTCGCGCCTCTCGACCGCCAGCGTGATCGTGCGCGACAGCTGCGCCTGGGCGCGGACATCCAAGACGATGCCCGAGGTCTGGGTGCTGACCACCGGATTTGCGATCGAAGCGCCCTGCGCGATCTCGACGTCGTAGTCCCCGACGTACGCGGTCTGGAAGCCGATGAAGAGGTGCGCGCGCACGCCGCTCGGCGCGCCGCTCGCGGCGCGCAGATGCGCGAGGTTCGCCATCAGCGGCCCCACAGCTGCCGCGTAGCCCGCGTTGCCGAGGGACTCGGCGGCGTTGCGACGCACCGCGGGAAAGCGGCTGCCGAGGGCATCGACGACCGGCCCGACCGCGTTGGCGTCGGCGAGGTCGCGCAGGCCGAGCGCCGCCTCTTCGCGCACGAGGCCCATCGTGTCCAGCACCGCGCGGTCGGTCAGCGCCTTCTGGAACGTCCCGCGCGCCAGACGTCGCGCCGCCAGGGCCGCGAAGGCGCGGCGACGGAACTGCGGCGCGGCGAGCTCGGCGGCGACGAAACCTTGCACATCGAAGTGAGCGCGTTCCCGCGCGAGGGTCCACACGAGCGCTTCACGCACGGCGCTCGATCCCTGCGCGCCGGCGATCGCCAGCGTCTCGGGTTGGTCGAAGCGCAGCCCCGAGGCGAGCGCCTCGAGCGGGAACTCCCGGTCACGCAGGAGCGCCAGTGCGCCGGCGTGTTCCGGCTCGGCCGCGAGCACCGTGTCGAGCTCCGCGAGGGCCTCCGCTGCGAGCCCCTTACGCAGCAGCCAGCCGGCGAGCACCGTCCGCGCGGAGTGGTCCGACTTGCCGATCTCGGCCGCCATCAGCCGCGACCGAGAGACGAGGTCGCTCTCGAGCACGAAACCCGTCACCACGCCGCTCACGGGCACCCAGTCGCGGCCTTCGCGGCGCTGCCACGCCCCGTCCTGGAAGCGCGTGCGAGCCCGCAGGTTGGTGCCGTCGGCCAGCTCGAGGATCCGCTTGCGGTCGGCCGCGCGGGCGTCCACGCAGGCGTCTTGGCTCGCGACAGAACGCGGGAATAGGGCCCCGGTCAGGGGGTCCACGATCGGGGGCGGCGCCGGCCGAGAGCCGAGGAGCAGCAGGACCGGGGCGGCCGCGGGCCCGATCGAAAGGAGGGTGGTGATTCCGAGGAACATCGGCGGCTCGGGGGTGGTTGCGGAGGTCTCCGCAGGGGACATCGACGCGGCTGGGACCTAACCGGCTGCAAATCTCCTGCCAGCCTCGAACACGGCCAGGGGCGCCGAACCGGGGTCTGCCTACCCTGTCTGCGTCCTCTCGCGGGGTCACCTCTACCCTCGGACGGCTAGAGGTCGAGACCAGAGGTACCGAACCCGACCCAAAAATGAGGTGAGGGTCGCGCGCGCTCCGCGCGCGCGACCCTCACCTCATTTTTGGGTCGGGTTCGGTACCTCTGGTCTCGACCCACTCCCACGCGCAGTGAGGCGCTGCCACCTCTACATGAAGCGCAGGGCGATGGCGTCGGTCAGGTTCGACGTCAGCGCCGGGTTCACGTCGCGATACCACGCCTGGTAGTGCCACGTCTCGCCCGCCACGACCCCGACAAAGCCGCCAGCTTGCGGGGTGCGCGTGACATCGATGTCGAGCGCGATCGCGCCGCCGCCATCCGTCACTTGCACCTGACCGGGCCCGTTGTACAGACCGAACCCGCCGCCGAGGCACAGGCGCCCCTGCCCACCGGCGAAGTGCTGGCTGTTGCGCGCGGTCCGCGAGGTCATGAAGAGCCCGAAGGAGCGCTGCGGCAGGCCCGTTGCCTCCAGGCGGACGAAGTTCTCGGAGGCCTCGTTGCTGCCGACGATACGCAGCTCGGCCGCGCCGCCGGAGCTGTTGGACTCGGCGGTGCAGTAACGCGCACCGATGGGCGCGGCGGCGCCGAGTTGCCAACGGAAACCACGCTGCGTCGACTGCGAGTCGAACGACCAGCCGACGACGACCGTACCCGAGTCATCGACAGACGTCGCGCCGGCGTAGAGGCCGCCGAGAGTGCCGAGGGCATGGACCCCTGTCGCAGCCGTCCAACGCCACGCGTCGCCGTCGGAATCACGCCCGACGATGACCGTGCCGTTGCCGTTCACAGCTGTCGTCGCGCGCAGGACCGTCGAGCCGGGGGCGTTCGTCGGCAGGAAGAAGACACCCGTCTGCGCCGACCACCGGAAGTTCCGGAACTGCTGCAGCGAACCATTGCTCGCGTATACAGCCGAGACCCCGACCACAACTCGGCCATCGGCGCTCACGGCGCGGGCCTGCAAGTCCGTCGGTGTCACGCCCGGGCTAGGGATGTCGCTGAGCGCGACGGTGACGCCGCTCCCGACGGTCCAGTACAAGGCCTGCGACGCGGACCCGGCACCGATGACGACGGCGCCATCAGCGCTGACGCGGTAGGGCGTCCAATCGCCGAGATCCTGCATACCCGTGGCTGATGTCCAACGAAAGCCGCGGAAGACTCCCGACGAGTTCTGGGCCTCGCCGATGATCACCGAACCGTCGGAGTTCACGTCGTAGGCCCGCGAGAACTGCCCGCCGAGGGTGCCGAGGTCCTGCATGCCGTTGGCGACGGTCCAGCGGTAGGCGCGCGGTCCACCGAGCGTCGGCACGAGCTCGGCGCCGGTGATCACCGCACCGTCATCACTGACGGAGGGCGCGGTCCAGACACTCCCGCCAGCCATGGTGCCGAGGTCTTGCGCACCCGACGCCAAGGTCCAACGAAAGGCGCGGGTGCCGTTCTGGGGCAGCTCGGTCCAGCCGACGATCACCGCGCCATTCGCGCTGGTGCCGGAGGCGTGGCTCTGACCCGAAGAGGGGAAGTCGATTGTGACCATCCCTCCTGCTGTCTGGCCAAAAGCAGGGGCCGCGAACAGCGCGAGGAGAGCGACCCGAGTGGCGTGTATGCAAGCGTCCATAGGCGAGTTTCGTAGAGAGAGAGAGAAGAGTCACACCCGGGCCTCTTCAACAGGCCGAACCGCGGGTCGTGCAGGCGCGCGAAGATGGTGAGGTAGGAAGCTCACGTCGCCGAATGAGGAGCCGCGTGAAGGGCGAGAGTCTCCTGAACTGAGCCAGGCGCCGCTACTCGACATGTGTCCTCCATATGTCGATGACGTGAAGGCCGTTCCAAGTGCACGCTCATGAGACGCGGCGTGGGAGCCGGAGGACGCGTCGAAGGACCCGAAGAACTCACTGAGTGCTGCCAGTCCGAGCGTCCCATGGGAGCCCCCTATCAACTCGCTCTTATTAGCCATTCACGCCTTGTAGGTGTCTTTTTTCATGTGACACACCGAGTTCCCCGTCACCGTGCTCGAGGGTCCCGTTTGGTGCGGAACCGTCGACACGGGCCTCATCGGCCTCGGGGCGCGGGGAGCTGAATGCAATTTCCTATTGAACTGCCTCATTTTGGGCGCTGTTTCGCAGGCATCGGGCGGCTCCCCGAGGCGGCCCCGCGGCCAAGGTGGTGGGACCCGCGCGGTGGAGCGGGTTGGTTCTTCCCGCAGAGACCAACGTCGTGGATCCTGCACAGGTCCATGAACCTGCCCGAGGATCGACCCGTGCCCGCTCCCACCGTCGAGCTGCTCGTGCGCGTCCACGCGCACGACCGCGCAGCGGAGGCCGTGTTAGCGGAGCGGCTTCAGGTCGAGCTGCACGCCCTCGCGGCGGCCCACCTCGGCTCGCGCACCCGCGGCGCGACGCTGCAGCCGACGATGCTCGTCAACGAGGCTTGGATCCGTCTCGTCGACCGTGAAGGTGCGCCCTTCGAGAACCGCTACTACTTCCTGGCGTTCGCGAGCAAGGTCATGCGCGGCGTCCTCGTCGACGCAGTGCGCGCGCGGAACGCGAAGAAGCGCGGCGGCGGACAAGAGCGACTGAGCCTCGCGGATGTCACGCGCACGACCGGCCTGGGCCAGCTCGATCTCTTGGCCATGGATGAGGCCCTCCAGCGCCTCACAGCGCTCGACCCAGACTGCGCCGAGCTCGTACAGCTGCGGTTCTTCGGCGGACTCGAGCTGCGCGAGATCGCTGCGGCGCTCGGAGTCTCGGAGAGCACGATCGACCGGCGTTGGCGCTTCGCTCGCGCGTGGCTGCAGTCGCAACTCGAGCCCTGAGGGCCCACGCAAGAATCACTTCGACGTTTCAGCGCCCATCGAGGAGCGCGTCGAAGACGCCCTCCGCGTGCTCCAATTCGTGCGACCAGCTCTCGAGCACAGCCGGATCGCTCGTCGCGTCACGCAGCGCGGTGATGGCCGTCACGGCGACTTCGCGCGCTTCGGCCTCGCGCCCGAGCTCGCGCAGGAGCAGCGCCTCCATGCGCAAGAGCTTCAGAACGTAGGCGCTGACAGCGCCGTGCACACGGCGCGCGGTCGGCAGTCCTGCCCGCACTTCACGCACCGCATCCTCGGATCGACTGAGGCCGCGCAACGCGCACACGAGAACGAAGCGCGCGTTGGCGTCTTCGGGCCAGCCGTCGGGAACCAGCTTTGCGCCGAGTGCGAGGGCCTTGCGCGCAGCGATCTCGGCGGCTTCGAAGTCACGTTGGCGACACGCGAGCATGGCCTCGACGATGTGCCAATGGGCGTGATAACGTGCGGGTTCGGCTTCGGCCTCGGCCAACGCAGCGGCGTGCTCTGCGAGCAGCGCCGCCGCCTCGGGCATGCGGTCGAGTTCGCACAGGAGACGCGCGGCGTTCAGCGCTGCGATCACGCAGTTGCCCGCGGTCCCGGCGCGCGTCGCGTAGACCTGGAGCGCTTCGAGTTGCAGCTGCAACGCGGCGTCGAAGTTCTCGAGCTGCTCCTCGATGCTGGCGCGCGTCGCTTTGAGGGCCACGGCGAACAACGAACCTCCGCCGCCATTGCGCTCCATCACGTCCTGGGCGCGCGCGAGCTCCTCCTTGGCTTCGGTCTGGTTGTCCATGGACATGTGGACCTGCGCCAAGCGATCGCGCACGGAGACCTCCATCTGCGGGTTCGGGACCGGGAATGCCGCGATGTCTTCCAGAAGCGCTCCATAGTGATCGCGTGCCTCGGCGAGGCGCCCGAGCCTCACGTAACACACACCCGCGTTGATGCCGACATAAGTCGTGGTGTACGCGTGAGCGCCCAGGCGCTCACGCGCGAGAGGCAGCACGTCCAGCGAGACTCTCAGGGACTCGTCGTAGCGCCCGACCTGTTCGAGGTAGTCCGCGTAGGCCGAGAGGGCGAGGAGTCGACGCGGCGAGTCCGGTGGCTCGAGCTCCGTCAATTCCCGGGCCGCGCCCTCGAGGAGCGGACCCGCGCGCTCGAGCTCGTTCAGGCTCAAGAGGCCCTGGCCTGCGACGGAAGCGACCGTCGCGCGCGCGCGGGCGTCGCTGACGTCGGGGACGCTGAGCTCGACGGCGCGCAGGATGTCGACGACCTTCGCGTCACGCCCGTTGGCGAACGACTGGACCGACGTGAGGACTCGGCTCAACGCTGTGGCGACCTCGATGGCCGAGTCGGCTTCGCTGCGTGTCCTCGCTTGGGCCTGGAGCGCGTGCTGGGTCTCCTCGTTCGCGCGCTCGGTCTCACGATTCGCGTGCTCCGTCGCGCGGTTGGCGCGCACGGTCGCGCGCTTCGCCCGCACGAGCCCGATCGACAGCGCCGCGATGACGGCCAGGAGCGCCGACAACAACACCCGATGTCGCCGCGAGAAGCCGGTCACTGCGGCGATGCGTTGGCCGCGCAGCGCGAACACCGACTCGCCCTGCACAAAACGTCCGAGGTCAGCTGCGAGGTCCGCCGCGGTGGCGTAACGACGGTCGGGATCGCGGTCGAGGCAGCGCGCGAGCACCGCGCGCAACGGCCGCGGGACCGAGGGCGGGGCGTGGACGTCCAGGGTCTGAATGCGCTGGATCGCCTGCGTCAGCGAGAGGCCTCCGAGCTCGCGCGGGGGGCGTCCCACGAGCAGCTCGTAGAGCACACAGCCGAGGCTGAAGATGTCGCTACGTACATCGATGTCCTGCGGTAAACCAGCGACGTGTTCGGGGCTCATGTACTCGAGCGTGCCGAGCACGCTGCCCTCGAGGGTGAGCAGCGCCGTGACACCGAGCTGCGCCGAGGCGTCCACGCGCGCCAAGCCGAAGTCGATCACTTTCACCAAACCGCCGCGCCCGACGAGCAGGTTCGCGGGCTTCAGGTCGCGATGCACGATCCCGCGACGGTGGGCGTGGTGCACCGCCTCGCACGCGGTACGCAGCAACGCGATGCGCGAATTGCGCTCGAGGCCCTGACCTTCGGCATAACGGACGATGTCCAAGGCCTCCTCGACGAGCTCCATGGCGACGAAGAGCACGGCGCGTCCGTCGACCACCAACTCGCCCGCGTCGAAGACTTGCGCGATGGCGGCGTGCTGGAGCGCGCCGAGGACCTCGATCTCGAGGCGGAACCGGCTGCGCTCCTTGGCCGAGCCGAGCGGATTCGCGAGCGTCTTGAGGGCGACAGTCCGCCTAGGAGTGCGCTGACGCGCGAGGTACACGACCCCCATCCCGCCGCGACCGAGCAGACCCTCGATCTGGTACCCACCGACGTCGCGCCCAACCAGCTCGAGCGGGTCCCAGGCGGGAAAATGAGCGAGGGCGCCGAGGCTGATAGCGTCCCGCTGTGCGTCCCCTGCGGCGATCGTGATCTCGGCGCGCTCCTCCTGCACGAGGAGACGGGCGAGCTCGCCGCCGAGGTCCGGGTCATCCGAGGTGACCGTGGCGACCCAGTTGGCGCGCTCGCCTGGATCCAGGTCCAGCGCCTCGTCGAAGAGGGCGCGCAGGCGTGACCAACGGCGAGGTTCCATATGTGGATGTGGTACGAGCGGCGCGGGCGGGCACCATTCCAGCCTGCGATCGGAATCGTCGGGTAGCAGGCGTCAGGAATCCGCGGATCTCGCCCTTGGGCCGTCGTTAGGCTCGATGTTGACCCACGTGTCCCGCACGACCAGGCTGCCCCATGACGCCACTCATCGCGTTCTGCCTCACGCTCGCCCAAGCAGCGCCCAACACCGGGGCGCCTGCGCTCGAGCTCACCCCGACGCCCCAGGACCTCGTCGGAGGGTGGATCTACCGCGAGGATCTCACTCCTGGGCGCGAGGCCGCGGATCGGCGTCCAAATCAAGGCGCGCGATTCGACCTCGCGCTCGAGGAGGGTCTGCTGCGGATCTCGCTCGTCAGGCCTCCGTTGCGTCCCTATGTCGCCGAGGTCGCACTCGACGGAGTGCCGGCGATGCACGAAGAGCCCGGTGTGCTCACTGCCCCGGCTGCAAATAACGCTGGATCAAATCCCACTCGGTGACCCAGGAGTGCCAACGCAGGTCCGCGTCGCCGATGCCGTGACGCGTCTCCGGATAGGCCATCATGCTCCAGTTGGTCTTCCCCGCCTTCTGCAGCGCAAACGCCATCTGCATCATGTTCTGCACGTGGACGTTGTCGTCCATGACGCCGTGGTGCATGTGCAGAAAGCCCGTCAGGTCCTGCGCGCGTCGAATGCACGACGTAGCCTCGTAACCCTCGAGGTTCGTCGCTGGTGTCGCCATGTAACGCTCGGTGTAAATCGTGTCGTACATGCGCCAGTCGTAGACACCTCCGCCCGCGACCCCGAGCGCGAACAGCTCCGTGCGCAAGAGGCAATTCGCGGTCATCGTCCCGCCGAAGCTGTATCCCGTGATGCCGATTCGCTCGGCGTCGACGAAAGTCTTTTGCTTGAGCCAATCGACGACATCGGACATGTCCGCGACCTCTTGCACGCCGAGCTGGCGGTAGCACGTGGCAGTGTCCTGCATGCCGCGCCGTGTCGAGGTGCGCACGTTGGCCTGCACGACGAGCACACCCTGTTCCGCGAAGAACTGCCACTTCTCGTTCAGGCTCCAGCGATTGCGCACGGTCGGCGCCGCAGGGCCAGAGTAGGTCGAAATCCAGACCGGATAACGCCTCTCGGCGCTGAAATTCGTCGGGTACTGGATCGTCACATCGAGCTCGTATCCGTCACGGACGGCGACTCGCAGCAACTCCCAACGCGCGAGCTCGCGCAGCTTGTCATCCGCCATCGCGGCCGGGATCGTCGCGCGCCCGAGGGATCGGAGCACCTTGCCCGCGGCATCGCAGACGCGCACTTCACCCGGGTTCGTGACACTCGACACCCGGTCGATGAAGAGCGTGCGACCCGGGTTCCAGGTCCACGCGTGGGTACCCTCGCCCGATGTCAGGCGCACGACTTCGGCCGGCTGACGGTCCGCGATCGTGGTCGGACCGGCGAGGTCGGTCCGGTACAGATTCTCGTTGACGTCACCATCGATCGTCGCGGTAAACCAGAGCTTGCCGCTGGCCTCGTCGAGATGTTCGATGTCGAGCAGATTCCAATCGCCGCGCGTCACGGCGCCCAGCAGCTCGCCCGCGGCCGTGTAGTGGTAGAGGTGATCACGGCCCGTTCGGTGACTGCGCCACAGGAAGCTGCCGTCGGCGAGCCAGCGCGGCGACTCGGGTCGCTCGGTCCAGGCCTTCGACGACTCGTGCAACAACACGCTCGTCGCGCCGGTCTCGGGGTCCACCGCGACGAGGTCCGCCCACTGCTGGATACGGTCCTGCACATGGACGAGGCAGCGCGCGCCCGCCGGGTCCCAATCGACTCGCACGACGAGGACACCCTCGTCGCCGTAACGCCCGAAGTCGGCCCAGGCAATCGATCCATCGAGCGCCGCGATCCCGACCTTGACCGTCGGGTTCGGGTCGCCGACCTTCGGGTACTTCGTGACCTCCGCCTTGACGCGGAAATGGTCGGCCTCGACATGGTCGATCACCGTGAAGCCATACACGGCGGACTCGTCGAGCGACAAGAAAGCGATGTGCTTGGAGTCCGGCGACCACCAGAAGCCTTTGAAGTTGCCGCGGCCGTAGACCTCCTCCTGGTAGACCCAATCGAGGATCCCGTTGAATTGATTCTCGCCGCCGTTGCTCGTGATGCGCAGCTCCCGCCCGCCTGCCGCCGCGTCCGCGAGGTAGAGGTCGTTGTCGCGCACGAAGCCGACTCGCTGTCCGTCCGGCGAAGGCTCCGCGAGTTGCCGGCGCGGTCCTGCGTCGTCCTTGTCGCCGCGCGCCCTCCGCCCGCGCTGCGGTCGCTCGGCCTCCTCGTCCTCGCCCTCGGACTTCTGCCCTGCTGGCGGCTTCGTGTCCTCGCCCGTGACGGGGTCCACCCAGATCGCCTCGTCGCCGCGACCCACGACGACGTGCTGGCCGTCGGGTGCCCACCGCACGCTCGGGAGAACCGGCCGGAACGAGAGGCGCTCGCCGCGGCCTCCCGCTTGTTCGAACGTCAGCGGCGGAGCGTCCTGGAATGTGGCCGAAGTCGCGGCGAGGAGCAGAGCTTGGAGCGCCAGCATGAAGGGGTGGTCGGGGGCCGGAGGGATGAGAACGTTCGGATTCTAGGGCGCCACACTTGGTAGTGCGGCGCCCACATCCTGGTCGTCACTCCGACTCCTCGATTCGGGCCCGTTGCCAGGCCTCGGGTGGCCCCATCAGCGCGGGTTGACGCGCAGCGCTTGCACGACGCCGGGGGAACTGGCCGGCGCCGCCGGATCGATGCCGTAAGTCGTGATCGTCAGGACCTGGGTGACTTGGTCGATCTAGAACTCGGACCAGCCATACGTATGGGTGGCGCCCACCGTCGGCCCGCAGGCCCGTCGCAACAAAAACCACGTTCGTGATCGCGGCCATGCGAATGAACTCGAGCAACGCCGCGCGTTCGGCGGCGTAGCCTTCAAAGCGGTATCGAAGCCGGGCGCCGGGCCGGCATGCCGACGGTCGGAGTGAGCTGCACGGGCCGAGCGAGAGTCGCGCGCAGTCGGAGCGGACTACGTGATCGACGGGGTGGCGCAACTCCCGACGCTCCTGGCGACGGAATCCGGGCGCCGCCCGCGAACCGAAGCGCCCGGAACGACGACGTGAGCGCTCCGGTGATCGAGTCGAGGTGCTGGCGACGGCGCTTCCATTGGGGCGGTGGCTGGATCGGAGGCGACCCGGCCCACTCGGCCGGGTATTCTCGGGCACGATGCTCGCCTGCGTCTGTGCCGCGCTCCTCCCGCTCGTAGCCACTGTGCTCATCGACCGAGTCGCAGTGTCCGTCGGCCCGGAATGGTCGCGCGAGGTCGTGCAGGACGCGCAGGCTCCTAGTGCTCGGGATCTCAGCCTCTTGCGCCTCGTCCCGGCCGACGCGCTGATCACGGTGCACATCCCCAACGTTCGCGGGCTCTCGTCCCGGCGCGAGACGAGCCGCTGGGTCGAGTGTGCCTTCGATCCGGCTTGGATCGGAATCCTCGCGAACTTGCGCGACCACCACCCGGACGAGGCCGAGTCGCTCGTCCGCGAGGCCGATGCGGCCATGGCCGCGATCGTCGCTGCGCTCGCCGGCGCGGGCGAAGCCGTGCTGTTCGCGCGCGGCGATCCGCTCATCGGAACGAGCACGGTGTTGGGTTTCGCGGTGCGCGGAGGTGACGACGTCGGCCTCGCGTTGCGTCAGCTGATGCGCGACGTGACCCCCGCGCAAGAGGGCGGACTGGAGATCTGGGCCGGCGAGAGCGGCGCCGCCGAGGCATATTTCCGGCGCGGCGATCTGCACCTCGTGATCGATGCGCGCGACGCGCCGACGGCGGTCGCGTTCGGGCGTGAAGCCCTCGCCCGCTGCGACAGCGACGCGCCGTTGCGCCCTCGACTCGCGGCTTTCGAGGCCGCGGCCTACGACCTCGAGTTCGAGGTCGATCTGCGTGTACCGTGGGCGATCTCGGCGTTGCGCCTCCGCAATGCAGCGGGCTCCTCTGCGCCCGCGTTCGAGCCGTTCCTGAAGGCGCTCGAGACGATCGGTTGGCTCCACGGGCGAGCGCGCTTGGGCGACGGCGAACGCCTCGATGTCGTCCTCGACGCGCCGTACACGGAGCTGGGCCTCGCGCAACGCCTGTCCAGCACATTGGGTGCAGCGGACCCGACGCTGCTCGGCCTCGCGCCCGCGGGCTGCGCCGCCGCGGCCTTCGGATTCGAACCAGCGCGCCTCGTCGAGGTAGTCCTAGGCGAGCTCGCTGCGAGCGCGCCGCGGCAACACGAGCTGTTGCAGGCAGCGCTCGGCATCGCGACCGAAGCGCTCGGCATCGACGTGGTCGGCGCGCTCGTCGGCAATCTGACGGGGACCGCGTTGTGCCTCGCGGCTTCGCCGGACTCCATCGACCTCCCGGCCCGGGTCACGACGGCGGGCAACGTCTCTGCGCGGGGAGGCCTCGGCGCGAGCTGCCTCGCGCTCGGGTTGAGGGACGCCGAGCCGTTCCTCGGCGCCGCCGAGACGTTGGGCGAGCTCGCCGGCACGAGGACTGACATCGCCTCGAGTTCGCTGCGCGGCGCGGACATCTGGACCTTGCAGCTCGATGGTGCGCCCCTCACGTTTGCTGTCCATGCCGAGCACCTGTGTATCGCAACGGACGCGCGCGTCCTCGAGGCCTTCTTGGCGCGCACGACGGGTCAACCCGACCCCGTCCCCGGGCTCCTCAGCGACCCGGGCTACGCGGAACAGGCGCGCGAGCTCGCGGGTCCGTGGATCTCGCTCTCGTCGACCTCCACCGTCGTCGCTCTCGCGGGGCGCGCGATCTTCGACAGCGCGCAAAACGCCGTGGGCAGCTCGACTTCCGCGACGGCGCGGTTCGCCCCCATCGCCGCCCGCGCAGGCGCGCTCCTGACTCGCCTCGGCCGTGAACACTTCACGGGCCACATCTTCAGCGAGCTCGCCCTCAGTGGAGGCCACATCGTGCTGCGGATCGGCGCACGCTGATGGTTCCAAATCTGAAGTACGGAGCCAGGGTCGTTTGTTCACATTTGACCGATCGCTCGCGCTCCGCGCGAGCGATCGGTCAAATGTGAACAAACGACCCTGGCTCCGTACTTCAGATTTGGAACCGAAGTGCCAGCTGCCACGCGCTCCGCGCGACAAATGCTACGGACCAGCGCCATCTTGGGCGCTGGTCCGTGCAGTTGACACCTCTACGCTTGTGCGCTCGTCGTCAGTTGCGCTTGCGTTTGAACTGCTCGAAGGGGTCGCCACCGAGGCCGTTCGGATTCGCCTGGACGCGGGACACCGGGTCGTGTGCGGATTGAGCGGACCCATCCTCCGCCGGCAACGGCGCGGCGGGTTCCGCCGCTGTGCCGTGACTGACATTGCCGAGCAAGCCTGTCGCGCCGCCGCCGACGTGTTTGGCTTCGAAGCGCACGCCGACCGCTTGGAAGCTGTTCAAGAGGCCCTCCTTGTCGACCGACTTGAGGTAGGCCTCTTGCGGATCGACTACGCCATCCTTGACGAGCTGCGTGAGCGAGTCGTTCAAGAGGCGCATGCCTGCCTTGCCGCCCATCTGCATCTGCGACATGATCTGGTGGGTCTTGCCCTCGCGGATGATCGACGAGATCGCGGGATTGACCACGAGCACCTCGAGCGCCGCGACGCGACCGCCGCCCTTCTTCTTGCACAGGGTCTGCGCAACGACACCCTTGAGCGAGCTCGATAGCATCGTGCGGATCTGCGCCTGGCGGTCGGCGGGGAATTGGTCGATGATGCGGTCCACCGTCGACGCAGCCGTCGTCGTGTGGAGGGTGCCGAACACCAAGTGACCCGTTTCGGCCGTTTCGATGGCGATCTCGATCGTCTCGAGGTCACGCATCTCGCCGACCAGCACGATGTCCGGGTCCTCACGCAGCGCAGCTCTCAGCGCGCGCTTGAAGCTCTTCGTGTGCCCGCCGACCTGGCGCTGGTTGATGAGGCAGCGCTTGTCCTTGTGCACGAACTCGATCGGATCCTCGATCGTAATGATGTGGTCCGCGCGGTTCTTGTTGATGTGGTCGACCATCGCCGCGAGCGTGGTCGATTTACCGCTGCCGGTCGGGCCCGTCACCACGACGAGGCCTTTGGAGAGATAGCAGAAATCGATGATCGACTTCGGCAGCTTGAGCTGCTCGGCGGTCAGGACCTCCTCGGGGATCACGCGGAACACAGCGCCAGGGCCGCGGTGGTCCACGAAGAGGTTCACACGGAAGCGCGCGACACCCTCCAGCTGGTAGGCGAAGTCGGTGTCCGACGTGCCCTCGAACTCCTCGCGGTTCTGGGTCGGCGTGATCTCGTAGAGGATCTGGCGCATCTGGTCGGCGCGGATCACCGCGCACTCTTCGATGGGCGACATATCGCCGTGCAACCGGAATTGCGGCTTGCAGGCAGAGGTCATGTGTAAGTCGGAGGCTCCGACTTCGACCATGCGGCGGAACAGGGCGTCGATCCAGGGCATAACAATCTCCAAGGCACACCGGACTCCAAGGCACCGGGCTTCAAGGCACCGGACGCGCACGACGGTGCTCGGCGGCGCGGGGTGTGTCTCGGGATGGATGTCGACCAGGGCGGGCCGGGACCTGAGACCGGGAAAGGATTTCCGTACAGGAGGGCCGGCGGCGTGGACGCTGAACGCGCAGGAGAGCCTGGAAACAGGTCTCTTCCGGGCCTATAGAATGGACGTTTGCATGCCGCCCGTCGCCCTGCTCCCCGCCCTGCTCCTGATCCTGCTGCTCGCTTCCGCGTGGTCCCCCGCGCGACTCGGGCGCGCGGCGATGGAGCTGCACGCGCGACTCCCGGGGATCCACGAGGTCGAGAAGCCGCGCCCGAAGCCGAAACCCGGCGACCAGGTCGACGCGACGATCTCCCTCCTCCAGCTGCGCGACGCCCCGTATCGACGTGGCCAGCCCCTCGCCCAGTGGATCCTCGATCTGGAGGGCAAGTACGTGGCCATCGAGGGTTACATGGCCCTCGGCACGCTCGAGGGCCTGAGCGAGTTCGAGTTCGTGCCCGAGGAGTGCGAATGCGGCGGCTCGAAGGTCAATCACCTCGTCATGGTGTCGTTGACCGACAGCACGACCCGCTTCCGCGCCGGACGTTTCTACATGCGCGGCATCTTCTCGGCGGGCGAGCTCGAGGAAGACGACTTCGTGACGAGCGTCTACCGACTGCGTTCGCGTGCCATGCCCGACTGACTTTGCAGGAGGTGGCGACCCGGCGGAAAACCGGCGCGACCACCCCACCCAACCCAGCGCGGTGTCCAGGACGGCGTCGCGCGCCGAGGAATCACCGTGAGCGCAACGTACAGGACCCTTTACCTCCTCGCCTCATTCGCCGCAGCGAGCGCAGTGTTCGCTGTCTCGCCCGTAGGCGTCGAGTCGACGACGCGCGCCTCGACGGCGGTTCGACAGACTGCGCAGACTGCGCAGACTGCGCAGGACAAACCCGCGATCGACCTCTCGAAGCTCGAGCTCTACCTCGACAAGGCGCAACACGGCTCGGCGGTCATCCGTCCGCAGGCCGCCGCGCGGCTCGTGCCCATGGGCGGACCGGCCGCGGAGCGCTTGTTCGAGCTCTGCGGCGCGGATCCCGCGGCGATGGCCGAGATGGGCGCGAGCCTCGTGGAGGTCCTCGGCGCATTCGACGATCCGCGGTTGCGCGAGCGACTCTGGCAAGGAATCGCGGATCCGGACTTCCCGTGGCGTCCCGCCGCCGCGCGTTCGCTCGCGCAGAACTTGTTGCAACGTGCTCCAACGTCCGACGCCGGCTCGGACCAGCTCGCCGCGGCGCAAGCGGATGAGGCGCGCCGCTTCCGCGCGTTGCTCGAGGATCCGATCGCGCCCGTGCGCGTGGCCGCGGTGCAGGCGCTCGAGAAGCGCTTCCCCGAGCCCGACATGGGCCTGCGCGCCGCTGCCCGCGCGCGCCTCGCCGACACCAGCGACTTCGTGCGCCGCGCCGCCGCCGTAGCGCTCGTGGGCTGGGGCGAGCCCGAGGCGCTCCTCTGGCTCGTCGAGGATCTGCGTCGCTCCGATACGTTCTTCGAGCGGTGGAGCGGCAAGAACGCCGCGTACGAGTCGCGCCGCGCGCTGCAAGCGCTGCTCGGCGACACCTTTGGTTACGACCCCGAGGTCCCGCCGAGCGACGCAACCAACGTCGCGGCCCTCGCGCAACTCGACGCCGCCGTGCGTGCGCGCATCGGCGAGCGCGCCGTCCCCGTGCTACCGAACGTCGCGCGCGCGTCGGGTCCGGAACCCGACGCCGTCCTGGGCCTCGAGCTCATCTCGTGCCGCCGCGGTGAGCATTACATCGCCTGGACGAGCGACGATCAGCTGCTCGTCGGCATCGGCAACCCCGCGCGAGTGGAGCTGCCCGAGGGGACCACCGCGCGCCTCCTCGGATTCGCCAAGGAACAGGTCGCGCAGCTCGACCGCCCCTACTTCGGCCTGCCGGGCTGCGACGTCGAGATGCTGCGCATCGTCTCCGAGCCGGGCGCCAGGGCCCAGTCGTGGGTCGTCTCGAAGAACCAGGCGCGGATCGAGGGCCTGCGCCCGGAGGCGTTGGGCGCCGTGCTCCGCGAGCTGATCGCGTCCCTCCCCGAGGGCCTCGGCGCGAGCGACCCGCGCCTCGCGAACCTGCGCGATGCGGCCCGCGAGGCGATGATCGCGATCGGCGGGCGGTAATCAGACTTGTCGCGTCGTCAAAACCGAAGTGCTTCGGTTTTGACGACGCGGAAGCGGGACTTCTGTGTTCGAGCCTCACTTGTCCGCGGGCGCCGGCACAACGGGCCGGTCCGACGACCACATGTCGCGGTGCATGAGCCACTTGTCGCCCACCTTGGCCCACACCACCACGGCCCGGCCCGAGTCCACCACTTCGCCGCCGATGCTGACGGTCCAAGTGTTCATCTCGGTGGCGGTGTCCTCCGCGATGAAGATCTCGTCGACGTTGAGCGCGATGCCATCGACGCCGGAGGCGATGAAGCCGCCCCAGTACTCGCGGATCGTGTCGCGCCCGTCCACGGCGGGTTCATTGGGCGGCAAGAGGCGCGCGGTCCGCGTGTAGAGCGCCGCGAGTCCGTCCGCGTCCTTCTTCGCCACGGCCTGCTGGAAGCGCCCGTTCGCGCGCTCGATCGCGACGCGCACGAGGTTCTCGCGGCTGACCGTGAAGCTCGCGTCGATCGCGAGCGCCTTCTCGAACTGCTGCGCCGCCTCGTCGAGGCGTCCACGCTTCATCAAGAACTCGCCGAGGGAATCGTGCGGGTTCGGGTCTTTCGGGGCCGCGTCGATGTAGGCGCGGAAGGCGCGCTCGGCAGCGGCGTCGTCGCCCTTGTTCATCGCGACGTAGCCCATCAGGTTGTAGGCGCCGGTGAACTTCGGATCGGCCTGAATCGTCTTCGCAAGGGCCGCGAGCGCGTCGTCGTGACGATCGAGAACGTTGTACTCGGTGGCGAGATAGAAGCTCACGTGCGGATCGTTCGGGAACTGCTTCGCGACCTTCTCGAGCAACGTGACCCCGCCTGCGTAGTCCTCGGCGAGGCGCGCGGCGTAGGCGGCGATCAGCTGGCCCTCGGCCTCGGAGACCTTCGCGGCGGACGCGCGGCGCATGAAGGCTGCGCGCTCACCCACGGGCGATGCGGCGGCCCGGTACATCGCCGCCAGCCCAAAGGCCGGATCGGCCGCGAGAGCGGCGTCGAAGTGCTTGGCGGCCGTGGCCAGGTCGGCGTTGCTGAGGCGCGCACGGCCCTTCTCGAACTCCGTGCGCGCGACGTCAGAGGTCGTCGTAAGAGGGACCGTCTGGGCGAAGCCCGATGACACGGAACCGAGGGCGACGGTGAGGGAGAGCAGGAAACGGCGACGGCGTGTGATTCGAGGCAGGTGTTGCATCGGAGTGTGGCTCATGCGAGGCGGCGAACGCCGCAGGGGAGTGGAGGATCGAGGCGGAACCCGCCTGATCTCCCCTCTGAGCGCAAGCGCCGCTCGCGCGGGGTCAAGATTCCGAAGAATCGCGCCACACTGTGCCTACGCCGAGCCAGTCGACCCGCACGACACGTGCCGCACTCGTGGTGGCCCTCTCTGCGGTGTATCCGGATTGCTCCGGTACTCTTCGTTGTTCGAATGGAGGAGTGGTGTGCTGCACCGTACGTGCGTGCGGCACCGTACGTGCTTGCATCGGGGCCGCTCAGAGCTCGCGGCGTGCGTCGTGGCCTTCGATCGTGTAGGCACCCGAGGGGTAACCGGCTTCGTCCGTAATTCCCTGCAGGCGGAAGATGCCGCGGGTGATCACCGGGACGTAGCTCCAGTACCCCGCGCCCTTGCCCTTCATCTGCACGTCCGCCCATTCATGGGGCAGCGGCGCGCCACCGAAACAGCACGACATGAGATCGCGCACCAGCATGAAGTGCGGCACCGTCGTGCCCTCCCAACGCATCGCGATCATGTAACCGGTCAAGGCCACTTTCTCGCCGTCGAGGGCGCGGATGCGCGGCGGCCATTCGAGGTCGGTGTCGGCGTAGTCCTCCGGGTAGATCAACTTCTCGACGAGCAGCTCTTGATCGAGGCCCTCGAGCGTGAGGTCCATGAACCCGAGCTCGATGTACCCGTCCTTGTCGCGGGTCCAACCGAAACGCACGGCCGGGTCGTCCGATTCGACCTCGACCGGCTCCTTGGACGCCGGCGCTTTGGCGGTCGCCCCGGCGGAGGAGTCGGGTGTCCCGGCGCCCGTCGACTCAGCGGCCGCCGTCGGATCGAAGAACGGTCGACCCTTCTCGACATCCGAAACGTTCGCGAACTTCGGCGGCTCGGCCCGGTCGCAACCGGCGACACCGAAGGTCGCGAGGGCCGCCATCATCGCCGCGGCGCGCGCGAGTGAATCGGAACGGTGACGAGCCATGGCTCAGGGGTATGTCTTGGAATCGTCGCTCACTTCTTCGGCGCGTGGTCCTCGTCGTGATCGTCGGCGTGGTCCTCGTCGTGATCGTGGTCACCCGGGGGCCACGAGATCGAGACGTCGGTGTAGGTCGCGAACGGCATCACGACCGACTTGACCGTGCCGTGCCAGTGATCCATGTCGACAAGGCGCGGATCCTTGAGCGAATAGACCGAGCTGTTGCCCACGGTCTCTTTCGACAGCGCGCTCGCGACGTGCGCGAGTGTGACCTGGAACGCATCTTTGCCCTCGGGCTCGATCGTGACGTCCATCGTCGCGACCTTCGAGAACACGGAGTCCTGTGCGTGTGCGTCGAGGAGGTAGACCGTCAGCGCCCCGTCGGCCGCCACGTACCCGACCTCGAGGTTTGCCTCGTGGTCACCGAGCTCGACGAGCGCGTTGCCCTCGATGCGCGGCTCGTGTGTATGCCCACCGCCTTCGGCTGCGGGATCGTGGTCATGGTCCGCTTTGTTGCACGCGGCGAGCGACAGGACGAGGGCGAGCGGAACGAGCGATTGGATGGCTTTCATGAGGTTCTTCGAGGTGGTTCGAGCGAGCATCCCGCGTGGGGCTTCAGACGCGGGCCAGCGTACCCGCAACATCGGTGGAATAGGCCTTCCAGGCGGGCAGGAGACCCGACAGGGCACCCACCACGACCATCCCGACCGGGGTCCAGAGGAGCGCGGGGTGTACGGCCGCGAGGTCGAGCACGACGCCGGTCTGCTCGCGGACGATGGTCGCCGCGACGACGAGGATCGCGAAGTAGACGAGGTAACCGAGCAGGCTGCCGAGCAGCGCGATCGCGCTCGCCTCGGCCACGATCACCGAGAAGACCGTGCGCCGCTTCGCGCCGAGGGCGCGCAGCACGGCGAACTCGCGCCGGCGCTCGTTCATCGTGTTGTAGACCGCCGCGAGCAGCGTGAAGGCCGCGACCACCACGACGAGGTAGGCGTTGAGGGTCATGACCTTCGTGACCCAGCCAATCTTGGAGAAGAACTTCGCCATCACATCGGCGATGGGCCAGGCGAGCGTCGCTTGGTCGCCGCGCAGCGTCTCGGCCTTCATGCTGAGGCCTGCGGCCGGGTTCTTGTACTTGATCATCACCGCGCTGACTTCTTTCCAGTCGTCGGGAGTGACCATGTCCGAAGTGACCTCCTGCGTCCCCTTCGCGATCGTGTGACCCTCCATGCGGAAGATGCCCTCGATCGGGATCCAGATCACGCGGTCGGAGGGTGTGTTGGTCGGCTTCATCACCCCCGTCACCAAGTATTGGTCCGCGTGGGGCGCGCTGCCGGGCAAGTACTGGAGGCCGTGGTAGGGCTGGAAACCATCGCCGACCTTGAGCCCGAGCTCCTCGGCCGCGATGCTACCGATGACGGCCTCGCGGTGCCCCTCGTCGAACCACCTGCCGGCAGCGAGGGCGAATTTCTTGCCCGACTGGAACTCGAAGTCGGTGTGGATCGCGGCGGTCGTGCCGATGATGCGGAACCCGTACAGGTTGTCCCCGAGCGCGTACGGGACGGCATAACGCACCTCGCGCCGCGCGGCGACGTCCGTGTAGAGCGACCACGGGATGTTGCCCGGGGACATCTCGAGGTGGAAGATCGTGTTGAGCACGAGCTGCAGGTCGCTGCCCTTCGCGCCGAGCACCGCGTCGTAGCCGATGTCGTCGAATACAAACGCGCGTTTCGATTGATCGGCGACGGTGAAGACGCCCATCACGAGACCGCTCGCGAGGGCCGCCGCGAGCACGGTCACGGCCGTCGACAGCGCGTGCTGACGCATCGAGCGCAGCACGATCAGGAAGAGCACGCCGAGGCGCTTCATGCGCTTCCTCCGGTTGGCCCTGAGATTGGCCCTGAGATTGGCCCTGAGGTCGGCCCTGAGGTCGGCCCACTGGTAGGCCCTGAAGTTTGCGCGCCGTAACTCGCGAGGTTGACCTCGGACAAGTCGAGCTTCTTGCTGAACGCCTCGAGAACGCGCGTGTCGTGGCTGACGACGAGCAACGCCGCGCCGACCTCGGCGCAGAGCCCGCGCAGCAATTGCAGCGCTTCCAAAGCGTGTTTGGGGTCGAGGTTGCCCGTCGGCTCGTCGGCCAACACGAGCCGCGGCCGATTCGCGAGGGCGCGGGCGAGCGCGACACGTTGCTGCTGCCCGACCGAGAGCTGGCTCGGCCGGTGATTCAAGCGGTGCCCGAGCTCGAGCAGCTCGAGCAGCGACTGCGCATAGGCCCGATCCGGTCCGGGGCCGAACGTCATGCCGAGCACGACGTTCTCGAGCGCGGTGTACCCACCGAGCAGGTGAAACGACTGGAAGACGTAACCGACGTTCTGCGCGCGCCACGCGTCACGCTTCGCTTCGGAGAGGCGGTTGATCGCCTTGCCGTCGAACAGCACCTCACCCGAGTCCGGGCGCAGGAGGCCAGCGATGACGTTCAACAACGTCGTCTTGCCCGAACCGCTGGTGCCGGCGAGCGCGACCTCCTCGCGGGCCTCGAGTGAAAAACGTGGAACGTCGAGCACGGGCTGGAACTCCCCATCGGGGGAGCGGTAGCCCTTCTTGACTTCGCGGAGTTCGAGCAGTGCCATCGGACCGCTGAGGATAGGACATCCAAAGCGTGCGCGCGGCCTCCGTTCGCAGCGATTACGAGAGGCCTACAGCGGGCACGACGCGAAATCCAACTCACTTCGATAATCGCGCAACCGAGGCACATACGCTGCGCGCTCCGGTCTCGGCGGCGTTCGCCGCCGAACCAGAAACCCCTAGCGCTGCAAAGCAGCGCTAGGGGGGCGTCTCTGCCCCCCTATAGATGGGCGCCGGGCTCGGGCAGTCCGCCCTCGAGCAACCGGCGCGTCAGGTACTCGAACGCATCGTCCACCGAGTCCGTGCGGAAGAAGAGGTTGACGTCGTCCGGGCTGATCGTCCCGTACTTCATCAAGGGTTCGAAGTTCAGCACCTCTCTCCAGAACTGCGTTCCGAACAGCACGATCGGCAGGTCCTTCTTGATCTTCAGAGTCTGGACGAGAGTCACGACCTCCATGAACTCGTCGAGGGTCCCGAATCCGCCCGGCATCACGATGATCGCCTTGGCGAGGTACGTGAACCAGAACTTGCGCATGAAGAAGTAATGGAACTCCAGCGACAGCTTGCGCGTGATGTACGGGTTGTCGTTCTGCTCGAACGGCAACGAGATATTGAGGCCGATGTTGACCCCCTTCGCCTCGGACGCGCCGCGGTTCGCGGCCTCCATGATCCCGGGCCCGCCGCCGGAGCACACGACAAAACGCTGCGAGCCCTCTTGGAGGGACTTCGACCAGGTCGTCAGTCGGGCGGACAGCTCGCGCGTCTCCTCGTAGTACCGCGACATCTGCAGCGCCATCTCGGCGCGCTCGATGTCGCCGCCGTTCGCGCGAGCGTGCGCGAGTCGCTCCTCGGCGACGTCGCGAGGCAGGATACGCGCCGAGCCGAAGATCACGATCGTGTCCTCGACCCCCATCTCCTCGAAGCGTGACTCCGGCTCGAGGTACTCGGCGAGGATGCGCAGCGGCCGCGCCTCGCGGCCGTGGATCCAGCCCTGGTTCTCGTAGGCCTTCACGGCGCGGTAGCGGCTGTCGCTCATGGGACGCAGATCTTCGACAGGTCGCCCCCGAGACTCCACGTTCATCTAGCGAACCCGCTCAGACGGCCAGGCAAGGGGGCCCAGCCAGCGCGTCTCGTCAATCCGACTTCGGGGCCTCTGGCGAACCGGATGACGTGTCGTCCTCGGTCTCCGATCGCCGCTGGTCCGACTTGCGCCGGGCCTTGTCGAACAGGTCGTCCAGGTCCTTGGGGCGCCCCTGTTCCTTGGCCAGCGCGGCGTCGAACGCGTCGCCGGCGCCACCCTTGCGGCCGCTCACACGCGCCTTGGCGGCCTCCCAGCGGCTCGGGTCGAGGACCAGCTTCCCCGTCTCGTCGATCTGCTGCTTGGGGGCGTGCCGCAGCACCGCGCGGGTGCGGACGTCGACCACGAGGGTCGACTCGCAGCACGGACAACGCACCTCGATCTCACGCTCGGCCATGTCGTTTTACAAGAAATGAACAATCATCGGGGGATTTGTTGACGTCCAAGCCACCGGGAGACGTCGTTACCACGGAGATCCAGGCGGCTAGTTCGCCCCGCCTGGAGCCGCTCGCACCTATGACACAGCCCGACCAATCACCGTCCCGCAGCTTGCTACAGGAAGCTGCGATGTACGAACGAGCCCTCGGGGTCCTGCTCTGGATCGGCCTCGGCCTGGTCCTCATCGTCGGATTCTGACGTTCCGGATCGACGTCAGTTCCCGAAACTGACCCGCAGCGCGTTCGTAAAACGCAGCTCGCCAAGGTCGCGATAGAACATCTGCACCGCCCAGTGGGTGTTCGCCATCGGCACCCACGCGGAGGGCCCGCCGCTGCTCGCCAGCACGGGGAATTGCGCCGCCGTCGTGTTCATCGGCAGCCCGACCACTTGGTACCGCCGCGCGCCTCGGACACACAGGTAGCCGCCGCCGATCCCGCGCTCACGGCGCGTCTCGATCGGGCCGGCCACCAGGACCCCGAACGTCCCCATCGGCAGACCCGCGACGTGTCCGAAGAGGCGCCCTTCGGGCCGGTGGAAGCTGCCTTGGAGTTCGAGGGTCGCGATCGACCCGGTCGAGTTCATCTGGTCCCCGCAGAAGCGGTAGCTCCAGTAACGCGAGTAATCGATCTCGAACTCGTAGCGTGAGAGCGCGCGGTCCCAGAGACGCAGGCCGGCCACCTCGCCGCCGCCCTTGAGAGAGGTCGGCGGGAGGGCCCCGGGACCAGCGGCTCCGCCGATGGTGCCGCGCCGGCCGAGCAGGCACCAATCGCCGTCCCCGCCCCATTGCACGGGGCCAGGGATGCCGGGTGTGAGCTCCTCCGCAGCGCCGGAGGCGACCTCGATGGCGTCGATGTAGAGCCGCCCGAAGCCGAGCTCATCGAGCGCGAAAGCGACGCTGCTCAGGCTGGCATCGTCCCGCAAGTCCGCGTCCAAGGTGAGCGACATCGGTGACGTCCCGCCGCCGACACGCACCCGCACGTCGTCCACAGCGCCCGCCTGGACATCGTCCCCGAGAACGCCGTAGTCACCGACAGTGATCGAGAGGCCGGCGTCCTGGTCACCGATGTCGAGCACGACGACGCCAGCTCCGAGGGGCGCGTCGCTGCGCCACCAGAGGACGAGGCTCACGGGCCCGTCTGCGAGCCCCGTGAATTCGGCGCCCTCACGCTCGAGCCGGAGCCCGTTCGTCGACTCGGGCATGCGCAGGCCGAGGGTCGATGCGCCGCTCGGATTGGAGTTGCCCTCGGGCACGAGCTCGAAGTCGAGGCTCGATTCGAAATCGATCACTCTCCAGGGCAACCCACCCTGTTCGAGCTCGGGCCACAGATCGCCATGGACGACCGGACCCGGCCCGAGTCCAGTGTCCGCGCGCCAGGTCACTCGGCGGCGGGAGGTCGGCAACGCCGGAATCGCGTTCTGGGCGAGGTCCGCCGCGAGCGCAAGGCGCAGGTTCTCGAGCTCCGTGAAGAGGATCGGCTCCGCGGCGCTCAGATCAACCTGCTCACCGATGTCGTTGCAGAGGTCGTAGAGCTCACCGTCGCGCAGCTTCCAGCAGCCCCGGCGCACGCCGTGCACGAGGCCGTCGGTGCCGATGAAGTACACCGCGTCCTCGCCGGGCGGCATCCCGCCGCCCTGGAGCGCGAAGCGCACGTCGCGGCCATCGTAAGTCACGCCTACTTGCGACTGACCATCGATGTAGTTCAACAGCGTCGGCATGATGTCCGCGATGTGTACGGGCTCGTCGATAGTCGAGCCGGGCATGATGACCTGGGGCCAACGGATGACCGCCGGTACCCGCACGCCGCCTTCGAAGGTCGAGCCTTTGAGGCCGCGCAAGGGGCCCGCGGAGCCGCTCTGGTACGGACCTGCGGTGTTGGCCGGACCGTTGTCCGAGCAGAAGATCACGACGGTGTTCTGGAGCTGATTGTGGAGCGTCAGCCGCGCGACAATGTCGGCGACTCCTGCGTCGATCTCCTCGACCGCGTCGCCGTATTCACGACCGTCCTGGCTCTGACCGATGAACGCCGCGCCGGGCGTCACGGGCCAGTGCGGCGAGTGGTGCGCGAGGACGGCGAAAAACGGCTTGTTCTGCAGCACCGACTCATCGATGAACTCGAGAGTGCGTTCGGTGAACTGGCGGGTCCAGTCCGAGAGGTCCTCCGACCAGATCGGCAGAGCGTTGGAGTCGAGCAAGATGTCCGGTCGGCCGATGAACCCCCACGGGCTGCCGAACCAATCGTCGAATCCTTGATTCGGTGGCAGCTGCTGGGGTGAATCGCCCAAATGCCACTTGCCGAAGAAGCCCGTGCGGTACCCGCGCAGTCGCAACTGATCGGGCAGGGAATCGACGCTCGGATCGAGCCCGTCCGCCGACCACACGCTCAACGCTCTGGGCACGCCGACACGCGCGCCGAACTGCCCGGTCAAGAGCGCGGCGCGTGTCGGCGAGCACACGGGGTGCACATAGAACGACGTGAAGCGCCCGCCGTCGGCAGCGAGTCCATCGATGGCCGGAGTCGCGATGCGCGTCGCGCCGTACAGCCCGAGGTCGCCGTAACCGAGGTCGTCCGCGAGGATCACGACGACATTGACCGGAACTTGTGCGCTGGTACCGACTGCGGTACAGAGCGCAGCCGCGGCCACGAAGCATGCCTGGGCGAGTCTTGAGAGGGTTCGAGCCATGGGGTCTCGGAGCGGACGCGACAGGGTGTGGTGAGGCCGGAGCGAGACTCGCAAGGTTACCAGGGGGAATCGTGGCTGGAGCCTACGACCCCCACGCCGCGGACCCCGTTCCTGCAGACGCACACGGCGCGAGTCCAAACTGACCCGATCTGGAACATGGGCCGCACGAAGCGCTGCCGCGCGCGCACCCACCACCCGGCCGCGGTCTCGACGGCGTTAGCCGTCGAACCAGAAACGCGGCGCGTTGCGCAGCAACGCTAGGGGGCCGTCTTTGGCCCCACTACGTCTCGATCCAGGACGGCCTTTGGTACGCTCGCTCGCGAAAGCTGCCGCACGCCATGAAGGACCAACTCGCCGGGCTCAAAATGCACTCTCTCGTCGTCGCCGATACGGGTGACTTCGCGAGCATCCAGAAGTACCAGCCACGGGACGCGACGACGAACCCGAGCCTGCTGCTGAAGGCCGCCAAGATGCCCGAGTACGCGGCGCTCGTCGACGACACCCTCGCGCGCTCGCGCAAGGAGGACGGCCGCGGGCCCGAGGCGCTCGGCGCGGCGCTCGACCGACTCGCGGTCGCGTTCGGCCTCGAGATCCTGAAGATCGTGCCCGGGCGGGTCTCGACCGAGGTCGACGCGCGCCTCAGCTTCGATCGCAAGGCGACCATCGAGAAGGCCCACCGCTTGATCCAGCTGTACGAAGCAGCGGGCATCGAGCGCGAGCGCATCCTGATCAAGATCGCGTCGACATGGGAGGGCATCCAAGCCGCCGCCGCGCTGCGTGCAAACGGCATCCGTTGCAACCTGACGTTGCTCTTCTCGTTCGCGCAAGCAGTCGCGTGCGCGGAAGCCGGTGTGCAGCTCATCTCGCCGTTCGTCGGCCGGATCCTCGACTGGCACAAGAAGAGCACCGGGCGCGCGGACTACCCGGCGGCCGAGGACCCCGGCGTGGTCTCGGTCACGCGGATCTACGAGCACTACAAAAAACACGGCTACAAGACCGAGGTCATGGGCGCGAGTTTCCGCAACGTCGGCGAGATCCTCGAGCTCGCGGGGTGCGACCTTCTGACGATCAGCCCGGGGCTGCTCGACGAGCTGCAGGGCAAACAAGGCGACGTCCCGCGCAAGCTGACGCCGGAGGCCGCGCAGAGCTCGAAGAGCCCGCGGGTCGCCCTCGACGAGCCGGCGTTCCGCTGGCAACACAACGAGGACGCGATGGCGACCGACAAGCTCGCCGAGGGCATCCGCGCGTTCGCGGCCGACACGCGCGAGCTAGAGAAGGCGATCGGGCCGCGGCTGGGGTGAAGCGCAGTCGGAATGGGGGGAGACCAGAGGTACCGAACCCGACCCAAAAAGAAGGCGAGAGTCGCGCGCGCTCCGCGCGCGCGACTCTCGCCTTCTTTTTGGGTCGGGTTCGGTACCTCTGGTCTCCCCCCATTCCGACTGCGCAGCCCTGGGCTACCGAATCGACGTACCTGGTACCGTACGTCGATTCGGAATCCACACCCGCAACCGCAAACTCCCCTTTGGCCCCGAGGCATCGCGACTCCATGATGGTGGCCCGCGATGACGCCTGACCAGATCTACGCCACGGCCATCCTCGGGGCCGCGATGGTCCTGTTCATCAGCCGAGTGCGCGTCGATCTCGTCGCGCTGTTGGTCGTCCTCGCCCTGTCGATGAGCGGGCTCTGTACGCCGGCGCAGGCGGTCAGCGGCTTCGGCAGCACCGTGGTCGTGATGATCGCGAGCCTCCTGGTCGTCGGCGAGGCGCTCGCGCGCACCGGCGTCGCCGACGTCATGGGTGGCTGGATCTCGCGCCTCGGTCGACGCGGCGAAGTGCAACTGACGGCGGCGGTCATCCTGACGTCGGGCGTGCTCGGCAGCGTGATGAACTCGACGGCGGTCGTCGCGCTCTTCCTCCCCGTCGTGCTGCGGGTCGCGCAGGAGCAGCGACTGTCCCCGAGCCGGCTGTTGATCCCGCTGGCCTACGGGTCGCTGATCAGCGGCATGATGACCCTGATCGGCACGGCGCCGAACCTGATCGTGGACGCCGAGCTGAAGAGCCGCGGCCATCAAGGATTTCACTTCTTCGACTTCACGCCGATCGGGTCCGTCGTGCTGATCGCGGCGATCGTGTGTTTCTGGTTCGGCGGTCGGCTCCTGCTGCCGGCGCCGCCCGAGGGGGGCGCGCCGCCGCGGCGGCCGCGCATGCGCGACCTGTGGCGCCAGTTCGTGCCCGACGAGGAGATGGTGCGGCTGCGCGTGGGCCGCGGCACGACGCTCATCGGGCGCAGCCTGCGCGAGATCGAGCTCGGCAGCCGCTTCAGCGTGCGCTTGCTCGCGATCGAACATCGCGAGGCGCGCATGCTGAACCGCTACGGCAACGAACAACCGCGGCTCGACTCGAAATTCGTCTGGGGCGACGTCCTGACGATCGCCGGCTCCGCCGAGCGCATCGACGAGGTGGCCGAGCACTTCGTGCTCGAGCGCATCCCCACGAACGCGCGCGACGTGGCGCGGCTCGATCGCGACCTCGGAGTCGCGGTGGTCCTGCTGCACCCCGAATCGGAGCTCGTGGGCAAGACCCTGTCCCAGTCGTTGTTCCGCTCGCGCCAGGATCTCCACGTCGCCGGCGCGCGCCGCGAGGGCGCGCCCCTCGATGACTTCGCCCACGTCCCGTTGCGCACCGCGGACAGCCTCTTGGTCATGGGCCCCTGGAGCCGCATCGCGAAGCTCCAGGACGACCACCGCGACTTCGTGTTGCTGCAGCTCCCGGCCGAGCTCGCGACCTCCGCCCCCCAGCGGCCGCGCATGCCGTTCGCGCTGACGGTGCTCGTGCTGATGGTCGTTGCCTCGGCGTTCGGCATCCTGCCGGTCGTGACGAGCGCGCTCGCCGCCGCCGTCTTGCTCGTCGTCACACGCTGCTTACCGTTGGCAGAGGCCTACCGCGCGATCCACTGGGGCAGCCTGGTGTTGATCGCGGGCATGCTGCCGCTCGCCGAGGCCCTCGGTCGCACGGGCACACTGCAGCTCGCTGTCGACGCGCTGCTCGGCGCTGTCGGCGACGCGGGGCCAAGGGTCGTGATCGCGACGATCTTCCTCACGACGGCGGGCCTCGGCTCCATCGTCTCGAATTCCGCGACGGCGGTGTTGATGGGCCCGATCGCGATCGGCGTCGCCGAGGGCCTCGGCGTGGCGCCGCAGGCCTTCGCGATGACGGTCGCGATCGCCGCGTCGTCGGCGTATTTGACCCCGATGGCCTCGCCGGTCATGACCCTGGTCGTCGAGCCGGGCAACTACACCTTTGGCGACTTCGTCAAGGCCGGCGTGCCCCTCATGTTCGCGACCCTCGCGATCTGCGTGCTGCTCGTACCGATCCTGTTTCCGCTCTGACGTTCCCCTCGGCGGCCAGTCGATCAGAGCGCGCGCAGCCAATCGGGCACGAACGGCGCGCGCTCGGGTGCGGCGAGCACAGCGTCGAGGACCTCGAGCAACGCGGCCTTGTCCTTCGGCAGCGTGCCCTTCAACGCGAGCGTGTTGGACGCGTGATTCGAGCGGAAGATCGAACCCTCGAGCTCGAGGTGCAACAGGAACTCGCGCAGCTCGCGCGCCAGCTCGACAGCGGTCAGCTCGTCGACCTCGCCGCGGGCGTCAGAATCGAACAGCGGCGTGCCCTCGACCGGCGTCATCACGAGGGTGCTCACGAAACGCGGCTGGATCCGGTTGATGACCTCGGCGCTGTGCCGCGCGTGTTCGAGCGAACGCGCGCGGTTGCCCGCGCCGAGCAGGATCATCGTCGAGAGCCGCACACCCGCCTCGTGCGCCTTCCCCGCGACCCGCACCATCTCGTCCGCGTCGACGCCCTTGTCGAGCCACTCGAGCACCGCGTCGTCGCCCGACTCGACCCCGAGGTAGTACTGGGAGAGGCCCTTCTCGCGGAGGCGCGCCATGTCTTCGACCGAGCGCACGGCGAGCGCCTGGGGCGAGGCGTAACACGACACACGGCGCAGGTTCGGGTACGCCTCGCGCAGCGCGTCGAGGACCTCCTCCAGGAACCGCGTCTTGGCGATCAGCGCGTCCCCGTCGGCGAGGAACACCTTGCGCACCCCGGGCGCACGCGACGCCCCGAAGCGGATCTCCGCGCGCAGCTCCTCGATCGGCCGCACACGGAAGCGCTTCTCCCGGTACATCGCGCAGAACGTGCAGCGGTTGTACGAACAGCCGATCGTCGCCTGCAGGATGAGGCTGTCCGCCTCGGAGGGCGGCCGGTACAGGGTGCCTTCGTACTGGATCACGAGGTCAGGATAGCCCGCGCCCCCCCCGGAACACCGATTGCTGGGCGGGAGGCGTGGCGAAGTCGCGCAGCCGAGGCCTCGAATGGCGCATGGACCCACATGCCCGCTTGACCGCTGGCGCCGGACGGCTTATCCCTCTTTCTATGCCCACCACGGAAGACATCTACGACCAGCTGCGGCAGGTCTTCGACCCCGAGATCCCGGTCAACATCGTCGACCTCGGGCTCATCTACACCGTCGCCATGGAGGACACGACCGCCAAGATCACCATGACGCTCACGTCGCAGTCGTGCCCCGAGGCGCGCACCATCCCCGAGGTGATGAAGCGCCGGGTCAACTCGATCGAAGGGGTCGAGGAGACGGACATCCAGATCGTGTGGGAGCCCCAGTGGGGCCCGCACCTCATCTCGGAGGAGGGCCGCAAGGTCCTCGGCATCGGCGGCGAGGACGAGTGAGCGATACGGAGTCGCACCACTTCTACCCGTTTTCATCCGCTGCCAGGCAGCGGATGAAAACGGGTAGAAGTGGTGCGACTCCGTATCGACTACTGGATCACCTTCATCGGGCCCGCCGGGCCCGGCGGGCGGGCGTTCGGGTTCGTCTTGAGCTCTTCCTTCCAAGAGATCATGCGCGCCTTCGCGCCCTCCTTCTCGGCCTCTTCGATCATGCCCTTGCGCTGGTAGAACATCGAGAGCGAGGTGTGCGCGAAGGCGTCGTTCGAGTCGAGCTCGACGATGCGCTGGCCGACCTCGATCGCTTCATCGAAGCGCTCGAGCTTCATCAGCGCCATCGCGATGCCGTGCAGCGCGTCGGTCCAGTCGGGGCTGATCGCGAGCGCCTCGCGGTACTTCGCGATCGCGTCCTCGTGGCGATCGTGGCCGAAGGCCGCGAGCCCTTCGAGATACGGAACTTGGCGGCGGGCTTCGAGGTCGGAACTCATGTTGAGCCGAGTATAAGCCAGAATCGCCGCGGGCCACACCGAATGGTGTGGCCCGCGCGGTCGAGGTGTGCGTGCACGAGACACGCAGAGGCTCGGTCATCAGGGCGCTGCGCGCCCGGACCTCACATGATCGGCTCGATCCCGAGCGCGCCGAACTTCTTGTCCTCGAAGTTCTTGCGGAACATGTCGCGCAACTTCGTCGCGGCGGCGTCGTAGGCCGCGCCATCCTTCCAGAGGCCGCGCGGGTCGAGCACCTTGTCGTCGACCCCCGAACACGTCGTCGGCACCTTCATGCCGAAGATCGGGTGGGTCGTGTAGGTCATGCCCTTCTTGTGCAGGTCGCCGCGCAAGGCCGCATTCAACAGCGCGCGGGTGTCCTTGATCGAGATGCGCTTGCCGACGCCGTAAGGGCCGCCGCTCCAGCCCGTGTTCAAGAGCACACAGCGCGCCTCGTGTTTCGCCATCATCCCGGCGAGGAGCTTGGCGTAGACCGGCGGGTGCTGCGCCATAAAGGGCGCGCCGAAACACGCGCTGAAGGCCGCCTTCGGCTCGGTCACACCGACCTCGGTGCCCGCGAGCTTCGCGGTGAAGCCCGAGACGAAGTGGTACATGACATCTTTCGCGGTCAACACGGCGATCGGCGGCAACACGCCGAACGCGTCGGCCGTCAACAGCACGATCGTCTGCGGGTGCGGTCCGCGCGCGCCCGGGGCGACGTTCGGGTTGGCGCTCAGCGGGTACGAGATGCGGGTGTTCTCGGTGATCGAGTTGTCCGTCAGGTCGAAGTCCTGCGGATCGGTCTCCTCGATGCGCTTGCCCTTCAGCGCCGGCACGTTCTCGACGACGGTGCCCGGCGTGCTGAGGGCCGCCGCGATGATCGGCTCGGCCTCTTTGTTGAGGTCGATCAGCTTCGCGTAGCAGCCATCCTCGAGGTTCGAGACGCCGTCCTTCGTCCACGCGTGTTCGTCGTCACCGATCAGCTGCCGGTCAGGATCCGCCGACAAGGTCGTCTTGCCCGTGCCCGAGAGGCCGAACAGGATCGCGCCGTCACCCTTGGCCCCGACGTTCGCCGAGCAGTGCATCGACATCATGCCGAGGTCGGGCAACTGGTAGTTCATCACTGTGAACATGCCCTTCTTGTTCACGCCACAATAATCGGCGCGACCGATGACGAGCAGGATGCGGCGCCGCACGTCGGTGATGACCGCGCGCGCGGACTTGGTGCCGTCGCGCTCGGGCTCGGCGTGGAAGCTCGGCACGTTCAAGAGCGTCCAGCGCTTGTCGTCGGCGCCCTGGATCCCATCCACGTGCTTCGGGAACATGTTCTGCACGAACATGGCGTGGGTCGCGTACTCGCCGACGAAGCGGTACGGCGCGGCGTACGCGGGGTCGGTGCCACAGAACACCTCTTGCACGTAGAGGCGCGCCTTCTTCTTGTTCAGATGCTCCGCCACCCGGTCGAGGAGACCCTCGAACTTCGCCGGGTCGAACTTGCTGACGTCGGCCTTCCACCAGACCTTCTGCTCGAGCTCCGGATAGGCGACCATGAACGTGTCCGCGACCGGACGGCCCGTGCACGAAGGATCGCTGAAGAACATCAGCGGTCCCTTCTCGCCGAGCTTCGTCGCGTAGGCCTTGTGCTCGTCGTCAGGGCCATCCGGACGAATGCGACCGCGGTCGTTCGCGAGCGCCTCGCGGAACAGCTCGTTCGAAGCGAGATTGACGCGGTAGTCGACGGTCTCGAGACCGAACTGACGTTTCAGGTCCTCACGGTGGCCCATTGGGTCCTTCTTGTGCGCAGGAGGGGCGAGCGCGAGGCACGAGGCCAGCCGCGCAGGGTTCGAGGCGTAAGAAGGTACCGGTGACGGGGCGCAGCGGCAACCGCCCGGTCCAGCGACGCCACAGGCCGTCAGCGAACCGACCCAATGGCGAACGCTCCAGAGGTCGTCGACCCGTCAGCGGGCCGCCTGGTAACCCGCGCGGTACCAGGCGAGGGTCTCCCGCAGCCCGTCCCGCCACGGGACGAGCGGCTCGTAGCCGAGGAGCGCGCGCGCGCGGGTGAGGTCGGCGAGGCTGTGCCGCACATCGCCTGCGCGCTCGGCGCCGAACTTCGGCTCGACCGCCACACCGAGCTCCTGGGCCATCGCCTGCAGCAGCTCGAGCAACGAGATGCTGACCCCCGTGCCGACGTTGCAGCAGCTCCCCGCCGGCAGCTCGCGGTCCATCGCCGCGAGATTGGCCGCGACGACGTTCCCGATGTAGACAAAATCCCGTGTCTGCCCGCCGTCACCGAAAATCGTCGGCGTACGGCCCTCGAGCAGCATCCGCGCGAAAATCGCGATGACCCCGGTGTACGGACTGTCATCCGCCTGGCGCGGCCCGAAGACGTTGAAGTAGCGCAGCGCCACGGTGTGCATGCCGTAACAACGTGCATACACCCGCAAGAGGTGCTCGCCCGCCACCTTGCCCGAGGCGTAGGGCGACAACGGCGCGGGCACGAGGCCCTCGTGTTTCGGCAGCTCCTCGCCATCGCCGTACGCGGCCGACGACGCGGCGAACACGAAGCGCCCGACCCCCTGGGCGCGCGCGGCCTCCAGAAGGCGCAGCGTGCCGTTCACGTTGACGTCGTAGCTGCGCAAGGGATCCTCGACGCTGCGCGGCACCGAGACCTGCGCCGCCTCGTGGAACACGCCGCGCGCGCCGTGCACGGCCCGCCGACAGAGGTCCGCGTCCACGACGTCGCCCGGCAGGAATTCGACCGGGGCGCCGCTGCCGTACTCGCCCACGTCGAGGTGCGCGAGGTTCTCGAGCTTGCCCGACGACAGGTCGTCGAGCACCCGCACGCGATCGCCCCGCTGCACGAGTCCGGCCGTGATATGGCTGCCGATGAACCCGGCGCCGCCGGTGACGAGGTAGAGGGGGCGTTCGGTCATGGACACTCGGGTCAGGGTCTTCTGGGTCCGGCGGGAAGAGACCGGGGAGGTCAAGCTTAAGCGGACACAGGAGGCCGCCTCGGTCTACCTTGTCGACCGTGACGACCCCGCCGCTGCAATTCGAGACGGCCCGGTTGCTGCTGGCGGTGCCACGGCCCGAGGACGCCGCACGCTGCCTCGTTTACGCGCACGAAAACCGCGCGCACTTGGCCCCGTGGGAGCCCACCCGCGGGGCCCAATACTGGACGCTGGATCACTGGCGGCGCCAGCTCGAGGCGGTGCGGGTCGAGGCCCGCGAAGGGGGCGGTTACCGCACGCTCGTGCTCGACCGCGGCGCGCCCGACGGACCGGTCGTAGGGATGGCCAACCTCAGCCAGATCGAACGCAGCGCGTTCCAGTGCGCGCAGCTCGGGTATTCGCTCGCCGCGGCGCGCCAGGGCCAAGGCCTCATGCGCGAGGCGCTCCAAGGGCTACTCGGATTCGCTTTCGGCGAGCTCAGACTGCACCGCGTGCAGGCGGCCCACAGGCCCGAGAACGAGCGCTCGGCGAGAGTGCTCGACGCGTTGGGGTTCGAGCGCGAAGGGCTCGCGCGCGAGTACCTCTTCATCGACGGCGCCTGGCGGGATCACGTTCTGACCGCGAAGCGCTCGCCCTATCCCCTGTCGCCGCCCTTCTAGCTGCGGGGCTTATTCCAAAGTACCGAGCCAGGGTCGTTTCTTCACATTTGCCGATCGCTCGCGCTCCGCGCGAGCGATCGGCAAATGTGAAGAAACGACCCTGGCTCGGTACTTTGGAATAAGAAGGGCCCGCCGGCGCACACCGGCGGGCCCTACCGACTCGAGTGAGTCAGGATCCCCAGCACAGCTCTCTCGGGCTGCACCAGATCGAGCCGCAGTCCGAGACCGACCGAACGGGGCTCGTCGAAAAATGTTCCGAGGTCGCCGCCTCCCCCGCAGTTCGATCCGGAACCTCGCGCGACGGGGCCCGCAAAGCGAGGCCCAGAGGGCGGGGCAAACGAGACGCGGCCCGACATCCTGGGAGGACGTCGGGCCGCGTGTTTCTCGGAATCCACTTTGTCAGGGAGACGTCTCACCGTCTCCCGGACCTCACTGCCTCTCTCGTTCTCTCAGTCTCTCTCTCACTGACTCCCATTCTCATCTCTCGGTCGCTCGCGGCCAGCACCCGAGGGTGCGCGTCGCGAACACTATGGGAGCCGCGCCGCGCCTGAGTCCGAACTCGCAAGCGCGAGAAACCTCGCGCCAGGCTCCCGCGGAAACGCCCTCGAAACGACTGGAGCGGGCCGCGCGCAGCGCTCCGCTCCAGGATGAGACGCGGGGCCCGCTCGCCCACTGCAGTGGCCGACGGCGCCCGAACCTCAGCCGCGTCCGAACAAGCCCACCGACTGGGTCTTGCGGATGTCGGCGATCTCGTTCCAGAGGATCTCGCCGGTCTTGATGTTCACGGCCGTCATGTAGAACTGGTAGTAGAGGTCTTTGCTCTTCGAGCCGAGGCTCTCGAGCGAACGCCCGCGTGTCTTGCGGATGTCCGACAACGCGCCGTAGACGACGACGTCTGCGCCAAGCTGGTGGCCGAACTGCTTGGCCATTGTGTCGTCGACGATGCCGCTGTTCTGAAAGCGCACCTGCTTCGCGACCTCGTCCTGTCCCGACGCCTCGTCGCCGGCGGTCCAGCGGAACTTGCCGACCTTGAAGAGGTCCGTCTGCATCAAGCGCGCGATCTGGTCCGTATTGATGTGCTCGCGGGTCTCATTGGCGATGCCGCCGAAGACCGCGATCACGCGCAGGTCATTGCCCTTCCCCGCGCCCTCCATGTATTGGAGCGCAGGGGCCTGCTCGAACGACGCGACCATGTCGCGCGCGAACGTCTGGAGGTCCTTCGAACCCCAGTCGATAGTGAGCGTCTCCCGCTTCTCGGGGTCGCCGTAGTTGACCGAGCTGCACGCGGCGCCGAGGCCGAGGCAAGCGAGAGCGCTGAGGAGTGTCGTGAGCTTCATGGTTCGAATCGCAGTGCGGCCCGTGCCGGAGTCCTGTGTCTCCGCGGGGCCCATTTCAGAGGAGGTTGGGATGGATAGAGGGTTCAAGGCGCCGGTGTCGGTGCCGGTAAGGGCGCGGGAACACCGCTCCGCTGGCCGCCGATGACGTGCGCGTAGGTGCGACTGTGGATCGAGCGCGCGAACACGAACATCGTCTCGCCCGGCGCCAGGGTGAACGTGCCGAGCTCGATCCGCGCGCCGCCGAGCGTGCCGATCGAGAGACGCAGCGGATCGTCCGGCGCGACAAAAGCACGCGCGCCTTGCCAGTCGGCCGGCAGCGTGCGCCACGCGCGCAGATCCGCGCGCTCGGTGGCGATCGTGAAGATGTCGGCCGCGAGGCCCAGCAACGGGCCGTGTCTGCCGTTGTCGCGCAATTGGTCCGCGAGCTGGCGCTTGAGCAGGCCGCGCACGGCCGACTTGCCCGCGAGCCAGCCAATGCGGTCGCCGAGGTTCTTCGCGGCGACTGCCGAGACGTCCTCGAGGAGCGAGGCCTGCAGCGTCAGGTCGCGGCCCGGGAAGAACAGCGCGAGCGTGCCCTCGCCCTGCCCGGGCTCCGCGCGCGGGATCGCCCACGAGAAGACGCCGTCCGGCAGCGGCACATCGAGGCGCGTCTCGCGTTTCGAGGGCCCCATGCCCGTGCCGCCGATGAGGACGATCGAGGCCGCGCCCTCGGGCCGCTCGATGTCGGGTCCGAATTGCTGCACCCACTGATCGTGGTCCTGGTTGCGGCCCAGGGCCCCGGAGAGGCGCACGACCGCGCGTTGCGCGAGCTCGCCGCCGACACCTTTTTCGATGAGGCGGCGGTAGTCGATGTACGCCTCACCCGGCTTGTCGATGAGCTCGTACGCGACCGCCGAAAGGAAGTGCCCGAGGCCGCCAGCGGCGTACTCCGTCTCGTAGAGCTGCTCCTCCGCGACGAGGAGCTCGTCGACGAGGCGCGCTTCGACGAGGACGTCCTCGGCCTTGCCGAGGCCGAGGTAGGCGAGCGCGAGGCAGCTGTGCGCCATCACGCGCTCGTAACCCTCGCCCTCGTAACTCTGCTGTTCTTCGTTGAGCGCGAACGAGAGCAAACGCTCACCGACGCTCTCGATGCCGAGCGCCGCGCGCTCTTCGATGTCTTTCACCGCGTCGAGCGCGTCGTGGAAACGATCGCGGGCAACCTCGAAGTCGCCGCGCACGAGCGCGACCATGCCGCCCTCGACGCCCCGCAAGAAGCCCGACCCGACGTTGCGCTCGTTCGCGAAGCCGCGCGCAGCCGTGTCGAAGTCGCCGGCCTCGAACTGCCGCAGGGGCGCCGCGACCTTGTCGTTGTACGTCGCGCAGGCGCCGAGCCCGAGGGGCGCGCACACCCACGCCGACCACATCACGGCGGACCACAACCCGGCGGACCAAGGTTGGCGCAGCACGGGGGTCGGCGCTGACGTCACAACGCGGGCGGCGGGACTGAGAGCGATGGACACAGGGCGCGAGGGCGGGGACGGGAGTGAGGGTTACGCGCTGGACCCTCGGACCTTCACGGACTCCGATGCGAGGCGCTCGATTCGAGACACGGAGCTGCCCTAGTATGCACGGAAAGGGCCATGGCCATGGAAGGACCTCTGAACCCTCGACCGGCGCGACCCTCGGTCGTGTGCAACTGCCGCGCGGTGTGGATCACGGTGTGCGTGCCGGTGCTCCTCGCGGCGCCTTTCTGGACCCTCGCGGCGTGCGCCGCCGCGCCGCATCCGACGGCGCACCGCGGCGCGTCGTCGACGACCTTCGAGCTGCTCGATGACGCGCCGGACGGTGCCCGCTGGACCGCGACGACACCTGCGGCGTGGTCGAGGGCCGGGAGCGCAGCCGGAGTCGTGCTGGAGCTCCGAGGAGAGCCCGACACGTACGAGCCTGCGGTGCGCTCGCCGAAGCGCCTCGCGCTGCTCGAGGGGCTGGCGTTCGGCGACTTCGACCTCTCCGTCGAGGCGCAGCAGACGAGCCGCGAGTACGGCCACCGCGACCTGTGTGTGGTCTTCGGTTTCGAGGCCGCCGACCGCTTCTATTACGCGCACTTCGCGACGACCCCCGACGAGCACGCCGGCAACCTGTTCCTCGTCGACCGCGCGCCGCGGCGTAGATTGGCCGACGTGCCTGCAGCGGGCGTCGATTGGGGCTCGGTCGATCCCGCCGCTGCCACATGGCACACGCTCCGCGTGCGGCGCGCGGGCGAGCTGCTCGAGGCCTTCTTCGATGGCGAGCTGGTGGTCTCGGCGCGCGATCCGACTTTGGGTGTCGGATTGATCGGGGTCGGGTCGTTCGACGACTCGGGCCGCTTTCGGCGGCTCACGATACGAGGCGCGGGGCTGCCGGCCTCGAGCGCGCCGTTCGCGCCGCTGCGCTGACGGAGCGCGGTCGAAGAGAACGGCGCCGGCAAGTGAGTCGAACTCGCGGCGCCGCGCTCGGACGGCCTCAGGGGTACCCGTAACTCGCGCCGACCCCGAGCGGGATGCCGAGCTTCCAATAGACGAGCAAAAAGATCGTCCATGTGACGATGAAGGCCAGCGAGTAGGGCAGCATCAGCGCGGTCAGCGTGCCGATGCCGGTTCTGCGCACGTAACGCTGGGCGAATACGACCACCAACGGGAAGTACGGCATCATCGGCGTGATGATGTTGGTGGTCGAGTCGCCCACGCGGTAGGCGGCCTGGGTGAGGTCGGGCGAAATCCCGAGCCTCATGAGCATCGGCACGAAGATCGGCGCGAGCATGGCCCACTTCGCCGAGGCCGAGCCGATGAGGAGATTCACGGACGCGGACAGGAAAATGATGCCGACGATCGTGACCTCGCTCGAGGCGTTCCTGGATTCCAGGAAGTTGGCGCCCTCGACAGCGAGCAAGATGCCGAGGTTCGACTTGTTGAAGGCATCGATGAATAGCGCCGCGAAGAACGCCATCACAAGGTAGTAGCCCATCGTCGACATCGCGTTGCTCATCCCCTTGATGACGTCGCGGTGGCTCTTGAAGGTGCCCGCCACATAGCCGTGCACGACGCCGGGCAGCAGGAACAACAAGAAGATCAACGGCACGATGGCGTCCATCAACGGCGCGGCCGGCCGCACGCTCGTCAGCGAGCCGTCAGCTGCTCGAAGGGCAGATTGGGTCGGGATCGCCCAGGCCGCGAGGGCCAACGCGCCCAGCGCCATGGCGCCGAGACCCGCGATCATGCCGCGGCGTTCGCGGTCCCCCATCGGCTCCATCTTCGGCATATCTTTCGGGTCACCGTCGATCGGCGACGCGGCGAGGCGCGGCTCGACCACCTTGTCGGTGATGAACCACGCGACGCCGACGATCAAGAGCGACGACGCGGCCGTGAAGTACCAGTTGCAGAGCGGGTTGACTGCGCGCGTTGCGTCGAGGATCTTCGCGCCCTCGAATGTGAGGCCCGCCAACAAGGGATCGATGCCGGAGACGAGCACGTTCGCGCTGAATCCGCCGGAGACGCCCGCGAAGGCCGCGGAGATGCCGGCGAGCGGGTGCCGCCCCGCCGCGTAGAACAGCACCCCGCCGAGGGGGATGACGAGCACGTAGCCAGCGTCCGCTGCGGTGTGGCTGATCAACGCCACGAATACCAGCATCGGCGTCAGCAGCTGCTTCGGTGTGATGCTGAGGAGCCCCTTGAGGCCGGCGTTGATGAAGCCCGAATGCTCAGCCACTCCAACACCGAGCAACGCGACGAGCACGACCCCGAGCGGGTGGAAGCCCGTGAAGGTCTTGACCATCCCGGCGAGGAACGCGGCGAGGGACGGCCCGGTCAGCTGGTTCTTGACCTGGATGGCCTCGTTCGTCCGGGGGTCGATGGCGCTGAAATCGACGCCCGAGAGCAACATCGAGAGGCCCCAGACGACGAGCAACCCGATGAGGAACAACAACGCCGGATCCGGCAGCTTGTTGCCCCACTTCTCGAGCCCGTCGAGGGCGCGCTGCACGAAGGTCTTCGGGGCCTGAACGCCGGCCGGAGTCGAGCCGGGCGCGGGAGAAGGAGGTGTCGCCATCGAGGGGCGTCCCGCGACAAACGGGACGAGCTGGGGGGAATGTCGGCGGTGCCAGGGGCCCCAGGGGGTGGGTCCCTCTCGCAGCATGCCGACGTCGGGGCGCGCTACGGTAGCCAGATGCGCGGCGGGTGCCCATAGCCAGCCAGCGGCGCGGGCCGTCGGCGGGAAGGGCGCAGGGAACTGCGCCGGCGCCGCGGGCGCCGGTGGTGACTGTGGTCCTGCGATCATCCAGCTCCTCCCCGCGTCGCCGCCTTTCATGCGCTGGGTCGCGGGTGTGGACCTCGACACGCTTTCGCGCCCCGCGGCTCCCGTGCTGCTGCCGATCCTTTAGGTCCAGGGAGACCCGGTCAGTTGCGTCCACCTCGCTCGCGCGCGTCACGAACGCCGCGAACGGGGTGATTCGGGGTGCTCCGGGCCCGTACACTCGTCGGTTCACATCGCCATGTGCCCCGAGACCGACGAGAACGACGTCGAGCACGGCTCCGCCGACGCTCCGACAGAGAACAGGGCCACGCGCGCGGCCTCCAAGGACAGCGCGTCCGCGGGCAAGAAGCCCAAGGAGACCGCGAAGCCCAAAGAGACGATGATGGGGCAGTTCGAGGCCGCCAAGCGCGAGGCCCCGGACGCTCTGCTCTTCTTCCGGATGGGCGACTTCTACGAGCTCTTCGGCGAGGACGCGAAGGTCGCGTCGCGCGAGCTCGGGATCGCCCTGACGTCGCGCTCCAAGGGCGCGGACGCGCTGCCGATGGCGGGGGTGCCCGTGAAGACCCTCGACAGCTACACGCTGCGCCTCGTCACGAAGGGTTTCAAGGTCGCCGTCTGCGAGCAGATCGGCGATCCGCGCACGACGAAGGGCATCGTCAAGCGCGAGATCGTGCGCGTCGTGACCGCGGGCACGTTGACGGAAGAGGACGCGCTCGACGCGCGCGCCGCGAACTTCCTGGCGGCGGTGCACATCGACCGCAAACACGCCGGGCTCGCGTGGCTCGACCTGTCCACGGGGCGCGCGTTCGGGGCTGAAGTGCCGCTCGCGCGACTCGATGACGAGCTCGCGCGCATCGCGCCCGCCGAGCTACTGATCGACGAGCGCCTCGCGGATCGCGCGCCCGACGTCGCGAGCGCGCTCGCGCGTGAGTTCGGGCCGCGCATCACCCACCGCGAGCCGTGGCGCTTCTCGCTCGACGGCGCGCTGCGCACCCTCAAGGAACAATTTGGCGTCGCGACGCTCGAGGGTTTTGGCTTCGCCGACGACTCCGTGGCGCTGCCCGCTGCGGGCGCGCTGCTCGAGTACACGCGCGACACGCAACGCGGCGCGACCGGCCACCTCTTGCGGCTCGAGCGAGTCGACACGGGTCGTTACATGGTCCTCGACCGCGCGACCCGCGCGACGCTCGAGCTGACTGCGACCCAGCGTGAGGGCCGTCGCGAGGGCACGCTGCTCGAGCTGCTCGACGCGACGTTGACGCCGATGGGCGGTCGGCTCCTGCGTGAATGGCTGCTCGCGCCGCTGCGCGACGTCGATCCGATCCTCTATCGGCAGCGCGGTGTGGCCGAGCTCGTCGAAGGGCCATTCCTGCGCGAGGACGTGCGGACGATGCTCGCCGACGTGCTCGACGTCGAGCGCCTCGTCGGCAAGGTCTCGACCGGACGCGCGAATGCGCGCGACCTCGTGGCGCTCGCGGCCTCGCTCGCGGTCGTCGGACCGCTGCGGGCGCGGCTCGATCAGGCCTACTCGAAAGCGCTCGGCGAGCTGCACGGGCAGCTCGATCCGCTCGAGGAGTTCGTCACGCGTGTGCAGAGCACCCTCGTCGATGGGCCGCCGAACACGCTGCGCGAAGGCGGCCTCGTGCGCGACGGCGTCGACGCCGAGCTCGACGAGCTGCGCTCGATCTCGAAAGACGGCAAGCAGTGGATGGCGCGCTTCCAGGCCCAAGCGATCGAGCGCTACGGGATCCCGGGCCTCAAGATCGGCTACACGTCGGTGTTCGGGTACTACCTCGAAGTGCCGCGTGGGCAGATCGACCAGGTCCCTGCGAGTTTCATCCGCAAGCAGACGGTCAAGAACGCCGAGCGTTACATCACGCCGGAGCTCAAGGAGTTCGAGGACAAGGTGCTCCGCGCCGAGGAGCGCTCGCGCGACCTCGAGTACGCGGTGTTTCTCGCGCTGCGCGACGCGGCTTTGACCGAGGTGCCGCGGATCCTGGGGGTCGCGCGCGCGCTGGCCGAGGTCGATGTGCTCGCCGGTTTGGCAGAGACCGCCGCGCGGCGTCGGTACGCCGCGCCGGAGATCGACAACGGCGAGGCGATCGAGATCAAGGCAGGCCGCCACCCGGTGATCGAAGCGACGCAGAACAACGTGACGTTCGTGCCCAACGACTCGACGCTCGACCGCCGGCGTCGCGCGCTCGGGCTCATCACCGGGCCGAACATGGCGGGTAAGTCGACGTACATCCGCCAGACAGCGTTGATCGTCCTGATGGCGCAGATCGGGTCGTTCGTCCCCGCCGCCTCGGCGAAAATCGGCGTCTGCGATCGGATCGCGACGCGCCTCGGCTCGGCGGACGACCTCGCGCGCGGCGCCTCGACGTTCATGGTCGAGATGGTCGAGATCGCGAACATCTTGAACAACGCCACGGCGCGTTCGCTCGTGTTGCTCGACGAGGTCGGCCGCGGCACGAGCACGTTCGACGGCCTCGCGCTCGCCTGGGCGATCGTCGAGCACCTGCATGAAAACGTGCGCGCGCGCACGCTCTTCGCGACGCACTACCACCAACTGACGAGCCTCGCGGAGCGACTCGACGGTGTCTACAACCTCAACGTCGCGGTGCGCGAATGGGACGACGAGATCGTCTTCCTGCACCAGATCGTCGAGGGCGGGACGGACCGCAGCTACGGGATCCAGGTCGCGCGCCTCGCCGGCGTGCCGGCGGCCGTGGTCGCGCGCGCGAAGGAGGTGCTGCGCAACGTCGAGAGCGAGGCCCACGGCCTCGGCGGCCGCGTCGCGGAGGGCGCCCGAGCGCTGCCGAGCGACGGCCGCCCGCTGCCCCCCGGCGCGCGCTCACCCGAGGCCATCCGCACCCCGAGCGGCGTGCTGCAGCTGGGCCTCTTCGGCGCCGACCCGACCCCGATCGAACGCCTCCTCGACGACCTCGACGTCGAGTCGACCACCCCGATCGAGGCCCTGGGCGTGCTCGCAGAGCTGAAGCGCCTGCGGGAACAGGGCTGAGGCCAGAGGTACCGCACCCGACCCAAAAATGAGGCGAGAGTCGCGCGCGCTCCGCGCGCGCGACTCTCGCCTCATTTTTGGGTCGGGTTCGGTACCTCTGGTCTCAGCCCTCACCTGTTTCTTGGGTCGGGTTTCTTGGGTCGGGTTCGGTTTCTGCGGTTTCGACCACAGCCCTTGCGCCCTGGGGGCTTCGTGCGCACATTCCCCGCATGGAACTTCATGTCCTTCGTCGGGCTTCGACCCTCGCCCTTGGCCTCGCTGCGGTGTCGCTCGGGTTGACTGCCTGTGGATCCACCGGCGATTCGACGCGCGCGAATGCGGCCGTAGCCATCGAGAAGACGACCTACCCCGAGGAAGCCGGCACCCAGTCCCCCCCCGCTGGGATCGCAGCGCAGCCCTACACCGCGGCACACATCCGCGCGGCCCATCCCGTCGGGACGTTCACGACCTATCGAGTGAGCGCCGCCAGCAAGCCGACGCTGGTGCAGCGGACGGAGTGGGTCGAGTGCGACGCCGAGCGGTGCGTGATGTCCTCGACCACCGAGCCCGCTGTGGGCGCAGCGCAGCGCGCCGAGGCGACCTGGGTTGAGCTCCGAGACCACGCGTCCTTCCCGCTGGCCACGACCAAGATCACACGCGGGTCCGTCGAGGTCGAAGCGGGCAAGTTCCGGTGCATGCATTACGCAGTGGTCTTGCCGAAGACAGAGACCGAAGAGGGCGGCACCCAGCATTACTGGTTCGACACCGAGTCGGCAGGATCGCCCGTGCTCTACACGCAGGAGCTCGACGGCGAAGAGCTGTTCCGCATGGAGCTCCTCTCCACGAATCGGCGCTGAGCTCGAAGAGGGCGCCCGCGCGAAGGCGGTCTTCCCTACCCCGCCGCGCCCCAAAGGGCGCAGATCGGCAACGCTCGAATGCGCTCATGGAGCTGGATCGCCGCTGGTCCCGTGTGCAGCACCACGCCACCGACGAATCGTTCGCCGAGTTCATTCGCAAGCCAACTCAAATGGCGCGCGTCAGCTGCGGTCGGACTCGAAGTCGCCTTGATCTCGATGCCGTAAACGCGTCCGCCGTCGTATTCGATCAGCAAGTCGATCTCCTGACGCCCCCCGCTCGTTCGGAGATGAAACATCTGCGGCCTTGTCTCCTCGAGCGTGAGGTGACTGCGGATCTCAGACACCACGAACGTGTCGATCAAGCGGCCCAACAGATCTGCGTTGTCGAGAATATCGGAGCGCCCGATGCGGGCCGCCGCGGCCATCAGCGCCGCGTCGACCATGTAGCGCTTGGGCGAGCGAACGAGGCGCTTCAGTCGATTGGTCGTCCAAGCCGGGACTTGCTCGCCCACGAACGTCTGGAGGAGAACCTGCTCGTAGGCGACGTGCGTTCGACGATCGAGTCCGGCAGCTCCGTAGATCGTGACCTCGTCCGCAACACCCGCAGAGTTGAGCGCCCAAGCCTGTAGGTAGCGCCGTAGCCGATCAGGATCTCGTCGCTCGCCGAGACGCGTCACATCGCGAGTCACCAGCTGACCGATGTAGCTATCGAACCACACCCGCCGATCCTGCTCGGTCGCGAGGCGCGCCGCCTCGGGGAACCCTCCAGTCAGCGCGAGGTCGACGTACCCTGCGAGGTCCGGTCGTGCGGTAGGCAAGCGCACATCGCCGAGCAAGAGCGACGCCAGCGACGGTCGATGGAGGACGGCGCCGATTCGTTCGCGAACGGTCAGGCCATACATCGGCACACGAATCAGGCGACCGGTACCGGGCCAACTCGTCGACCCGAGCTCGCCATACACCGACCCGGTCAGCACGAATCTGCCAGCGCTCGGATCGCTATCGACCGAACGCTTCACTGCGCCGAGGACCTCGGGGACGTCCTGCCACTCGTCGAGGAGCACGGGCTCGGCACGACCGCGAAGCGCCGCATCCGGGTCGGCTCGAAAGACGTTGGCGAACGCTGGCTGGTCCAACCGAACGGCGGTCGCGGCGAGTCGCATCGCGGTCGTGGTCTTGCCGCACGCTCGCGGGCCGACCACGAGCAGGGCGGGGAAGATTCCAACCAAGCGCGCCAGCTCGGTGTCCACGAGTCGATCGACGTAGATCACGTCGGGGAGTGTACGTCCGATACCGCCCACGCACACCCATGAGTACCGCCCACGCACATTCTTCAGTCCCGCTCCTGCACAAAAAGCCACCTCTGGGACCCGCAAGAGGTCGCTCATGGCCTCCGAGTCGAGCGCACGACGCCCCCCGGGGCAGCGGTGCCCCACACTGGGCGGCCAGCGTAGGGACGTTGCCTGCCGCGCGCGCCAAAATGTGCGCCAGCCCAAGTGATGGACAGATCGGTCGGGTCGAGGATCCCCGGTTTCAGCCCCTTTCCGGCGACGACGGCGAGACGCCGATCGTCGGGCGACCAGCGCAACCGCGTGAAGTAGCTCGGCATGCGGAACGGATCGAGCTCCTCAACGCCCCTCGTATATTGGACCGCGCCGCTCTTTGCCTCCAAGGTCCAAACAGTCGAGTCGAGGCCACCGACGGCGACCTGCGCTCCATCGGGGCTGAACTCCACGGCGTCGCGCGTGCCCTCCAGCGGGACCCGCAGCATGGTCTCGCCAGGCCAACCCAAGTGGATTTCGTTCTCGAGGACCGCGGCGATTCGCAGCTCGGATGGATGCACATCGACCTATCGCGCAAGCGGTCCGGTCCAAACGAGGGCGCCGTCGCGCGTCCAGATCTGCACGGTCTTCGGCGAAGACACGGTGCAACCAACCGAAGGTCCACGTCACGAGATGGGAACCGTCGTACGTCCACTCGATCTCCACCACCGCGTTCAACGTGACGGGCGCAGGCACGAAGATCGCATTGGGAAGGCCGTGATGACCTGGGTTCTCGACTCGACCCGTTTGTTGCAGGACGCTTACCGGCCAGAGCGCGACCCGCCCGTCGGCGAAGGACGCGACGACGAGCTCTCCTCGAGGGTCGACGGCGATGCTGCGGATCGCCGCTGGATGACGCGCAAAGAGCCGCTGACTGGAATTCGCGATGGACCCAGTCCTCGGGTTCAAGGGCACGATGTCCCCCTTCTTGTATCCCGCCAAGAGCGTGCCATCCAGGAGCAGCGCGATCGTGGTGGCCGTCTCGATGCGTGACTACGTCGACTCGTTCTCGACGACGTTTGTGGGCGCGGCATCGGTCGGTGGCGGCACTTCCTGAGGCACTTGTGCACACCAAGCGCACACGAGCATGTTCAGTGTGAGCGACATGCGAGTTAGACGACCATGATCCGCGCTGCTGCGCCAGTGCCTCGATCGCTCTGGCGCGATTAGGCGCCAATGAGCCAGCTCAACGCGACCAAGCGACCGCGCCGGTCTTCGGGTCGATGCGCCGCAGCGTGGGAGCAGCGAGCAGCAGGATTTCGCCTTCGTTGCCGACCGCAAGCACTGCGGAGCATTCGGCCCTGTCGACCAAGATCCGCTGCGACCCGTCGCCGGAATCGACGGCGAGGACCCGATCACTGCCCGTGAGCAGCTCGCCGCCAGGCGTCCACGCGACGTCGAAGACGAGCGCCATGCGCCCGCCCATCATGCCACCGGCCCACGTGATGGACAGGTCGGTTGGGTCGACAATTCCGGGCTTGAGTCCCTTCCCCGCGACGACCCCGAGATGCCGACCGTCGGGCGACCAGCGCACGCGCGTGATGTAGCCAGGCAGGCCGAACGGATCGATCTTCCCAACGCTCTTCGATCGTTCGACTGCGCCGCTCTTCGCATCCAAGATCCAAACCCTCCAGTCGAGTCCCCCTACGGCGAGCTGAGCTCCATTGGGGCTGCCAGGGGCCCGGTCGCGACCCCTCGTCAGGCTGTGATCACCTCGACGCCGTCCGGGCCGAGGAACAGCGTGTGTTCGGTCTGGGCGACCATCGCGCCAGCCTCTTCGACGAGCGGCGGATAACGCACGAGGCTGCCCTGGCGCGCGAGTCGCGCCAACGTGTCATCGACGACTGCGCGGTCGAATTGCGTGAAATAGCGGCGCGCGATCGGCAGGCCGCGCCATCCGACGATCGCCTTCAGCACGTCCTTGTCGAGGCCTTTGGTGTTGCGCGGTGGGCGCACGAGCATGAACACCTCGGCCTTGCCCGCTTCTTGGATGAACCCGCGGCCGGTGCTGGCGAACGGCTCGATCGCGACGACGGAGCCCGCGCGGAAACGACCGCCTCCACGCTCGGCATAGTTCGGCACCTGGGGCGCGACGTGCACCTTCCAGCGGTCGAGGCCGTGCCCGGTCAAGTTGCGCACGGGCTCGAATCCCGCGCGGGTGATCGTGCGCTCGACTGCGGCGCCGACGTCCCCGACAGACACGCCATCTCCGACGGTCGCGATCGCAGCGGCGAGCGCGTCGGCGCTCGCGTCGACGAGGGCTTTCCAACGCCCGTCCGCCGACAGGTCGACAGTGCATGCGGTGTCGGCGATCCAGCCGTCGACGTGCACACCGAGGTCAACCTTCACGAGGTCACCCTCGACGAAGACGGTCTCGTCCTCCGGCGCCGAGCAGTAGTGCGCGGCGATCTCGTTGCGTGAGGCCTGGGCCGGGAAAGCGGGTTGGCCTCCGCCCTCGCGGATCATGTCCTCGATGGTCTCGAGCACTTGGCGCAGCGAGGCACTCGGTCGCACTGCGCTTCGGGCCCACTCGCGACAGCGTGCGGCGATTCGGCCAGCAGCGCGGGTCTTTTCCAGTCCTTCAGCGTCCATGGGGGCGCCGAGGATACGGAGTCCGGGGCCACGCCGACGTGAGCCGCGCGAGGTTCTGCGGTCCAGAAATCGTGCGCTCTCGCCGAAGGAGCGGGGATGGGATCGGACCGCTACCCCGCCGCGCACTCAGGTGTCGCGGGCCTCACACTCGGCCTCGCCGGTGTGACGCTCGGAGCGCTGTCGTGCATCCAGACGACCACCCACCATCCGGTGGGGTCGAGCGCAGCGCTCACGCTCCAGACGGTACCGTCGGTCGCGAGCTGGGACGTGGTCGTGCGCGGCGCCGCCGTCGGCAGCGTCGTGCGCTTCGAGCGCGAGGGCGACGCGGAGTTCCTGTTCGTGGTCCGCAACAGCCACGGTCAAGACCTGGGATTCGTCGACGCGCGAGGGTGCGCTTGGCGACGCCGCCCCCATGCCGCCGACGAGCGGCTCGGCGCTGGCACACTCGAGGCCGGGGCGGCCTCGATCCTGGGCACCCATGGCGAGCTGCAGCTCGTCGCGCGGGCCACTGCCGACGCCGACGCGCCGCCAGGCCCACCTTGAGTCAGGCACCACCCACGCAGCGCTCGCTCTGTACCGCGGACACATCGCGGCACACACAGAGCCCCAGTTGACCGGGTTTTGCAACCACTTCGCAGCCCGGCACCGGATTCCCACGCGAAGCGTGCCGGGGGTGTCCTACGAGCCCGACCAAGAATCACTCAATCCAGCCGCAACGCCGCCCGATGAAGGTGGAGCCTGCGGGTCTCCCCGCTTCCCGTTCCCAAGCCCGCACATGACGACCGCGGTTCCCCCCGTCCAGGGTCCCGTGGTTCCCTCTCCTGAGGATCGCCCCAGATGATCAAGCTCGAAGTCGGTGAACGCATCGGCAGCTACCGCGTCTTGGACTTCCTGGCCCGCGGGGGTTTCGCCCTCGTGTATTTGGCCGAGGATTCCGAGGGCCAAAAAGTAGCGCTGAAAGTCGGTGACGTCGCCGGCGGCGGCCGTTACGTGACACGTTTTCTGGAGATCACGAACAAGCGCCAACCGGAGGGCATCAGCCCCGACGAGACCCCCGCCGAGGCGGTGTTCTTCCGTCAGGACGGCGTGCGAATCGACTTCCTCGACGTGCATGAGATCGACGATTTGATTCGCAGCGAACACGCGCTTCTTGACTCGATCAAGAGCCCCAACGTCGTCCGATCGCGCGAGTGTTTTGTACACGAGGGTCGCCCAATCCAGGTCATGGATTACGTGCGCGGCAAGACCTTGCGCGAGAAGATTCGCGCGCTGGAGGGCATCCGCCTCAACTGGTTCCTGACGATCGTGCGCGCGCTGCGCAAGCTCGAGTCGACGGGCAGTCTCGCGTACCACGGCGACCTGAAGCCCGAGAACATCATCGTGAAGCCGTCGGGCAGCGTGATCCTCGTCGATCCAGCGCTGCGCGCAGACGAGCGCGGAGTGATCACGACGACACCGCACTACAACCCGCTCTTGATGCGCACGTCGAAGGCCGACGTGATGGGCATCGGCGTGATGCTGTACGAGATACTGACCGGGGTCCTGCCCTTCGACGAGGTCCCGTGGCAGTACGCGGGCCGCGAGCAGGGCGGCGAGGTCGAGCGCATGAGCCTCTCGTACTTTTTGTCCTACCCACCGCCGAAGGACCTCAATCCGAACACTCCCGACGCGCTCGCGCGCATCGTGTACCGCTGCTTGACGGTGCCCGATTACGGGCTCGAAGCGCTCGAGAACGACCTGGTCGATTTTTTGCGCAAGGACTGAGCACACGCGACGCTGAGGCGCACGAGACCTCGAATCGAGAGGGCGAGCCGGCTTGCGGCTCGCCCTTTCTTTGTGTCGAGACTTATTGAGGAATCGATTGGACTTCGGACGGGCTCGGCAAGCGCCAATCCCAGTCCAACCACAGGCTGCCATCGTGGAACAAGAGGCCGCTCTCACTGAGAGCGGTGTCGCCGTTCTCGATCGTGGCATGCACGTTGGTGACGGGCGCGAGCAGCGCGTCGCGGCCGTGCTCGAAACGCTGCAAACGCACTAGCACCAAGTACGCCTTCGCGAGCTCGAGCGCGCGTCGTTCGCTCGGCATGACGAGTGTGCGTAGGTCGGCTTCGCCACCCGGAGCCGCGCGCAGCACATTCTCAGCACGCACGTTCCCTTCGGCCGTGAAGAAGCGCGCGAGCATCTCGTCGTTCGAACGGAACTCGTCGCCTCCGCGCACCCGCTCGAGGTACGTCAGGACCTCCGGACGCTCGTGACCCCTCTGGGGCGCGTCCTGCATGCCCGCGAGGTCTTGATAGCGCCAACCATCGAGGCCTGGCGCCTTGCGCGGCAGCGTGAACGTCTGATCGACCGTCACGCCGATGGCCGAGTGGCAACCCATACAGAAGCGGTGCTCTTCGTCGGACTGCAGCCGCAATCGCCCCTGCGAGTCTTCGATGAACCCCTGCAGACGCCAGCCGAAGTCGTTCGTCAGCCCGACCTCGGGCCCACCGGTGAAGTAGGGCACGATGCCCTCTTCCTTCTGGTTGTACTCCTCTTCGTACGCGCGCTGCATCGCCCACGCGTCGAGCCCGAGGTCCTTGCGCGACCAGCGAAGCTCCTTCATGCGCCGCGCGTGACCGGTCGGACTGGCGAGATCGACGTACCGCACCGTGTGCAGGTACTCGACTCCCTCGGGGTGGACGTAGCGCTCGATCGCTACGTCCGAAGCGTCGCCTAGGTAGTGCGAAGGCAGCCCACGCATCACGTCGGTCGCTGCCGCCAGCTCACCATCGCCGTCGAGATCGCTGGCGAGCGCGCGCTCGTCGAGAGGCTCGATCGGATGCACGATTGCCTGACGATCGGCGACACGATGGTCGGCTGCGAGCGCGACCTCGAGCAGCGTGAGGTTGGCCTTCTCGACCTCGCGGCTCTCGACGCCGTCAACGGTTCGGAAGCGCTCGGGTAGGCGGACGAAGACGTCGTCGATCGAACCGTTCGTCGGCCAGAACGTCCCGCTGAAGGGTTTGTAGCGAATCGCCCGCCAGCCGCTTCCATCCTGCGCGAAGCCGTCGCCGTCGAAGCCGGCTTCGAGGTCGAGGTCCGGTCGATAACCGCTGAACTTGGCCGGCTCGATCGCTGTCGCGAGAGCTTGGCGCAACGGCGTGTAGTTGTCCCCGCGCAACCACTCGCTGATCTCCGCGTCGGAGATTCCGGCGCGCTGCGCGCCGAAGTCCGTGAAGAGATTTGTCCAGTGGTTGGTCAGCGCGATCTGACTGAACGAGTATTCGACCTGGAGCTCGCGGTCCATCAGGTCGTTGGGCGCGATGCCTCCGGTGTGGCAGACCCAACAGGGATTCGAGACCCCGTCAGTCTTCGTGTAACACGCGGGCGGGACGGTGGCCTCCCAGTTGGTGTTCGAAGGGACGCCGCGAGTCCGCGCGTACTCGAGCGGGTCGTAGACCTCCTTCTGTGCGGGTTCCTGCGCGAAGGCACCCAGTGCAAATGAACCGACGAGCAGCGCTGGCCCGAGGAGTGAGACTCTGAGTACTGCGCTCGTGATGGGACGCTGCATGACGGAGCGATTGCGCGGGGAGCCGAAACAGGGCGCAGGCAATGAAAATGCGACCCACTCCCAGGCGCAGGCGAGCGCACGCAGGGAGCAGGTCGCGTCAGGAACCAAGCTCAGCGATCGATCGGCCAGACAGACGGGTTGGAAACGAAGTTCTCACCCGGGTGCTGGACGGCGATGAAGAGCGTCATCTCGTCCGCCGTGAACGCCGGGCCTGTGGCCTCGGCGTCGGACGGCGTCGCGGCGACGCGGAAACCCAGGCCGTAGGTCGGAGTGACGATCCCCGGCATCCCCGCGCGGTGCGCAGGGTTCAGGTCGAGGTAGTACACGGCGTCCGCCGTGCCATTGCGCCCGAAGTTGCCGTCGGTGCCGAACCACACGCCGCCGAGGCTGTCGATCATCAGGTTGTCGGGGTCCGCCGCGTCGTGCGGGCCCTGACCGATGCTGCCGCGCCAGACCGTGAAGAAGGTGAAGGTCTGCGACGCGCCCGGATCGGCGGCATTCGCCTCCTGCATCGCCATGATCGAGCCCACCGAGTCACCGCGGTTCGGTGACATCGACGCGTGCTGCGCGGTCGGATAGAGCACGCCGCTCTGGTTCAAGGCGACTTGCGCCGTGTGGTTCGTGAACGCGACGTAGAGGCGCGGAGTACCGCTCGGGTCCTTCGCGTTCCACTCGATGTCCTCGGGGCGGTTGAGCTCCATCGCGCCGATCTTCATCGCCGCCGTGAAGAGGCACTTCTTCAGCAGCGTCTCGCTGGAGAAGCCGCCGAGCCCGTTGTAGTTCACGTCACGGAGCGCCTCGCCGACGGTGATATTCGGCTGACCGAGCGCCGCAGCGTTCGGCGGCACGTCGGTGCTGTCGAGCGAGAAACGAATCCAGCGGCCTTGGCCCGGGTTCGCCTCGGTCGGAGCGCTGCCCGTCGCGAGAAGCGTCTGGCCAGTCGAGTTGTCGAGCCCCGCGAAGTGCGACACGTACAGCGTGCCGTTGTCGAGGAGATCGCGCACTTGACCGCGGGTCATGCCGGTCGTGTACACGCCGCTCGTGACGAACTTCCAGATGCGTCCACTGCGGCGGTCGTTGCCGGCGTACATCACGATGGGCTGGCCGTTGACGAGTCGATCGTCGGTACCGACGGCGATCGTCATGTTCTCCCAGCGCGCGCGGCCGAAGGCGCCGAGCTTGCGGTGACCGAGGCCGTCGCCACCACCCGCGAGGCTGTCGTAGGCGTCGCCAGCGGCTGCGCCCGGATCGATCTCGACGAGGTAGCCGTAGAGGTCACGGGTGTGACGGTCCTTGACGTTCGTCATGCGCCCAAAGTCGCTCGAGCGGCTCGGCTCATAGACGGGTCGCACGACGCTGCCCGGATCGAAGCCGTTGCCGGCGTTGAAGCGCTGTCCGCTGGACCAGGTCGGCTCGAAGTCGCCGTAGTAGTCCTGGACGTTCTCCTCGGCCGTGATGATCGTGCCCCAGGGAGTGGTCGCGCCCGAGCAGTCACCCTGCAGACCGGAGACGATGTTCGCGCCGTGGTTCTCGCCTTGCTCGTCGTGGTCGGTGAAGTCCGACGTCGGGCCGATCGGGAGACCGGTCACGCGCACGCGGGTCTCGCCAGTCGAATCGTAACGCCGGTTCTGGGCTTGGGTGTCGATCGCCCAGTCACCCGTGGTCGGGTTCTTGGTGATGTGCACCCACGTGCCACCCATCTGGCGCTTGTGCTCGCGGTCGATAGTGTTGAGGTCCGACGTGGTCCAAGTGTTGGACATGACGTCGTTGGTCAGGACGCCGAGATCCCGCAGGAACTGGGCCAGGGTGAGGAACTGGCCTGTCGGCGCGCTCGTGCGGGTCGGCAGAGCGTTCGAGATGTACTCGTGGTTCACCCATAGCCAACCCGATGAGCTGGAACCGGCGCCAACCGGTGAATTGCCGACGACATCGCCATTCCAGCTCGAGTTCCAGCCATCGCCAAAGAAGGAGACGTAGTCACAGTTCGCGCCGAAACGCAGCGTCGTCGGGCCGTTCGTTCCATCGAGGGACTCGAGCCAACGGGCGAAGACGTCGGTTGAAGCGAAGCTGAACGCGCGAACCTCGCTAGAAGTGGTGTTCGCCAGCGGAAATTGGATCGAAGCGGGCAAGTTACCCATGGCCGCCGCGCCGACGAGGCGACGGACGAGCACGGGGAAGTTGCCGGCGCCGGGCGTCAGGTTGACGGCGACGACCGAGGAGAGGGGCGCGTTCGGGTTGGGCACGGGGCCAGAGCCCTGGGGCAACGCCGCTAAGGCAGCGCAGAGAAGTGTGTAGGACATGTCGTTCTGAATGGAGGGCCAATGGACACAAGTCAGCCGCCAGCGGAGACCGTTGTGTCCTCGGCCACATCAGAGAGCGCCCGCGTCAAGGACGTCAGAAGCAGCGGTTGACGTTCTCTCAAGCGCTCGTGAATCCGCGGCAACATTCTTGATGTGCCGGTGCTTGAGGTGCCCGCGCGGGGGCCGATGGCCGTCGACGACTCGGACGACATGGCGCTCTCGATGAGCGCGATCTATGGGTCGGTCGCCCGTCGCCGGGCAGCACTCTCGGCCCCGCGAGGCCGGTGCCTTGGGGCGCTCGTCAGCGACACAAAGGAGGACCACGTCACGACGGGTCCGCAGCGGCACCATCACGCCGCAGAGGGATCGCGTCGGCCGCAGCGCCGTAGATCGGACCCGAACGATGCGGTCCGGACGCCGTCAGGCCTTCTGCCTGGCGGCCTCGAGGCGGCGATCCCCGAGGCGCTCAGAGGCGACGTTCGTCGCGACGCCTTCGCGCTTGGAGATCGCGAACACCTGCTCGAGGTTGTCGTAGATCGTGTCGATTTTGCGCAGCGCGAACGGCTCGTCGTAACCACCGGGGCGCAGCTCGACCGACACGTTGATGATGCCGCCGGCGTTAATGACGTAGTCGGGCACGTACAAGATGCCGCGTTGGCGCAGCGCCTCGCCGTGGCGCGGCTCCAGCAGTTGGTTGTTGGCGCAGCCCGCGACGATCGCGCACTCGAGCTGGGGGATCGTCTCGTCGTTCAGGCCGGCGCCGCGCGCGCAAGGCGCGTAGATGTCACACGAGACCCGGTGGTGGTCCTCGTCGTCGACGGAGGCGTAGCCAAACTCCGCGGCGAGTTTTGCGACCCGCGCGTCGCGGATGTCGCAGATCGTGACCTTCGCGCCGCGCTCCAGCAGCAGCCGCGCCATCTCCGAGCCGACCGCGCCGACTCCTTGGATCAGAATGTGCTTACCGTTGAGGTCCTCGCTGCCGAACCTGTGTTTGGCCGCCGCGCGAATGCCGACTACACAACCGTAGGCTGTGTACGGGCTCGGGTTGCCGCTGCCACCCTCTTCGCGGGAGAGGCCCGTGACATAACGCGTCTTCTGACGCACATGGCGCAGGTCCTCGATGCCGATGTTCATGTCCTCGGCGGTGATATAGCGACCGTCGAAGCTGTTCACGAAGCGCCCCATCGCCTCGAAGAGCGCCGGCGACTTGACCGTCTCGGGGTCGCCGATGATGACCGACTTGCCGCCGCCGAGGCCCGTGTCGGCGACCGCCGACTTGTAGGTCATGCCCCGCGCGAGCCGCAGGACGTCGAAGAGAGCGTCCTCCTCCTCTGGGTATTCCCAGAGCCGCATCCCGCCGAGCGCCGGGCCCAGGGTCGTGTTGTGCACGGCGATCAGGGCGTGCAGCCCGGACGCCTCGTCGATGCAACGGGCCACACGCTCGTAACCCTCTACGGGAATGTCGGTGATCTTCATCGGCCCCTGGTCAGTTGGTAGCGGGTAGCGGTCAACGAGTCGCAGCTGGTTCTGGCCCAGTTGACGAGTCCATCACCCGTCGCGCGGGAGCTGGGGCTCAAGCGCGGTGAGAGGGCGCAACAATAGGGCAGAAGAGTCTACCCGCGCGACTGCCTCCGCGGGGCCGCGCGCTCGCCCAACGCACCGTACCCTCTGTGTCCGATGCCCGCTGCCCCCGCCGCGAACTCACCCTGGAGGGGTGCCCTCGGGCCGGCGGGCCTCGCGTGCCTCGTGCCCTGGGCGACCGGGCCCGATCCTCGCCTGGACGGGCTCGCGCGCCTCACCGTGGCTCGTTTGGCGGCGGACGGGAGCTGGGAAGGACTCGAGTTCGCGACGCGACCGCTCGCGGTCGGCCCCCACGCGGTCGGCCCCCACGCCGTCAACCCCCTCGCCGTCAACGACGACGCGAGGCTCGCCCAGCGCCTCCGGTCGCAGTTCGGTGTGGAGCTCGCGGACCTCAGGGAAGCCCCCCACGCGCAGGAAGTCTGGCCGGAGCTGCGCGAGTTCATCGGCGAGCGTCTGGTGTTGGCGCCGGACGGCGAGCTCGCGCGCACCTGGGTGCGCGAGCTCGAAGGCGTTGGCAGCGATGACACAGGGCGCGCGCTCCCGCCGCTCACGATCCTCGGCCTGGAGGAGGTCGCTTTGACCCTCTCGCCGGGCCGTCTCGCGCTCCGGCGTGACGGCCTCGTACGAGCCCTCGTCCCGAAAGAGCTCGCGCCGAGCACACCGGGCGCGCTGCTCCCCCCGCACGTCCTCGTCGCGCTCGCGGACCTCGTCGCGCGCTTTCAAAAGCGCGGACCGCTGGCGCACGCCGTCGCGGTGCGCGGTTGGTGCGAGGCCGCCGCAGCGTTCCGCGCGACGGACAGCGAGGCGGCGCAACGGTTGTACGTCGTGATGGACCTCGTCGATCGCCCGCTGCGTTGGGCGACAACGCTGCAGTCGTTGGCGGGCGTCACGCTGCGCGACGACGTGTTGCAGCGCGCGGCGGCCCTCGAGCTCGACGAGGACGACCCGCTGGGGGCGCTCGACCCAGCGTGGATCCGAAACGATCCGCCCTCCGGCGAGGAGGACGACGACGCGCCCTTCCCGCCGGATCGCGAGGGACCGACGCCGTTCGCGCCCGAGGACCTGCGGGTCCTCGACGAGGTTTTCCGCGAGCAGCTGCCCACGCTGTTCGGTGCGCCTGGCCAATACCGCCGCAGCCAACACCGCGTCGCCGAGGCGATCGCCGCGGCTCTGGGCGAGGATCACTTCGTGCTCGTGCACGCGCCGACCGGCACGGGCAAGACCCTCGCTTACCTGTTGCCATGCCTCTTGTTCGCGCGCCGGCACGAGGTGCGAGTCGGCATCGCCACGTACACACGCGCGCTGCAGGAACAGGCGATGGATCGCGAGGTCCCGCGCGCGCTCGCGGCGCTCGGGCGCGCAGGGCTCGCGCCAGGCTTCATCGTCTCGACGCTCAAGGGGCGCGAACATTCGTTGTGTTGGCGCGCGTTGCGCGCGACGACGCCGCAGCGAATGGACGAGCCCGAGACGTGGCTCGCGTGGACGAGCCTCGTGTTGTTCGCGCTAGCGGACGTCGACGGTGACCTCGACCGCTTCCCGAGTCGCGCCCCGATTCGGCTCATGGCCGAGCGGCCATGGCGCCAGAGGATCAGCGCGCTCTTGCGCCAAGTGCGCGCGCGCGCTGGCTGTTGCGCGCACGCCGACGACCGCCAGCGCTGCGCCGCCGAGGTCGCGCGGCGGCGCGCCGAGCGCAGCCACGTCGTCATCACGAACCAGTCGTTCGCGCTCGCGCGGCCAGAGTTCTTCAAACGCATCGTGTTCGACGAATGCGAGCACCTGCACGATCAAGCGGGCAACGCCTACAGCGTTCGTTACGCCTTGGAGCGAGCGCCCGAGGCCGTCGTGCGCCTCTCCGTGCCTGGCACGCGAACGGACAGCGCCAAGGGCGAGCGCGGCGGCGGCGCGCTGGATCGACTGTTGCGCGCCCTGCCGCTCGGCACATCGCTCACGGGGCATGTCGAGGGCGCGCGCCACGAAGCGCATCAGCTGCTGTTCGCCCTCGGGCGTCTGACGCGTGAGCTCGAGGCTTTCGAGGCCTGGCGCGACGAACGGCGTGGAACCCTCGATCCCCGCCACGAACACGCGCTGTTCCGGATCTACGCCGAGGGCCTCGCCGGCCGTGAAGCGGGTCGCTTCGACGCGGCGCAGCACGAGCTCGCGGAGGACCTCGGCGGACCGGATGAGTCCGAACGGACCTTCGATGTGAACGACGAACGGACGCGCTCCGACGGCGTTTGGGAGCCCGGCGCGGACCCGACGAACCGAATGATGTCCGACGGGGTCGGCGGGAGCGCCACGCGCGATGGGCGCGGAGCAGAGCGTGTCGAGGACAAACGAGAGACCGCGAGCGGGCTCGTCGACGCACGCGAGCGCGTCGCGGCCTCTGCTGGACGACTCGACGGCTGGCTCGCGACGATCCACGAGGAGCTCGAGTTGCTGAGGATGCAGCGGCTCGGGCGGATCCGTCGCGCGCTCGAGCTCGGGCGCCAGGACCTGGCCGAGCTCGGGCTCGCGCTCGGGCAATGGTTGCCCGTCGAGGAAGCCGCGCCAAAGTTCACGCGCGCGTATTTCCACGACGTCGAGCGGGATGCGCGCGGCGGGCTCGTGTTGTGCGCGCGGGTGTTGCTCCCCGATCGCTTGCTCGGGCGCGATGTGCTGCCGAAGTTCCACGCCGCTGCGTTCGTCTCGGCGACGACGAAGCTCGGCGGTTCTTTCGATACGGCGCGCCGTTACCTCGGGCTCGATCAACTCGCGGCGACGATCCCGGGTGTCCCCGAAGGCCCGCTGACCGTCGAGTACGACCCAGCGGAGGTGCACGGCGATCCCACGCTCGACGGCCCGCCGGGTGAGGCCGTACAGCCGATGCGGCCCCGGTCCGTGCGCACGGTCTCGGCGCCCGAGGTCTTCGACTACTCGCGTGTCCTCATCGGCGTTCCGCTCGACCTGCCTTCGCCGCAACGCGAACGCGGACTCTGGATCGAGCGCGTGTCGGCGTGGCTGCCGACTCTCGCGGAACACACCGGCGGACGCATCTTGGGGCTCTTCACGAGCCTCGAGGACGTGCGCGCCATCGCTGAGCGCGTCGCGCCAGAATTCCGCGCGCGGAGCTTGCCGTTCTATTGGCAAGGCATGGACGGCGCAGGCAAGGAAGAGCTCGCCGAGATCTTCCGCGAGCGTGTCGAGGCGACCCTGCTCGGCGTCGACACGTTCTGGTACGGCGCAGACTTCCCGGGCGAGACGCTCGAGGTCGTTCTGATCGCGCGTTTGCCGTATGGGGTGCCCGATCGCTTCCACTACGCACAATGCGCCGTCCTCGGCGAGCATGTGCAGCGTCATCGCATCTACATGCCGCGGGCGCTCGCGAAGTTCCGGCAGGGCTTCGGGCGCTTGATGCGACGCTCGTCGGATCGCGGGGTCGTGATCTCCCTCGATGCGCGCCTCGCGGAGCGCCGGCACGCCGCGTTTCTGCGCGAGCTGCCGCTGCCACGCGCGGGGATCCCGGGGGTCGAACGTGGGGCGGAGTACGTACAGGGCGACCTCGTTACAGTGACCGCGGCGGCGTTGGCCCACCTCGGGCGCACAAGGACGCCTCAACGCGCCGGCGAGCCTCGTGGAGCGAATGAGCGGCGCGCCTCCGGCCCGGCCAAGGACGCGGCTGCGAGCAGCAAATCACACGCCGAGAGCGGCGCCGGACCCATCGACATCGATCTCGACGAGCTCCCGTTCTGACACGGGCGCTGGACCCCAATTCAACCGCCAACGAGAGCACTTCCGTGCGAGATTCATCTTCTGCGCCGACGACTGATTCGAAAGCGGGCCATTCCAATGCGGGCCAGCCGGATTCGGGCCCGTCGAAATCGGGCCCGTCGAAATCGAGCCTTATGAAACCTGGGCCCCTGACGGGCGCCGCGGGCTCCGAACGCGCGCCGATGACCTGGACCGAGGTGCGCGTCGATGTGCCGCTGGGATGGGCCGAGCTCGTCGCCGAGACCTTGGCGCTCGGTCCGTGCACCAGCGTAGTCTTCGGCACGACGAGCATCGCGGCGGAACCACCTGCGGCTGGCTGCGAGGTCGTCCGCACGTTCGTCTCGTCGTTGCACGACGACGCCGCGTTGCGCGAAGATGTGCAGGCAGCGCTCATGCGCCTCGTGGAATCCGTCGGCGCAACGGAACTCGGAGGCCTCACCGCGACGTTCAAGCCGCTGCCCTACGAGGATTGGGCGACGAGCTGGAAAAAGTCCTGGAAGCCGTTCCGTGTCGGGCGGCTCGTCCTGCTGCCGCCGTGGCACGAGGCCGCGCCGCCGCGTCCGACCGACCTGCGCCTCACGTTGCAACCCGGCGGCGCGTTCGGCTCTGGCCGCCACGCCTCGACGCGCATGGTGCTGCGCCAGATCCAGCGACTCGTGCGTCCTGGCGATCGGGTCCTCGACGCGGGCTCGGGCAGCGGCGTGCTCGCGGTCGCAGCGTGCCTCTTGGGTGCGCGCGAGGCGCTCGGCTTCGATATCGACCCGATGGCGCCGCCGGATGGCGCCGTGCTCGCCGAGTGGAATGGCGTGCAGGATCGCTGCGAGTTCCGTCTCGGCGACTTCACGTGCCTCGGGCCTACCGATCGCGCCTTCGACCTCGCTTTCGCGAACATCTACGCCGACGTGCTCCAGGCCCACGCGCAGGACCTCCGCGATCGCCTCGTCCCGGGCGGGCACTTCGTCTTCAGCGGCTGTCGGTTCGATCACGTCGACGCGACGCGGCCGATCCTCGCAGCCGCCGGGCTGGACATCGAGTCAGAACACCCGCGCGGCCGCTGGTGGACGTTCGTGGGCCGGCGAGCGGATTGATCGCGAAACACTTCAAGGATTGGCAGCACGATGAACCAGCCTGGTCGAGAGTCGGATGAGCACCCCACCCCGCTGGAGCGCGCGGAGAACTGCAGGATCTGGGCGCGGCAATTGCTCGCCTGGTGGCGCAACTACAACCAAGAGTACGCAGAGGATCGACTGCGTGCGCCGGTCGTGATCGTGTCGTCCTCGACCAGCACGTTGGGGTCCTGGAATAGCGAGCTGCGTGTGCTGCGGATCGCGTACGAGCACATCGAGCGCGACCCGTGGCACGTCGTGATGGGCACATTGCGGCACGAGATGGCGCACCAGTACGCGGACGAGGTGCTCGGCGCTCGCGATGAGGTCGCGCACGGCGCCGCGTTCAAGCGTGCGTGTCGAATACTACGCGCAGATGCGCGCGCTGCGTCGGGGGGGAGCGCGCCGTCGGAGGCGGTGAAGGAAGCGGACGACGCAGTTCAGCGTCTAACGCGTCGTGTCGCCAAGTTGCTGGCGCTCGGAGCCTCACCGAACGAGCACGAGGCCTCGTCCGCTGTCCAGAAGGCGCGCGCGCTCATGCTGGAGCACAACTTAGACGTCGTCGGATCGAACTGCGCGCGCGACTACGAGATGCGTGCTCTAGGTGGCGTCAGCAAGCGTCGGCCCTCTTGGGAGTGCAGCCTGATCGGGATCTTGCCCAAGTACTTCTTCGTAGAGGTGATCACCGGAGCGAGCTACGACGCGAGCTCGGACTTCACGGGCAATACGTATTTCGTCCATGGAACATCGACCAACCTCGCGATGGCGGAGTACGTGTACGCCTACATCGCGAGCCTATTGCCTGTCCTGTGGGAGGAGCACAAACGCGCCCGCTCGCTGCGTGGCAACCGCGCACGCCTTGAGTTCTTCCAAGGTGTCGTCCATGGCTTCCGGAAACGGCTCGAGGACGAAGAGCGCACACGAGTCGCGTCCGAACACGCACTCATCTGGCGCGGCGACCCAAGCCTGACTGAGTTCTATCGCTGGCACCACCCACGAATCCGCACGGTCTATGGCTCAGGCCGCACGCGCGGCGAGGCCTATGGAGCAGGACACGAGGCGGGTGGCCGCGTCACGCTCCGGCGACCTCTGACCTCAGAGAGCGGCGACTTCGGCGGCTACATCGAGGGCTAATTTCACCGCTGTCGGCCCTATTGGAAAGACACAGAGAGACCGTTCGTGAAATTCGACCAAGGCGCGCCGCCCGACCCGACGTCGCGGAACCAGGTCTGGAAGCTCCACGTCTCGCCCACCGGCGTCGCACAGGCGCGCCGTCAGGAGGCCACACCGCTGCGGCGGCGCGCGATCCAACGGAACAGCTCGGCGCGCTCGTCGGCGCTCACGACACCACGCCAAAGGCTGAAGAGCAACGCGAGGAAGAGCGCGGACTTCAGCGTGAGCGCCGCCGCGAGGGGGATGCGGTTCGCGTGGTCGAGATCGTCCAGCCAGAGCGCCGCGCCTCCTCCGATCAGCACGAGTCCCAGAACGGGCACGAGGCGACCGAGTTCGAATGGCACGGAGGCCTCCGAGCGACTCGCCAGCATGCCCATCGCCGCGAGGCTCGCGAACGTCACACAGGTCGCGATCGCCGCGCCCATGGCCCCGAAGCGCGGGATCAAGAACGCGTTCAATCCGACGTTGATGATCACCGCCGCGAGGTTGATGCCGAAGAGACGCCCCGTGCGTTTCGCGAGGAAGAGCGGCATCTGCGACACGTGGTACAGGGCCCAGAACACGTAGCCTGCGGCGATCACCGGGATGACGCGATACGCGACGATGAACGCCGGATCGCCCGACAGCAGGACCGCCGCTTGGCGACCGAATAGTTGCACGCCGAGCGTCGCCGCGCCGATCGCGATCACCGCGTACGTGCTGACACGAGCGACGAGTCGACCGCGCTCGGCGGGGTCCTGCACACTGAAAATCCAGGGCTGGAAGATCTGCACGAACGGCCCGAGCATCATGGCCGTGACGAGGTAACCGATCTTGTAGCCGAACCCGTAGATCCCCGTCAGGCTCGCCGCCACGTCGGGCGCCGCGAACTCCATGATGAGGCGCCGGTCGATCTGGTGGAGGGCGAGCTGGCACACCCCCACCGGGATGAGCGGCGCAGCGTAGACGAGGATTGGCCGGAACACGCGCGGATCGAAGTGCGGCCCGAGTCGCACCAGCATCCAACCCGTGACACCGAGCGACGTCAGGATCTCGCCGCACAACATGCTGGTCAGGAAACCCTGAACGCCGAGGCCCAGCCCGCCGATCAGCCAAAAGTTCATCCCGACCTCGAACAGCAGCTTGCAGGTCTGAATCGTCGTGAACGCCCGCGACATCTTCAGCGTCATCAGGTAGTACATCCCTGACATCGTGCTGAGCTGGAACGGGATCAGGAGCAGGACGAGCTGCACGACTTGCGTGAGCTCGCTGCGCGCGATCTCTTCGCTCGAGCCGAAGAGCGGCGTCACGAGGCTCGGCGCAAACGCGAGCGCGACGCCGCAGACGATCCAGGCGACGAGCGTGACCGCGATCGTGCAAGACGTCACGACACGCGCGCGGTCGTGATCGTCCTTCTGCTCGTAGTAGAAGCGCATCATCGCGCCGAGGGCGTTCTGTCCGAGGAGCTGCTGCAGCCCGATGAGCCACAGGTCCGCCGTCTCTTTGATCCCTCCGCGCGCGGTCTTGAGCCAGTCGTTATAGAGCGGCGTCATCCCCATCGAGATGAATTGCCGCAAGAACGGCGCGGCGCTGTAAATGATCGAGTGCTTGAACAGCCCGGAGAGCTTGTTCGACCCGCCCGCTCCCTCGACCTCGACGCTCGTGGCGTCATTGGGGTCGGTCTGGTCAGTGTTCGGGGGCATCGGAGCGTCGCTCGCCGTGGAGGGGGCCAAGGAGGCGGGGAGTGTGCCCGCTCGACGGCGCGGACAACGCGGAAGCTCGGCAAATCCGCGTTCAGTGGTTCATCGGCCAGTCGCTGGCAGACCCGTGAGCGGATCAATGAGCCGTGTCGATCGCGGGCATCGGCAGGCGACGCAGCAGGAAGTAGCCGACGAGACTCACCAACAGCGACGCGCCGAGGATCGCGACCTTCGCCGCTCCGAAGGCCTCCGGCGAGGCGGGGAAAGCGAGGCTGTCGAGGAACAGCGACATCGTGAATCCGATTCCGGCGAGACAGGCAACGCCGCGCAGATGAGCCCAGGTCGAACCGCGCGGCAACGGCGCCTTCAGCCAGCGGTGGGCGATCCAGATCGCGAGGAGGATGCCGAGCGGCTTCCCCAGCAGGAGGCCGACAAAAACGCCGCGTGCGGCGGGGTGGCTCGCTACCTCGGCGATGCCATGACGGACATCGACACCGGCATTGGCCAGCGCGAACACGGGCACGATCAGGTGCGCGACCAGCGGCTTCAATCCTTCCGTCATTCGCTGCAGCGGGGCCTGCACCGCCGTCGCATGCACCTGCAGCTCGCGCACGAGCGCCAACTGCTCTGGGTTGGTAAGCGGATCGGGTTCGCCGACGCGCTCGAATTCGTCGAGCAGCTCACGACCGCGCTGGGTGAAGTCACGCTCGTTGAGTTTCCGCCGCGCCGGGATCGTCATCGCGAGCGCGACGCCCGCGATCGTCGCGTGCACGCCGGACCGCAGCAAAGTGGCCCACAGCAAAAGACCGATCACGACGTAGGGCCACGTCGCCCGCACGCCGAAGCGATTGAGCAGCGCCGAGAGGGCCAGCAGCAACGCGCCGATACCGAGGAAGGACCACGCGATCTGTTCGGTGTAGAAGATCGCGATCACCAAGACAGCGCCGACGTCGTCGGCGATCGCGAGCGACGCGAGAAACACGCGGAGGCTGCTCGGCATGCGACGGCCGAGCAGCGCCAGCACGCCGAGCGCGAACGCTATATCGGTCGCCATCGGGATCGCCCACCCGGCCATGGCCTCGGGATCACCGTGCCAAGCGACCACCGCTGCATAGACCCCGGCCGGGACGATCATGCCGCCGACTGCGGCCGCGACGGGGAGCGCGGCCTGCTTCATGGATTGGAGCTCTCCGTCGAGGACCTCGTGCTTCACCTCGAGGCCGACGAAGAAGAAGAACAGCACCATCAACCCGTCGTTGATCCAGTGCGCGACCGACTTGGTGATCGCCTGGTCGCCGAGATGGATGGCGAATTCGGTGTGCCACCAGTGCTGCCAACCAGCAGCCCAAGGTGAATTCGCGATCGCCATCGCCACGACGGCGCACAGGATCAAGAGGGCCCCCGGAAAGGCCTCGCCCCGCACGACACGCCCGGGATGAGTTGCATCGGTGGAAGCGTTCGTCCTGTTCATGATCGGCGGAGAGGATACGAGCCCGGAGACCTCGACTCGGGTTGCGAACCTTCCCCGCCGACCTCGACGTCGCGCTCGGTACGCGCCGTCGTCACGCGGCACCCAATGGTCACGGGCATCGCCGAGCGCGTGGAATGTGCGGAACTCGCTCGCGGATCGACCGATCCGAAATCGGGGCTGCAGCGCGAGGCCCGCGAGCGTCCGGCCCTCCGGCAGGATCACGCGCGCCGTCACGCGCGACAAAGGCGGCACGTGAGGACGACGTCGACCTCGGCGGGGTGCTGCACGGTCTCGACGAGGTCGACCCAGGGGCGCTCGGCGACTCGCAGAGTGACTGCGCTCGCGGCGAATCCCGCGAACTCGAAGCGGCCTTCGGCGTCGGTGACCGTGGCGGCATCGAATCGTCCCGGCCCGCGGTTTCCGCCTGTCCCCATGCCGCTCGGCATCGACTCCAGACGCTGCGCGGACCATTCATGGCCCGGGGCTGTACCCGGCGTCGCCTGGACCTCGATGCCCGCGCGCGGTCGCCCCTCGGCGTCGACGACGCGGCCAACGAGCGGAACCGGGATGCCGATCCGCGCTTCGACCGTACGTGTCTCACTGGGCCGGAGGCCGCGGACTTGCATTTCGACGGGCGGCCAGCCCGGGGCAGTGACGATCAACGTCGGGTCCTCCGGGACGATGCCGCGATAGACCATTGGATCCCCACGGCTCGGCCAACGGAGACGAACGGGCTCCGTGCGCGCCGCGCCGACGCCGTAACAGAGGCTCACCTCGAACGGCCCGTGGTACTCGACCGCGACGAGCTCCGTCTCGGAGTTCGTGGACCCATTGGGCTCGTCCCGCTTCTCTGGCACGAACAGCCGCAGCCTCAGCGCAGCGCTGCCCGTTAGGACGATGCTCGCTTGGGAGCTGGGCAACAGCAGCATGCCCCCCAGGATGCACGATCGCCAGATTCACGCCCCACGCCTCCGCTCCACGACCCCAGGTCCCTAACCTCTGTCGATGGTCCCGCGCGCCGTGAGGTCAGCCATATCCCTGGGGTTGCTCGCCGCCTGCGCGAGCCCGCCTCCGGTGCGACTCGAGCCCTACGAGGACGAAGTCCTCGAAGGCGCGCGACGCGCGATCGGTTACGACCAGCTCCTCGACCACACCGGCGGGTTCGAGTTCATCGGCGAGCGCAGCGAAGCCCTCGGCTCCTCCACTTTCCGGTTCAGCTTCGACAACGCCGGCCGCTCGATCCTGGACGTGACCGGCGCCATCCCACGCGCCGAGGGCTGTGACGGCATCGAGACCTGGTCCCAAGATCCGAGCGGCCTCATCCGCATCCTCGGTCTCGGCGAGGCCGAACGCGTGCGCTGCGAGTCGTGGCTGCGCACGGGCCTCTGGCTCGACCCGTGGGTGCCGCGCTTCACCTCGTCGATCGACCGCCGTCGGAGCCTCCCCGGGCGCGTGGCCGTCGAGCTCCGCCGCCCCGACACCCCCTTTCGCGCGACAGTCTGGATCGACGAAGCCACGAAGCTCCCCGCGGAATACGAGATCCGAGGCACCGGCCGACGTGTCAGCCTCGAGGACTACGCCCGAGTCAGCGGCGCACGTTTCCCGCAGCGCTTCGTGCACACATTCGCCGCAGGTGGTGGACAGGTCATCGAGCAGATCCAAGTCGCCAACGCCACCTCCCTCCCATCCTTCGCAGCCCCGCGTCCCAAACCACGGGACACCACCTTCGACACCCTCGGCTCCCCTGACCTGCGCGCGCGCCGCGGCGACGATGGTCGGCTCTACGTCGACGCCACACTCGATGGCACACACGAGGTCACGCTGCTGCTCGACACCGGCTTCGGCGCGAGCGGCGTGCGCTCGGCCCTCGCCGAAAAGCTCGGCTGGCCCGTCCTCGGTGACGCCTCGCTGTCCGGCGTCGCGGGCCGGAGCGACTCGCGCTGGCGGCGCTCCGGCTCACTCGACCTCGGCCCCTTGACCGTCAAGGGGCTCGATCTCATCGAGGTCGACCTGCCGCTGGCCAAGGCCGGTTTCGAGGTCCACGGTGTGCTCGGCGCCGACGTCCTCGCCCGCGCGGCGTTCGAGCTCGCGCCCAGCGAGGGCCTCGTGCGCGTCTTCGAACCCGGCCGGCTCGAGCACAAGGACCTCCCCTGGGTCCCGGTGCGATTCGCCGGCACAGCCCCCTGTTTCGAGGCGCGTTTCGGCAAGTCAGAGCCGCTTTGGGTGCGCCTCGACACGGGCTCCAACGACACCCTCAGCGTCGCGCCCTGGGCCGTCGAGGCCTACAATCTGGCGCCGAACCCCGCCGCCCTCGAGACGGTGTACCTCGTCGGCTCTTTCGGTTCACGCCGCGGGTGGCGCGGCGAATTGCCCGTCGTCGAGCTCGCAGGCCAGCGCCTCTTGCGCGCGCCAGCGACCTTCCTCGCGCCTTCCAGTTCGCCGAGCCCGTTGGACGATCCATGGATCGCAGGCAACCTCGGGCTGCCTCTCGTGCGCGCCGCGCACCTCTACCTCGACCTCCCGCGTCAACGTCTCGCGCTCGTACCTGACCGTTGAAATTGCTCTTCCTCTCGCAACGTGTTCCCTACCCGCCCAATCGGGGCGACAAGATCACCACCTGGCGGCTCATCGAGCGTTTTGCGCGCACCCACGACGTCGAGGTCTTGGCGTTCGCGCATGAAGAAGCTGATTTCGCTGCGGCCCGCGTATTGACCGAAGAGAAGGGCATACCGACCGTCGCGATCCCCCACGACGAGCGCCGGAAGAAGCTCACCTCGCTGCCTCTGCTCTTGACCTCGCGCCCCCTGACACTCGGCGTCTACGGCTCGCGCGCCATGCAGACCGAGGTCACACGCCGCCTCGCGACAGCGGACCTCGCCTACGCGTATTCGTCCTCGATGGGCGCTTTCCTCGAGGGCCGCGGCGTGCCGTGGGTCATGCACTTCGCCGAGCTCGACTCCGACAAATGGCGCCAATACGCCGAGAAACACCGCTTCCCGATGAGCGCGGTGTACCGGCGCGAGTCTCGCACCTTGCGCAGCTTCGAGGACCGCATCGCGCGCGACTCGGTCACGAACGTCTTCTGCACCCCGCTCGAAGAGCGCATTTTCCAGGAGGCGATCCCAGGCGCGCCCTCCGTGGTCATCCGCAACGGCGTCGACCTCGCGCAATTCCAACCCCAACGGGAGCGCGCCGAGCCCGGACACCTCGCGTTCACGGGGGTCATGGACTACTACCCGAACGTCGACGGCTGTGTTTGGTTCGCGCGCGAGATCCTGCCGCGTGTGCAGGCCGCGGTGCCCGGCGCGCGCTTCACGATCATCGGCTCGCGGCCAAACGCCGAGGTCCTGGCGCTGGGCATGCTGCCCGGTGTGCGGGTCACGGGTTTTGTCGACGACGTCCGCGACGAGCTCGCACGGGCGACCCTGTCCGTCGCGCCGCTGCGAGTCGCGCGCGGGATCCAGAACAAGGTGCTCGAGGCGCTCGCGATGGGCTTGCCCACGGTCGGCACGACCTCCGCGACCCAGGGTGTCGAGGGCACACCGGGCGAGCATTTCTTGGTCGCGGACGACGCGAGCTCTTTCGCCGACGCTGTCATCGGGCTGCTGCGCGACCCCGAGCGCGCGGAGGCCCTCGGCCGCCGCGGGCGCGCGTTCGTAGAGGGCACCTACGACTGGGAGCGCTGCCTGGCGCCCCTCGACGCCGTGATCGATACGGGTCCGCGGCCCGTCCGCGGGCGAGCCTGACGGAGCGTCGATTCACCCCTCGGGGCGCTCTGTAATGGTCGTCCAGCCCTTGAAAAGGCGTCCACAACCTTCTGGGGTGGATTTTCGGGCTGCGAAGCGCTACCCTCTTCCCCCGCGAGGGGTGCGGGTTCATCGCACCTCCTCCGAAGCCCCCAGCCCACTGGCTTTGCCACGGGAAGGGGCGCCCGCGCGCGACCCTACGTGCAGGCTCAGAGGGGCGAGCCCAGAGAGGCAAGCCCAGCCGAGCAAGCCCGGACGAACAAGCGCAGAGGTGCCTCGCTCTGGGCCTACCCGCGCCCCTGGGGGCCGCCACGAAACGGGCCGCGAGTCCCGTACGAGCAACATGTCGAAGACTGTCGAAGCAACGAAGCACGCCGGGAAGTCAGCCACCAAGGCGAGCGTCAAGGCGACCGAAGCTCCGGCCGACGCGCCGGCGAAAGAGGCCCAAGAGAAGGCGCCCGCCAAGAAGGCCGCGGCACCGAAGGCCGCCTCCAAGCCAGCGCCCCCGAAGGCCCCGCCGAAGCCCAGCGCCGCCAAGGTCCCGAGCCCGAAAGCGCCCGCCGCCAAAGCGCCAGCTTCGAAGGCCACCCCGATCAAGTCCACGGCCGGCAAGGAGCTCCAGATCCGAGACATCGCCAGCAAGGGCAGCTTCACCAAGAATCAACCCAAGGTGAGCCCCTCGACTCGTCCGGGGAACTCCCGCTTCATGCCCGAGAAGCACGAGCCGGCGCCGTCGGAGCGCGTCTTCGAGCGTGTCCCGGGTTCGCTCGTCCAAGGCCCCATCGAGACGCGCCGTTTCGGGCGCACACTGATCATCGACATGTCGACACCGCAGGTCGCGATGACCGCCAAACGCGGCATGTCGATCCCGCGCGCGTCCTTGATCGTCACGACTGCGGCGCGCGAGATCATCTCGCTCGCGCGCGAGGCCGTGAAGGTCGACACGATCGCCATCGTCGGCACCGAGATGGACCCGACCGGTCACCCGAACCTGCGCGAGATCACCGAGAACCTGCGCGCGCTGCGCGACAAGCACCTGTCGCGTTCGAAACTGCGGGTGTTCACTTCGGCCCGCGACATCAGCTCGTACGACTTGCGCGCGACGCTCGCTATGTACGACCGCGTGCACTTGCAGCTCGATTGGGGCACCCCCAAAGTGTTCGCTGCGGTGACGGGTCAAAAACAGACCCAGTTCACGCCGTTCATCAAAAACGCGAGCAACTTCGACCACCTGATCGTCGAAGCGAGTTTTTACAAGGGCGCGGACGACATCGACAACTCGAGCGAGGCCGAGGTCACCCAGTGGCTCAAACGCCTGCAAGAAGTGAAACCGCAAGAGGTTCACATCCTCGCCGGCTGTGGCTCGGCCGCGAAACTGCCGAAGATCAAGGCGGTCACGAAGGCGCGCCGTGACGAGATCGCAGAGCTGGTCGCCGAGTCGACAGGGCTCAACGTGACGGTGTACGAAGAGGAAGCACAGCTCGTCTGACGCGCGCTGCGGGACCTACGCTGCGCATGACCGAACCCATGGGCAGCGACACCCTCGTCGAACTCCGCGGTTTGCGCCACAGCTACGGCGACCACGTCGCGCTCGAAGGCCTCGATCTCAGCGTGCGCCGCGGTGAGGTCTTCGGCCTGCTCGGCCCGAATGGCGCGGGCAAGACGACGACCGTGCGGGCGCTCGTGGGCCTCCTGACCCCGAGCAGCGGCACGGTCCACCTCGCGGGCCACGACGTGCACGCTGCGCCGTTGGAGGCCAAGAGGCACCTCGGGTTCGTCCCCGATGGAGCGCCGCTCTATCCGAACCTCTCGGCGCGCGAACACCTGCTGCTCGTCGGTCGTCTGCACGGCCTCGCAGACGCGGCGATCCTCGCCGAAGCGGCGCGGCTCTTCGAGCACCTGGACCTCGCGGACCGTGCGGACGAACCCGTCGGCCACTATTCGCGCGGCATGCGTCAGAAGGCTGCGCTCGCGTGTGCGCTCGTGCACGAACCGGAGGTGCTCGTGCTCGACGAACCGCTGACCGGGCTCGACGCGCCGAGCGCAGCGACCGTCAAAGAGGTGCTCCGCGCATGGGCCGACCGCGGCGGCGCGGTGTTGTACACCTCACACTTGCTGGACGTCGTCGAGCGGGTGTGCGACCGCATGGCGGTGCTCGCGCGCGGAGTCCTCGTCGCCGAGGGTTCGCTCACCGACCTGCGCATTCGCGCGGGTCGCGATGGGACCCTGGAGCAAGTGTTCGGAACACTGACAGCGACCGAAGACCCCGTCGCCAGGGCGCGCGCGATCGTGCGCCAGCGCTGAGTTCGGAGCAATATGCGGGCGCCGAGTGGGCTGGCGCCGAGTGGGCGGTCAGGCCGTCGAACCCACGGCGATCGGCCGACCGTCCGCCCCGACTGCGACCATCGTCACCTCGGCCTCGGTCACGTACACCTGATCGCCGCCGCCAAAGCGCCGCTGGGCCCAGACCGCGACCTTGACGGTGATCGAGGTGCGCCCGACACGCAAGGTCTCCGTGAAAAGCGAGACGAGGTCCCCGACGCGCACGGGCGCCTTGAAGTCGATCTTGTCCATCGACACGGTGACGACCATGCCCGCGTGGTGTTTGTGCGCCTCGGTCGCCGCGGCGAGGTCGATCTCGGACAGGATCACGCCGCCGAAGATGGTGCCGACCGCGTTCGTGTCGCGGGGCATCATGACGCGCTTGATCGCGGGAATCTCGTGGCTCGGGAACTTGGACATGGCGCCGGAAGTGTGTCGGGGATTCAGTTCGCGCGCGGAGTCGCGAGGCTCGTACGCGCCCAGTCGCGCACACCTTGGCGCAACACATCGAGAGCGTCGGTGAAGAAGTGGTCGACGTCGGGGACCTCGACCGTGTGCATGCGCGCGACGAGCGCCGGCATCTGCGCACGGAGCTCTCTGAGGGTGCCGAAGCCATCGCCGCCCGCCATGAAGATCGCGCCGGGCTGCTGGATCTTCAGCGCAAACGAACAGTCGTAGGCGCGCACCGGAAGCGCGACGAGCAGAACGCGCTGGATGCGCGGGTCCTTCGGCGCGAGCCCCGCGACCGTCCGCGCGCCGAATGAAAACCCAGCCGCCCACAGCTCGGCCTCTGGATACCGCGAGTGCAGGTCGGCGAGCGCTGCCCCGAGGTCCTCTTCCTCACCACCCTCGCCGTCGTGCGTGCCTTCGCTCGCCCCGGTGCCGCGGAAGTTGAACCGCATGACCGCCAGGCCCGCGTCGTGGAGGCCGCCCGCCGTGCGATGCACCACGTTGTTGTCCATCGTCCCGCCGTGCAGCGGATGTGGATGCGCGACGACGGCGACCGCGCGCGGCGGGACGTCGTCGTCGGGCGGCCAGAGCACGGCCTCGAGGCGACCGACGGGGCCTTGGATGGTGAGCTTCTCGGGTCGCATGAAGTGTCGTGGCAACCTCGCTCGAGTCAGCGCTGCGAGCGCGCGCAAGGGCCGAAGAGCATAGGGGCCTGGGGCTTGTGCATTCCCCTGCAACGAAGTTGGGGCTTCCGAATCGGCGCCGCGTACCTGGTACCGTACGACGATTCGGCAACCCCACTGCGTCAACCACACAGCGCGAATCCAAGCCGCGTGCGGGGTACCGTACAACGATTCGGCAGCCCCACTGCGTCAACCACATGACACGAATCGACGTCGCGAAGAAGATTCCGCGCGCCGATTCAGCAACCGTCCCAGCGTCAGCCTTGCTGCTCGAGTCAACGCCGCACACGAGTCGCCGCGCGACGATTCACTCGGCATCGCGAAACACGCAACACGCCAGGTTCCGAACCGCCGACCTCCCGTGTTACGCCGCATCCGTCTCTTGACCCTCGCCACTCTCCGTGGCGCCTTCGACGGAGGCCCGGCGGAGCGCCTCCCGGTGGCGCCGCTCGTCTTCCTCGCGACCTTGGCCGCGCTGGTGGCGGGCCTCGTGCGGAACGAGCTCGGCCCTTTCCCGATGGCCCTCGTCGCGCTCGGCCTCGCGCTCGCGCTCGGCACGTTGCCGCTGCTCGGCGAGCTCGCGCCGCTCTTGCGGGCCGACCCGGCAGCGGAGTGGATCGGGGCGCTGCCTGTGCGCCCGCGCGAGCTGCGGGCTGCGCGGACGCTGGCGCTCGCGTTGGTGGCGGGCGCGATGGCGGTCGCCGTGACCCTGCCCGCGGCAGTGTTGATCACCGGCGTGTCGTTCGGTGAGCGTGTGTTATTGCCCGCGCTCGCTGTCGTGCAAGCCTTCGGTGTCGCCGCGGCCTTGCTCTGGGTCCAGCGCCTGCTCGGCGAGCGCGGCGAGGCGCTCTTGACGCTGTTGCAAGCGGCGCTCTTGGTCCTGGTGCTGATCGGTCTCATCGCCGGGCTGCGACAGCTGCCCGCCCTCGCGCGTTTGGATGGGCCGACGAGGGGCTTGCTCGGTCTCCCGAGCGCGTGGTTCGCCGCGGCGTTCGCGCCGGCGAGCGACACACGCAACGTCGCGCTCGGGCTGGCAGGCGTGACGGCGCTGTTCGCGCTCGGGACGCTCCTCGCAGCGCCGTTCCCGCCGGCGCCGCGCGCGCGCTCGACGCGCTCGGCCCTCGGCACGCTGCTCGCGCCCGCGCGGCGCCTCGCGCTGCGTTTTTGGGTGCGATCCGACGAACGCGGGACCTTCGAGTTCGTCTACGGCGCGTTGCCCGCCGAGCGCGACTTCAACCTACGCACCTGGCCGCTCGTGGCTATGCCGCTCGGGTTCCTGTTCTTGGGCTCCGACACGACGACCGTCGAGGGACGCGGCCTCTGGGTGCTGCTGCTCTTCGCGCCGGTCGCGTACCTGCCGTTCATCCTGGTGCACGTGCCCGTGACGGCGACGCCCGAGGCGCGCTGGCTCGTCGCGACGTCGCCGCTCGCGCCGACAGCGGAGATCAGCGCCGTACGCAAAGTGCTCGCGGTGCGCATCCTACTGCCGCTGCACATCGGGCTCGGTGTGCTGACCGCCGCGCTCGTCGCGCCGAGACTCGCGCTGACACTCACGCCGGTCGCTGCCGCGTGTGGCTGGTTGGCCTTGCGCCTCCTCTACCGCGCGCCGGAGTCGCCGCCGCTCTCGACGCCGCCTGCGCAGCTCGCGTCGGCGTACAGCGAGGGCATCGCGGGCTCGGTCTTGTCCGTGGGCATTGCAGCCAGCCTCGTGGGCCTCGTCGCGTGGCAGCTGCTGCCGGGACCGGCGGCAGGGTTCACGATCTTGGCCGTCGTAGCGGGCCTCGAGCTCGCGTCCGCGCGGCGCAGCGCCTCTTGATTCACGATCGTGACGCCAACAGGTCCGCGATGTCCCGCGGCAGAGGGCTATCGACCGCGATGCGCCGCCCGCCATCGGGGGTCGTGAACTCGAGGCGGTGGTCGTGGAGCGCGTGTCGCTCGAGCTCGAGCAGCGCGCGGTCCTCGTCCGTCAAGGTGCCGTCGAGCGCGCGCACGAAGAGCTGCTCGTCGGGGCCATAGAGCTTGTCCCCGACGACCGAGTGGCCGATGGCGGCGAGGTGCACTCGGATCTGGTGCGTGCGCCCAGTATGAATGCGGCAGCGCAGCAACGTGTACCCAACGGCCCGCGCCTCGACGCGCCAGTCGGTGCGGCACGGGAGGCCGTCCGAGCGCGCGCTCATCTTCAAATCGATCGGCGAGAACAGCGCGGGCGCGATCGGATAGTCGATGCAACCATCCTGCTCCCGGACCTCGCCCCAGACGAGCGCGAGGTATTCCTTGTCGACGAGGCGGTCCTCGAACTGCGTCGCGAGGCGCGGGTGCGTCTCGGGACGCTTGCCGACGAGGACGATGCCGCTCGTCTCGCGGTCGAGGCGGTGGCACAGGCGCGGCACCATGCGGCCGGCCTCGATGTCCTGCTGGAAGTGCAGGTGCACGCGCTGGATCAACGTGTCGGTCATGTGCCGACCGCTCGGGTGCACGGCGATGTGCGGCGGCTTGTCGACAGCGAGGCACTCGCGGTCTTCGTACAGGACCTCGAGCTCACGCCGGGTCTCGCCTGCGAGCACTTGCTGGTAGACCTCGGGGATCGCGACCCAGACACGCGTGCCATGGGGCAGGCGCACACCTGGCCGACGCTCGAGCTTGCGCTGGCCGGTGCCCTCGGGCGCTTCGGGCCGCGCGACATCGACCGAGACATAACCTTCGCGCACGAGCTCCTGCACCGAGCTGCGCGAACGCCAATCGAGGCGCGCCGTGAGGAACTGATCGAGGCGCATCACAAACCCGCGGATCGGTTCGCGAAAGTGTTGCGCGTCGATGACCAGCGCGACCTCGTGCTGGGCCTGGGTGAGGTCGCGGTTCTTTTGGAAGAGACCCATGTCCTGGCTCCTGTTCGGAAGCGCTGCGCGATCGAATGGCGAGCTAACGGACGGTCACCTCGGCCCGAGCCCACCATCATGGGCCAGAGCGCCATCTTGGACCAGAGCGCCAGCAGGGACCGAAACGACCGCGGCGGCGGTGCACGGTGAATGACCGTGCACCGCCGCCGCGGGCTCCTCGGACCCAGCGTCCTAGGGGCCTGCGCCACAGAACCCAACTCACCTCGCGGCGCTCACGGACGCCCCAGCTGCGTCTCGCTGCGTCGCGCTGGGACGCACGTGGAAACAACGCCGCGAGTTGGCTTCTGTGGCGCAGACTCCTTAGCGGCTGAAGCCGCCGCTGTTGCTGCCGCTGCCGCCGCCGTAACCACCGCCACCGCCACCGCCGTAGCCGCCGCCGCCGCCGTAGCCGCCGCCACCACCGCCGTAGCCGCCACCGCCGCCACCGCCGCCGTATCCACCGCCGCCGCCACCGGAGTCACGGTTGTTGTTGTTCGACGAACGCCCACGGGGCGGACCACCGGCGCGCCGACGGCGCTTGCGATTCGGATCGTTCTTGCGCGTCGCCTTCTGGATCGTGCGCAAACGCTCACGACGCTCGCGACGGCGCTTGTCCGAGCGCTTCTCGTGCCACGTGTTGGCCTTCGCGAGGCGGAAGATGCCGCTGTAGTTGCACTGACGCTTGAAGCGTCGGAGGGCAGCCTCCAGGGACTCGTTGCTGCGGACGGCGACCTTGATCAAGGGAGAGACTCGGTTCGGACGGGTGTGGCGGACTGGGGCGGTGCCCCTGAAGGGGAACGGGCGCACCGCGCCGACGTTCGGGCCGACTAGCTTACGGCTCCACGCGAGCCCCCGCAAGCTGCTGGCCCCCAGCAAGTTCAGCGCGTGGGACTGCGCCCCCTTGGCGCCGCACCCGCCCCTCGCCGCCGCGCAGGCCGACCCGGTCCCCGCAACGCGACACCGTGTCACAGCCAGGCCTCGATCCCGCTAGAAGGACCCTGTTCCAGGGCCCCTGGAGGCCACTGCCTGGGTCGCCTCGGCGGCCCGCCACGTGGCGCCCCGGCCATGTGGCGCCCCGAGCGGAGACCTAAGATGGCCCCGTGGCGCTGCAGTCCTTCCACCCGACGGTCGCTGCCTGGTTCGCGGCCGAGCTCGGCGCGCCGACGAGGGTCCAGAGCCGGGCTTGGCCCGCGATCCGCGCCGGAGGGCACGTGCTCGTCGCGGCGCCGACGGGGTCGGGCAAGACCCTCGCGGCCTTCCTCGCGGCTCTCGACGAGCTTCTGCGCGAGACGCCCGCGGAGCCCGGCCACGCGTCGACAGCAGGCACGCGCGTCCTCTACGTCTCGCCGCTGCGCGCGCTCTCGAACGACATCCAGAAGAACCTCGCGGGGCCGCTGGAAGCGCTGCGCCAGCGCGACCCGTCACTCCCGGACGTGCGGGTGCTCGTGCGGACGGGCGACACCCGCGGGTCCGAGCGGGCGCGCATGGCCGCGGCGCCGCCGCACGTGCTCGTCACGACCCCCGAGAGCCTCTATGTCTTGCTGACGAGCGCAGGCGGGCGCAGACAACTCGCGACGGTCCGCACGGTCATCGTCGACGAGATCCACGCGCTGCTCGGTGACAAGCGCGGGGCGCACCTGGCGCTCTCGCTCGAGCGACTCGAGGCGCTCGTACACGGCCGCACGGGCCGCGCGCCGCAACGCATCGGGTTATCGGCCACGCAGAAGCCGCTCGCGGACGTCGGCGCGTTCCTCGGTGGCCTCGACGAGGCGGGTGTACCGCGGCCGGTCACGTTGATCGACGAGGGTCACGCGCGGCCGATGAAGCTCTCCATCGCGCTGCCGAGCGCGCCGCTCGAAGCGGTGTGCAGCCACGAGACGTGGGGTGAGATCCACACGCGCATCGCGGCGCTCGTGCGCGAACATCGCACCACGCTCGTCTTCGTAAATACGCGCAAGGTGTGCGAGCGCACGGCGCGCGAGCTCGCGCGGCTGCTCGGCCCCGAGCGTGTCACGAGCCACCACTCGAGCCTCTCCAAGGAGCGCCGCCTCGACGCCGAGGAGCGCCTTAAACGCGGCGAGCTCGTGGCTCTCGTCGCGACCGCGTCGCTCGAGCTCGGCATCGACATCGGCGACGTGGACCTCGTCGTGCAGGTCGGCGCGACGCGCAAGATCGCGACGTTGTTGCAGCGCGTCGGCCGCGCGGGCCATGGTGTCGGCCGCACGCCGATCGGCGTGCTGTTCCCGGTCTCGATGGACGAGCTGGCGGAATCGGTCGCGCTCTTGAAGTGCGTGCGCGAGGGTCAGCTCGACCGCACACCCCAGCCGCGCGCGCCGCTCGACATCCTCGCCCAGCAGGTGATCGCCGAGTGTGTCGCGCGTGACGCAGATAGTGCGCGCGACGCTGGTAGTGCGCGCGACGCTGGTAGTGCGCGCGACGCTGGTAGTGCGCGCGACGCTGGTAGTGCGCGCGACGCTGGTAGTGCGCGCGACGCTGATAGTGCGCGCGACGCTGGTAGTGCGCGCGACGCTGATAGTGCGCGCGACGCGGCTGGCGCAGTCGAACCGGCTGGCGCAGACGAAGACGAACTCTTCGCGCTCGCGCGTCGCTCCTGGCCGTTCCGCGCGCTCGAGCGCGCCCGTTTCGACGCGACGATCGATCTGCACCTGACCGACCACAACCGCCACGCGCTGCTCCACCGCGACCCGACGACGGCGCGCCTGCGGGCGACTCGGCGCGCGCGGCTCGCGGCTCTGACCTCGGGCGGCGCGATCCCCGACCGCGCGGACTACCGCGTCGTGCTCGAACCGGAAGGTGTCGTCGTCGGCAGCGTCGACGAGGACTTCGCGATCGAGGCCAGCGGCGGCGACGTCTTCCAGCTCGGCAACATGAGTTGGCGGCTCTTGCGGATGCAGCCAGGCACGTTGTTCGTCGCCGACGCGCAGGGCGCGCCGCCGACCTTGCCGTTTTGGTTCGGCGAGGCCCCGGCGCGCACACCGGAGTTGTCCGCGGCCTTGGGCGACGTGCGCGAGCACGGACGCGACCCCGAGTGGCTCGTCGCGAGCTGCGGCGTCGATGTCGACGTCGCAAACGAGCTCGCGACGTTCCTGAACGAAGGCCACGCCGCCCTCGGCGCGACGCCCACCCATCGACGCCTCGTGCTCGAGCGTTTTTTTGACGAGTCCGGCGGCAGCCAGCTCGTGCTGCATTCACTGCACGGGAGCCGCTTGAATCGGGCTTTTGGGCTCGCGCTGCGCAAACGCTTCTGTCGCAGTTTCGGCTTCGAATTGCAGGCCGCGGCCAACGAAGAGGCGGTGCTGATCTCGCTCGGTCCCATGCACTCGTTCGCATTGGAGGAGGTGTGGCGCTTCCTCTCTTCGGGTTCCGTGCGCGCGCTCCTGATCCAAGCGCTGCTCGACGCGCCGATGTTCCAGACGCGTTGGCGTTGGAACGTCGCCCGGGCGCTCCTGGCGCCGCGCGCGCTCGGCGGCAAGCGTGTGCCGCCGCCGATCCAACGCATGCGCGCGGACGACCTCCTCGCGGCGGCGTTCCCGGACGCCGTCGCGTGTGGCGAGAACCTGCCGCCGGGCGACCTCGAGGTGCCGCTCGAGCACCCGATGGTCGGCCAAACGGTCGAGGACTGCCTCACCGAGGCGATGGACATCGACGGGCTCGAAGCGCTCCTGCGCGAGCTCGAATCCGGCGCGCTCGAGACACACTGCGTCGACACGGCCGCGCCTTCGCCCTTCGCGCGCGGCGCGCTCGCGATCGGGCCGTATGGATTCCTCGACGACGGCGCACTCGAAGATCGGCGCGTGCAAGCCGTCACTTCGGGCCGCAAGCGCGACACTCGCGACGTCGGCGCGCTAGGCGCCCTCGATCCAGCCGCCGTCGCGCGTGTGCGCGCCGAGGCGTGGCCGGATCCGCGCGACGCCGAGGAGATGCACGAGGTCCTGACGTGGATCGGCTACGTCACGGACGCCGAGGGGTCGGACTGGACCCCATGGCTGAACGAGCTCGCGCGCGCGGGACGAGTCACGCGCGACGGCGCGCGCTGGTTCGCGAGCGGCGTCGGCCGCGACCCACTCACGCTCTTGCGCGGTCGACTCGAGGCGCTCGTTCCGTACGTGCTCACGGACGAGGACGAAGAGGGACTCCTCGCAGCACTCGAGAACGAGGGGCTCGCGGTGCGTGTGCAACTCGGCGAGCACGGCGTGCGCAGCGCGGCCTGGTGCCATCGGCGGCTCCTCGCCCGCATCCAGCGTTACACGTTGGAGGCGCGCCGCCATGCGGTACGTCCCGTCTCGACGGCAGCGTACCGACGCTTCCTCGCGCGCTGGCACGGCTTGGCGCCCGGCGCGCAATTCGACGGTCCACAGGGACTCTTGACCGCGCTCGAGCGGCTCGCGGGCTGGGAAGCGCCGGCCGCGGCCTGGGAGAAGCACCTGCTCGCGCCGCGCATCCAGAGTTATCGACCGGAGTGGCTCGATCAGTTGGGACTCGCGGGCCAGGTCAGCTGGGGTCGGCTCTTCGGCGCGGGCACGAGCGCGGTGCGCAGCACCCCGCTCGCGTTTTTCCCGCGCGCGGAGTGGCCCTTCTGGTGCGGGCTCGCCGGCGCGTCGGACGTCACGGGGTGGTCGTGGCAAGCCGAGGCCGTGCACGGCGCGCTGGCGCAGCGCGGCGCCCTCTTCGCGCAAGACCTCGCGTCGTTGCCGGGGATCTTGCCGACCGACGCCGAACGCGGCCTCGATGAGCTCGTCGGCCGCGGCCTCGTGACGAGTGACGCCTTCGGGTCGCTGCGGCCGCACCTCCGAGCGCCGTCGAAGCGGCCCGTGGGACTCGGAGTCCAGCGCGGCGTCACCGCCGTCGGCGCCGGCCGGTGGAGCCTCTTTCGCCCGCCGATCGAGGGCTCGGACGCGACTCAAAACACGCAGCGCGGCGCGACCGAGAAGCTCGCCGACGAACGCCAACACGAGGCGCTCGCGCGCGTCCTCCTCCGCCGCTACGGGGTGTTGTTCCGCGCCGTGCTCACGCGCGAGCGCGCTGGCGTGCGTTGGCGCGACCTGGCGCGCGCGCTGCGGCTTCTGGAGCTCCGCGGGGAGGTCCTCGGGGGACGATTTGTCGAGGGTTATGCAGGCGAGCAGTTCGCGGATCCGGCCGCCGCGCGGGCGCTCGCCTCCGCCGCGCGAGAGACGTTCCTGTTGCCGGCTCTGCATCGCGCGGACCCGCTGTCGCTCGAGGACGTGTTGGTGCCGGGGGTGGGGTCGGCGCGCCCACCAGAGCTCGCCGGCGAGTCGCTCGACTGGCCCGCCAACAGGGCCGTATAACCACCCTGGTGGTTGTCGTAAACTCCGCGGGGGCAGAGCGTTACGCTTACTCCCAGCAAAACCACGGGTTGCCACCTGGCGGAACAATTACCGCGGTAGTAGCAATGGGGATCCAGCCCATGTCCACCGCCGACCCCGAGCCCGACTCCGACCCCGTCCGCCTCGGCGACCGGCAGCTCGCGATCCTGCGCGTCCTCTGGCGCGAGGGCGAAGCCACCGTGGCCCGCGTGCACGCGGAGATCGCGCCCGAGCGTGGCTCGGCCGCCTCGACGATCGCCACGATGCTCTCGAAGATGGAGACGCGCGGGTTCGTGCGGCACCGCAAGAGCGGCCGCCACTTCGTGTTTCGCGCGCGGATCGCGGAGAACGAGGCCAAGCGCTCGATGGTACGCGACGTGACCTCGCGGCTGTTCCAGGGCGACCCGCTCGCGCTCGTCAATCACCTCGTGCGCGAGGAAGAGCTCGGTCCGGGGGACCTCGCGGCGATCCGCGAGATGATCGAGGTCCACTCGGCGCGCTTGGCCGCCAGCGGTCACCAGAGCGACGTCGACGAACAGCCCCCAGAGGAGGCGCGCTGATGGGCTGGTTGCAAGTGTCGGAGTCCGGGCAGTCCGCCTTGGCGGCCGCGGCGAGCTGGTCGGTCACCTTCTGGGTCCATTCCACGTTGATCATCGGCGCCGTGTGGGTCGTCGCGGCGCTGGTCCGCGCGAGCGCGGAGGCGCGGGACGTGGCGTGGAAGTGGGCGCTCTGCCTGCCCTTCGCGACGGCGAGCGTGCATCTTTTCTGGCCCGAGCGGCCGTTCGCGCCGCGCTTCACGATGGAGTGCGCGGCGCTGGCGCTCTCCGCGCCAGAGGCCGCGCGTTTGGCCGCGGGGAATCCGAGGTCGCGCCCGTCGTCGAGCGCCGGGAGCGGATCGGTCTCGAGTCCCCGCGCGGCGGGACCCGTTGGAGTGCCTCTGGCGGGACCGCCCACCATGGGGACACGCGGGCTCGCAACGCCCGGGATCGAGACGCCGGGGGTCGTTATGCCCGCGTTCGCAAGGGTCGGCCAAGCGGGTGCGGGGCACACCTCGACGGCCCCGACGGGTACCAGCGTGACAGCCTCTACTGCAACGTCAAGGCTGGCGCTCGGCTTCGTGTTCGCGGTCATCGTGTTGCTCGTGCTCCCGCGTTGGCGGCTCGGACGACTGCTGCGAGGGCGCACGCCGGTGCGCAGCGGCGCGCTGTTCGACGAACTGCAACGCTTGCACGCCGCCGCTGGAGGCAGCGTGCGCCACGTGCGGCTCTCGGTCAGCGACGTGCTCGCCGTGCCGATCGCGTTTGGCGTACTCTGGCCCGAGATCACGGTGCCACGCCGCGCGCTCGACGGACTCAGCGTCGATTCGGCCCGCGCGCTCCTCGCTCACGAGCTCGCGCACCACGCGCGGCGCGATCCGCTGTGGGTCGCGCTCGCGCAGGTTGTGTGCACGCTCTTCGTGTGGCAACCGCTGTTCCGTATCGCGCGGCGCGAGTTGCTCCTGGCTGCGGAGCTGCGCGCGGACGACCTCGCGATCGAGTGGACAGCCGATGGACTCGCGCTGGCGCGCTGCATCGCGGAAGTGGCCGGTTGGATGCGGCCCACGGCGCCCGTCGCCGGGGCGCTCGCCATGGTGCGCACGCAGAACGGAGGCGAGCTCCGCCGCCGTGTCGAGCGCGCGCTCGCTGGTCCGACATCAGCGCGCGCGAGCCACCTCGGTCAGTTGGCGCTCCTGATCGGCTGCGGTGCAGCGTTGGCTGCGCCGAGCCTCGCGCTCGTACCGCGCCGCTCGAGTGACCCCGCGAGCGCGCGTGGTGGCGCACCAGAGGTGGTCCACCCGACGGAGGCGGAACGTGGCAACGGACGCGGCCTACCGTCGAGCGCCGACGCCGTGCTCGGTGCGTTGAGGCTCGAGATGCAGGCCGTCGAGCTGGACCTCGCGGGTCTTCGCGACCACGCGGATCCCTCGATTCGCTCCCGCTGCGCAGAGCTCGAGGCCCGCGGCGCAGAGCTCGAGGCCCGCGGCGCAGAGCTCGAGGCCCGCTGCGCAGAGAGTGAGGCGGCCGCTGCGCTGCGCGCGGCGCTCGACGCGACTCGCGCAGATGCCAACAGTGCCGGACCCCGCTCGACGCCGACCTGGACCGATGTCGTCGGATCGACCGATCTCCAATCGACTCCCATGGAAGAAACCCACCGATGAAGTCACTTCTCCTCGCTTCCCTCGCCGCGAGCGTCGCTTCCTTGCCCTTCTTGTCCCGCCCGAGCAGCCAAGAGCCGCTCGCGGGCCTCGGTTACGCCGCCACCCCGGCGGTGGAGACGCCGCGCGCGCGCGCCGCGGACGACCCCGCGAAGGAACGCGCCAAGCTCGAGAACGAGCTGCAGGAGCTGCGCATGGAGCGGCTGCGGCAAGAGCGCGAGCGGCACCTGCAAGAGCGGGTCGGGGCGCTCGAGGCCCTGGAACTGCGCGCTGTCGCCCAGCGGGAGCTGCGGCAGGAGCAGCGCGCCCTGCGGCAGACTCGGCGGGAGGCCGAGCGTGCGCTCGAGGCGCTCGAACCGCAATACATGCGTCGTCAGGAACAGGTCGAACGGGAGTTCGAACGGCAGATGGCCGAACTGGAACGTCGGAGTGAGCAGGAGGTCGAAGGTCTCGAGCTCTCGCTCCGTAGCGAGCGCGACGCTGCAGAGGCCGCCCTCGAGCACGAACTCGAGCAGGCCGAGATCAACGAGCTACCGCGCGAGCAACGCCGCCAGGTCGAGCAGACGATGCGCCGGGAAATCCGACAGTTCGAACAGCAGATCGCGGAGGCCACCGCGAAGTCGAAGTCAGAGGCGGACCTCGCGCGACGTGCGTATGAGGAGCAACTCGATGCCATGCGTCTCCACTTGGAGGAAGCGCACGCGCAAGAGCGTGCAGCGCACGAAGCTCGATGTGACGAGCTGAGCGCACGCGAGGATGAATTGGAGTACGGAGCGCAGTATCGAGCCGAGCGTGTCGAACTGGAAAGCGAGCTCGAACGCGAGCGTCGGGAGTACGCATGGGAGATGAAAGATGCCCAGCTCGAGATCGCGGTGGCGCGCCTCGAAGCGGCCCTCGAGCGTCTGGAGGACGCCTCGTTTCAGGCCGAGGAGTGGATCGATGAGCACACGGCGACCGTTGTGATCGCCGACTCCGCCGAACTATGGCGTGTGATCCGCGCCCTCGAAGAGCAGGTCGCTGCACTGCGCCGCGACGTCGACACCCTCATGCGCGGCGCTGAATCGACCAAGGAACAGTTCCGCTGATTGGACTTAGGGCCCGCGCGAGAATAACTCCCGTGTTCCAGCGGCTGGCGCCGCCGCTGGCTGCGTTGCCGCTTCTCGAAGTGACTCGGCTACGCCTTCGGCGCGGCGCCTTGACCAAGGAACGCCAAGGCCGCGACCGAGGCAAACGTGCCTCGAAGTGTGGCACACAAGGTCCCCCAAGCCTCGGACGCGCGCCAGCGCTGCGCCCCAGAGCTCGAACCCTAGAATTGGAAACGTGGTAAGAAGGCGGCAGCGGTCCATGCGTAGGTGCCGCCGAGTCTGCCCGCGAGGTCAGCGGCGGAACCCCATCCTCCGCCCCGCCCAAACACCATGTTCTTGTATTCCACCCTCCGATTCAGCCCCGTTGCTCTCTTCACGGCCCTGACCCTCGCCCTCGGCTCGTGTGCGGCGTCCTCCTCCGGTGGACGTTATGACGACGACGAGCGAGGCTACTACGACATTTCGGGGCCTCGACTCTCGCTGCTGATCGGGCAACGCTCGCTCGACGAAGACGACTACGAACCCTTGGAGGACCAGCCGATGTTCGGCCTCGAGTTCTCCGACGGCGGCGACGACGGCCTCGTCGGCTTCGAGATCGGCGTCTCGGGTTCAGGAGACTCCGAGGACCTCGATATCGGGCTCGGCGCCCCGCGCGAGGTCGAGGCCACGGTCGGCGAGATTTACTTGGGCATCCGCAAGGAGTTCGAGGGTCGGGCGGTCAACCCATTCATCGCGGTGGGCTTCTCGATGGCGCGGCTCGACATCGACACCGAGGGCTTCGGCTCCGTCGATGACACGAGTTACGGCGGTTATGTGCACGGAGGCCTCTTGTTCCCCATCACGAGCTCCTTCTCGATCGTCGCGGACGTGCGCGCGCGCTTCGGCGAGGACTACGTGATCCAGGGCATCTCCGGCAGCGCCGACTTCGTCGCGGTCGGAGTCGGACTCTCGTTCGGCCTCTGACGATCATTCGCGGCCTCTGACGATCACTCGCTGTGAGCCCCTCGAGTGAGGGTGGCCCCTCGAGTCAGATTGGCGTGACGCTACCGCTGGCCGGCGCGAGCGTCGCGAGCAACCCTTGGGCCTCGACCCTCCAGGCGCCGCCCACACGTCGCGCCACTTCAGCGGCGTCCTGGTGTCGGCGCTGCGCGCGCAGGACATACGCGACCCGCAAGAGCGCGAGGTCGCCCGTGACGCCGGTGAGGATCTGCTGCGACGACTCGGTGCCGCCGAGCTCCAGACAGACGGCGTAGGCCGCGATGGCCTCGTCGAAGCGCTCGAGCCGCTCGAGCGCGTACGCCTCGACGAAGGCGAGGTTCGGGTGCCGGATCGGGAAGCGCGCGGCGCACGCACGCGCGGTGCGGAGCGCGGCCTCCGGTGCGCCGGTGTCCACTTGCGCGAACGCCAAGGCGTACCCGAGTCGGACCGTGCTCATCGGCAGGTACCCCGCGGGGCGCACGTCGATGGCGCGCAAGAACGGCTCGAGCGTCCTCTCGCCCACCGCGCGGGCCTCGGCGGCGCGACCGATCTTCAAGAGCTGCGCGGCGAGGTGCCCCGCCATGTCGCCGTCCGCGGGATCGTCCTCGAGAACACGACGCATGAGCCGGTCGTTCCGCTCGTCGCGGCCGAGCGAGGCGCGCAGGCTCGGGACCTCCCCGAAGTGCACGATCGGCGCTTCGATGGGCATGGCCTCGCCCAGGCCTTCGCCGCGCAACACGTTCAGGCTGGGAGTCAACGTCTCGTGCACTCGCCTCGTGAAGCGCAGCGCCGGGTGCAGGCGGAAGAACCGCGGCACCCAGCCCGGACTGCCGATCCGGCGGACCCCCGAGAGGACCTCGTTCTCCGGCGCGTCGAGGGTGTCCGCGTTGTGGAGAGGCAGGAGGCCCAGGAGCAGCCGTGTATCGGACAGCGCGCACCGCAGCGCGTCGTGCCCCGAAGCCGCCAAGCGCTCGTCCGCATCGAGCACCAGGGCGTGACTGCCGCGCGCGACGTCGAGCCCGGCGTTGCGCGCCGCCGCGAAGTCATCCTCCCATGCGTGCTCCACGACGCGCGCCCCGAACTGGTGCGCGATCTCGAGCGTCCCGTCGTCGCTGCCCGTATCGACCAGCACGAGCTCGTCGACGAGGCCCGCGACGCTCGCGAGGCAACCCGCGAGGAAGCGCTCCTCGTTCCGGACGATCATGCACAAGGAGATCGCAGCCATCGGCCCTGAAAGTAACGGAACTCCCTGGAAGATCTCCAGGGAGTTCGGTGGCGCCGGGCCGCTCGACGCATGGCCTCCTCGAGCGCCCGGCAGGCGCTGCGCGTCATCAGTCCTTCTTGTGGTCCCTCTTGATGTCTTTCTTCGCGTCCTTCAGGGATTCCTTGGCGTCGCCGACGGATTCGCGGGCCTTGCCGCCGACTTGCTGCGCTTCGCCCTTGATCCGTTGCGAGGTGTTGTCCGTGGCCTTGCCGACCGCTTCGTTCACCTTGCCCTTGGCCTGGTCGAGCTTGCCCTTCAGTTGGTCTTCTTTGCCGCTCATGATTCGAGTCCTCTCGCTGGAGTATGTCTTTCGAGAGCTGCTGAGTCCGTTCCGCTCGCGCAGCACACAACGTGATGCGGCGCGTTCTCGGCCGTGGCTCTCGATCAACGCCCAATCGACGTCGACGTACCCATCGTGGCCCATCCGGCAGAGATAGCCCTCAGGAGCGAATGAATCGGGCCTCATGCGCGGCGGACCACGTGGACCGACTCAATTCACGCGGTCCTTGTACTCCAGCGTCTCGGTGTCGACCCGCACCCGATCGCCGATCTTGATCACCATCCCGACTTTGACGGTGATACCGTTGTCGAGGATCGCCTCCTTGAGGCCGCTCTGGACACCTTTGATCGGCGGGGTGGTCTCGGTGACGGTCGCCACCACGGATTGGGGCGGATTGACGGTGATGAGCTTACCGCCGATCAGCAGCCCGTCGTACTCCTCGGCCTTCCAACGCACGACGTCCTCACACGAGGCGGCAGTGCAGCGGTATTCCTCACCCGCCGCGGTGTAGAAGACCTCGTCGTCGCCGTCCCGATAGCTGTGGTTGAGCTTGATGCCCTCGGAGTCGAGCACCTCGTACTTGTCGTCACCCTGCGCGGTGATCTCGCTGATGCGGCCCGTTTGGATGTCCTTGAACTTCATCTGGACGCGGCTGCGACGGTCGCTCTTCCAGAGGTTCCAGAAGATGATGTTGCAGATGCGCCCTTGGGTCTCGATCAGGGCGCCCTTGCGGAGTTCCATCGCGCTCAATAGGGACATCGTCTTGTTCTCTCTCGGACGGGGGGATCGCGGGTCGCTGTCGGGCCGCTGACCGGTTCGGCGGGCGGAAGAGGGTACTGTCACACGCGGAACAGCGAAAGTACGCGCGCCGGAGTCAGTACCGCGCTAGCCCTGGACAGGGCGCTGGCCGTATCCTCCACGGCGATGACGACGGGAGGGTCAGGCGACGCGCGCCCCCGTACGGGTCCTGCGCCCGATACCGATGGGCTGGATCGCTTCCAGGGAACGCTCGAGACGATCACGTTCCACGACGAGAAGTCGCTCTACAGCGTCCTGCGTCTCGCGCCCGAGCCGGGTTTTCGCGCGCCGATCGAGGGCTCGCTCTTCGCGCCCGGCAGGGTCACCGCCGTCGGCAAGGCCGCGGGGCCCATCGAGGGCACACGCGTGCGTCTCAGCGGCCGTTGGGGTCGCCACCCTTCCCACGGCGCGCAGTTCGAGTTCGAGCTGCTCGAGGTGCTCACCCCGCGCGACGAGGCGGGCCTCATCCGCTATCTGTCGTCGAAGGTCTTCGAGGGCGTCGGCAAGACGACAGCGGAGCGCATCGTCGCGAAGCTCGGCGTGGAGGCCCTCGACAAGATCCGCGCCGATCCGAAGGTCCTCGAGGGCGTCAAAGGCCTGCGCCGCGACACGGCCCAGACCCTCGCGACCCAGCTCGTCGACCAAGCGCAGCTGCACACGACCCACGCCTTCCTCGCGCGTCACGGCATCGGCCCGTTGACGGCACAGGCCGTCATCCAACGCCTCGGGCCCGCGTGTGAGGAGCAAATCCAGGCCAACCCGTACGTGTTGATGCGCGTGCCGACGGTCGGCTTCGCGACCGCGGACAAGGTGGCGTTGGCCCTCGGCACCGCCGAGGACGCGCCCATGCGCCTGCGCGCGGTGATGCTGCACGCGCTCGACCGCGCCACCCAGGATGGGCACGTGTTCCTGCCCGTCGGCAAGCTGCTCGAGCGCGCCGCGGGGTTGCTCGCGGGGCGCGCGTCACGGGCCGCCATAGGGAGCGCGCTCGAGGCGCTCGAGCTGGCGCGCGAGGTCGTGCTCGATCGCACCGAACGTCCCGCTGAAGAGCCCCCGTTCGCCGAAGACGTGCCGTGTTACCTGCCGGGACTGCACGACGCCGAGGTGCGCCTGGCGCGCGGTATCGCGCGGCTCATGGCGAGCCCTGCTGCGCCGCTCGCCGACGAGCGCCTTCTGGCCGAGGCCGAGGCCGCGGCCAAGATCGAGCTGCACGTGCACCAACGGGACGCAGTCTTGAAACTGCTCGCGTCACCAGTCGCGCTCCTGACGGGCGGTCCGGGCGTCGGCAAGACGACGATCATCCGGCTCGTCGCGAACCTCGCCGCGGCCTCGGGCAACGACATCTTGCTCGCGTCGCCGACCGGGCGCGCAGCGAAACGCCTCGCCGAGGCCACGGGCCGCGACGCTTCGACAATTCACCGTTTGCTGCGCTTCGACCCCGAGACGGGGGGCTTCGTACACGGCCGCGAGAAACCCCTGGCGCCGGCCGTGCTCGTCGTGGACGAGGTCTCGATGCTCGATGTCGCGCTGGCGCGGCGCCTCATCGACGCGGTCGAGGCGCCCTCGCGCGTGATCTTCGTGGGCGACCCCGACCAGCTGCCGGCGGTCGGTCCCGGCGCGGTGCTCGCGGATCTTCTGGCGAGCGCTGCCGTTCCGACCGCGCGCCTGACGCAGGTCTTTCGCCAGGACGATCGCAGCTTGATCGTCTCGAACGCGCACCTCGTGCTCGAAGGGCGCGAGCCGCGTTTGCCTCCGCGCGGAGTGGTCGACTCGGACTTCTATTTTTTCGCCGTCGAGAACGGCGCCGAGGCCATCGCCGAGCGGGTCGTCGACGTCGTGACCCAGCGCATCCCGCGCTCGTTCGGTCTCGACTGGCAAGAGGACGTGCAGGTCCTCGCGCCGATGTACAAGGGGCCGGCCGGGGTCGACGCATTGAACGAGCGCTTGCGAGCCCACCTCGCGGGTGACGCGTTCGACACGCAGACGCGTTACCGCAAAGGCGACCGCCTCGTGCAGACGCGCAACGACTACGAGCGCGAGGTGTTCAACGGTGACCTCGGCCGCGTCGTGCGCGTCGACGGTGACGGCGCCATCCACGTGCGCTTCCAGGACAAAGAGGTCGCGTACGGGCGAGGCGAACAAGGCGACTTGCAGCCGGCGTTCGCCATGACGGTCCACCGCAGCCAGGGCGGCGAATTCCCGGCCGTGGTCTTCCCGCTCACGTCGCAACACGCGCACATGCTGCAGCGCAATCTCTTCTACACCGCGATCACCCGCGCGCGGCGCCTCGTCGTGCTCGTCGGCGAGCGGCGCGCGCTGCGCATGGCGGTCGAGAACGCGTCGCAGGCGCGGCGTTTCAGCGGCCTCGCGGCGCGGCTCGTGCGCGCGCTCGACACTGAGGGTGCCTAGCCGATGTCGGAAGGGGTCGAACGCGCAAGACACAACGACCTCCTAGTGATTCGGTCGCTATCGCCTGCTCGAGGCGGTGCTACTCGCAAGCATCTCATCCAGCCACCGGACTTGACGCTTGAGTTGATAGGCCTCAGGAAACTGCGACTCGGGTAGTATAACTTTAACTGGTCGACCATCCGCCGTCTGGCTGAATAGCGTGATCTGTGAAGCAGACGCTTCTTTTCGAAGGTTGACGCCGCCTTTCTCGTTCGTGGCAACATCGTAGAATTCGCCGGCAGCAATGCGGGCCACTGCCGCATCGACCGTCATGGAGCCGATCCGAGCATTCAAGGCGCTATGCTCTTCAATCAATTGATCCCGAGTTGCCGTTGCCCTCAGCCATTTAAAGTCATCCTCGCTCTCCACTTGTAGTGCTGCATCGTTCGCTTCATTCTGGCTGGCGGCCAGAATCGGTGAATGATGTTCCTTGTCGCTAGTCGCCGTCGGAGAAACCTCGATTCTCTGTTCCAAACGAAATCCGGGACCCGACGAGGTGGGGGGAACCGTCGGGGCCAACTGTCCGACTGCGCCGAGGTTGTCGCTTGGAGCGACTGAACTCGATGAGATTGACCCGGGGAACTCGCGCTTAAACACGACGAGCGCCGCCCCAGCCACGGCAACAAACGCAACGACAACCACAGTTTTACTCATTTAGATACTCTCATTCATGGGTAACCAAGCGGGGGCAACACTGAGCAGCCGACTCTGTCGGACAAATCAAGGTGCACACTCGTCACAAGACAACGCAACCAAGACGTGACCACCACCCGGACAAGTCACGCTGTCGGCTGCCCACGCATCCTGAGCGCAATACGGCTGCAAGGACCCGCTTGCGCCGCCACCGCCGCAAGCGGCACTGAACGTAATACTCCAACCTGTGCCGCAATTCGATTGCTGTGTAGTCACGCAACTCGGTTGCGGAGTGCATTCACCTGCGTAAAAGTCCGAGAACAATATTACGTAAGAACAATCGCAAGCCTGCGACGCCCACCGTACGACGGCACCGCAGAAGCAGGGCGCCTGAATAGGTTCAGTCCCAGCCCGTGTGGCACCGCTCGGAGTAGCGATGAAGAACAGCTCCGCCAGGGCAACAGACCACAGTCGTACCATGTGCATAGGAACCGTGGGGTGTGAAGTAGTCAGATACGTGAACTGAGGCGAAGGCTACAACTGGGGGGGGGGGGCGCAAGGCTCGTGTTCGAAAAATTGGCGTGAGTGGAGAGCTGTCGAGTGACAAACGTTCGAAGGCGCACAACCCCATGGTTGTCACCCACGCCATTGGCGCAACTGGACACGGACGGACGATCGAGAACGAAAGTGACGTTCAATTCGGCGCTGACCTCAAGGCGGAGTGTGGGCTTGAGTTCATGTAAGAGGGGTCGTCGGTCCAGTCGAAGTTGCGTTCTCCGGCGAATCGGTACGCTTTCGCGGTGGCAGCACCCAGCGTTGGTACACGGCCGAGACGGACAATAGCGACACGGCAAGCCCGAGGAACGACGCGACGCGATAGCCGCCGCGGAGCGAGCTCAGGTCGAATAGGAACACCTTGCCGACCGTCGCGAGGAGCACCGCCAGGCTGGCCCAACGCAGGGACCGGGACCCGCGCACTTGGCCGAGGGTCAGGAGCAGCGCGGCGAAGAGCGCCCAGCCGAGCGACAGGACGAGGTCGCGCGATGGCGCGCCGGTGGGCTCGAGCGCGATCGTCCGGCCAACGGTGAAGCGATTCAGGATGATGAGGCTCCACCAAAGGAACGCCACGGACAGCCCGAGCAACACGGCGGCGCGCGCGCTGCGACTCGCTTGAGGAGGCGCGGCCCCACGCGCTCGACGCGCGGCCCATGCCACGCCGATCAGCGCGGCACACACCGCCATGGCGGTCCAAGTCAACCGCGGCGCGAAGAGCGAGTCCTCGCGCAGGAACCACCGGCCGGCGAGACCGAGGACGATGAACAAGAGCGCGCTCGCGAACGCTGAGGTCGTCGCGATCCAACGCGCGCCGTGCGAATCGGATCGAATCGCGATCCACGCGACCGACGCGCCGGCGAGCGCGGCACCCACGAGGTCTGCATGCACGTCGACGCCGTGCGCGACCGCGAAGCTCACGAGCAGCGCGACGACCGTCGCTGCGGGGCCCGTCAGCGCCGCGGCGCCGAGCGCGAGCGTGAGGACCAGGGCCGCCGGCACGGCAGCGGTGAGGAAAACCGCGGCAGGCGGGCCAACGCCCACGCGCTCCGCGAAGGCCTGTACTGACCCGAGGAAAGCGACGAGCAGCGGGAGCGGAGCCGTCCATCCGATCCACGGCGACCCAAGCGCCTCGGAGATGGACCCGTGGCCCCACGAGTCCGACGGCGTCGTGCTGGCGTGCTCACCGCGCATCCGCACGGCCGCCGCCACGCCGGGTGCAGCGAGCGCGCACAGGATGGCAGCCAACGCGGGAGCCGCGAGCGTCGACTCGAGTCCGTGAGCAGCTTGGGTCCACCCGACAGCTGCATACGCGACCGCTGCCGAGAACAGCGAAAAAGCGAGGGCCGTGTCGAGGCCGGGCGTGGACCGCGAGGGCGCCTCGCTCGTCTGGTGCTCGCGCCAGGACAACGCCAGAGCCACCGCGCCGCCGAAGCCTGCGAGATACCACGGCACGACCGCGGCGCAAGGTACGTTGAAGGAGCGCGCGCCGAACGCCACGAGACCCGCCACCCCAGCGCCCGCAGCGGCGAGGCCGATACGACGGCTGCGCCACGCGACCAGCGCGCCGAGCAGCACGAGCGCGAGCGCGGCGGATTGGGTCTCGAGCTGTCCCTCCGTCGCGAGGAAGCCGCCGCTCTGGCGCGCCTCTGTGAATGGCACGGTGAACTGCACGAGGACACCGGCGATCACCCCGTGGAGCAGCGCAAGCAGGCCCACGGCCGCGGCGACCTTGGTCTCGCCGGGTCGGCCGCCACGGAGAGGCATCGAGGCCACGAGCAACGCCACGAGTCCGCTGGCGATCGCCGCGACGAACCACGGCCCGGCGAGCGGTCCGCGTACGGCGAGCAGCGCCCCGAACGCGAGCAGGAGGCCGCTCGCGACCGCGGCCGCCGCCGGAGCACCGCCGCGAACTTTCGTCTCGCGTCGGCGCCACGGATAGGCCTCGACCAGCGCGAGGCCGGACGGGATCGCGAGCGCGAAGAGCCCGAATTCGTGCAGCAATCGCAGGTACGCCGTCGGTGGGCCCGAGACACGCGCCGGGTGCATGAGCGCCCACGACGCGAGCAGGCCAAACGCGCCGACACCACCCGTCAGCGCCCACGAGGGCTCGCTCCGCCAGCGCCCGATGATCGCCGCGGCGAGCGCGAGCGACAACGCCATGACACCGACCAGCACGAGCGAGGCGTCTAGCGCGAGCCCGCGCCCGAGGTCGATCGCGATCAAGAACTGCAATCCGAGCGCGACGAGGATCGTCCCGGTTCGGTTCCACACGGCCGCGCGCTTCGGGCCCGCGCCGTCCACACGCTCGGAGCCGCTCGCGCGTTCGCCGCGCGGCGCGGTGAGCAAGTAAACGAGCGCGAGGCCAAGAACTGCGAGCAAGGCCCCGGCCCGTGGCGTCGCTTCCGGGGCCTCGGCGAGGCGCATCGACACAGGTGTGCGCCAGATCAGCTGCACGAAGGCGCTCAATCCGACGGCGGTGCGTGGCGCCCAGCGCCAGCCTCGGGCTCGATCGAGCGCGAGGGCGCCGCAGTGCAACAGCGCGAGGTAGGTGAAGAGCGCGCCGGTCGATTGCGCCCCGACGTCGAGCAGGATCGGCGTCGCGAAGCCGCCGAGAAGCGCGAAGACCGCGACGATCGGCGCGTCCGCGCGTACGGCGAGCCACGAGGCCCACGCAGTCGCCGTCGCCATGACCGCGAACGCGACCGGCATCGGGACCAACCCGTGCAGGCGCGTCGCCGCCCAAGCGCCGAGGTAGATGAGGACTGCGCCGGCGCCCGCGATCACATCCGCCTGGATGCAGAAGTCGCGCCGCCGCAGCGGCCCGTGCAGCGCGAGCGCGAGCGCGCCGACGCCGACGGCGAGCCCGTCGCGCAGGCGGTGACCGATCCACCCGCGTTGCAGCGCCAACTGCACGAAGAACAGCCCCGCGAGGGCGAGGGCGACGCCGCCGACCACCGCCGCGCCGCGTACGCCGAGCCAGCGTTCCCAATCGACCGTCGCGACGGGCTCAGGGCGCCTAGGAACAGGGCGCTTGGGCTCAGGGCGGTTGGGTGCCGTGCGGGCAGTCTGCGCGGCGCGCGCGGGGAGGACCGCGGGTGTGCGCTCGACGGCCGACGGCGCTCGTCGAACCGACGCCGCGTCCGGCGGGAGAGTCGTCGCCTGTCCCTCCGCCGCGAGTGGTGTACGAGCGACCTCGGGTGTTCGAGGCGCTGCGGGCTCTCGAGGGACTTCGGGTGCTTCGGTCGACCTGGGTTCGTGCTCCCGCGACTCGAACCGCACGCGCAGCCGCGTGAGCTCGCGCTCGGCTTCGCGCAGCCGGCCCTGCACGTGGAGCAGCCAGATCACGAAGACGAACGGCGCGACGAGCACGACCATCGCGAGCAGGATCAGCAGGGCGTCCACGTCGCCCGTTGTCGCCGCCCGCTCGTCCGAAGTCCAGACAACGTCACTTCATGGCCCCATTCGCCGGGTGAATGGAGGTGCACGTGCGAGCGGCGTGGAGGGGCCGAGAGACGCGTCCCAATGAGGGGCAATCGGCGTGTCGAGGCCTCCGGCCCCCCCCGCCACGGGCGTCGTCGTCCCCGTAGGGTGGTACCCTCGTGGGCGATCGATTTCGCCCCCCCGCCCGACTCCAGATCCCCGACTCCCGATCACGGACGACTGCGCGCTGAGCGCTTCATTCTCGATGACATCCAAGACTCGCTCTCGAATCTCCCTCCTCGCGCTGGCAGGCTCCTTGTTCGTAGCGCCGGGCGCCCTGGCGGGGACGCTGTACGTCGACGTCAATCTGGTCACTGGGCTCGGTGACGGCTCCAGTTGGGCGAATGCGTACCAGGGCTCGAGCGGCTTGCAAACCGCCCTCGCTGCGGCTGTAGCGGGCGACGACATCTACGTCGCCCAAGGGCGTTATCTCGCCAGCTCGACAAACGTACGGACGCAGTCTTTCGCCCTGCGCAACGGGGTCGAGATCTTCGGGAGCTTCGCGGGGGGCGAGAGTCATCCCGGCGAGCGCCCGGACATCGCCCTCGCGCCGAGCATCCTCGATGGGGACCTGCTCGGTAACGACGCGAGCAATCAGTTCAATGACAACAGCCACCACCTGATCACGACCGCGGGCACGAACTCGACCGCGGTCATCGACGGTTTTGTCGTGATGGGTGGCAACGCCAATGCAGGCACGACCAACAACGATCGTGGCGGCGGCATCCTCATCGTCGGAGGAGCGAGCCCCACGATCCGCGGCTGTGGCTTCTATAGGAACCGCTGCACCTTCGGCGGTGGCGCCGGGTACATCAACGGCTCCGGGCCGCGATTCACGGATTGTCAGTTCGTCGACAACGTCGGCGGCTCCTTCGGGGGCGGCTTCGACATCGCGCAGGCGAGCAACGTGCGCTTCGATCGGTGCTACTTCGAGGGCAACACGGCGTCGCGCGCCGGGGCCCTCGAGATGTTCGCCTCGAGCAACATTTTCGTCACGAACTCTGTCTTCTACAACAACACCGCGACGGGCAGCGGGTCGGGCGGCGGCATCTGGATCGGCAGCGGGACGAGCGCCCAGATCCGCAACTGCACCCTCGTCGCCAATCGCGCGACGGGCTCGGCTTCGGGCGGTGGCCTCGCGAACTCGGGCGCGTCGCCGTCGATCGTGAACTCGATCTTCTGGGGCAACACCGCGGCCGGGGGCGCGGCGAACTCAGGTGCGCAGCTGAGCCCGGGAACGCCCGCGACCTACTCGATCGTGCAGTTCGGTGCCCCGGGCGCGGGCAACCTGAGCACGGATCCGCTCTTCGTCGATGTGAATGCGCGCAATTTCGACCTGCAGGTGACCTCGCCCGCCATCGACGCGGGCAGCAACGCCGGTATCCCGACGGGCATCGTCGGCGATTACCTGGGCCGCCGCCGCGCCGTCGACACGCCCTCGGTGCCCGACACGGGCCTAGGTGCGGCGCCGCTCGTGGACATCGGCGCGTACGAGTACACGACGAACATCGGGATGGCCTACTGTGGCTCGAACCCGAACTCCGTCGCTGGTTTTGCTCGCATCGATGCCGAGGGCTCGGACGCAGTCGTCGACAACGACGTGACGCTCGTCGCGACGGCGATGCCCCCGAATACGTTCGGTATCTTCGTCGTGAGCCGCATCCAGGGCCTCGTGCTGAACCCAGGCGGCAGCACCGGCAACCTGTGTCTCGGCGGCGCGATCGGGCGCTTCACCGGCCCCGGTCAGATCCTCAACTCCGGCGCTGGCGGGACCTTCCAGCTCATGCTCGACCTGAACGCGATCCCGCTGCCGTCGATGTTCGTCGCCGTACAGCCGGGTGAGACCTGGAACTTCCAATGCTGGTACAGGGACACGATCTTCGGCTTCCAGACGTCCAACTTCACGGACGGCCTCGCGATTCGTTTCCGTTGATCGTGTGATCGGGGAGATGGTCGAGACCAGAGGTACCGAACCCGACCCAAAAAGAAGGTGACCGTCGCTCGCGCGGAGCGCGAGCGACGGTCGCCTTCTTTTTGGGTCGGGTTCGGTACCTCTGGTCTCGACCATCTCCACAGCAAAAGCGACTGGCGTCGGCCTCGCTTCTGGACGACGATACCTGTATGACCCAGAACCCCTTCCCCCGCCTCGCTGTCGTCGGCCACGATGGCCGCGACGGAGGTCAGATCGCCTTCGAGGCCGCGCTCGTCCTGCGTGAGCGATTCGGCACGCGGCTCGTCGTCGTGAACGGCCTCGACCTGCCCGCTCCGCGCGACATCTCTGGCCGTCCGGACGAGATCGAGCTGATGCGCACGGGCGCGACTCACCGCGTCGAACGCGCGCTCTCGGCGCGCCTCGACGAGAGGCTCGGGGCAGAGGCCGAAGATGTCGAGCTCGCGGTGTTCCCCGGGAGTCCTGTGCAGGCCATCGCCGAGGTCGCCCGCGATCGCAAGGCGGATCTCCTGGTGGTCGGCCCGCACCGCAAGGATGGGCCGCTCGACCTAGGTCGCACGACCCGGGCGCTGCTCGCTGCGACGCAATGCGACGTGTGGATGCAGCCGAGCTCGCCCGTGGCGCTCGAGCGAGCGCTGATCCCTTACGACGGCTCGGACGAGAGCGCACGCGGCCTGGCGCTCGGGCTCGCCCTCGCGAAACAACTCGGCCTCGAGGTGATCGTCCTGCAGGCCTACATCCCGCCCGACTTCGCTTACCCCTCGCCGGATGGCAGCGAGGTCCTGATGCCGATGTACGTCGTCGAGCAGCAGCGCGACGCCCAGAGGGAGCGCTTCGAAGAGGCGCTCGCAGGGTTGAAGACGGATGGTGTCGCAGTTGTTATGCGGTTCCTCGACGGCGACCCAGCCACGATCATCGCTGAGGAGCAACGGCCCCAGGACCTCGTCGTCATGGGCACCCATGGCCGCACGGGGATCGCCGCGGCGCTGCTCGGCGGGGTCACCTCGGCGGTGCTGAAACACGCCCAGGGGCCCGTCTACGCGGTACGCTCGGGTTCACGCTTCAAATCCTGACGAGGGTTGCGCCCACGGCGCCGCTGGACCTTCACGGTCCGAGACGGCCCAAAGCTCGAGGCCGCGGAGCACTGCCCCGCGGCCTCTTTGCTTTGCGTCACGGAGCGGCGGCAACAGGCCGACGCAACGTTGTTCAGCGCGTGAAACGCTGAACGGAAGTGTTTGTAGAAGGGCGAGGCCCTAGGGACAAGCGGATTCCCACGCGAATTCGCGTGTTATTCCGGAGGTACCTGCGACGGTGGATCGCCTGTTGGAGGCCGAGAACGGGCTCCTGGCGACAGATAGCGGCGGTCGCGCAACGCCGACGGCAGGCACTCCATCTCGCGCGCGGCCGCTGGATCGTCGTGGACATAGCGGTAACCGGCGCCGAATCCCTCGGCGCGCATGAGGCCCGTCGGCGCGTTCCGCAGGTGCAACGGCACGGGTTCGGCGCTCGTGCGCTCGACGTCTCGTGTCGCCTCCGCGAGGGCGCGGTAGACCGCATTCGACTTCGGCGCCCGCGCGAGGTAGACCGCGCACTGCGCCAAGGCGAGCTCCCCCTCCGGGCTGCCGAGGCGCTCGTAGGCCTCGGCCGAGTCCAGGGCCACCCGCAAGGCGAAGGGGTCAGCGAGGCCGATGTCCTCGAGCGCGATCCGCACGAGGCGACGGGCCAGATACCGCCGCTCCTCGCCGCCCTCCAACATGCGCGCCAGCCAATACAGGGCCGCGTCGGCGTCAGAGTTTCGGATGCTCTTGTGCAGCGCGCTGGTGAGATCGAAGTGCTCGTCCCCGGCCTTGTCGTAGCGGACCGCCTTCCGGTCGAGCGCCGCCGTCAACGCCGCCTCGTCGACCACGCCGCCCGTCAGAGCGAGCGCCGCCACGGACTCGAGCAGGGTCAGAGCGCGGCGCGCGTCGCCGTCCGCCGCGTGGGCGAGGCGCGACAGACCTGCATCGTCCAGTTGCAGTCGACCGCCGTACCCGCGTGGGTCGGCGACCGCGCGCCGCAGGACACCGATCACCTCCTCGACGGACAACGGCTCGAGCCGCAACACACGGCATCGGGACAGGAGCGCGGCGTTGAGCTCGAAGGAGGGGTTCTCGGTCGTCGCGCCGACGAGCAGCACATCGCCGCGCTCGACGTACGGCAAAAACGCGTCCTGCTGCGCCTTGTTGAAGCGGTGGATCTCGTCGACAAAAAGCAGCGTGCGCTCGCCGTTCTGGCGACGGAGGCGCTCCGCGTCGGCCATCACGGCGCGGGCCTCCTTGACCCCTGAGAGCACCGCCGAGAACGGCTCGAAACGAGCGTGGGTCGCCTTGGCGACGAGCCGCGCCAAGGTCGTCTTGCCGACACCCGGTGGGCCCCAGAGGATAAGGCTCTGGGTCGCGCCCTCGTCGAGGATGCGGCGCAGGAGCTTGCCTTCGCCGACGAGCTTCAGCTGCCCTTCGAATTCCGCCAACGTGTGCGGCCGCATGCGGTCCGCCAGCGGCGCGCCAATCGATGCAGAACCCGCGCCGCGCGATGCCTGCTCCGCATCGCGCGCTGGCGAACGACCGCTCTGCGGGCCATCGTCGAACAACGCGCTCATCGCTGTGGCGCCCGCCCCGCGGCAAAAAGCAACAGCGACGCGGCCACCGTCACGTTGAGCGACTCGACGCGGCCGGCCATCGGGATACGCAGCCGCGGCAGCTCGGCGAGCGCGGTCCCGGCTTCGCCGACCTCACCAGGCAGCCACAGCGCGAGGGGCCCTGCGAAGTCGAACGTCGTGTACGGCTCGCCATCGCCGATGCTCGCGCACACCTGACGCAGACCGCGCGCCGCGAGCGCCGCGAGGCATGCCTGGGCGTCCTCGACCTCGATCACGGGCAAACGCAGCAGGCTGCCCATGGAGCCCCGCAGCGCCTTCTCCGAGAAGGGGCGCGCGCTGCCCTGCACGACGACGAGCGCGTGGGCCCCGGCCGCCTCGGCGGACCGCGCGAGCGCGCCCAGATTGCCTGGATCCGCGACGCCCGCGACGACGAGCACCAGCGATTCGAGCGCCGGGAGTTCGACGTCCTCGAGCCGCAGCGCGCGCGGCCGTTGCGCGAGGGCGAGCACACCGGGCGACGTCTCGAGGGCGCTCAGTCGTTGCAGCAGCTCATCCGCCACGATCCGGCCCTCGTCGGCCAGGGCGAGGACCTCCGTCGACGCTGCCGCGCGCCCTTCACTGACGAGCACGAGCTCGAGCGCGAGCCCGGCCGCGTGTGCATCCGCGACCAGGCGCGCGCCCTCGAGCAGGACCAGCTCGCGCTCCTTGCCGGCGCGCACCCTCGCCACCCGCCGCAAGAGGGGGTTCGCGGCCGAGCGGATGACTTCCGAGGGTCGTTGCGCCACGCGCTCACTGTACGCGCAACACCCGCAGGCCGAGGGTGCCGACGACGAAGAGCAGGCAAACGTTGGCGAGCGAATAGATGTGCACGACGAACCCGGCGCTGATCGCGACCTCCTTCTCGACCCCGAGCAGCATCAACCCGATGGTCCAGGCCCCTTCGGTCGCGCCGAACCCGCCGAGGCTCTTCACCGGTAGCACCAGGAACGCGAGGCCGAGGGTCGAGACGAACGCGACCTGGAGAAGGGACAAGTCGAGGCCCATGCCGCGCAGGATCACGGCGTAGTACCCGATGACGGCCAGCATCCCGGCGAGGATGCTGGCGCCAAACACCAGCGCGAGGCGCGGAAGGCGTAGACGCTCGAGATCCGCGCGCAGGCTCGCGCGCAGCGCAGTGAGGCTCTGGACGAGGCGGCGTGTGAGGCTGTATCTCCCGCACTGCACGGCGATGCGACCACGCATCTGCACGAGACCGACGAGGAGGGCGAGGCCCAGCACGAGCGCGATCGGCGTCCACCCGAAACGCAGCTGCAGCCGCCCGCGCCAGTCGAACACCATCAGCGCCGCGACGACGAAGATCAACACCGAAGCGATCATCGACGAGACGCGTGACAGCAACAGAATCGACAGGCTCCGCGCCTTGGGAACGCGGTGGCGCAGCAGCCAAGGAAAAGAAAACTCGCCAATATTCGCCGGCACCATGTGCAAATAAAAATTGTGCACGAAGTGCACCATCAGCAGCTCGCGAAACGCGACGGCGCCGCGCTCCAGGAAGAGCGCGAAACCGACGGTCCGCAGCACGTAGGCCGCGAGGTGCAAGGCGAACCCTGCCAGCACGAAGCGAAACGGGACCGCGGCCAGGCTCGCCGCGACATGCTCGAGCTCGACGTTCGCGAGGAGCAGCGCGAGCAGCGCGCCGGTGAAGAGGACCGACGCAATGAGCGTGTGCCTACGGTTCACCTGATTCGGCGCTTGGCGCGCCTCCTCGGTACTTGATCACGCGCGCGGGATTGCCGACGGCGATCGCGAACGGCGGGATGTCCTTCGTGACGACTGCGCCGCCACCGATCACGGCCCCGCGGCCGATGGTGACACCCTTGTTGATGCACACATTGGCGCCGATCCACGCGCCGTCCTCGATGATCACCGGCGCGACGACGTAGTCCTGCAGGTGGATCTCGCGCTCCGCGTCGACGAACCCGTGATCGTAGGTGTGGATCGTCGTCTGCGGCGCGATGCGCACACCGTCACCGATCGTGATCCCGCCCATGCCGTGCAGAAAACAACCCTCGTTGACGGTCGAGTCGCGGCCAATGGAGATGTTGTGCGGGAAAAAGAACGTCACGCCATCTTTGATGTGGGTGCTCTCGATCTTCTTGGCGAAGAGCTTCAGCACGAGGTACCGAGGGATGTTGGCGAACGGGATCGAGCAGTACTTGAAGAGCCCGTAGAGCAGGAAGAACACGCCGTGGCGAACGTAGTTCGCGCGGCTGTACACCTCGGCACGGCTTAGCTCCGCGGGCTGGTTCTGCATGACGGTGCGTTACGCGCGGCGCGGATCGAGATCCGATGCCGCCGCAGCATAGGGGACGACGGAGGGGCCCAACAAGAACTCCGAGTCCTTGTAGAAGAACGTCAACACCTGATCGCACAGCTTGGCCGGCACGATTCGCAGACGGCGCCCAGCGTCTGCCAAACCGAGCAGAGTGCGCGCCGAGCACCGGAGCGTCAGGCGGCGGCGCGGAAAGTGTGCTTCGACGGAGGTCATGAAGCGGTTGAAGTCGATTGGCGCCTCGAACACTCCAGCGCGCGCCGGCGGGTTCGGGTCCAGGGCGAGTCGCAACATGGCTTCTGCGAAAATCGCGCGCTGCACAGGGAAGACGGGCGGCACGGGGCCACGGATGCGGAACGCAAACGGCAATCGCCGCGCGACCTGACGCAGCAGGCGGTAGGGTCCGCGCACCGGGTCGGGCTCCGTCACGAGGCCGACGAGGGCCGCGCGCGCGCCGCGCTCCTCGCAGAGCTGCAGCGCTTCGTACTTGCCTCGGCCGTAGGCGCTCTTCGTGTGCGGGGTCCCCGCGACGGACGAGATCAAGAACAGTCGCTCGGGTCCCGCGAGGGCCTCGAGCAGTCGCGCCAAGATCCCACGGTTCCGGGCGCTGACCGAGACGGCGTCCGGGCCACGCAACCAAGCGAAGTGGAACAGTCGGTCGACGCTGCCGAGGGACTCGCGCACCGCAGCGTCGAGAGGTTGTTCGAGGTCGAGCACGAAGTTCTTCACCCGCGAGTGGGCGGGCAGATGATCGCGGTCGGCACGCGGCGAGTGCAGCAGCAGCAACGCGCAATCGGTGCGCTCGAGGAGGACCTCGACACAACACCGTCCGAGCGGCGAGCCGGCACCCGTGAGGGCGATCATTTTCATCACGTGTGGCTCGGTGGCGTGCGCTCAGTCGTGCAGGGATTCGGTCGCGATGCGCGCAGCGTTGGCCATGATCGTGAAAGTCAAGGGCACCGCGGGCAACGAAGGAAAGACCGAGGAATCGCAGACGAAGACGTTCGGCAGGACCTGCGCCCGGTGATCGACCGGCACGAGCTCGCCACCGTACGGCAACGTCGAGGCGTAGTGGGAGTTCGAACGTTGCAGGACCGGTCGGACCGGCGGCACCCAGTAGCCGCCGCCATTGACGGCGCGGCGGATGCTCTTCAGCATGCCGCCGAGGACCTCGGTGTTCGCTTCGCGGGCATACGTAAACATCAGGCGATCGTCACGCAGCTGCACGTCGTACGCCTGCGAATCGGCGCCATCCACGTAGAGGCGCGCCCAGAACAGCTTGTTGCGCGCAAATCGCGCGCTCCACCCGCCGAGCGTCCAGAGCCACGACGGCGCGTTGTAACGCCAGAGGTAGTCGAAGTTGGCGTAAATCAGCGCTTGCGCGAAACGCTGCCCAGCTTCCGTCGGCTCGAGGCACAAGATGAGGTTGTTGATCGAGAGGTAGTCCTCCGCGTAGCGCCTGAAACCGCCGAACCCGTAATGCACGATCGGAAAGATGTGCACGGCGTTGTCCTGCATCGGAGCCACGCGTGGCGCGCCGGTGCTGCGCAAGACGATCTCGGTCGTGTTGGGGCACCCCGCGGCGAGGTAGATGCTGTCGAAACCCGAGAGGGTCGTGCGCGTCCCTCCCTGTTCGAGCTCGAGGTTGCCTTGGCCATCGACACGCACGACGCGGCCGCGCACGGACTTCACATGCGGGCGACCGAGGTAACCACGAATCGTCTGGTCGGCGCTATAGATCGAGCCCTTGAAACACCCCGCGAGGCACTCGCCGCAGACGACACAGGCGCGCGGCGACCCGGGCCGTGTCTCCAACATGCAACGGTTGATGCCCGAGTAGACCTCGTAAGGCCCCGTGGACGGCCCCGTGGACGGCCCTGTGGACGGCCCTGTGGACGGCGCAACGGACGCCTTCGCGCGCAAACCGTCGAACGCGCCGAGGATGCGCATGGGCGGCCGGTTGACAAAGTCCTCGGGGAAATAACGATTGAGGGCGTCGGGCTCGCCCGAGATCCCGGTGATCGAGGCGATGCGCTCGTAATACGGCCGCAATTGGGCGTAGGTCACCGGCCAGCCCGCGAGCTCGCGATCGGTGAAGGGCAGCGCCGTCCCACCCCAGAAATTGGTCAACCCGCCGGCGTGCTCGCTCTTGAAGAGGCGCGGTTTGCCATCGACCTCGAACTTGGCGAGCGGACGCGCGAAGTGGGTTTTCGGGGGCGGGAACTGCCGCGGCTGGGTGCGCCGGATCTCACGATAGATCGCGGCGTAATAGGCCTGGATGGAGCGCCGCGAGGGCTCGCGGTCCGGCGCTCCTGATGCGAGCGTCCCTGGCGCAGGCGCCGAGAGCGCGGGTGCACCGGGCACTTCGACGGGAGCGCCCCGCTCGAAGACGTGGATCTCTTGGTCCGGCACATCGATGAGGGAACTCAGGACGCCGAGACCGGCGGCGCCCGTGCCCACCACGGCTACTTTCCTCATCGATCTCGGCGATCATACCGCGCGCGCGCGCAGCGGCTCACTTCTTGCGAGCCTCCTCGACGAGTCGCTGGAATTGCTCGTCGTCGCGCAGGGACAGCCAGTCCTCCGGGTCGTCGAGGTCCGCCCAGTCCTGCGCGCCACTCGCGACCCCCTCGGACAGCAGCGCGAGCGCCTCGAGGCGCAGCGCCGCGGACTGTTGCACGGCCTCAGGGTCCGCTTCGATCCCGGCGTGACGGGCTGCGAGTTCGAGCAGGTTGGCGCGAGAGACGATCCAATCGCCGTCACCCTCAGGCTCGAGAGTGCGCGCCAGCGCGACGGTCTCGCGCCATCGCCCGAGCTTGGCGAGGGTCGCGCCACGGACCGCGAGGAGCGACCAGCGCACATCCAGCCCGAGCGGAAAGCGAGGCGAGCGCTCGAGCACCTTCTCGATCTGCGCGAGCCCGAGCCGCGCGTTTTCGGCTGATTCGACCGACTCACCGAGCTCGTTCTGGATAACGCTGAGCTTGTTGTAGGCGAGCGCGATCTCGGCGCGCAGGCTGAAGTCGGCGGGGCGATCGTCGACGATCTGTCGCTGGTACGCGACCGCCCGCTCGAGATACGCCTTGGCGCCCTGCAGATCCCCGCGCTGGTAGGGGTAGACGCTCGCTTGCCCGAGGGCGAGCGCGAGTCCGCTGCGATACGTGAAGAATTCCGGGAAATCGCTCACGAGCCCCTCGCCGAGCTCGATCGCCGCGATGGTGTGTTGCTCCGCCTCGTCGATGCGCCGGAGCATCAGGAGGGTGTTGGACGTGTTGACGCGCGCAGCCATCAGCTTTTCGCGCGCGTGGCTGTCATCCGGGTGCTGCGCGCGATAGGACTCGAGGAAGTGCAGCGACTCCTCCATGAACGGCAGGCTCGCGGCGGCGTCGCCGCGATGGAGATGCGCGCCGCCGACATGGTCGAGCTGTCGACCCAGATTCAGCTCGAGCAGATGCAATTCAGGATGGGCCGCGAGCCCCACCCGTGACACAGCGACGGCGCGCTCGGCCTGCGCGAGCGCCTCGGCGATGTCGCCGCGGCGCTGAGCCAGACTGAAAAGCCGATCGTGCATGCTTCCGAGGAGCAGATAGTAGTCCGCGCCCGTAGGAGGCGCGCCTTCGAGGAGCTGCACGGCGCGCTGGATGTTCGCGAGTCCCTCGGCGTTCTTGCCGAGCCGCCCACGTGTCTCGCCGAGGGTGCCGTGGGCTCGCGCGAGGATCGGCACCATCGCGGGATCGGCGCCGGGCTGCGCATAGAGCTCTTCGAGCTCGTCGATCACGCGCGCGAGCTCGACCGCGGCCTCCGCCGTCTCGCCCATGAAGGCGCGCATCGTGGCGACGCGCATGCGCGACAACGCGACCTCGCGGCGCAGGTCGCGGTCACCCTCGCGCTCCTCGAGAAAACCCTCGTAGAAGTCGAGCGCGTCCTGCAACAGGTCGCGGCGGACCGGAGTCATCTGCGGCACGTCCTTGAGCGCGTCCTGTCCGACGCGTGTCAGCATCGTGTCGACGGCGGCGACTGCCTTGCGGAGGTTGCGTTCGGCGGCGGCGCGTTGGACTTCTTTCTCGACGCTCTCGGCCTTCAGTTGCACGAGGGTCGCATTGAGTTCATCGTTCGCGGCGCGGATGCTCTTCGCGGAACGAAACTGCTGCCAGGCGAACGTGCTGGGCCCACCGAACACGAGGATCGCCGCCAATGCAGTCGCGGTCGCCCGCGCCGGGCTGCGTCGCGCCCAGCGCGAGAGGCGCTCGGGCAGAGTCGGCGTGCGCGCCGTGATGGCGCGCATGGTGAGGATGTTTTCCAGGTCGTCCGCGAGGGCGCGCGCGCTCGGATAACGCTGGTTGACCTCGGCCTCCATCGCGTGGGCGACCACGGTCTCGAGGTCGCGCGAGAGGCCCCGGTGCAGATGGCCCGCGCGCGTCGCGCGACCCTCGAGGATCTCGCGCCGCAGAGCCTCGGAGTTCGTGTCATCCTCGAACGCCGGGCGCAAGGTCAAGAGCTCGTACAGCGTGACGCCGATCGCGTAGACGTCCGAGGCGGGCCCGATCGACGCGACCTCGCCGCGGATCTGCTCGGGCGACATGTAAGGCAGCGACCCGAGCTGCGATCCCGTGCGCGTGAGGCGGCCGGCGCCCATCAGGCTCGCGAGCCCGAAGTCGAGCAGCACGACCCGCCCATCGGCCGTCAGCATCACGTTGGACGGCTTGAGGTCACGGTGCAGCACGCCGCGCTCGTGGCAGTGCTCGACGATGCGCGCGATCTGCCGCGCGATGTTCACGCAGACTTGGGCCCATTCGCCGCGGAAAACGGACTCGCGCTCGTCGCTCTTCGAGTCCCGTTCGGACGCGGACTCGTGTCCGGAGAGGAGCGCGCGGAGGCTCTCTCCATCGAGCTCCGCCGGATTCCGAGCACCGAACGCGGCGATCACCTCGGCGAGTGAGATGCCCCGGATGTACTCCATCGAGTAGAAAGGGATGCCCTTGTCCTCGCCGATCGAGTGCACCTGCACGATGCCGGGATGGGAGAGGCGCGCGATGGCCTCGATCTCGCGTTGGAAGCGCTCGCGGATGTTCGGGAAGTACAGCTGGTCCGGGCGGATCAACTTTAGCGCCACATCGCGCCCGACGGCAGCCTGCTCGGCGAGGAACACGACGCCCATGCCGCCCCCTCCCAAGCGGCGCAAGAGGCGGAACTCGCCGAGCCGTTCCGGGAAGGCGTCGCCGTCGGTTCGGAGCGTGGTCGGCACGAGGCCCGCGCCACGCAGCGCGGCGATGGACTCGCGCAGCTCCGAGGCGTGCTCGGGATGCTCGAGGCAGACAGCCTCGAGCGCTGCCTCGCCCTCGACCTCGAGTCGCTCCAAGCATTCGAACAAGAGAGCTTCGAGTCCGGAATCGGCGTGGTCCTGCACGCCCTCAGCGTACATCTCGCTGTTGTCTCTCGTGTGCGCCGACAGGCCAGCCTCGTGGTCGGTCAACCCAGGTCGGGACTTGTACGCAAGTCGCACCCAATGGGCCACCGTCGGAGATGTGTCCGAGTTACCCTCGCCGCCGATTCCCCCCCAGACGAACCGAGAGCTGAAGTACTTAGAGCTGATGACCCCCGCACACTTCGCCGCCTTCGCCGCGCCGCTGCTGGCCTCGCTCCTGACTCCACAGGAGCTTCCCCCGCGGCCCGCCGGGCAGACCGAACCAAACCAGCCGTCAGAAGGCGCGCCGCTCATCGTGACGGCGCGCAAGGTCGAAGAGCGCCTGCAGGACGTGCCGGTCAGCGTCTCCGTCGTAGACGGGGCCGCGATCGAGCGCTCCGGAGCGCGCTCCGTACGCGAGGCCACAGGGCGCGTGCCGAACCTCTTGATCACCGAGCTATCGTCCCGCCGGCTGTCGTTCCCGTTCATTCGAGGCATCGGCTCGGGGGTCGGTGAGCCCGCGGTCGTCACCTACATCGACGGGGTGCCGCAGCTCTCGGTGGGCAGCACCAACCTGCCGCCGGTTGACCTCGAGCGGATCGAGGTCCTGCGCGGCCCGCAGGGGACGCTGTACGGGCGCAACGCGTTGGGCGGCGTGCTGCAAATGGTCAGCGCGAGGCCCGCTCGCGAACGCGAGACGGAGCTGAGCACGACCTTCGGCAACTTCGGTCAACAGGACTTCCGTGCGCACTTCTCGGGGCCGCTCGGCGGTGGCCGGGATTCCAATGGCGTCGGCGCGACGATGACGCTGTTGTCGAGTCGCCGTAATGGCTACACGACGAACCGCTCCACCGGCAATGACATCGACTCGCGCGAGTCGCTCTTCGGTCGGGCCCAGGTCGTGTTTGCGCCGAGCGAGAATTCCGAGCTGCGCCTCGCCGTGCACGCGGAGAACGCGGACGACGGCGGTTTTGTGCTCGCCCCGCTCAACGCGGGCCCCGGGGGCCCGGGGTTGCGCGAAGACCCCTTCACGATCGACCAGGACTTCGAGGGTCGGGTGCAGCGCGACATCTTCGCGCCTTCGATCCACTTCCAGCATTTCGGCGACACGTTCGACGTGACCTCGGTAACGGCCTTCACCGATTGGGATGTCGACGAGAGCTCGGATTTCGATTTCACGAACATCGACGGTGTGCGCCGGCGCACGCTCGAGGATCAGAGCTACCTCTATCAAGAGGTGCGCCTCAATTCGTCCGGGGACGAACGACTGCGCTGGGTGTTCGGCGCCGCGGGATTCCTCGCCGACAGCGGTCGAAGCGCCGCTAACGAATTCCGCCCCGGGGGCGTAGGCATCTTCTTCCCCGCGCCACAGGTCGGCGTCGACACCAACGACGGCTCGTTCGACGACCTCGGCCTGAGCGTCTTCGGCCAGGCCACCGTGCCGGTCTCGGACGACATCGAATTGACCGCAGGTCTACGCTACGACCGCGAGGAGAAGGACGCCGACATCGACCACACGTTCGTCACGGGCGGCTTCACGGCCGTCGACGAATCGCGGTCCTTCGACGAGAGCTTCGATCAAGTGTCGCCGACCGTGAGCGCGCTCTGGCGCGCGACCGAGTCGATCAACCTCTACGCGTTTGCGTCGCGGGCGTTCAAGGCCGGCGGTTTCAATCTGACCGCGCCCGGCAACCAGTTCTTTTTCGACCCCGAGACGAGCTGGACCTACGAGCTCGGTGTACGCCACGCGGTGACCGAATCGATCGGAGTCCGCGTCGCCGCGTTCTTGATCGACTGGGACGACATGCAGCTCTCGTTGTTCGACGCGACGGCGGGCGGCTACGTCGCCAACGCGGGCAAGTCGACGAGCCAAGGCCTCGAGATCGAGGTCGACGCGCGCCTCTCGGACGAGTGGTCGACGTACGGATCCGTCGGCCTCCTCGACACCGAGTTCGACGAGTTCACCGACTCGTTCGGGATGGATGACTCGGGCAACGACCTGCCCTTCGCCCCGGAGCACACCTTGGCCCTCGGCCTGCAGCACTCGCGGCTGATCGGGCGCGGGCTGCGCCTCGAGGCCTCGACCGAGGCCCAGCGCGTCGGGGAGTTCTTCTACGACGCGTCGAACCTCGAGTCGGAGAGCTACACGCTCCTCAGCGTGTCGCTCGGACTGCGCGCCGACCGGTGGCGCCTCGCCATCGTCGGCCGCAACCTGCTCGACGAGGAGTACGTCCCCGTCGCGTTCCAAGTCAACCCGGCCGACCCGACCTTCTTCGTGGGCGAAAACGCGGCGCCGCGCACGTTCGGCGTGACCCTCGGTTTCTCCTTCTGAGGGCTCACCGCGCCGCCGAGGGTAGGCCCCCTCCGGCGGCGCCTCCGTCCGCGCCCGCCCGGTTGTGTGTACGCTCCATGGACATGTCTGACACGACGCTGGGAGCTGGGCTGACGCAGGGTCGAATCGTTCAGATCGACGCCAAGGTCGTGCACGTCGAGGTGGCGGACGGCCAAGTCCTCCAGGCGGCCCTGCGCGGCGCCCTGTTCGAAGGGCTGCGGGGCGTCAAGAACCCCGTCGCGGTCGGGGACATGGTGCAAGTCAACCTCGCGACGGAACCGGCGAGCCTCGAGGTCGTCGAGCCACGCCGGAACCACCTCGGGCGCGTCGCGTCGAGCCACGACCCCCGCGAGCAGGTCCTCGTCGCCAACGTCGACCAGCTCTTGTGCATCGGCTCGGTCAAGAACCCGGGTTTCTCGAGCAACCGCACGGACCGCATTCTGGTCGCGTGCCGCTGGCACGGGATCCCGACGGCGCTCGTGCTGAACAAGGTGGACCTCGAGCGCGACGAGCGGGTGAACGAAGTGCGCGCGACCTATGCGCCGGCAGGGGTGCCGGTGCTCGCGACCTCGGCCAAGACAGGGGTGGGCCTCGACGAGCTCGCGGCGCTCCTCCAGGGCAAGGTGACGGTCCTCTACGGCCCCTCTGGCGCCGGCAAGTCGACCCTGATCAACCAGTTGCAGCCCGGCCTGAACCTCAAGGAGGGTCGGATCTCGAGTTACTGGGCCCAGGGCAAACACACGACGACCTTCAGCCGGATGTTCCCTCTGCGCGGGGCCCTCGCCGAGGGCGGGCCCGGGTACCTGATCGACACGCCGGGCATCCGCGTGTTCCGGCCCTTCGGTCTCGCGCGCGCCGATCTGCGGCACCTGTTCCCGGACTTCGCGCCGTTCCAGGCGCTCTGTGGGTACACGGACTGCACCCATGACCACGAACCGGGATGCGCCGTAGCCGACGCTGTCGAGGCCAAGACGCTCGCGGGCACACGTTACGCGAGCTACGTCGAGCTGCTCGACGAGATCGACCCCGACGGCGCTTACGAGGCCGTCGACGACGCGCCCCAGGGCGACGAGGTCTTCGGCGACGGAGATTGAAACGCGGCGCAACCAAAAGACCCCGAGGGCCAGTTCGTTCGGTGCGACGGGGCTCGATCCCAGTCGCGACACATTTTCGACCGCTGCGATCTGGGTCGGTGCGAATCGATTCCGACAACTTCACTTGACTCTCTGCGCCACGCACCTATTTTCCGCGCGTTGCGTCAAGGGGTCCAACCCTGCCCGCGGAGTTCGACCCGCCCTGCGGGACGACGGGCATGTCAGGTTCCCTGCTCCGACGCACCCCCAAAAAACCCATGAACGCACCGCGTTCTGTCAGTGGCAAGCGCGAACAACGCGCGATTCGCAAGTCGAGCGAGACCGCGTCGAGCGGCGATTCGGCCGACTCCCTCCGCCCTCCAAGTAGTCCCTCCGCCGCGGGCGCGCGCACGAAGATGGCGACGCCCAAGGGGCCGAAGCCGCCTGCGAGCGCGGCGCAGACCTCGAGGGTCCTGGCCTCGAAGGTCCTGGCCCCGACAGCGGCGGTTCCGACGGTGCCCCCTCTTACGGCGATCGGCGCCCCAGAGCCGGTCACGAGCTTTGTCCAGTCCGCGCGCACGCGGGCTTTCCGGGCGCGCTTCTACCCCGAGGTCAGCGACGCCGATTGGAACGACTGGAAGTGGCAGCTGCGGTGCCGCATCCGCAACCTCGACGGCCTCGCCCGCATCTTCACGCTCTCGGAGACCGAGCGCGCTGCGGTGCTCGAGCTCGGTGACCGGCTCCCGGTCGGGATCACGCCCTACTACGCCTCCCTGATCGACACCGAGGACGCACAGGACCCCCTGCGCATCACGATGGTGCCGACCCTCGGCGAGTTCCACGTCGACCCGCACGAGGCGGACGACCCGCTCGGCGAGGACCACCACATGGCGGTCCCCGGGCTCGTGCACCGCTACCCCGATCGGGTGCTGTTCTTGGTGACGAGTTTCTGCGCCACGTACTGCCGTTACTGCACGCGGGCGCGCCTCGTCGGCAAAACCGGCGAGTACCACTTCAATACCGCGCAGTACGAAGAGGCGATCGCGTACATCACGCGCACGCCGGAGATCCGCGACGTGCTCATCTCGGGCGGTGACCCGCTGACGATGAGCGACGAACGCCTCGATTGGTTGCTCGGCAAGCTGCGCGCCATCCCGCACGTCGAATTCGTGCGGGTCGGCAGCAAGGTGCCGGCTGTGTTGCCCCAGCGCATCACGCCGGAGTTGGCGAAGATCATGCGCAAGCACGAGGCCTGGGTCAGCGTGCACTTCATGCACCCGAACGAAATGACGGAAGAGGTCAAGGAGGCCTGCGCTCGCCTCGCTGACGCGGGCGTCCCGCTCGGCAGCCAGACGGTGCTCACGAAGGGCGTCAACGACAGCGTCGAGGTCATGAAGGACCTCATGCACAAGATGCTGCGGGCGCGAGTCCGGCCGTACTACATCTACCAGTGCGACCTGATCCCTGGCTCCAAGCACCTGCGCACGCCGGTCGAGACGGGCCTCGCGATCATCGAGGGCCTGCGCGGCCACACGACGGGTTACGCGGTGCCGACGTTCGTCATCGACGCGCCGGGCGGCGGCGGCAAGATCCCGCTGATGCCGAACTACTATCAGGGCCGCGACGGGGACGAGGTCGTGCTGCGCAACTTCGCGGGCGAGACCTACCGTTACCCGGATCCGGTGGAGCCCTCCGTCTGAGCCGCGGTGGCGGCACCCGCAAGGCTTCGGCCATGACCGACACCTCGACGATGCACCCGTGCGCGCGCTGCGCGCGGGTGCAGAAGACCTGCTGTCAGCGCACGGAGATCCTCGTGACCGAGGGCGACCGGCGGCGCATTTCCGAGCACACTGGCTTGGCCGAGCTCGCCAGCGGGGCAGGGCACACCGGCGGGGCAGGGCACACCGGCGAGACGGCGTTCTGGGAACGGCGCCCCGTGCGCGACGCGAGTTACCTCGACGACGACCCGGACGATCCGGAGTGGCGCCGCGCGACCGTGGCGGCAGATGGGACGCGGGCGATGCTGAAGAAGCGCGCGAACGAGGACTGCACGTTCCTCGGCGCGGAGGGCTGTGTCCTGCCCGAGGACGTGCGCCCGCTCGTGTGTCGCCTCTATCCGTTCGAGTACACGCACCAGGGGATCCTCGGGGAGGACTCCGAATACTGCCCGCTCGCGCTCGTGGATCCACACGGACGTGGGATGGTGACTATCCTCGGCATGGACCGGGGTGTGGCGGAGCGTTGGCGCAGCGAGCTCTACCGCGAGCTCGGCATCACGGCGGGGACCGCCTGAACATGAAGATCGGACTGACCTACGACCTGCGCGAGGAGTACCTCGCGCGGGGCTGGAACGAGCTGGACGTGGCCGAATTCGACCGCGCCGACACGATCGACGCGTTCGCGGACACGTTGGGGGCGCTCGGGCACGAGCCCGTGCGCATCGGCGGGATCCGCGCGCTCGTCGAGGCCCTCGCCCGCGGCGAGCGCTGGGACGTCGTGTGGAACATCGCCGAGGGCACGGGTCGCTATGGGCGTGAGGCGGCGGTGCCGGCGTTGCTCGAGGAGTACGGCATCCCGGTGCTGCTCGCGGATCCGCTCAACGCGGCCCTGACGTTGCACAAGGTCCTCACCAAGCGCGCGCTGCGCGACCAGGGTGTCGCGACGACGGACTTCCGCGAGCTGCGCACCGAGGCCGACATCGCGGCCTGCGACCTCGCCTATCCGGTATTCCTGAAGCCGGTGGCCGAGGGTTCGTCGAAGGGTGTCACGACGACGAGCCGCGCCAAGAACCACGCGGAGCTCGCGCGGACGGCGCGCGAGCTGCTCGCGCGTTACCAGCAGCCGGTGCTCGTGGAGCCGTACCTCCCGGGCCGCGAGTTCACGGTCGGGCTGATCGGCGACGGGCCGCGTACCGAGGCCCTCGGCGCGCTCGAGGTCGTCCTGCGCGATCCGAAGGACGACGGCATCTACACCTACGACAGCAAGGAAGAGTGCGAGGTCGACGTCGAGTACCGCGCGGCGCTCGATCCGCTTGCGTTGGAAGCCTGCGCCCTCGCGCGGCAGGCCTGGATCGCCCTCGACTGCCGCGACGCGGGCCGCGTCGACGTGCGCGCGGACGCGGATGGGCGTTTGATGGTCCTCGAAGTCAACCCGCTGCCGGGCATGCACCCGGAGCACTCGGACCTGCCGATCCTGGCGTCGAAGATCGGGGTCTCGTACATCGAGTTGATGCGACGCATCCTCGACCACGGCCTCGGGCGCATCGCGCGCGAGCCGCTGCCGCAGCGCGGGCCGCGTGAGGCGTCGGCGTGCGGGTCCTGATCCTGTTCGACGCGCCGAGCGAGGACGCGCGCGCGGACGAGCTCGACGGGTTGGTGCAGGCCGAGGCGGTCGGCAGCGCGCTCACGGCCCTCGGCCACAGTGTCACCCAGCGCGGCGTCGGGCTCGACCTCGACGCGCTGCGCCGGACGCTCGCGCTCGACCGTCCGGACCTCGTGTTCAACTTGGTCGAGTCCCTCGGCGGCCATGGGCGGCTGATCCACGTGGTGCCCGCGCTGCTCGAGGCGCTGCGGATGCCATTCACGGGCGCGGACGCGCGCGCGATGGCGCTGTCGTCGGACAAACGCACAGCGAAGCGGGTGCTCGCGGCGGCGGGCCTGCCGACGCCCGCGGAGCGCACCCTCGCGGAGCTGCGCGCGACCACCGCGCCCTTGCCGGGCCGCTGGATCCTGAAATCGGTGCACGAACACGCCTCGGTCGGCCTCGACGAGGACTCGGTGCTCCCGGGCGAGGACCCGACGCGCCTCGCCGACGAACTCGAGCGACGCTTGCCGTCCCTCGGCGGCGAGGGTTTCGCGGAGCAGTTCGTCGACGGGCGCGAGTTCAACCTCGCGCTGCTCGAGGGCGAGGGCTCGGGCGCGGCGCCCGCGTGCCTCCCCCCCGCCGAGATCGTGTTCGAGGGTTACGGCGCGGACAAGCCGAAGGTCGTCGGTTGGCGCGCGAAGTGGGACGAGGGGAGCTACGAGTACCACCACACGCCGCGCACGTTCGACTTCCCGGCGGGCGACGCGCCGCTCCTCGCGGAGCTGCAGCAACTCGCCGTCGCCGCGTGGCGCGCGTTCGAGCTCTGCGGCTGGGCGCGGGTCGACTTCCGCGTCGACGATGTCACCGGTCGGCCGACGATCCTCGAGATCAACGCGAACCCGTGCCTGTCCCCGGACGCGGGTTACGCGGCGGCGCTGGCGCGGGGCGGCCTCGACCTGCCACAGGCGCTCGAGCGGATCCTCGCCGCGGCGCTGCGCCCGGCCTGAGCTCGAGCTGCACAACGACCGCCATGGACCGCACCGCCTCCCCCTTGCGCGCGACGCCGAACGCCACCGACGCCGCCGAAGTGCGCCGCATCGTGGCCACGACGGGTTTTTTCCGCGCCGCCGAGGTCGAGATCGCCGTGGAGCTCGTCGAGGAGGCCCGCACGCGCGGCGCCGAGGCGAGCGGCTACCACTTCCTGTTCCAGGACGACCCGCGCGGCGGCCTCGTCGGTTACGCGTGTTACGGCCCGATCGACGGCACGGAGTCGAGCTGGGACTTCTACTGGATCGCGGTCGACCCCGCGGCCCAGGGCCAGGGTGTCGGCCAGCGCCTGTTGGCCGCGGCCGAGCTCGACGCCGCCGCGCGTGGCGCCGCGCGTTTCTGGGTCGAGACGTCGACGCTGGAGCTCTACGTCCCGACACGCCGCTTCTACCACCGCGCGGGCTACATGGACGCCGCGACCCTCGCCGATTTCTACGCGCCGGGCGACGGCAAGCTGGTGCTGGTCAAGTCGCTCTCAGCTGGCGAAAACCCGGCCTGACCTTGCCCGGTCCAGGTGGCACCAGAGAGGTGTGGAAGTAGCCGGCGAATCAAGGTGGCGCCTCGACGCTCACCGTGCAGCAAGGGGGGCGGGGAGGGCCCAAACGAAACCGGCGCGGGCGATCTGCCTAGCGCGCACGCCGACCTGCAGGAGTCGCCAGAGAGATGCACGACCGATCCTGAGGGGACTCCGGGCTGGGCGGTGAGCCGCAACTTTTCACCTGGACGGGACACAACGTTGCAATCAGACGCGCCCAGCGCGCCCGAGTCCGCGCATCGTCGCGCGCTGGAGCCCACGCTCAGTCGCGCAGTGGGTGCCCCGCGCGGCCCACTTCCGGCGCTGCTTGCCCTGCGCGCGAAGCGCTCGAAGGCCGGACCGGCTCGCCGGCGGCGTAGCTGTAGAAGAAGTGCCAGTGCATCCACATCGCGCTCAGCACGGCGACGTGCCAGAGCTCGTGGGGTCCGATCACGCCAGGTACGAGCGTCGGCCAGTCGCGACCCATGCAGACGGCGCCGACGGAGTACGCGACGCCGCCGCCGATGAGCAGGCCGAGTGACCGCGTGCCAAGGCGACGCCAGAGGATCAGGCCCGATCCGCCGGCGATCCAGCCGAGGGTCAGGAACACCCCCGTCCCGAGGCCGCGTGGCAGTTCGTGGTAGTAGACGCTGAAGAAGACGCTCCCGACGACCACTGCGCTCCACATGAGCGCGAGAGGCAGCCAACGCGCGATACCCCGGAAGAACAGCCCCTGGATCGGCGTGTGCGTGCCGGCGATGAGCATGAAGATCGCGGCGAAATCGAGCCGACCGAGGACGGCGCGGGCCGTCGACCCGTCAGGGAGCGTGTGGAACACGCCGCTCGTCGCGAGCAGGACGACGCTGCTCACCACGTAGACGGCGAGAAAGGCGACCCGGCCCCGGTCTCCGCGTGCGCGACGCAGCAGGGCGACGCCGTAGACGGCGAACGCGGTGGCGCCGATCAGGTGCGTCAGGGCGGAGAAAGGCTCGTAGAAGCCCGGGATCGCGTGGGTCTGCAAGTCGGCTAGGTCCGCTGGGACCTCTTCGCGAGGTCGCGCCGCAGACTACAACAGTGCGCACGTTCCGTCCCTATGTGGCAGAAGGGCGCCTGGCATCGATCACTGCGCGCCCTGCCGTCCGAGTGGCGCTCGATGCGCTGCGCCGTGGCGCACACTCACGGGACGCAGAGTGGATGATCTCTAGAGACTCCATATCGAATGCCCTGCCGATCTTCCATGGTCTGCGTGCCTTGGCCAACGTTGCGTGGGCCGATGCGGTCGTCGTCGCCGCGGCCGGAGACGACGTCGGTGCAGCTCGGCGCTCGCTCGATGTCGTACAGCTCGGCTCCGACTTGTTCGAATCCCCATCTGCCATCATGCAATCGATGGGGATGACCTTCTTGGATTTCACCGCCAGCGACGAGGGCCCCTTCCCCGGTGATCTCGGGCTGCTCGGCGCAGCGGGTCGCGCGGTGCTCGCGGAGGGTCTCGGGACGGTCGCTCTCGATCAGGAACCTGACGCAAGGTTGTCGAAGTCGAGCTCGTTCTCGCCGGACACCACGCTTGCGACGCCGACGCCCGCGAAGGTGAGCCCGAGGGTCTTCCACCAGCTGAGCTCGCGGCGCTCGAGCGTCGACACGTCTGCGTACGGCACCCTCTGCTCTTGGCCGATGATCTCGTCCTCGGTCAACGAGTTCACTTTGAACGTCATGCTCTGCCCCGCTTGCGTCTTGATCCGCACTCGCTGCCCGGGCTCCAGCTCGGTGCGCGCCTCGAGCGGATCGACCGCCCTGAAGGAAGTGCAGCTCGAGGCGCTCAGCGCCAGCAGCATCATGGGCAGACACCTAGGACTCCAAGAGTGTGTCGTGGTCATCGTGGGCTCAGCGATCGGTGAAGGCGGATGCGATTCGGGCTGAACTCGATCAGCTCTCCGAAGCAAGGTACACGTTCCGCCCGGACAGCCACCCGGAAGAGCCCGGGCCCAACCGCCGAATCGCTTCCTGACTGCCACCAGTGCCCCGCAGGGCCCGGAAAGACCGGCCGCGCACCTGAGGCCACCTGAGAGAAGGTGGCCGAGCGCTCGCTCCCACGAGCCGTGCGCCCGTTGACGACCACCGAGGCAGCGAAGCTGGGCGCCATGCCCGGCATGGCCCCGAAGCTCAGTTGAAGTCGTACACGTACGACAGGCGCGACTTGTTCACGATCACGTAGGACAGATCCTGAACGCGTTTCAAATCCGGATCACCGTGATCCTTGAAGCCGCGCAGCTTCGGTTCGCGCATCACGAAGAAACGGCGCGTCGCCTTGTCGGTGACCTCGTACGCGCCGGCGCGGATCTGCCCGCCGAGCTCGATGTTCAGGTTACCCGTGTAGAACACCCGCACCTTCTGCAGGTCCTGCTCCTTGCCTAGCGAGGCGCGCGAGCAGTCGCCGGCCTCGTCCAGGAACTCGTGTGCCACGAGCACCTCGTCGAGGTTCATGTGCAGGAGCGGCGTCTTGATCTGCTCGCGCGAGTTCAAGTCGATCAGCGTGCAATCGCGCACCCGCAGGAACGTCTTGCGATGTTCGTCGAGCAGCTTGGAGAGCCGCGTGTACTTGTGCTCGACGTTGCCCTTGATCAGGAAAGCGTCCGTGAGGAATAGGTCAGAACAGAGCGTCAGCATCGGGGCTTCTCTCGGGGCTCATCGGCCGGGATCGGTTGGGCCTTGAGCCTCGGCTGCTGGAACCGGCTCGGTAGAGCTGCGCAGCGCCCCCACCAGGTACAGGGACCCCGTGACGAGGACCCAGCTCGGCCCGAGGTTTCCGGGTCCGGCCTCGACCATGGCCCCTCCCATGGCCCCTCCCATGGCCCCGGCGAGCTCGAGCGCGCGGTCGAAAGCTGCCACCGGATCCGAGATCGCGCTCGCCTCGAGGCCCAGCTCTCGCGCCACGGTCGCGAGCTCTTGTGCGCTCCGATGGACGCCCGTCGGGAGGGTCGTGCAGACGACCGGCCCCCCGAGCCGACAGAGCGGCGCGAGAAGCAGCGCGGCGTCTTTTTCGTGGTGCACAGCCAAAACGGTCACGGGCGCGACGCGAGGGCCCCCCGCGCCCATGAGCGCGCTCCGGAGCGGCTCGCGGAGGGCCTCCTCGACCACCAGCGCGAGGCTCGAGGGCACATGGGCGCCATCGAACAACACGGGCGCGCCAGTCCGCGCGCGCCGGAGCTCGAGACGCCCCGGCAGGCCCACTGCGCGCGCGAGTTCCTCGGTCAGGGCGGCGCCATGGAGCCGGGCGCCGTCATGGCCAGTGATCCCGCGCGCCCCGAGCAGGTCGAGGGCCGCGCGCGCGAGGCGCAGGTTGCGCCGAAAGATGGTCTCCCCGTGACACGGCGCCTCTTCGCGCAACGGCACCCCGAGCTCACGGGCGCGGGCCAGGACGACGGCGCCGGCCTCGTCGCTCGCCGGTATGCCCGAGACCACCGGCGCGCCCGCCTTCAGGATGCCGGCCTTCTCACCGGCGATTCGCGCGCGTGTCGAGCCGAGGATCTGGGTGTGCTCGAGGTCGATGTTCGTGATCACGCACACGTCCGGCGCGACGATGTTGGTCGAGTCGAGCCGCCCGCCGAGGCCGACCTCGATCACCTGCGCTTCGAGCCCGGCGTCGCGGAAGGCCACGAAACCGGCGAGGGACATGAGGTCGAACCACGACGTGCGTTGGGCCTGTTCCAGACCCTCGGCGAGCGCGCCGTCGTGGGTGTCGAGCACACGCTCGAGCGCGACGGCGAGCGCTTCGTCTCCGATCGGCGTCGCGCCAATATGCACGCGCTCGTTCAGCCTCTCGACGTGCGGTGAGCTGTAGTGCCCCGTCGCGAGCCCTGCGGCGCGCAGCCCGGCCGCCACGAGCGCCGTGACCGAGCCCTTGCCCTTGGTGCCCGTCACGTGCACGGTGACGCGGCCGAGCTCGGGCCGGCCCAGGCGCAGCGCGAGCTCGCGCACGGGCTCGAGGTCGACTCGCCAGCCCTGGGAGCGGTCGCGGCGCTCCCAATTCTGTCTCGCATCGAGGCGCGCGACGGCCGCGACGAGCCTCGACGATGCGTCGCGGGGAGCGCTCGATGGGATGGCTTGATGGCCTCCGCTCGGAGGATTGCTAGGAATCTGCAAATTACTGCACAGCGAGTTGCCCCGCGCCCGATAGCGGGTACGGAAGGAACGTGGTGCGGATCGGGGAGCCCCCCCGGCTCGGCACTACGAGGGGCCCGCCACCCGCGGGCATGCCATGGGGCCTGAACGATGGTCGACCTGATTCACCGCATCAAGATCTTCGTGTACCGACTCGGCGCGCCGGGCCCGGATTATCTCCTGTTGAAGGCGAACCAGGGGCACGAAGCGCTCTGGGGGCCGCTGCACGGGAACCTCGGCTTCGGCGAGAAGCTCGAGGGCGCGATCCGGCGCAGGGTGATGGAGGACACGGGGCTCGTCCCCCCGGCGCACGTCGTGGACCTCGAGATGCCCGCGCGCTGGTTGCTCGGCGACGAGGAGATCATCGAGTGGACGTTCGGCTTCCAGGCCAACATGAACCTCGACACGCGCCGCCTCCAGCGCGCTTGGGCGGCGCACCGCTGGGCGACGTTCGAGGAGGCCTACCCGACCCTCGGGCTCGACCCCGATCGCGCGGCGATCATGCGGCTGCACACGCATCTGAGCGCAGCGTGAGCGCCGAGCCCCAGGGTCGCAGTGGGCTCACGCTGCGGCACTCGGACGCCCCGTCTGGAGGGCTGAGATGTCTGGAGGGCTGAGATGGCCTAAAAGTGCATCAGGCAGGGACGACCGAACGATGTCCGGGGCGAAGCCTGGGAACGGATCGTTGTCGCCGGGCCGTCCGTGCCGATGATGAGGGGATCGCCGACCCCACGGTGAACCCCGAACGTGCTCCAGCTCTATCGCTCCCTCATCCAGAATCGACGCCTCCTCCGTGACTTCGTCGCGCGCGACCTACGCGCGCGCTACGTCGGGAGCAGCATGGGCTTCTTCTGGTCGGTGATCTTCCCGATCATCAACCTGTTCGTGTACATGTTCGTGTTCCGCCTGGTGCTGCGCGCCCGGTGGAGCGACCACCAAGGCGCGACGATGGTGGCCCTGATCATGCTCTCGGGCATCGTCGTGTGGTCGGCGTTCTCCGAGTCGATGGCGCGCACGACGAACACGCTCGTCGAGAACTCGAACCTCATCCAGAAGGTCGTCTTCCCGAGCGAGGTCCTGCCCGCGTACATCGTCATCTCGTCGTTGATCAACATGTTGATCGCGCTGCCGGTCGTGTTGCTGGCGATCGCCTACAACATCTGGGTCTCGCCCGAGACCGACCCGGAGCTCTTGGCGAAGGCCAAGGCCGCCGGGGACCCTGGGCTCGCGCTCGGCAGAACGCTCGTCGCGCTGCCACTCTTGATCGTGCTGCAGGCCCTCTTCACGACGGGGCTCGGCATGTTCTTCGCGACGCTGAACCTCTTCTGGCGCGACACGGCGCACCTGATCGGCGTGGCGGTGACGGTGTGGATGTTCGCGACGCCGATCTTCTACCCTGCGGCGCTGGTCGACTACGCAAACTTCGGTTGGGTGCTCGACGTGAACCCGATGCACTGGCTGATCGACTGTTATCGCCGGATCTTGATCAGCAACCGCTGGCCTGAGCCAGAGATGTTGGTGCGCTTCACCGCCGCCTCGTACGTCGCCCTGACATTCGGCGCGACGTTCTTCTTCCGCCAAAAGCGGCGCTTCCCCGATCTGCTCTGAATCGCGCCATGTACGAGAACAAGAGCAAAAACGGCGCCGCACAGCCGACGGGCGGCTCGGCCATCGTCGCGCGCGGTCTCGGGAAGTCGTACCTCCTGTACGACAAGCCGATCCAGCGCCTGTACGACCTCGTCCTGCCGTGGAAACAACGGGGCCGCGAGTTCTGGGCCGTGCGTGACGTTTATCTGGACATCGCGCGCGGCTCGACGGTCGGCATCATCGGCGAGAACGGCGCCGGCAAGAGCTCGTTGTTGAAGGTCCTGACCGGGATCACACACCCGACCGTCGGGGAGGTCCATGTGAATGGGCGTATCGCGTCGTTGCTCGAGCTCGGCGCGGGATTCCACCCCGAGTTCTCTGGTCGCGAGAACATCCGCTTGAACTGCTCGATCCTCGGGATGGACGAGGAAGAGATCGCTGAGCGCTTCGAGAAGATCGTCGAGTTCAGCGAGCTCGGCGAGTTCATCGAGCGCCCGGTCAAGACGTATAGCTCCGGGATGCACGTGCGCCTCGGCTTCTCGGTCGCGACGAGCGTCGACCCCGACATCCTCGTGATTGACGAGGCATTGTCGGTCGGCGACGAGCACTTCAAGGGCAAGTGCGTCAACCGGCTCAACGAGTTCCAAGAGCGCGGCAAGACGATCCTGTTCGTGTCGCACGACATGGGCGCAGTGCGTTCGATGTGCCAGCACGTGATCCTCATGCACGAGGGCCGCGTGCTCGAACAAGGCACGGCCGACCAGGTCGCCGACGAATATCTGAAGCGCGCCCACGCGCGCGGCAACGAACGCCTCTCTGCGATCAACCGCACGACCGACGCCTACCCGCGCTGGGGTTCCGGCGAGGTCCGCACGGGCGAGGTCGAGCTCTTCGGCGTCGACGGCCGCAAGACGAACGTCTTCAATCCGGGCGAGCCCTTCACGGCTCGTGTCCATTACAGCGCGAGCGCCGAGTGCAAGGAGCCCGTCTTCGGCCTCGGCGTGTATCGCTCGGACGGCACCTACATCAACGGCAGCAACCACTACTGGCGCGAGTCGCCGGTGAAACTCGGGCGCGTCACCGCGGGCGAGAAGGGCTACGTCGAGATGGCCTTCGAGAGCCTGCCGCTCCTGCAGGGGCAGTACTACCTGACGTCGTTCGTGTACGACCACTCGAAGCCTGCGCCGACCCCCGTCGACCACCGCGAACACGTGGTGACGTTCGAGGTCCTCGACGCCGATCGCATGCAACACGGGCTGCTGTTCCTGCCGACACGTTGGAGCGTCCACCGCGACCGCGGCGACGGCCGGTCCGAGGCGTTCGTGTCGAACGAATGAGCCGTGGCGCGCGCGGGTCGGGCGCCGGTTCCAACTGCTACCCTCTCGTTCCATGCGCGTCCTGCTGGTAAGCCACCGCTTTCCCCCGCGGCATAGCGCAGGCGTCGAGAACTACACGCTCCAGCTCGCGCAGTCTCTTCGTCGGCGCCACGCGGTGACCGTAGCGACCACGGAGAAGGTGCCGTCGCGCCCGACGGGCGCCCTCGTGCGGCGCAGGCATGCCGGGCTCGAGGTACTGGAGGTGATCCAGAACCTCGACCACGACGAGCACGCCGGGACGTTCGCGGACCCGCGCACGCTCGCGACGTTTCGCGCGATCCTCGGCGAAGTGAAGCCCGATGTCGTGCACTTCCAGCATTGGATGTATTGGCACATCGAGGTCGCGCGCGCCGCGCGCGAAGCGGGCTGCCGCACCTTGATGACGCTGCACGATTTCTGGCTGCAGTGCGGCCGCATGGGTCAGCGCATCGACCACCGTGGCGAGCTCTGCGAAGGGCCGAGCGCGGAGCGCTGTACGCCTTGTCTCGCGCGTACGCCCTTTGCGCAGAACGCGCGGGCCCGCGCGTGGATCGAGCGGCTCGTGAGCATCCGCAAGTTCACCGGCATTCCGCTCGAAGTACCGCTGCGCCAGCTCGAGGCGCTGCGGCAGCGGCGTAGCGCGCCGAATGCGAGCGGTGGAACGAGTCGCGAGACGGCGTTGCAGATGCCCGAGGCCACAGCGCGCGCCGCCTTCGAGCAGCGCGAGATCGCCTTCCGCGCCGCCCTCGAGCACGTCGACGTCCTGTTGACCCCATCGCGCAACCTCTGCGCCGAGCTCGTGCGCTGGGGCGTCGAAGAAGCGCGCATTCGGCACGTTCCGCAGGGCCTCGACGAGGCTCCCTTTCGGGATCGACCTCGGCCATCCCCGCGCACGGACGGGCCGTTGCGCCTCGGTTTCCTCGGCACCCTCGCGCCGCACAAGGGCGCGCACGTTCTGCTCGAGGCCGTCGAGGGCTTGCCTGCCGACTCTTATGAGTTGCACATCTACGGGCCGAGCGGCAGCGATCGCGCCTACATGGAACAGCTACGCGCCCACATCGCGCGCCTTCCCGCCGTCCACCTGCACGAGCCGGTGCCACGCGCGGAGCTCGCGAAGACCTTCGCAGCGCTGGATCTCGTGTGTGTGCCGTCGCTTTGGTTCGAGTGCTGCCCGCTCGTCATCCAGGAGGCGTTCCTGTGCGGCACACCGTGCCTCGTCTCGGACCTCGGCGGGATGGCCGAGCTCGTGCGTCCCGGCGTCGGAGGCCTTCGGGCGCGCCCCGGCGACCCGGGCGACTGGCGGCGCGTCCTCGCGGGGCTGCTCGGGGACCGCGCTGGACTGGCGCAACTCCGCGCCAGCCTCCCCGCCGTGCCCTCTTTCGAGCAACACGTCGAGGCCTTGGAGTCGCTGTATGCACACGACGCGCCTCAGGGGCGCTGAAGAAGTGGCTCGACCTCGGCCCGTTTGGGCCCGGTCGATCGCGGCGCTCAGCGCGCAGCCTTCTTCGCGATGACCTCGTCGAGCATCTTCAGCAGGTACGGCGGCGTCACGACACCCGCGTAACCGCCGACAAATTTGCCTGCAGCGTCAGCGAAGATCACGAAGGGCAACATCATCGCGTCCTCGAGCTCACCTGCGAGCGCCATGACAGCCGGCTCTGCGTCGTCGGCGTCGGACGCGAGGCCCACGAAGTGCTCCTGGAGCTTCGGCCCGATGTCCGGCCGCGGGACGACACCCTGCACCAGGGTGCGGCATTGGCCTCACAACTCACGCCCGAACTCGATGAAGAGCCAGCGGCCCTCGCGCTCAGCCGCCACGAGCGCGTCCGCGAAGCTCGTGTGCCAGTCGAGGGTGCCGCGGTCGTCGAAGTGGGGGTGCGCGCGTCGTTGGTCCATGGGTCTGCCTCGCGGGCATTGTGCACCATGCGGCGCTTCGCGGGTGCCAGAACCCCAAAGGCCCACGCAAGAATAACTCCCGTGTTTCAGCAGCCAGCGCCGCCGCTGGCTGCGTTGCCGCTACTCGACGTAAGTCTCAGCTTCTCATTGAATTCGGGGCTACGCCCTCGGCGCGGCGCCTCGCCAGCGACGACGCTGACTCGCTGAAACACGGGAGTTCTTCTCGCGCGGGCCCTAAGACGTCGGTTTGCGCGACTTCAAGAACGCCTCCATGAACGGCGTCACGTCGCCGTCCAGGATCTTCTGCACGTTACCGTCCTCGTGGCTCGTGCGGTGGTCCTTCACCATCTGGTACGGGTTCAGGACGTAGCTGCGGATCTGGTTGCCCCAGGCGACCTCGCCCTTCTCGCCGTACACCTTGCCCATCTCGGCGTCGCGTTTCGACTCCTCGAGGGCGAGCAGCTTGGCTTTCAAGAGGGACCACGCCTTGTCGCGGTTCTTGTGCTGACTACGCTCGCTCTGGCAGCGCACGACGACACCCGTCGGGATGTGTGTCAGGCGCACGGCCGACTCGGTCTTGTTGACGTGCTGACCGCCCGCGCCGCCGGCGCGCATCGTGTCGATACGCACGTCGGACTCGGCGATGTCGATCTTGATCGAGTCGTCGACGAGCGGTGTCACGTCCACGGACGCGAACGCGGTCTGGCGCCGCGCCTGAGCATCGAAGGGCGAGATGCGCACGAGGCGGTGGACACCGGATTCCGCCTTCAAATAGCCGAACGCATACGGCCCGTCGATCTCGATCGTCGCGCCGCGGATGCCGCCCATGTCCTCGACGGACATCTCGACCTCCTCGATGTCGAAGCCCTGGCGCTCGGCCCAGCGTATGTACATGCGGAGCAGCATCTGTGCCCAATCACACGCATCGACGCCCCCGGCGCCGGCGCTGATCTGCACGTAGGCCCCCAATTCGTCGTTGGGCCCGCCGAGCATGACCCGAAACTCGAGCTCCTCGAGGAGCGTGTCCGAGCTCGTGAAGTTGGCTTCGATCTCCGTCGTCACCTCGGCCTCGCCGACCTCCCGGCCCATCTCGAGAAGGACGTCGACGTCATCGAGCGCGCGCATGACCTTGGCCATGGGCTCGACGACCGACCGTAGGGACTTCACTTCCTTGACGAGGCGCTGGCTACGTTCCGCGTCGTTCCAGAAGTCACTCTGGTTCTGGAGCTCCTCGATCTCGGCGACGCGGGTGGCCTTGCGGCCGTATTCAAAGCCCCTCCGTCAGCAGGGCTAACCTGCCGCGAAGCTCTTTCGTGCGGTCCAAGACGTCGTCGAAGTAAGCCATCGGTGCAAGACTTTACGACACGTCGCGCCCGATTCCAACCGCAAGACAGGCCGACGCAGCTGAAGGACCGCGGAGCGAGGTTTACAGGCTCGGAAAGGGCGCGCGACCGGCGGATCGTGGTGAGAAGCTCGAGTGCAGTCCGGCCGCGCGCCGCAGCTGGCTTCGGAAGTGGGCCCTGGCGGAATCCAGAGGACTCACCGAATCTGGTCCGAGGACGTCATTCTGTCCCGATGCGGATCGAAAAACCTGTGATCACCGGGCGTTTGCTGAGGCGCTACAAGCGTTTCCTCGCCGACGTCGAGCTCGACGAGGACTGCGCTGGCATCGGCCGGCGAGGCGAGGTCATCGTGGCCCACTGCCCCAACACGGGATCCTTGCTCGGGTGCCTCCCGGAGCGCGCGCGAGTCGTGCTGCGGGACAGCCAGGACCCCGCGCGCAAGCTGCGGTGCACCCTGCAGACGATCGAGGTCGACGGCGCCCTGGTCAATGTCGACACGTCGCTCCCGAACGCAGTGGTGACCGAGGCCATCGAGGCGGGCCGTGTGCCGGAGCTGCGCGGCTTCGCGTCGCTGCGCCGCGAGGTGAAATACGGCCAGAACAGCCGCATCGACATCCTGCTGGAGAGCCCGGGCCGCTGTTACGTCGAGGTCAAGAGCACGACCCTGCGGGTCGGGGCCGAGGCACGTTTCCCCGACGCGGTCACGGAGCGCGGACGCAAGCACCTCGAAGAGCTCGCGAACGTCGTCAAGGAGGGTCACCGCGGCGTGATCTTTTTCCACGTCTCGCGAGCCGACGTCGAGGGCTTCAAGCCCGCCGACGAGATCGACCCGGTCTACGGCGAGACGCTGCGCCGGGTCCATGCAGCCGGAGTCGAAGTGCTCGCGTGGACCGCCGACGTCACCGCGGACGCGCTCGCCCTGGGCCAAGCGCTGCCGTTGCGGTGGTAAATCGCCTGCTGGCGTTGGATCCAACCCAAAGCGGCGGTCGAGACCAGAGGTACCGAACCCGACCCAGAAAGAAGGCGAGAGTCGCGCTCGCTCCGCGCGCGCGACTCTCGCCTTCTTTCTGGGTCGGGTTCGGTACCTCTGATCTCGACCCTTGCTTTGGGTCAGAGCGCGACGTGGTACCCATCGGTGTCCTCACCGATCGGGTACTGCGGTCCGCCCGGACCGCCGATCGCCTGCCACGGGTTGCCCTTCTTGCGGTGCGGCGGCACGAAGTGCTGGCTCACCCGCGCCGCAGCGATGTACCGCGCGCCGCGAGTCAAGTGCCGCCAGAGCGCCGCGACCTGCGCCACGGCGAGCAGCGCCACGACGTGCTCCGGCCGCGGCTGCGTCGCGCCGCGCCCGTCGATGTTCTCGACGAGCATGCCGGCCGCGACCACGACGACCAGCACCTCGAGCGCGAAGAGGAGCAGCAGCGGGCGCAACGTCTGGATCGGGTGACGAACGATGAACCACCCCGTCGCAAAGCCAGCCCCGAGCGCTGAACGTCCATCACGTTGCGCGATGCGGGTCCGTGTGTAGACACCCCACACGAGCACCAGCGCGAAGCCGAGCGCCGCCAGGCCGTCTTGCACCCAGCCGAGTCGCGCGACCTGCAGCTCCGACTCCAAGGTCTCGAGCTTCGCCCAGTCGTGCTTCGGGACGTCCAAGAGCCCGCGCAACACGAGCTCCTTCCACGGCGTGCCGTAACACACCCAACGCACGAGCGCGAGCGCGAGCGCGACGAGCAAGAGGACGCGCAGGAAGCGCCAGAAGTACACCGCCCCGCCGAAGCAGAAGCGTCGGAACTGACGTCCATCGACGCGCTCGTAAGCGAGCTGCAACCAGCCGCCCGCGGCGAAGACCCCGAGCAGGATGGACACGCCCGCCAGCACCGCGAGGACACGTGAGGTCGTCGTCGACAGCGTCGCGATGGACGCGCGGTTGTCGTGGCGGAAGGTCTCGGACAGGGTCCACGTCTCCGACGTCAGCTGCGCGCCAGTCTCGCGTAGCACACGCCAATCCGCGGCGCCGGAGCCGAGCGCGCCCTCCATATGCGCGAACGCCGCGAGCGCGGGCGCCAACGCGAGAAGTGTCACTGCGGCCCAAGTCGCGATCCAGAGGATCGGATGAGCCGCGGCCTTACGGAGCGCGACGAGGAACAGGAACGCGCCCGGCCGCTCGGGCGTCTCGGCGCCAGTGTCATTCAAATTTGCCATGACTCAACCTCCGATCGACATGAACCACTGGAGAGTGTGCGTCGCGCCGGCGAGGGCACGTTCACCGTAACGCCACGGGGCCAGACGATCCGGGCTCTTGAACCACTGGTTGTCACGCATGTCCACGTCGAGGTACCAGTTGCGATCCGGGTCGATCACCACCGCGGTGATCTCGGGCTGCCCGGGTTGCAGCGGGAGGCGCCACCAGGTGCGCGTCGATTGCGCTTCACGCGTCCACTCGAAGTCCTGTTCCGTGCGGTCCGCGAAGTGCACGCGGATCTTCACCGGTAGCAGCAGCTCACCTTTGCGCCGCACGAGAACGTCATACACGAGCGGCTCGGAGTCCTCGGCCTTGACGTCGCCGTTTCGGTCCGAATCGGGCTCCGTTTCGGGCGCGGGTTCCTCCTCTTCGTTGCTGGAGGGTGCGATGATCGAAGGCGCGCAATTCGCCTGCCAGCGCCCGTCCATGCAGCGGAACCAGCCCTTGGGTTTTTGACCGGAGGCCTGCGCGACCTCGACGCTCCAATCCACCGTGCCGGTGCCTCGGAAGACCGCGTCGAAGTACCACTGGATGTCGGCGTCGGCGCCGACCTGGAAGGCCTCGTAGAAGTCCACCGGGTAGGGGTGGCGGTAGCGCCATTGCTCGGCGTAGTAGCGCATGCCGCGCAGGAAGGCCTCGCGGCCGACGAGCGCGTTCAGCGAGCGCAACGCCACAGCGGTGCGGGTATAGCTGTTCGTCGTGTAGCTCTTCGAGTCGGCGTAATCCCACACCGGCGTCTCGATCGGGTCGGTGCGCGGATCGCCGAGGTAACCGACGCGGTCGGCCCAGCGCGGATCGGTCCACTCCTCGACCGAGGTCAGCACGGGTTGATCGCGCCACCAGGCGACGAACGCCGATGGTTGCAACGACTCGAATTCCCAGCTCTTGCGGCCGACCCACCCGAGCCACGACGGCAGCTCCGGCAGTCCATCGCCGAATCGCTCGAATCCATAGCGGACAGGGTTCGTCACCGTCACCGCGCGCAAGGTCAGCGCGTCGCCGATGAGGCCACCGCGCGCCTCGGGGACGGCAGCGCGACCATACTGAAAGAGGCGCGAGTACTTGCGCGCCGAACGACGCAAGCCATATTCACGATAGAGCGTCTCCGCGTCGGTGTAGGAGTTGAGGCCCTCGTCGAGCCAGGCCGCCTCGGCTTCGTTGTTGGCGACCACTCCGTACCAGAACTGGTGACCCGCCTCGTGGACGGTGACGCTCTCGGGAGTGTGCATGTCCGGCGCGGTGAAGAGCTCGGTGCCACAAGTGAACAGGGTCGGGTACTCCATGCCACTGGCGGCGCCCGCGCCCCACGCCGGGTCGACGACGGTCACACGCTCGTAGGGGTACTCGCCGTACCAGAGACCATAGAAGAACAGCGCGGCGCAGGTCGCGGCCCAATGGCGTTCCGCTTGCTCCGCGCGCTCGGGCTGGATCATCACGACGACGTCGACCGTGCGCGCGCGCAGCTCGTCGCGCGTGCGACCGAGGGCGCGCATCGCCTCGGAGACCTCGAATTCGTGCTTCTTGGCCCAGTCGTCCCAGCGGAAGGGCTGCTCATAGACGACGTAGTCGGGGTCTGCGGTCCACGCGAAGTCGTGCACCAACGGCCGCCGCTTCGATCCCCGCGCAGCGACGGGGTCGGTGCGCTCACGGTCGCCCGGGCTCGGCGCGAGGAAACGGGTGACACAACGCCCACCCTCGACGATCGGCGCGCCGACAGGGACACCCGATGCGCCGACCTTGCCCTTGTACTCCTCGGGCAGATCGAGCGTGACGTCGTAGGTGCCGAAGTTCGAATAGAACTCGGTGTTCAGGTGGAACGGGTGGGCGCGCCAACCGCGGCCACCTTCGAACACACCGAGCTTCGGCAGCCAATGCGCGAGGAAGAGGAAATCGCCCTTGGTCCCCCATCGACGGCGAATCCGCGGCAAGCGCGACTCCCATTCGATCTTGACGGTGACCTCGCCGCCGTCGGGCACGGGCTCGGGCAGGGCCACACTGAACAAGGTGCGGTCGTCCATCGCGCCGGACTCGGGCAGGCGCCACTGCAGTGTGTCGATCAGCTCGGTCTCGCCGATCTTGATCGAGCGCACCTCCTGCCAGCCGAACCCACGCTCGATCTTGGAGCCGCGCGTCGCGCCCTTGCCCTCGGTCAAGTGCAAGCTCTGGTTGTTCGCGAACGCGTTGTAGTAGAGGTGGAACCAGAGGTCCGACGCGGGCTCACCAGCGCGATTGCGCCAGGTGAGCGACATGCTGCCCGTGAGCTGCTTGGGCGCGCCGTCGTCAATTTCCTTGTCGGGAGCCGCGTCGTCGACGCGCGCACGAACGACGTAGTGGGCCTCGGAAGTCCGTGCGTCGGTGGGCGGCTCCTGGGCCGCCGCGCCCCCCGTCAGAGAGCCAGCCAAGAGCACCGCGACCCAGCGCCATCGCACCAAATGGGACACCTTGCAGTGGGAGAACATTCCGGCAGTCTAACCCGCGATCTACCCAGCAGAGGGGGGGCCTCGCCCCGTCGTGCGATCGGCGGGCCTCAGCGGGCCCGGGCGCTGCGCCTCTCGTTCTGGGCCTGTCCCGGCCTCGGCGCCTGCCCAACGGTTCCTCGACATTCCGTTCAAGCCACGTAGGACATCGGCCGACACTGAAGTCGGGGATGGGATGCGTGCCGCGTCCGCCCCGCTTCTCTCGAGGGAGGAGAGGAAACACCCATGGAACTTCGCAACGACCAAGCTCGGCGCCACCAAGCGCGTCTGGCACAGCCTGGCCCCGAGCGCACCCAAGCGGACCTCGCCAACGCCAAAGCGGCCAATGAGGCCCACTTGCGCTCGACGGTAGACCGTGTCGCCGAGGGCAGCCGCGAGACGGCGTCGAATCTGCGCGGCGCTGCGGAGGGCTCTGGGGACTCGATCCAGTTCTCACGCCTCGCACAGCAGGTCGCCGAGAACGACGAGCAGCAGGCCGCGCGCCGCGAGCGCCTCGATGAGCTGCGCCGGACCTACGAGTCGGGCAAGCTCAACGACCGGCCGCGCCTCGCGCGGGCCGCAGAGCGGCTCCTCAACTCGTGAACCACATCGGGGGAGCCGCATCGGACCCCCACCAGCGGGCTGCGCGCGCGGGCTTCCGCGCTTCGTTACAGCAGCTGCATCAGCTGCCAGGCCGCAAAGCGCGCGAAGTTGCGCGGCGACAGCAAGATGAGTTCAGCGCCCGCTCGGGAGTCGGAGTGCTCCACGGACCAGGCCTCGAGCGCTTCGCGGGTTCTCGCGTCGGCCGCGTCGAGCATCACGGAAGCTGACCAGAGGGTCGCGCCGGTCTCGCACGACAGCAGGTCGAATTGCACACCGAGACGCTGAGGCGGTACAGCCCTGCGCGTCAGGATCGAGCCCACCGCGATCGCATCGAGACGGAAGCGTCGGCGCAGCTCCAGCAGAGTCTCAGCAGAATAGTGACCGCGCCGCAGGGGCTCGAGGCCCTGCATCTCGAGGAGGTCCCGCGCATCGAGCGGCACTACCTCGTAATCGGTCGCGGCGACGAACTCCGCGTACAGCGCGTCCTTGAGCGACTCGTCCCCCACGAACTCGATCGAGTCCGCCTCCAACGGCAAGACCGCGACGCGGCGCAGCGTATAACTCTCGAAGTCGCTCGTCATACGGCCCGTCGCGAGCAACGGCACCGCTTTGGTGCCGACGTTGCTGCAACCAGCGAGCCCGAGGAGCGAGATCCCGAGGAGCGCGACGACCCTCACCGACGGGGCTCCTCGGTCGTGCGCGTGTTGGCTGCGTTCATGCGCCGCCAGTCGACCGAGGCCTCCAAGAGCGCGCGCTCTGCTTCGAGCCTCGCGATCTGGGCCTGGGCGAGGCGTCCCATGAGCTCGAACTGGACGGTGTCGAGCTCGCCGTTGCGAGTCGTCAACTCGGCGACCTTGGCCTCGAGCGTGGCGATCCGTGTCTTCTGCTCCGTGATCGTGGCGGCGGCCGCTTGGCTCTCTCTCGACAGCCCCTCGAAATCGACGATCAGCTGCTCGAGCTCGTTTTTCGTCGACGTGTAAAGCTCGAGCACGACGGGGCGGCTCCCACCGCCACTATCGACGCCATCGTTGAGCGGTCGCGCGGACTGGACGACTTCGCCCCGTTGACCGCTCCCGACCGGCGAGCCGTCACGGCCGTAGAGCACCGGGGCGCCCTGGTCCGGAGGTGTCGACGTCCAGCCGGCGGCGAAGTCGTTGCGCGCAGCCTGATCGACCGGCGCAGGCACGACGGAGGCCGTCTCCTTCTGGTCCCTTTTCACGAACGGATTCAGGTCGGCGATGGTCGGAGCGCTGGCACAGCCCGAGAGCGTGGCGACGGCAAACAAGAGAATGAATGTGCGCATGGCGGGCAGGGGGTTCGACGGGCAGTGAGGTCAGCGGACGATCGCAGCCGCCGGACGTGGAACGCCGAAGCTGCTCGGACGTTCGAATCCGGCTGAAATGAGGTCGATTTGATCGAGAGCGTCGTTCGGAAGGACGTCCATCGTCAACGCCGTGAGTCGATCGAAGCGCTCAGAGAGCACCATGTAGGAGTCGCGCCAGAGTTGCGCTTCGGCCACCACCGTCGAGCGCGACGCGCGCATCTCGACGACCTCGTCGCGCAGCGCGATGACGTGCCGCTCGAGGGCAGCGCGTGCATCGACGGAGCGCGTCAGCGTCCGGTCGAGGTACACATTGTGCTCCTGCAGTCGGGCGGCAGTGCTCGGCGACACGAATGGCGCTTCACTGGGGGCGTCGACGACGCCGTGTTCCTGCATCGCCATCGCGGCGACGGTGACGAGCGCGACGAGCGAAAAGACGAGGAGGGTGATGGGGCGTTGCATGGATCGACGGTCGAAATCGCGGGTGGAGTGAAGGGTTCGAATGCGAGCGTTTCTCAGCGGCCCGCGGCATCTTCGGGATAGGTGAGCTCGACCGTGATGCGCTCGCCGCAAGCACAGACGACCTCGAGCGCGCGGACGTGTCCGCCCTCGTGCACCAAACGCACTCGCGGTTCAGCATCGAGAGCGCGTTGGCCCGCGACGTTCACGGGCCGTCGCTCGACGATGTGGTGGTGTTTGACGATCACGCGTTCCATGGCTCAGGCCTCGACGTCCACGCGGAATCCGGCCTCGTCCTCGGTGCGGGGCGCAACCGGACGGTCCAAGAGGCGCGGACGGGGAATGACGATGGTGTCGTGGAGGTCTTCGGAGTCCTCTTCGCCGAGGTTGGTGAGCTCGCGCTGGAACTCGGCTTCGTCGCCACCTTGGCGACGCCGCTCGCGGGACGCGGGCAGCACATGGTGGAGTTCGCCCAGGGGTCGAATCGAGTTGTCCATCAGCGACCTTTTCCTTCGTTCAGAGGCTGTTCACCCGTCATGCGCGAGAGCACGACGTTGAGGCGATAGACCGCGCGGGTGTGGATCTGGCTCACGCGAGACTCGGTGACTCCGATGATCTCGGCGATCTCGCGGAGGAGGAGCTCTTCGGCGTAGTACAGGGTGATGACCGACTTCTCTTGTTCGGGGAGCTCCTCGATCGCCTCGACCAGGAGCTCCTTGAGCTCTTCCCACTCGACGGAGCCAACCGGGTCGTCGCAGCGCGGGTCGGCGAGCATCGCCGCGAATTCCTCGCTGGGCCCGTCCTCGAGCGAGGTCTGGATCGCTGTGGCCGCGGACAAAAGAGCGCCGTCAATCTCCTCGATCGAGCGCCCGAGCTCATCCGCGATCTCCTCTGGCGTCGGGCGCGCTCCGTCACGTTGCTCGAGCGCCGAGATCGCGTTCTCGACCTCGCGCACGAGCTCTCTGCGTCCCCGGGGCAGGAAGTCCGCGCGCCGAATCTCGTCTAGAATGGCGCCACGGATGCGGGGATATGCGAACGTCGAGAACGCCAGCCCGCGGGACGGGTCGAAGTTGTCGGCCGCCATCAACAGCCCGAGCATCCCGCAGCCGAATAGATCGTCCCGGTCCATCGACCCCGGCGTGTCGAAGCACATGCGACCTACGATGTGCTTCAACAGCGGGATGTGGGCGATCACGAGCTCTTCTCGCTCGCGTGCTGCGTCATCGGGCACGGTTCACCTCGCGCTGGCAGGGGCCCATGGTCGAGACGACAGCGACGGGGATCGCGGCTAGGCGCGGGCGTTCGGGGCCTCTCATCGATCGTTCTCCGGCGTGGGGTCGGCGCCCGCGCCCTCATCGGCCCTTCGCTTCGAGGTCGCCGTTCGCTCGCAGAGCCACTCGCCGACCCGGGTGAGTCCGACGAGCGCGAGGGTCGTGGCGGCCCCGCGGACGCTGGCCGTGGACACGGGGACGTGCACGAGCAGCGCTGCGAGGGCGACGAGGGCCCCGACACAAACCGCGAACTGGCGCCCGAGGGCACCGATCGCGGCCTGCATCGAGACTGCGCCACTTGCTCTGTCGACACTCGTCATTGGGAGCCTTGAGTGAGATTCGCTCTGAAATGGTCAGGAAGGCGTCGAAACGGGGCAGAGGCGCTCCAGCCGGTTCGAGATCTGGCGCAGGCAGAGCTGCTCCAGCGCGCGGCGCGCGCCAAGAGCGAATGGCGCCTGCTCGGCCACACTGCGGCTGACTGCCAGCGAGCGAGGGATCCAACCGGCCTGCCGCGGCGAGCGCGAGAGGAAGCGCTGACAGACCTGCTGCAACTTGCGCGCGACGGCGTGGCCCTCCTCGACGCCGCTGGAGAGATTCACGACGACCTCGGGAGTCGGGATGTCGACACCCGTGCGGTGCCCGTATTCGTCGAGCGCCTTGATCAAGCCGTAGGCGTCCGTGAGCGCGGCGAGGTCGGGGGTCGTGACGACGAGGACACAGTCGGCTGCCGCAGCGAAACCGAGTACGTCGGGGCCGATGCCAGCAGCGCTGTCGCCTACGACCAGGTCGTATTCGCGAGCGAGCTCGACGATCCACCCGAGGAGGCGCGTGCGGTCGACCTCGTCGAGCCGCCCCATCCCCTCGCTGCCGGATCCGGCCGCGAGCACGTGCATTCCACAGGGACCGGGCACGACACAGTCACGCAACGTGCATTTCCCCGCGAGCGCGTCGTCCATCGTCCGCGCCACGGTGAGTCCGAGCAAGACGTTGACGTTGGCGAGGCCGAGGTCGAGGTCGACGAGCAGGACTCGCCGCCCTTCTCGGGCGAGCTGAACGCTGAGGTTCGTGGCGAGCGTGGTCTTGCCGACCCCGCCCTTTCCGCCCGTGACGAGCACGAACGGCGCGCCTGCGGTCTGATTGATCACTGGAGCCGACCCTTCAGCAGCAAGTCCGCGATGGACGCGGGCACGGCACGATGAAAGTTCTTCGCGAGGTCGGGGCCATCCGACAAGAACGCCAGCGGCAGCTGCGCGCTCAGCGCGTGTTCGATAACAGGCGACGGCAGCGCCGCTTCGTCGAGCTTCGTGATGATCGCGCCGCGCGGCTCGAGCACGACGCAGGTCTCAGTAACGAGCGCCAGGCTGTGTTCGCTCGCCGTCGCCGGCAACACCACGAAGGACTCGAGACGCGCCTCCGCGCCTGTCGAGATGATGGTCTCGCGAAGTCGTCGTAACTGATCGATGTCGCGCCCGAGGTCACCCGAGCCGTCGACCAGGACGACGTCGAAGCGCGCCGCTTGCGCGATCTCGCGCGCCAGCAACGCTGCATCGCGCAACGCGAGGCTCGGCACGCCGAGCAGGTTCCCATAGGCGCGGATTTGTTCAACGGCGCCGACGCGCCAGGCATCGAGTGTCGCGAGCGCCACGCGCTTGCCAGAGCGAATGAACCGCGCAGCGAGTTTCGCGAGGCTCGTCGTCTTACCCACGCCGGTCTGGCCCAGCAACGCCACGATCAGTGTCGTGCGTTTGTCGCTCGGCAACGAGGCTGTGGTGAAGACAGATCCGATCTCTTCGGCTGCGAGATCGAGAGGGTGAGCTCCGTCCCCGAGGCGCCCCGCGACGGCCTCGAGTACACGCTCACGCAGCCGGCGCGATACGCCATTGGAGCGCAGACTGCGCTCGACCGCAGCGAGCGGGCTGCGACCCGGCACGCTCGACGTTACGCCGACTCCGGGCTCAGGCGCTGACTTGCGACGTCGCCGCTCGAGGAGCTCGCTGGCCTCACGACGCAGCTCTTCGAGCTCGGCGGGCGAACGCGGAACTTCCGGAGCGACAGCCAGGAGAACACCGCCCGCTTGTTCGCGGTGGTCGACGACCACAGCCTTGGCGCCGAGGGTGCGACGCGCACGCAGGAGCGCCTCGCGTAGCGACCGTCCGACGACGGGGATGACGCGAGCTGAGTCCTCTGGCTTGGCCGCCGTGACGCGGTCCGGTGTGTCGCTGTCTTGACGCAGATCTGTGACGCTGGATTTCATCGCTTCGTTCTCCCTGGCGGCTTGCCAGTCGGTGTTGCTGTCTGGAGTTCTGGCTGGTCGGGCTCGATCCGCACGACCGCGACGGTCTCGACCGCGCGCGCCGGAACGACCTCGTTGTAAGAGAGCACCGCCACCTTCGGCAGCGACGCCTGGATCAGTTGCGCGAGGAAGCGCCGCACGCTCGAACGCACGAGCACGACGACCTCTTTGCCGGCTTGCGAGGCACCCCCAACTGCACCGCCGATGCGCTCGACGACCGCGTGCAGGTACGCGGGTCCGACGGTCGTGCCGTCTAGCCCTGCGCCCTTGCCGACGGCTGCTGCGAGCCGCGCCTCGACAGCCGGATCGAGCGTGACGGCATGCACCGTCCCGTCGCGGCCGGAGTACTGCTCGCAGAGCGCTCGCCCGAGGCGCTGGCGCACCTGTTCGGTCAACGCCTCCGCGTCCTTCGTCGCGCCGACACCATCCGCCAACGCCTCGAGGATCGCGGACATGTTGCGGATGGAGACGCCCTCCGCGAGGAGATTGCGCAGCACCTTCTGGATGTCACCGGCGCCGAGGCGATCCGGCACGAGCTCCTCGACCACCGCGGGCGACACGAGCTTGGCGCTCGCGATCAAGTCCTTGACGTCATCGCGCGTCAGGAGCTCGGCGAGGGACGTGCGCAGCACCTCTGCGAGGTGTGTCACGAGCACACTCGTGGGATCAACGACGGTGAAGCCGAGGATCTCGGCTTCGTCGCGGAGCGACGCTTCGATCCATTTCGCCGGCAGCCCGAAGGCCGGGTCCTTGGTCTTTCGACCCCGGACTTCGCCGCTCGCGGTTCCGGGGTTCATCGCCATGAAGAGGGCGGGTTCGATCTCGCCCTGCGCGACCTCGTGGCCGCCGATGAGCACGCGGTAGGCCTTGGGCCCGAGCTTGATGTTGTCCTTGATGCGCACGGGCGGCAGGACGACACCTTCACGCAGCGCAAAGCGGCGTCGCAGCTGGGCGACGTGATCGAGGATGCCGCCGCCCTTCTGGTCCTGGACCAGCGGGATGAGCTGGTATCCGATCTCGAGCGCGATGCGGTCTACCTTCAGGAGCTCAGCGACTTCGTCCTGCTCGCTGCCCTTCTCGGAGCTCGCCGCGGCTTCGGAGGCTCGCGCGGTCTCGGTGACACGCTCGAGCTCGGCGGCTGTTTCGGCGTCCTGGCCGGCTCGCCACGCGACGAGCAACACCGTCGCCAGCACGAAGAACGGGAACTTCGGCAGACCGGGCAAGAGCCCCATGCTGAAGATCGCCGTTGCCGCGATCAGCGTCGCGCGCGGTCGACGGCCGATTTGGAACAGGAGATTCGGCGCGAGTCCGCGCTCGCTCGAGTCCTTCGTGACGAGCACGCCCGCCGCGGTCGAGATCAAGAGCGCCGGGATCTGGCTCACGAGACCGTCGCCGATCGTCAGCTTTGAATACTTGTCCGCCGCGTCGCCAAACGACAGCCCTGACGCCGCGCCGATCGCGATGCCGCCGACCAGGTTCAGCGCCGTGATGATGAGGCCCGCGACTGCGTCGCCTCGGACGAACTTGCTGGCGCCGTCCATCGCGCCGTAGAACTCGGCCTCGGACGCGATCTTGGCGCGGCGCTGCTTCGCCTGATCCGAGTCGATCAGCCCTGCATTCAGGTCTGCATCGATCGCCATCTGCTTGCCGGGCATCGCGTCGAGCACGAAGCGCGCTGCGACCTCGGAGATGCGGCCCGAGCCCTTCGTGATGACGACGAACTGGATGATGATCAGGACGAGGAAGACGACCAATCCGACGGTCAGGTTGTCTCCGCCGACGTACTGCCCGAAGGCCGAGATCACCGCGCCGGCCTCGCCGCCCGAGAGGATCAGGCGTGTACTGGCGACGTTGAGTCCGAGCCGGAAGAGCGTCGCGAACAGCAGGATCGTCGGGAACGTGCTGAGCTCGGTCGACTCGCGCACGTGCACGGTCACCATGAGCAATAGCACCGACGTGGTGAGGTTGACCGCGAGCAGCAGGTCGAGTATCCACGTGGGCAGCGGCGCCACCAACGTCAACAGCAGCCCGAGCACGCCGAAGCCGAGGAGCCAATCGGCGTAGCGCTGCATGAAGTCGACCCGCTTCGAGCTACCCGATGCAGATCCGCCGGCTGCGGACCCGCTCGCGTTGGTCTTTACGTTCGCCAACTAGAATTCACGCCGTGACCGGCGCCCTCCCTTGGATGCGGTAGACGTAGGCCAACACCTTCGCGACGGCTTCGAACATTTCAGCCGGGATGGCGTCGCCAATCTCGCAGCTGCGGTGCAGCGCCCGCGCGAGCGGCGGCTCTTCGTAGATGATGACGTTGTGCTCGGCGCCGATGCGTTTGATCGCCTGCGCGACTTCGTCAAGGCCTTTGGCGACCACGATTGGCGCGCGTTTGCTGTCGTCGTCGTAGCGCAGCGCCACGGCGACGTGGGTCGGGTTCGTGACGATGACCGTCGCCTTCGGGACGTCGGACATCATGCGGCGACTCGAGAGTTCGCGCTGCAATTGACGGATGCGCGACTTCACGAGCGGATCCCCTTCCGTGTTGCGCGCCTCGTCGCGAATCTCTTTCTTCGTCATGCGGAGGTCCTTGGCGTGCTGGATGCGTTGGAACACGAAATCGACGAGCGCCAGCACCAAAAGGACGAGCAGACCGGCTGCCGTCGCACGCATGAGCACATATCCGATGACTGCCAACAGCGGCCGTGCGCCGGTGTCCGTGATGTTCCCGGCCGCCGGAGCGATGCGGAGCGTCACCGCGATCATCACGGACGCGATCAGCACGACCTTCAGGGCGCCGAGGAACGTCCGCATCCAGCTGCGCGGGCTGAAGATCTTCTGGAAGCCCTTGATTGGGTCGATCTTCGAGATGTCGGCCTCGATCGCCTTGCCAGCGAAGTGGATTCCGACCTGGCCGAAGCCCACCAGGAGGCCGATGCAGATCATCGGCAACCCCATCAACAAGACGCTCGGTACGACCGTTCGCAAGCCCAGCACGAGGAGCGCGGCGGCGGTTGAGACGTCGAGCTCGTAACGCACGCCCGCGGCGAGCGGCGCCATGGCGCCCTCGAACAGGCCGCCGACGCTGTAGGCCAAACGAGACCCGAGCGTCGCCATGCCTGCGACCGCCGCGATGAGCATCGCTGCCACCATGATCTCGCTCGAGAACGCGACCTGGCCCTTGTCACGGGACTCCTCACGCCGTCGCGCGGTCGCCTCTTCGGTCTTCTCGTCGCGTTCGGGGCCGTCAGACATGGCTCACGTTCCGAGGGCGTCGAGCCCGCGTTCGAGGCCTTGCATCAAGTGCTCGAGGAGCCGGCCGAAGGCAGGCGCGAGCGCAGGTGCGAAGAGGGCGAGACCGACGAGACCGGTGACGATGCGCAGGTTGAAGCCGAAATCGAGGACGTTGATGTGCGGCACCGCCCGCGCCAGGATCCCGATCAGGAGCGACACCATGAACAGCAACACCAGCACGGGCGCCGCGAATGCGACGCCGGCCGCGAAGAGCTCGGTGAAGAACTGCACGACCACACCCGGTACGGACTCGCCGATGGGGAGCTGCCCGACGGGCGCGCGCGCGTGCGACTCGCTGAGCGCGCGGATGACCCAGTGGTGGCCGTTGACGGCGAGCAGCGCCAGATAGAACAGGATCTCGTAGAAGAACGTGATCGGCGGGTTCGAGATCCCCGTCATCGGGTCGATCGTGCCCGCGAGCGAGAAAGCCATCTCTTGCCCGACGAGCTCCGTGCCGACGCGCATGCCGGTCATCACCATATGCGCGAAGAAGGCCAACATGAGCCCGATCGCGACCTCGCGTAACGCGAGAATGGCGAAGGTCAGCGCGTCCGGCTCGAGCACGAGCGGCACGCCTACCGTTGAATACGTGACGATGCCGAGGGCGACGATCAGCGCGATCTTGTAGCCGCTGAGCTCCGCGCCGGTGCCGAGAAGCGGCGACGCGAGCACGAGAGCGCTCGAACGCGCCAAGTGCAGGCCAAAGGCCTCGATGGTCCCGGGCTCGAACATCGTCAGGAGAGCCCGAACTCCACCATTCGATCGAGGACCCGCACCGTGTAGTCGGAGAGGATCCGCAGCGCCGGCGCCAGCAGCAGCAACGTCACCAACATCACCGCGAGCATCTTCGGGATGAGCGACATCGTCTGCTCCTGCACGGAGGTCAACGCCTGGATCAGGCTGACCGACAGACCGACGACCAGGCCGACCATCAACACCGGTCCGGCGACCATGATCGACGTCACGAGGAGGTCCCGCGCGAGGTCGACGATCTGGAGGTCGATGCTGTTCAACCGCTCACCGCCTGGAACGACGTGACGAGCGACTCGCAGACGAGCCTCCAGCCATCGACGAGGACGAACACGAGCACCTTGATCGGCGTCGAGATCATGACGGGCGGCAGCATCATCATGCCCATCGACAGCAGCACGCTGGACACGACGAGGTCGATGACGAGGAACGGCAAGAAGAGCAGGAAGCCCATCTGGAAGGCCGTCTTGAGCTCGCTGAGAATGAAGGCCGGAACGAGGATGCGCATCGGCGGGATCGCATCGACTGAGAGCGTCGAAACGGGAGCCTCGGTGCTGGCGAACACCGGGGACTCGTCCGTCGTGGGGGTCTCGGAGGCCTGGACGTCGCCGCTGAGCTCGGTGAACAAAGCGAGCTCGTCCTTGCGCGTTTGCGCGACGAGGAACGTCCCGACGGTCTGCCACGCGCTCTCGCCTGCGTCGGCGATCGAGAGGTCACCGGCTTGGTACGGCACCCAGGTCTCGTGATAGAGCTTCTCGCCGACGGGAGCCATGACGAACATCGTCAAGAAGAGCGCCAAACCGATAATGACCGGGTTCGGCGGCAGCTCGTTGACGGACAGCGCGCGGCGCACGAACGACAGGACGATCACGATGCGTGTGAAACACGTCATCGTGATCAACGCCGCGGGCAAGAGGCTCAGGAGCGTGAGCAGCAGCGCGACTTCGACGGCCGTCGCGAGCTTGCCATCGGCGCCACCGAGGTCGCTTTGATCTTCGAGGCTCGAGGCGGCCTCGTCGCGTACTCGTTCGGCTTGGGCCGTTGCGGCCTCGTCGAACGCGATGCGCAGCGAGCCGTCGCCGGGCGCGACAGGGCCCGCGCCCAAGGACGACCCCTTGGCCACCGGCTCGGCGCCGACGGTGCGCTGCGCCGACAGTACGGGTGTCGCGAGCGCGAGCAAGGCGAGCGCGCGCGCGAGTGCGGAGAGGCGGATTCTCACGCGACGACCTCTTCGCGGCCGAGGGCCGCCTCGACGGTGGGGCGGGCTGCGGGAGGGCCTGCCGGCTTCAGCCGTCCGGCGTCGCTCGACGCCCGCCGCGCGGCCGCACTCGGGGCCGCAGTCGGGGCCGCAGTCGGGGCCGCAGTCGGGGCCGCAGTCGGGGCCGCAGTCGGGGCCGCAGTCGGGCCCGAGACCGGGCCCGAAGCAGAAGCAAAGGCCGGGGCCGGTGTCGGCTGGGGCGGCACCGCGGGACGGAGCCAGGCGCGGCGAACGAGGGCTGTGAAATCGGCGGGACCGGACGCCGCGCGATTGTTCGCGGCGCTTTCGGCAACATCGGCGGCGACGAACTCGGAGTCGAGCTCCGCGAGGAGGCTGACCTCCTTGTCGCCCACCCCGAGCGCAAACGTGCGGTCGTAACAGCGCACGACCACGAGCTGTCGGCGTCCGCCGAGCGGGAGCACGTCGAGCACGCCGAGCGAGCGGCGCAGCGCGCGACCGCGCCAAGAGCTGCCGACGATGCGCTTGACGCCGTAGCCGGTGCCGATGATGCACACGAGGAGGATGACCACGACGGTCGCCATCCAGCGGATGTTCGGCTCAGCGCCTTCGAGCAGAGGCGCAGCCGGGCGCGCAACACGCTCGGAGATGGATCCGAACGGCAGAGCGAACGGAGCGAAGAGCAGCGCGATCGGAGCAAGGGGCATGGGCACGTTGGGGGGTGACCGGTCGGTGCCGGTTCCATCGTCCCTAACGCAACGCCCGTGCCAGCCCGACTCGAATGCGCCCAGGATCTAGCTACACGCCAGTCGGGAGTCCTTACCGCGTCGCAAGTCACGACAACCGTCGCGGTTCCCTACACCGGTGTCGAGAAACCCGACGGGGCGACCTGTCGCCCTTCAGCCCTGGAAGTCGCAGCGCGATCCTGCGGCGTCGTCGCCGTGCCAGCCGAATCCCCGGCTCGCCTTGCGCGTGAGCAGCAGCCGGTCGCGCAGGCGGTCCTTTTCGGCCGCGACCGACATCGAGAGGACCGCGTGCACCCGGCCCAGCTCGCGCAGGCCCTGCTCGAGCTCCGCCTGCTGCGACTCGAGCACCTCGTCGCGCAAGAGCGCGGGGTCGCCGAGCTGCTCGAACGCTGCGACGACTCCCTCGAGACCTTTGACGGCCACGGCCGCGTCCCACGTGACACGACCTGCCTCGCCCGGCATGGCAGCCCGGTGCTCGAGGGCCTCGAGCGCCGCTCCACACGCCGCGCGTGTGCTCGCGAGTCGTTCGAATGCGTCAGCCATCGCAGTGTCGCTGCCGGGGTCGCTGTCGGGGCCGTGGTCGATCAGCCGGAGCTACTCGTACGAGCCGTACGCGTCGTCTCGGCCTCGACGTGTTGCCAGCCTTCGAGCAGAGTGCGTAGGACCCGTTCGACACCTGGCAGAGGCGCGGTGCTGCGCTCGAGAAGCGCCTTCGAGAGCTCTGCTCCGCAGAAGAGGTAGAGCTGCTCGAGGCTCTCGGTGACCTGGTCGTTCAAGGAGTGGTCGAGCGCCGCGCGGAGCTCCGTCACGATCGCATCCGAACGCACCGTGAACTCGACGAACATCGACTTCGGGTCCTTGGGGTCGAGCTCGCGAGCCTTCGCGAGGAAGCGTAGAGCGCCTTCGTACAAGAGGCGCACGACCTTGATCGGAGGCGCGTTCTCGACGGACCCTCGACGGTAGATGTCTGCAGCGGCAGCGTAGTTCATAGTTCGTGGAGATCAGCCGAGTGACTGGCGGAGCGCGCCGTTCAGAGAGGCGCCCTGGGCGTTCAGTGAGCTCATCAGCTCTTCGAAGCGCGCGTATTGCAGGATCAAGTTCTGTTCGAAGCTCTCGATCCGTCTCTCTTTGCGCTCGATATCGCGATCGAAGTTCTTCATGCGCTCCTTGATCGCGTCTCGCTTGGCATCGAAGATGCCGCGTAGAGTGACCGTCGAGTTGCTGCCCGGAAGCGTCCCGAACATCCGGCCGACCTCGCGAACGAGCGACGCCATCAGACCGCTGTCCGCGCTCTGGTCGACGTAGTACTCGGGGCTCCCACCGACGGCGCCGCCGTTGTCGAAGCCGTCGTCGTCGGTGAACAGCCCCGCGAGCGCATCGAGGTCCTCGCTGAATTTCTCGTCGAACTTGGTGTCGTCGACCGAGAGCAGGCCGCTGCGATCGCGCTTGATGCCGATGATACTCAGCGTCGAGAACGCCTCGGGGTCGTTCACCGTCTGGCCGGCGATGGGACGGAACAGCGCGCGATCGAGCGCGCTGCGGACGCCTGTAAGCAGCGTGTCGCCGAACAGAATCCCGGTCGTGCCGCCGTTGTTGCCCTGCTCCGTGGATGGGGTGAACGTGCTCTGCGAGTTGATGAGCGACTGAACCGCGTTGTACGATGCCACGAACTCGTCAATCTTGGCGCGCACGGCCTCGCGGTCCGGCTCGACCGACAGGATCGCCGGATCGCCGGGGGTCGTTGTGCGACTGAACGAGATCGTGACCCCTTCGAGGACGTTCGAGAAGTCGTTGTCCGAGCGACGCACGAGCAGGCCGTCGATGAGCGCCCGCGCGTCGTTGCCCACGGTGATGTTGTTGCCCGACTGGGGGACGCCGTTGCCGTCCGGCGCGATCCAGTTCACGGTCAAATTCTCAGAAGCCCCGCCAACGTTCGAAGAGAGTCCGGTGATGCGGCCGTCTTCACCTGGCACTTTAGAGGCGAGCACCAGCTGGTAGGTAGGATTCGATTCGGTGCCGGTGTTCACGACCGACGCGTTGACGTCGACGCTGGCCATGTTGTTGATGTCCGCCGCGATCTCGTCGAGGCTCGAACGAGATGGGTCGACGCTCAGGGAGTACGACGTCTGGCCGATGGTGAAGTCGACCTGCTGGCCCGTCGTCGTGCTGAGATCTTCCGTACGCGACGAGACGGCGTCGAAGACCCAGCGATCCGTCGCCGCGAGGCGCACGACCTCCAGGGTGTGGCTGCCGGCGATCGCGGTCGTTCCTGCCGTCACGGTGCCGATCGTCGCATCGGAAATCGTGGCAGCGTTGCTCTTGAACTCGCCCGTCGTCTGGAGCGCCTCGGCCTTTTTCTGGAGGGCCTTGACGAGATCTCCGAGCTGGCTGACGAGGTCGAGCCGACGTTGCTCGGCCGAGCGTCGCGACTGCAGCGTCTGAATGGGCAGACGTTCGATCTGCACGAGCTGGCGCACGATCGCCTGCGTGTCGATGCCGCTCGCGAGGCCAGAGAAGCTGATTCCAGTGCTGCCTACCATGTCGGACTCCGGAGACGGTTATCGGCGTGAGGAGCTTGCGGTAAAGCCTCCACCGGCTCCCGATACGGGAAACTCCGGAGTGGGCATCGACCGAACAAGGGGCGCGCGAAGTGGAAAATCTTTCCGCTTCAACTCCACGTAGGAGCGCCTGACGAAAGGGACATCCCCCCGCGATTCGGATGAAGCGCGAGGGGCGTCCGGTTCCGACCTAAGACTCGTTGTGGGGGCGGAGTTCGCGCGCGCGGCGCGCCCTGTTCCGAGCCCGGTCCAGATCAGCCGAGCAGCGACAGCGCCAGCTGCGGTTGCGTGTTGGCCTGGGCCAGGACCGCCGTGGCGGCCTGCTGCAGGATGCTGTTGCGGGTCAGGTCGGCCGTCTCGTAAGCGACGTCGACGTCGCGGATCCGGCTCTCGGCCGCCGAGGTGTTCTCGCGGACGTTCATGATCGAGCGCAAGGTGCTGTCCAGACGGTTCTGCTGGGCACCGAGCTCACCGCGGCTCGTGTTGATCGAGTTGATCGCGGCGTCGATGGTCGAGATCGCGCTCGAGGCACCTGATTGGCTGCTGATGTCGATGCTTCCGACACCCAGCGTCGCCGAGGTCGCGTCGACGATGGTGACGCCGACGACGTCGTTCGCGCCGGCGTTGATGCCGACCTGGATATTCAACGAGGTGGCGTTGCCGTCGAGCAACGAGACGCCGTTGAAGTTGGTGCTACCCGCGATGCGGTCGAGCTCGTTGTTGAGCTGCGTGAACTCCGTGTTCAGCGTCGTGCGGTCGCCCGAGCTGAGCGTGCCGTTGGCGGATTGCACCGACAGCTCGCGCATACGGGTCAAGATGCCGCTCGTCTCGTTGAGCGCGCCCTCGGCCGTTTGCACGAGCGAGATGCCGTCCTGAGCGTTGCGCGCAGCGACACCATAGGAGCGGATGCTGGCACGCATGCGCTCGGAGATGCCGAGGCCTGCCGCGTCATCCGACGCGGAGGCGATGCGCAGACCAGAGGAGAGGCGCGAAAAGTTTCCCTGCAAGCGCGATGACACGTTGCCGAGGTTGCGCTGCGCAGTCATGGCAGCGATGTTGGTATTGACACGAAGTCCCATTTGATGTCTCGATTCCTTGGATCGGATTCCATTACGCGGGCGTTGCGAAGGGCCAACCCTGGTCGACCTTTTCTCACGAGATGTCGGCTCTCGCGAGTTTTCGGCGCGGTGGACGCTCGTGGATTCCTCCGCCGCCCACGGACGGAGGGAGACCTCGAGCATCGCGACGACTGTCGTCCAGGGTGCTAGGGTGATCGACGGCAGCCAGATCCTGCGCGCGGGGGCACGGTGCGCGCTGAACCTGTTCCGAGTCACCTACGCGCAGCGCGCGTCGGCTTCGGCACCGGCCATCGATCGAGTTCGAATTCGGAGAGAGCGTTCCAGATCAGTCGGAGCTCGGCTTTGTCGGTCGACCGTGTCCGCCGTTAAGGGGGACCGCCACCCGGCGGTCCCCCACTCAGCGAAACGGCACCGATGCCGTTGTTTCCGCTTAACCTTGGAGTAGTGACAGCGCGATCTGGGGCTGCACGTTGGCCTGCTGGAGCACAGCCACAGCGGCCTGCTGCATGATGCTGTTCTTCGTCATCTCGGCCGTCTCGAGCGCCACGTCGACGTCCCGGATTCGGCTCTCCGACGCAGAGAGGTTCTCGCGTTGGATCTGGATGGAGCGCAACGCGCTCTCCATCCGGTTCTGCTGCGCGCCGAGTTGACCGCGTTGGGTGTTGACCTGGTCGATCGCGACGTCGATCAGTGACAAGGCGCCCTGCGCATTCGCGATCGTCGTCACATCGCTCGTCGAGAAGCCCAGCGTCGCCGCGCTCGTCTCCGTGAGCGTGACATTGATCACGTCGTCGGTCGTGTTGCTGTTGATACCGACCTGGATCGGGATGCCCGTTGAGGCAGAGCCATCGAGCAAGTTGGTGCCGTTGAACACGGTCGTCGTTGAGATGCGGTTGATCTCGTCGACCAGGGCCGAGTACTCCACGTTGACCGTCGCGCGGTCCTGCGAACTGAGCGTACCGTTGGCGGCCTGCATGCCGAGCTCACGCATGCGGTTCAGGATGTTGCTGATCTCGTTCAGAGCGCCTTCGGCGGTCTGCGCGAGCGAGACGCCGTCGAGGGCGTTCCGTCCAGCGACTCCATAAGACTTGATCTGCGAGCGCATCCGCTCGGAGATCGCGAGGCCGGCGGCATCGTCTGCGGCGACGGCGATTCGCAATCCAGACGCGAGGCGGGAGTAACTCCCCTCCAAGCGGGTGGTGACCATGCCCAAGTTCCTTTGGGCTGTCAGAGAGGCAATGTTGGTATTGACGCGAAGACCCATGGTGGGGCTCCTTTCACTAGCGGTTCGGTGTTTTGGCTGAGGTGTCCGGTTTCCCGGGCACGCTGAAGTTCTCGGCTGCCTCTCGCGGGGGTTGAGCCCGAGGGGGAGGAATCGGGGCCGAAGCAGCCCCCCCACCCTCCACAAGGCCAGCGCGGCCCCAAACAGCCGTCCAGGGCCGTTGGAACCGCGGCGACCTCCCAACCGTCTCAATTCAGGACCAGGCCAGGAGGGCTCTGTCGAAGGCGAGCTGGAGACTTAACGCCCAGGGAGCGACCTGCCTGTAGCCGGTCAGGGACTGACCCACATAGCTCTGATCGGTCCGATACCCGCTCTCCGCGAAGCGTGGGTCGACAATCGTGTTCTGCGCACGCACGAGCATGTCGTGTGTCAGCGGCTGCGGGGCGCGGGGCTGTGCGTCTTGCTCTCGGGGAGTGCGAAAACCTTCGCAAGAGTGCATTCTCGGCCTGCAAGCGGCGGCATGAGTGTGAAAATCATCGACAAACACCCGTCTCGACGAAAAACACTCGCGCTCTCGGGGAGACTCAATCGCGAGCCGTTCGCCCGGAGGCTGCGGCTCGGATTACACCCTCATAGCGCTCGGGGTGACCTCGGCGGCGGAAGGTGACCCAAGCTGGCAATCTTGAACCAAGCGCTTCCGATTCTACGCGTGCCGTGTTTCATAATGAGGCATAGACGACGTCGGCCGGGGGGCCGAGGCGACCGCGTCGGGCCCCCGCAACCTCAGCTCTTCTTGCAACGGCAGCCCGAAACGCGCGCACGCGACACCGGCGTAGCGATCGAGGTCAGAGGTTCGGAGCTCCTCGAGCAGACAGGGCACGCCGCATCCGCGCGAAGATCAACTCACGTATCACGCCCTTCGGATTGGAGAATTCGGACGCCGCCATTCGCAGTCGGAGTGGCTTGGCCTTCGAATTCTGCGAGTTTCTTCTCAAGCTGAAATCGACGAATCTCGCGAGGCGACGTCACGACCACGACGTCGCGAGCGGGATCGCGATTTGTGCCGACCGGTCCGCTCGGCAGAGCCTTCGCCGCGAGGCGAAGGCCCGCGCCGCGCCCTCACTCCTGAGCATCGCGCTCGATGCTCTGCTGCGCGGCTGCGAGCGAGGCTGGCTCGACCAGCACGCCAATCCGTTCGTTGCGTTTCCGAGCTTGGCTCCAGCGCACGACAACGGCGCTGAGTTTGCTGGCTTTGCGGGCTCGTCGCGTCAGCAGTGCATCGCCAGAGACGAGCAGCTCGAGTTCGCCGAGGCCGGCACACGACAAACACGCCGGGCCTTGTGGTTCCATGACCAATAGCGCGCCGTTGCCGCTACAGCGGTGGCAATTCCAATCGGGATGGCGCGCCACGATGGCTACCAACTCAGGTGCCTTGCTCGCCTTCGCCTCGACGCGTGCGCGTTTGGCTTCCGACAGTTTGGGCGACACCCAAATCGTCCGCCAAGCCCGCTCGATGGCGGGCTCGCCGGACTTCGAGAACCGCAGCTGCTCGCGTGCTGCCGTGCGCGCGACGGAGTTGATCGGGGCCGGGTGCAGGCCGGCATTTTTGGCCCATGCAGCAAACTGGCGCATGGCCACCGAGATCCGCTTCAGGTTGGAATGGATGCAGCGTTCGAGGTAGGGGATGCGCCGACTTCGCCAGTCAACGACGTGGCTTGCGTTGAGCCACCCGATACCGATCATCACGTCGATCGCAGAGACGCTGCCATATTTCTCGAGGTAGTCGGCCGCGGCCTTTGCCACTCGCGCTGCCAGCGCCTGTCGGTTCTTCGGAATCACGGCGACCATTATCTTGCAGTTCATGCCCAAGTGCCAGCCCCGTAGGCACTCGCGCACGCACCTGCCGCTCGCTGTCGAGGTCCAGGAGGATCTCGTGGCGGTCACCACCTTGGGAATACTGACCACCGGTGAGCTTCACGCCCTGGACCCCTTGCGCGAAGGTCTCTTCGAACGACTTCGTCTCGATGTCGTGGGTCCAATCGAACCGCGGCCCCACGCCGATCAGGCCTCGGTCGCCCGAATCAGTGCTGGAATGAGCGCACCCACTGCCATTGTGTCGCGCCGTTCTTCTGTAGGAGGGTCTGGAGGCCCCACCGTCCCTTGGGCAAGCGCGCGTGGACGCGCCGTTCGCTGTCGAGGCCGACTTGGATCGCGTGGCTGTCGCCGCCCGCGATGTAGTGGCCGCCGGTGAACTTCACGGCCAGGGTCCCAACCGGGAAGGCCTCGTCGAACCAAGCGGTCTCGATGTCATGGGTCCAGTCGAACCGCGGTCCCACCAGCTCGACCACGCGCACGACCTCCGCGCCCTCTGTGCTCTCGAGTGGTCCGCGCAGGCGCAGGTAGTACGTCGCGGCTGGCGCGACCAACACGAACGATCCGTCGGGCGCGAGGGCCGTCGAGGGCAGGGCTTTGCGCTGCAGGACGTTCGCCATCGATTGCAGCTCCACGGACCAGCCCGCAGCGGGCACCCCGTCGATGGTCACACGCCCGTCGAGGACCACATCGCCGAGTCCTCGCATGTCGACATCGAACTCCGTCGTCTCGCCGTCGCCGACTTCTACGTTCCATCGGAAGTCCATCTCCTCGGGCGAGCTGGCAAACGACCGGATCTCGAAGCTCGGAGGCTCGAGACGCCCCTCCACATGCCAGGGTCCTGGCGCGAGCCGTTCCAGGCGATACCGACCATCGACGTCCGCGCGGGCCCAAACGGGCTCACCGTCGCCGCGCGATGCGACGACGACGAGGCCTTCGGCGAGCTCGCCCGCGGGTGGCACGACCGTACCCGTGAGCACGCCACCGCGTGTCACTTCGAGTTCGACGCCCTGTGCGCCCTTGCCGGGCTTCAAATGCAGTTCGAGCTCACCGACTGCGTGGGAATCGGACACCGCGAACACGGTGACATCGAGCCACTCGGCTGGAACGGGACAAAAGAAGCGCCCCTCCGCATCGGTCACGATGCCGTGGTTCTCGGCGACATAGAAACGCATCGGGAAGGCGCCCCGCAACGGAATGAACTCGTCCTTTCGCTCCCCGATCTGAATACGCGCCTTGGGGACCGGAACGCCGGCGCAATGCACACGTCCTTCGATCGCCGGCTCACGCTCGAGCATCACCTCGAGCGCGCTCGGCGCCTGTTCGGGCTCGTAGGGTCCCAGGCGCTGTCCTTCGAATCCGCGTTTGCTGGCCGTAAGCTTGAACGTAACCGGAGGCACGAACAGCTCCGCGCGGCCGTCGACGTCCGTGCGCGTCCAGTCCTCGCCGGGCAGAATGCGCCCGCCGCCCACGAAGAAGCCGGCATCGAGGTCGACCAGCGGCGCGAGCGCCGCGCCCTCGACCGGTCGCCCATCCTGGTCCGTCACGTGCACCGCGATCACGCGCCGTGGCCGCAGCTCCAGGACGATGTCCTCGGCGCCGAGCGAGGCCGTCGTCGTCGCGCTCGGCGCGAGCTCCCCGCGAGCATCGCGCGCGAGCAGCTCAAAAGCGCCCGCCGCCTTGGGCACGAGCACAAAACGTCCCTCGGCGTCGGCGACGACGCGCTCGACGTCGAAGTCACTGGCGCGCTGGAACCACACGTGCGCGCCGCCCGCGTCCGCACCCGCTGGCGTGCGGACCCGACCGGTGATGGAGAGCTCCCTGGGCGCGGGCTCCACCACGATCTGCCCGACTTCGAGCGCGCGACCGGCGACGACGGTGCGCGCCCCGTCGATCGTCCAGAGGCAACCGTCACTGTGCAGCCAAAGGCGCGCCTCGCCCAGCGGGATCCCATCCACTCGGAAGCGGCCGGCCTCGTCCGAGAGGGCGCGGGGCCGCGTGATGTCGAGATTCGGGCCCTGCAGTCGCAGTGTCTCGAGTCGACCGACGACGACCGGCTCCGCGGCGATCACCACCGCTCCTACGAGCGGCGCGCCGCGGGCATCGACAGCGGTCCCGATGAAACCACCGCCGGGCTCGAGCATGACCCGGCCCAAGTCGGTCTCGCCGTGCAGCTTCGGCGTCACCTCGACGAACTGCGTCGCGCGCCCTTCCGCGCGCACAGCGAACATCATCGCGAACACCTCGTGTCCGGACGCGCGCAGCTCGCTGTCCTGGAGCGCGAGCGTCGTGCGCCCGTCGGCGCCGGTCGCGGGCGACGGCGTGCTTCCGCGGGGACGTCCATCCGCGCGCACGGCGAGGATCGTCGCGCCGGCGAGCGGCGTCATGCGGTCATCGACGATCAGCGCGCTGATGCGGGTCGACTCGTTGGGTGCTGGCGCTGCCGCGAGGCTCTCTTTCGGACGCGTCGCGGTGTCCGGTTCGACGGCCGCCGCCGTGCGGGTCCCGAGCACGACCTCCGGCATCGCGGCCCCCTCCTGCGGCAAGTCCGTCGGTGGCGCGACCGGACGACCGTCCAACGAGCGCGCCTCGCCCTCGGGATAAAGGCTCATCCCCGAGCTGCCCTCCCAACGCGCTGCGGTGAAGATCGTCGCGGCCGCGACGGCCGCTCCGATCGCGATCTTGGTTCCTGTTTGCATGGCGATCGTCTCAGCGGCGAGGCGTGGGAGCCAACCGGCGTCGCTGCCGGCGGCGAGGATGAGGAAGGAACGCAGGCCACCTCGGTCATCACGGTGCTCGCTCGGGAGCGAAGCGCGCAGGCGTTCGAGCCCGCGCGCGAGCTGCGAGCGCACCGTCGCGGCGGTCGTGTGGGTCGCGCGCGCGATCTCGGCGGCCGACTGGTCCTCGTAGAAGCGGCGCAGGATGACGGTGCGGTAGGGATCGGGGAGCGCGCGCACGGCGCGCGCGAGCTCCTCTTGACGTTCGAGACGGGCGAGGAGCTGGTCGCTCCCGGGCGCGACTGACGCGCGCTCCAGGGCCGCGCCCGTCTCGCGCTGTACGCGACGCGCATCAGCGCGCCGACGGTGGCGCGCGAGCCGGCCGACGACCCGCGCGAACCACGGTCGCAGCGATCGACCGACAGCCGGCTCGCGCTCGAGCGCCGCCGCCCAAGCGCCCTGCGCGACGTCGTCGGCGCTCGCCTCGTCGCGGACGAGCCGTCGCGCGAGCGTGCGCACCCAAGCGACCTCCGCGAGGAGCTCCTCGACGAGGGGTTCGTCCGTGTGCTCAAAGTCCACGTAGCTATCCTCCCGCCGCGTGGCCCCGCGTGGCGGAAATCTCCGGATCCGCTCAACGTCGTGGCTGCGACGTGGAGGAGGTCGCTCGGGAGACTGCCGGCGCAGGTCTCTGCCGCCGGCGTCGTCGAACCGCAGCGCATCGCGTCGCGACCGATTTGGCGAGTTTCCCTGCAACCCGCGCCGCGCTCGCGCGGTCTCTCGCGCATGGGACACGGCTCCGAGTTCGGTGGCTTCGAGCGCGCGACACTGCGCTTCTTGACGGGCCTCGTGCGGCACAACTCGCGCGAGTGGTTGGCGCAGCATCGCGCCGACTACGAGGCGCACTACGTCGGCGCTGCCGCGGCGTTCGTCGAGGCGGTCGCGCCGCGGCTCCGGCGCCTCGTGCCCGCGCTGAAGATCGAACCGCGGGTCGGAGGGTCGATCTTCCGGCTACAAAAGGACGCGCGGTTCGCGCCTCGGGAGCGACCGCTGCGCGAGCACCTCGAGATCTGGTTCTGGGAGGGTGAACGCGCGGCCGCCGCCAGCGTGTTCTCCATGCGACTCGAAGCCGACCGTGTGCTCATCGGCGGCGGCTGTCCGCGCCTCGGTGGAGCGCGTCGGGCGGCCTATCGGGGCGCGCTCGCAGATCCAGGCGCGACCGCCGCGCTCGAGCGTGTCGTGCGGGGCCTCGCGCGTTCGAACGAGGCGCTCGAGTACGGCGCCGATGATCGATCCGACTCGACACGCCGGGACCTCTGGGCCCAGCACACGGCGCCGGTCGACCTCGCGCTCACCTCAGAGCTGGTCCCGCAGTGCCTCGGGGTATGGAAGGACCTGCGCCCCCTGCATCGCTGGGTGCTCGAGCACCTGCAGGAGGCCGGGGTGGGTTGAGCCTCCCGCGCGAGACGCAGAGATCGTTCTTTGACAACTCAGGCTTTACGGCGATTTTTCGGTCGACGTGGGATGCTCTCGTTCGTCGGGCATCGACGGGCGGCGATGGCACTCTGCAGTGGCGGGCGGTTGGGCTCGCGCGACAGACTCGCGACTTGTGCACGCTCCAGGCCCTATCCGAATGAAGCGCTTGATCCTCCTTGTTGCGGTGCTCGTGCTGATGCTCAGCCTTGGTTTCTGGGCGAGCGGGGGCCGCCGAGGGCTGGGTGCGGCCCTCGAACGGAACCCGCGCGACGCCGATAGGATGGCGCGGTCGGAGCTGCCCGGCGTCGCGTCCGACCCGGGTCGCGCTCGAGTGTCGCTCTGGGACGAGGCAACTGCGCCGCACACAGCGGCCGCCGCCGACGAGGCGCACGACCCAAAGGCTCTGGCGATCGCCGCGCGCCCTCGGAGGATCACAGGGACGGTGATCGATGAAGCCGGCGCGCCGCTCGGCGACGTGGAGATGCGGCTCGAGCTCGACACGCTGAGCTCTTTCAACAACTGGCTCGACGATCGGCGCACGGGACAGGTGCTCGACCGTACACGAACCGATACGGGTGGGCGCTTCACGCTCGATCCCGGCGGTCTTTGGCTCGCGACGGTCATCGCGACGCCTGAGGGTGCGCCCGTGGTCCGTCGCGCGGACTGCCGCCCCGGCGCTGACGTGCGGCTCGTCGTGCGCCGGGGCGCGGCCATCGTGGGCCTCGTATCGGACGCCGCGACGCGAGCGCCCGTCGAAGGCGCCGTGGTGCGCATCACACACGGACCGGATGCGGACACCGTGGTCGTGCTGACCGACGCCGCCGGTCGTTTTGGCGAGTCCGGGCTCCTCGCAGGAGAGGGTTATCTCAACGTCGTACCGAGGCTGCACACCTCAGCGCGTTGCGACCTTGAGCTCGTCGCCGGCGAAGAGCTATACGTCGAGCTCGAGGTCGCGTCCGGCGCCGAGCTCACGGGCATCGTCCGCGACGCGGCGAATGGCGACCCGATCGCCGGCGCTGAGGTGAGCGCGTGGGAGTTTCTCGGGCGCACGGTGCGAACCGACACACAAGGCCGGTTTGTCCTTCAGGGACTGGATTCACGCCCCGGAACAGTCGTCGCACGCGCGCCGGGCTTCGGCGTCAACGAGGCGCGGTTCGGGGCGCCGCCCACCGAGGTCGAGCTCCACCTGACTCGGGGCATCGTCGTCGAAGGTCGAGTTGTGTCTCCCAAACTCGAACCGATGCCGTCGTGCGACATCGTATTGTGCAGTCTCGAGAGCGACGGGCAGCTCACGCGCCGACAATGGCGGCTCGGTCGGACGGACAGGAGCGGCCGCTTCCGCTTTGTGGATGTGCGACGTGACGCGCCGCTCTTCCTGCAGCCTCGAGTCGCTGGCTTCGCGGCGACGGGTTTTCCATGCGGCCTTCCGCCCGAGGTGCGCGACGTCTTCGAGGTCGGCGACCTGGTGCTCCGCGCGGGCGCTGTGATCCAAGGTCATGTTCTTGAGATGGGCGGGACCCCGCTGGCCGCGGCGCACGTGACCCTGACGCTCCAATCCGACGCGGCAGCCCTGGGTGACGCGGCCTTTTTCCTCGCGCACAGGTCGACCACCACGGACCAGGCGGGTCACTTCCTTTTGACGGGCCTCGGCGCAGGATCGTGGCAGGCCCTCGTGCTCACCGCCGACGATCGCAAGGTGATCGACGAGCTCGAACTCGCCGAAGGAGAGCAGCGACTCGACGTCGTACTGACGGTCCCGGGCGGCACGGAGCCGCCTGGCTCGGAGCTGCGCGGCAAGGTCCTCGCGAACGATGGTCGCGGAATCGGGAGCGCCCGAATCTCCCTCGTGTTCGACGTCGCCCTGGCGTTGCCACCGAGACACACGAGATCCGACGAGTGGGGCGAATTCGTGTTCGCGAACGTGCCCGATCAGCCCTTCGAACTGCATGCCTCGGCTGGCGAAGAGGGCCTGCGTTACCTCCCCGCGGTGCAGCGGGGCCTCGCGCACGACGGCTCAATCAGGACGATCACCTTGCGCGTCCTCGACACGACCGTACACGGACGAGTGGTGGACAGCGGCGGTGCCGGTGTCTCCCAGGTCTGCGTCTCGACAGTTTTCGAGGCGCCCCCAACCGCCTGGTGGCCCGCCTTGACAGACGCGGCGGGGCGCTTCGAGTTGCCTGTGCCGTCGTCGGGCGAGGTCGAGCTCGCCGCCTGGCGGACGGGCGAGCTTCAACCGAACGTGACGCCGCTCTACATCGAGTGGCGAATCGGACGCGCACTGCTCGGTGGGCCAGCCGTGACCGCGCGCCTATCCGCAGGACAGCGCGAGGTCACGCTCCGACTTCCATGAGCCGAGCTCCGCCGGCGCGACTCACTGAATGAATGCGCCTCGCCCTTGCCCGTTCCAGCGAACGACGCGCGCACCGCAAGTGCTCCGTCACTCGCGGGTGGTGGCCAAGATCCAGTGAGATACGGTCCCTCCTCCACATCCTTGGAGGCCGTTCAAGCGGCCGTCCGAATATGCAGAGGAGGGACGGGTTCAGCGAGATCACCGGAACGTGATCTCGACCGCGTCAGAGAAGTTCGACGTCGGCATAGGGTTTCGGTCGCGGTACCAGGACTGGAACGTCCGCGTGTCGCCCATCATGACGGACTCGGTTCCGGTAGAGGTCGGGAGGTTCGTCAAGGGGAGCTGGAGCGAGTACTCGCCCGAAGCTCCAGAGTTCAGGATCTCCCCAGAGCGATTGAGTCGACCGAGGTCACCGCCGAGGCAGAGGTTGCCTTGACTTCCTAAATGGTTCACGGAGGACCCCTGCATGGTTCCGCGCAGGAAGTAGCCGAACTGGTTCGTCGGCAGGCCAGTCACAGTCAACGTCACGTCGTCGTCCGACGCGACGTTGCTTCCGGTCGCGCCGATCGTCGCCGGGCCTCCCGTCGAGTTGTTGACGGCGGGACTGCAGTAGGTCGTTGATATGAGTTCATCCGTGTAGATGTCGACTACGTCACTTGCTGCGAAAGTCGCAAAGTCAATTCCGCCAGCAAACAGAGCTTGGTTGCCGATGCTCGCCGCGGCAGGAATGGCTCGGTTCGTCGAGAGGACGTCAGTCGTCCAAGTACCCGTCGCACTGTCGTAGATGTCGACCACATTGGTCGAGTCGAGAGGGAAGATCAAGCCTCCGGCGAAGATGGCCTTGGAGCCCACGCTGACTGCCCCAAAGTCCCTCCTCGCGAGGGATAGACTGCTCGTCGTCCAGAGCCCCGTCGAATCGTCGTAGATATCGACTACGTCGGAGAAGACGTTGCCTGCGCCCTCGCCGCCCGCGAACAGGGCCAGGGTCCCGACACTCGTGGCCGACATGAAGCCGCGTGGTACGGAGAGCGTGGCCGTACTCCACGTTCCAGTGGAATCGTCGTAGATATCGACCACGTCGCTGGGGACACCGTCCCAGCCGCCAGCGAAGAAGGCCTTGCTGCCCACGCTCGTCGCGGCCACACTCCGACGCGGAGTGGACAATGTCGCAGTGGACCAGGTCCCCGTGGCGTCGTCGTAGATGTCAACTGCGTCGCTAAAGGTACTGAACGACAAGGCGCCGCCTGCGAACAGGGCTTTGGTTCCGACCGTTGTCCCTTGAAGGGCAAAGCGCGCCAGCGAGAGGTTGGCTGTGGTCCATGTGCCCGACCAGTCGTCGTAGATGTCGACGACATCGGACAAGGAACCGGTATCTGTGCCGCCCGCAAAGAGCGCCTTCGAGCCGACGCTAGCCGTACCCATGAGGAACCGCGCGGCGGACAGTGTGTCCGTCGTCCACGTTCCCGACGAAGCCTCGTAGATGTCGACCACATCGGAAGTGGACATGACATCCGAACCGCCAGCGAACAAGGCCTTGTTGCCCGCGGTCGCTGCATCGGGAGCTCTGGCGACGGACAGAGTGGCGGTACTCCAACTCTGGGCATTCGCCTGGGTTGTGAGGAGCGCCATTGCCGCGAGACCCGTTGACGCGCGCATGAGCCGTGATGCAGTCATGGTGCGCTTCATGTGCTTCTCATTGCCCATGAGTGCTGCCTCTGGACACGGGCCGCGCACTGGTTTTTCGCGCTCGACTTGGAGGCCCAAAGGCGAGCCAAGCTCGCGCGATGTCGTCGAGGCGCTGGAGTCC